>JADMIO011667558.1_pt1 | contig 31959 bp, 36 predicted proteins | sample 8958161 | NCBI WGS metagenome assembly JADMIO01 (sample SAMN16585339, study PRJNA669376) | soil metagenome | isolation source: Crop rotation soil | place: USA: Cullars Rotation, Alabama | collected 2011
ATTGCGACAAGAAGCCAAACGCGCCAATTGAATGGTCCAAATAATTTATACAAACCGGCGAGACGCACCGGTTTGGGGGTTGTGAGGAATGCAAGCGTAGGTTTCATGAAAGGAACTGCTTGATCGAACATTGGAATTTTTCTGGATGACATAATAAATGAATCCATTAATGTGTCCACGGTGCCGTCGAGTATCGCGCCCAGGTCACCTGTGAACGTGCCTGGAAAAATGCAAAAAATACATTAGAAAATACATAAAAATAACACTACCGTTAGAATAAACGCCATATTCGAATTCGGGTAATTTAACCAATTCGATTTGATCCTTGAATTGACTCAATACAAAACGTTCGAATCTCCGTCCATTTGCTAAACAAATGGACGAATCAGGATTCGCCATACATTCCACGGTGTTGTTCCAACCCCACGATACACCAACGCGGAGACGGCGTGACATTTATTGTTCTATTTTGCGGCTTTTACTTATTTTATCTGACAATAATTTCTCGCTTACTGTTTTTCTGTTGCGAGTGCCTTGTGACTGTTCAAGGAGGAATTAATTACCATTAAGCATCATTTTTGTGCCAAGCACACTATGAAAGCGAATACTGTAAACATAAATGCTGTGTCATGATTAGTTATCAGAAGGTTATGTTTGTACAGATACAATGTAGATTTAGCCTACACTCGTCGCTTAGTGTGAATGAAATTATGTTATTCGATATTTTCGAAAACACATTTGACAAACATTCATATACGACGACTAGAAAGTGAAAATAATTTAGAAATCCGCGAAATCAATATCCATGAATCAAAAAGTGGAATTAAGACGCGCATATATAAAACGAATAAATAAATAGGAAATCACAAAAATTATGAAACTCAATCGATTTTCTTATCACTTTCCCTTTTCGTCTTCACTGGACATCCATTGTCTGTTGTTTCGCAACTTTTTCGCGTCTCACTTTCAGTTTCATTATCGCACCCGTCAACTTTAGCTTTCTTCTCGAGTTTCATTGGACACGTTGGATACAATATACCATCGAGCCATGTGCGATACCGCTCAGGCACGTACTGAAAATGGGAAGAATAACGTTGATAAAAATAAAATTATAAATAATAACTAAAATAAATAATAAATCGAATGACCAAATCTACCTTCATAATTAATGGTTGGATGAATTTCATGTATATCCATAGCACGACGGGGATGACGATGCACGGCACGCAGACCATTTTGTTGTATTGATGAAGAGAAGCGAAAGAGAAAATTAGAATGCCTGAAATGAAACGATTTATTAATGAAAATGGGAACATTTCGCCAAAATAGAAATTAAGAAACTGACAAATCACAAAACGTGACGCACACAAATTTGCGATATTGCAAATTTTACGAATAGGAAATCTCTTTTTGCAAGAGACTGTCTGTTCATTCAAATACTTCCAATTCACGTGCAAACATAAATAAATGCGTATTCATCAACAAATAAATGGGAGACAAATATTAACACGGTGTTATGTAACAAGCGATTATTTATCGGATTCCCAGCAGAGTGCGTGCGAACTATGCCCATTCATTGTGTTAACAATTTGAAAAACATTTAACTACATGGCATCCACAGCGGCCGAAGTGAAACGCGAGCTGACGCACGAACTTGCCGCAATTGTCAAGTGCGCATTGAAGGATCGGGACAATGGAAGTACTGATCCGTTGCAAGCGTGAGTGAAAATATTATAAATAAATAAATAAACTGATGTATTTTATTTAATATTTATATTCAGAGATGTGGTCAGCGCGATTTGTAATGTCATCGAAGCCGTGTTCATTCATGGACTGAAGGAGGCATATTTCATTCGCGGCACGCAAATGTCCAAGTATCCGGAACCGGTATTTTGTGTATTTTTAGAAAAGAATTCTTTAAAATCTATTTAGAATTTCTGGCCATTTGTGAGCAAGTTTTCACACAGAAATGTCTTGTCGCAGATTAAACGGCTCACACAGATTAAGAATGACATTGGACGCGCAAGGGTAAATACGGGTTTTATTATTTATTATTGTTACTCCAGGTCTGGGTGCGAATCACATTAAATGAAGGAGTCATGGAGCATTATATCAGTGCATTTGCCAGAGATCGACCGTCTGTCAGGTAGGGTGATTTATTTGATTTTTGGTAATTGGAACTAAATATCATGATAATTAAAAATAAAACAATAAAACCAAACCAATCCTCTCAGACAATTCTACCATGGGTACTCGTATCTGAGGGACTTCGAGCAGATTGAAATACTCATCAGCTATATGAAGGGTCTCTCAAAACTGCCGATAAACGCGCCCGTGAACAGTGCACTATTAAACACTTGGACACCAACACCATTGAAGTTCGCCGGATTGTTAAATGATGGTAGACTAACAAATCAAATAAACATACACAAAAATAGGCATGCCACCACGCTCGGCAGCGACACCAATCGGCGGTGGCATGGTTCAAATGGAGGACATTCCAGAAGACGGCGACGTGGCGATATCCGCGTTGGAGTTTGACGGACTCGATGACGACGACGGTCGCACAATGCAGGGCCGACTCGCTGGTTCTTATAATAATAATAATTATTATTATTATTTATAAATATTTCATTCTCCTTTTCAGCATCCACCAGCGGTCGCAGTGTGCCCATGCGCACTCAGTTGGACAACTCAGACTTCGACGACACTGCGAGCACACTGTCACATATGAGTTTAATGGATACGAGGTTGGTTTATTTAATTAATTCATTTTATTTTATTTAATTTAAAATATTGTTTTTCAAAATGGATTTTAGGTTTAATGAAGTTATGAAGACGTTGGGTTTGGCGCCGACAGCTACTTCGGGTATTATTTCAATAATTTATTATTATTCCCATCATTCAGGCACGAATTCAATGACGACAAGTAATGATAATGATGAAGAACTGGGACGAGTTGAAACAAATGAGTCCGGTATTGCAATGGGCATGGATGGAGCGCCGTCGCCGGTGAAAGGGAGGGATAGTGTTGGCGAGAGGGAGAATATTGTTGGCAAAGCGGTAGTTGTTTATTTATTTAATTATTTCATTTTAAATTTATTATTATTTATGAATTATTATTTTCTGTATTAAGGTTATCGTTCGCCGCAAACGTACGGGTCTAACGAAAGTTCATCGAAGTAGTAAGAGAAGTAGCGCAAAAGTGGAGGAGAACAAACATGAGAAATCGGAGAACGATGTAAATGTGGACACGAAAAGGACGCCGGATGAGACAAATGAAGTGGATTCCGGGACAGAGTCGCAACAAAAGGAAGAAATCATTAATAATAAATCGGAGGAAAATCTAACAATTCAAAAGTCAACGCTACCAAAAGTCCAATCAATTGTGCGTAACGAGCTCGGCCAACCGTTTGAATTCGAAAGAAAAACTGACGAAGATGAGAGAAAGTCAAGTTTTATCGATAATGTTTTGGAGAAAGTCGAAAACGCAATCACGTCGACATTGAATAAAAGTCAAAGTTCAAAAGAAATCGAAAACGAAGTAGTCTCCGATCCAAACGTATATTCCACAAAGCCCGGTTGGTCGACACCACCAACACCACCAACACCCGAGGAATATAAAGAGCCTTCTCAAGAACAAGAAGAAACACAAAACGAAGTCGGAGATTTGAATACAACATTGAATGACACTTCAATTACTCAAAATGATGGGGAGAACAGTTTTGTCACGAGTCGCCTGCATGGTATTTATTATTATTAATTATTATTATTTATAATTTCACCCCCAGGCAACTCCCTCGCGGGTCGCAGTTGGGCGAGCGGGGATCGAGATGACAGTGAGGTGTCAACAGAGTCGCCAACCAGAAATCGGACGGAATCGTCCAGTGGATTCTATGAGAATATTGAGAGAGAGAGATTGCGAAGTAATGCAAGTGAAAGCTCCGATTATGGACAGGAACAGAGCTTTGGCACAGTGCTGGCCAATGCGTTGAAGGTTTTGTTGTTTATAATTTATTTATTTCCTTCCTTAGAATCATCAACAACAAACTGCCGTGGATTATGAGCAACGTGTGGATCAAGGTGATACGGATGAATTGACGCCAACGAAATTGTCGAAGAATCAAACGGCGTTTAATGATAGTATTAATGAACAGTGTACGGAGTATGCTGTGGCGGTGAGTGTTTTATTTATTTATTATAATTAATTTATTATTGATTGATTTATTATTTTATTTTTAGGCACACGATAGTTCACTAATTCAACCAACAACATCTACAGCTGTTGCAAATGTTGTAAGTTTGATGCGAAATTCAATATAATTAAGATATCTCAGAATCCTGATGATGAGTTCGAGATCATATCTGGACACGATGCAATATCCGCAGCAACAGAGTGGGACAATCAGAATGCACATCGAATCCGTCTTTTAAGCAAAGTTGCTAATGAGAGAGGACTTGATAAGCAACAATTCAAATGTCCTACTTGTCGACGACTCATTGGGGGAGGGTTTGATGAGTATAAGTATGTTTGGAATAAATTAATAATAAATATTATTATTTTGCAGAGTGTGCTCCTTCGATGGCCTGTATTACTGCGGCGACTGTCACCGAGACGACGCGTTAATTGTGCCTGCGAGACTAGTTCAGTCTTGGGATACGAGCTTGAGAAAAGGTATTATTATTATTATTTATTTTAATTTTATTATTTATATTTATATTTATTTATTGTTTATTATCTAGTATCCCGCGCCTCCCGTGCCTTCCTCGATCATGTGGCCGACAGACCATTGATCAGAATTGACCAATGCAATCCGACGCTGTATGAACATTCGAGTGTAATGATGAATATTTTTGTGGGTTTATTTTGTTTTATTTATTTAATTTTAATTTTTAGAAACTCCGCGAACGCTTATCACTTGTTGCCGTTTATTTGTTAACGTGTAAAGAATCGGTGGCTGAGGATTTGAGGAAACGAATGTGGCCGAAGGAGTATTTGTACGATGACATTCACTTGTATTCGATTAATGTAAATAAATAACAATAACTAAATAACATTCACATTCAGGACCTGCACGCGGTTCAGAGCGGCTCCCTAGCCCTGCATCTATCCTCGGTGCTCACACACGCACAGAGTCATGTCTTTGAATGTCGTCTGTGTGCACAGAAGGGTTTTATCTGTGAGATATGTAATCATTCACAGATACTGTACCCGTTTCAGACGGATACTACGTATCGGGTATGTTGGGGGATGGGAGGAGGAGGGGGGAGTGTGAGGGAGTTATGCAGAAATATGCATATGGTTTCAAAATATGTATGAAATCTTGTCACTGGTTCAATGGGATGAGCCAGGTTTCAAAATTTCCCACGAAACATCCAAATATTTTGGAATTATATAATTTCCTCGAAAAACAATGATCTATATTCGGTGTAATTCATAATAAATAATATTCCACCCCATTTCAGTGTGGCAAATGCTACAGCGTGTTACACACGTCCTGTATGAAGGGGCGTAGTTGTCCGAAATGTATTCGAAGGGAGAATTATGAGCGACAGAAAAGGATCAAAGAAGCGCAACAAGGTGTTGGTACGAGTCATATGAATGTGGGCAATGAACAGAGCTTGTTGGGATTTGATTAATTGGCTATTATTTATTATTTTACAATGCAACATTTGCCAAAATACGTTGTGACCATAATAAGGTTTCTTATTTATGTTTTATTTTGTTCAATTGAAATTTGAGAAATTAATATTTATCTGTGATTGCTTCTTTCTGCGCTGTTTCTCTTAAACGATTTTGTCATAATAATGTTTACTCGAGGGCATTCAAAATTTGCAATGATTTCTTACATTTTCCACATTTCGGTGCTGTCCTCCGCAAATTTAGATTTACATCGATATGTTTTATTTATGTAGATTTATTTATTTTCCATGCACCGAGCAAAAACTACAATAAACTTGTATAAATAACGAAACTGTTTTAAGATTATCACAGAAACTGTAAAATGTGAAAGAAAACATGGACAAGGCTAAAATTCATTTAAAAAAGTGACCAGATATATCTCCATACATCCCAATACTCCAATTTCGTGACATCTTGATAAACAAAAACAAGAAAATGTCGTAATCTCGAATAAAGTGTGAGTGAATATCGTCGACAAACTCCCGGTCCATCGTACCAGCTAACAATATCACTTTTTATTGTCGAAATTGTTGGATTTAGTGTTCTTAATTTCTCACAAAGGTTACAATATGCATCTGTTCGTCCAAAATGATGATCATCGCTGTATGTGTCAATGATGTTTGTACATTTGTCTCCAACGGGAAATATTCCCTCAATGCGGTCTGATGTTGTTATAAATAACGAAGTTCGATACTCCCTCAGTTCTTTCATACTCTCGAATATATCAACAGCAATGTAACCATTCTTCGGCACAATATCTCTATAGATATCATCCTTTAACACGATTGGCACAAACCAGTTATTCAAACGTGCGAACTTCTCCGTGCAGACGGCGATCTCGATGGAGATGTGGAACATGGAATATGAGTGATTTATATATATTATTATAATAAAATATATCAATCTACCAATACTTCTTTTTTAATAATTCATCACAATCGTCACATTGATTCTTTGAACAACCACCATACACATCGACAGTTACAAATCTCTGTAATTCTGCTACAAATGCTTCCCGTGTTGACATTAATAATACGCATATCATTAGTATCTTGCATTTTGATGTCGCCGTCAAGTATCTTAACATCGGTGATTATTATTTCTAGCATTCACACATTTATGATTTCTTTTCATTCCGCGCACCCAATTTGTGTAAATAACACCGCTACCATTTGAGATATACAAGAAAGTCTGTCAGGAAAATGTGTATCTCCTGTACAGATACAGATATCGTGTGTGTATGTATGACCTTGCTCTAGCGCACATGTGTGTGTGTGAGTGTGTGAGTGTGTGTGAATGTGTGAGTGTGTGAGTGTGTTTCATTTGCCAAATATAATGTGCAACAAGCAATGTAACGCAATTTCAGCTCACTGAGCACAAAAAACAGCACATAACTTTCGTGTTTACAATTTGCAACACGCAACACCTCGTGTCATTCATCAATCTTATGTGTAAAACTGGTTTTGCACTTTTATTATTTTATTCGTATTATGAGTAATCATTAAACACATTCCACTAAATCCAATTGTGTGACCAAAATTGCTATATTGCGAGTATCTTCTCCCTGCATTTGCCACGAGTGTTTGGCGCACTCTGTTTTGTAAATAGTGATGTGCGTGTGTATGTGTGTGTGTGTGTGTGTGTGTGTGTGTGTGTTTACTCGCACAGTGCTCTCACTGCTTAACTGTCGGAATAAATATGACGTGCAAGCTGCTCGCGCGCACCTTTTATGACGATAAGACAGTTATTTCGGTTGCCTGTCCCATTGACCTGCAATTTATTTCACAAATACAGTGTGTATTTCAGAGAATTTCTTAAATGGGTTAAAAATAAGAATTAAATGGCGCAAAATAACGCCTCGGCCGCATTATTGTTAAATGTTCTGGAAAGCGGCGAACTGGCCAAGGCGGGTCAATTATTTAACACGAGCGACTATGAAATCGTCGGCGATTTAGCGAATATTTTTATGATTTTAAAACGAATTCTAAAGTCGTCCGAGTTTCACAATAATGCGAATACACAGTGTGTGCTGGAGATTTGTCTGGCGAGAATTACGTCGGCGATACGGTGAGGGCATTTTATTTGATTTGTTTGTTCACGTTGTTTTATTGCTGTGAAAATTGATATGTTGAAGGGGGAACATGTTAACAATTTTGAAATTTGGTCAAAACGTCAAAAATTTACCCGATGTAAATCGTGACTTTAATTTTTACTTTTTAAACACAAGATAGGCCAGTATCGTAATTTTCAGAAAGTGATTTGCTACCTTTGAAAATTGGCCAAAACATCTAGAATAAAACGACCAAATAATAAAATTTTTCAATTTTATGAAATTCAAACTGCTCAATTTCAGTGAAACTCAAACAATCGAAATACACTGCAATTCATTAGTAGAGTTGCTCGAGATCTGTACCGGTAGTGAGATGGCGACACCATACACGAAAATTGCATCCGATCTCCTGAGCTGTCTATTTTTGGTAAATCCATAAACAATTCGAACCAAACAACAACAACAAATTCCAATCTTCTGCAGTTTTACAGCAACTCGACCGTAATGACGGTAGTGATCCCAGTGGCCGTGCGTGTGTTGTCATCGAATAATGCAGATCTAATACGTAGCACGAGCAGTTATCTATCCCTAGCGGCGATCAACAATGGTGCTCTGTTGAGTCAGTACTCACTTCAACTGATACTTAGTATTACGAGAGGGAATACTAGTCTATTGCGCGTGCTACCACAAGTATATTTATTATTTATTATCCATTTAATATTCCAGGTATACCTGCACAATCCCAAGCCGTTCCACGCACAGCTGACATCCTTGTTATCAGTGATGAATGAGTGTGATAGTGCAGAGATGCTGTCACTGCTGCAACTGTGCAGTATGATTGCTAATAGCAGATCGGAGGTGGGGAGGGGGATATTTGTGTTTTATTTGAATTGATTTTGGGTTTTGGAGAAGATTTTGAGAATTAATAATCAGAGTGAAAAATATTACATCGCAATATAAATATTTAAATATCATTCCAGCTTCTAATTCCACACGTATGGCGATTCAGTAAATGCGCTTCAATTCCTGCTGCGTGTACAGCTGTTCTCACGATTTTCCTTTCGATGGTCGCTGATAAACACACGATGGCACTGAGGGGTATTATTTTATTATTTTAATTTTATTATTATTTTGCATATTTTAGGCGAGCTACCAGCACTTCGCGAAATGTGCGAGATGCGTACCTCCGCGACGAATATTTCAACCGCAGTGAAAATCATTTCCGCAGTTGGCCGCCTGTCCGAGGTTTGTTCAATAAAATAAATAATAAAACAACAATCCCCAATCCAGTCAAATGCCTCGGAAGCACTTCGCTACTTCCTAACCGAGTGCACACGATCAGATCCATCCACATTGCGAATTCTCTTGAAAGAAGTGGAACATTTAGCAGAAGACTGGCCGAATATTGTGAGGCCTGATTTGAGCAGTATTGAGAAGTTCTCGGTACTGGCTAATGCCCGAGCGACGTTTGTTAGGATTAGGGATTTGTGCAGGTATGGATGTTTTATATTGAAATATTTATTTGAATTATTTATTGTTCTAGTTTTGATGAGGCAACGAGAAATAGTCTCAAGAATCTGTCCTCGTCGGAGCAGATTACTAAGTCGGGATCACGGATCAACTATAATAATCAGGCCGAGAATGTCACTGCTGACAATTCCACCAGTCCCAATTTCGACGCATCAAAGCAGCGAAGTATCAGCTACGGAAGTCTCAATCTAAATCGGTAATCCAATAAATAAATCCAAACCCCTCCCCCTTCCCAGGAGAACAACCCCCTGCACAGCCTGCGCATCCCGCGAGACAAGTAACAGTCGACACAGTTGCACAACACAGGGCACACTGCCGTCGTTGCATGAGGCGAATGATAATGATGAGACACTCAATGAACAACGAACGGATGACCCGGATGAGAGTGATGAGGGGAAGATGAATGTGGGTTGTTTTCATTGAATTTGCTTTTAACGGGAACGGCATTACATTCGGAGTGCAGGAGCACGTTACTGATTGTAATGGATTTCCTTTAAAACATCACTGTTTATTGTCAATATTGTTGAAAAATATCGCTGAAATCAGATTTCTTTAATTTACTTTTGTAAATACTTCTTTAATAAAACTATTCAGGAACCATTCGTGCTGTCCATGGCACGTCACACACCCCAATCCGTGCGTCGTTCCCCCGTGGACATTCTTCGCAAGCCCATTCGTGGCAGTCCATTTCATAGCAGTGCCCATTCCGCATCAACTGCACATCAACATTCGGCTCATTCATCGAGACATTATGTCCAGCAACAACAACAACAGGATAAGGGGAATGTGGCTGGCGGCAGTCAGAGGGCCATCTTTGGTGAGTGACGGGAAATGCACATGTATTAAATTTATGACCAATACGAGAGAAGAACTGAGATCTTATAAATTATCATTGAAACATCACATAATAAATTTAAATAATGTTATTCCAGCGCGTTCTCCAACATCAATTGCTCGGCCACCAACAGTTGGGAAACAGCGGCAATCGATTGCTATTGGGGAGAACAGGGGTGAAAGGTTTGTTGAATTATAAAAAATAAAATTTATTTTATTTTATTATTATTTAGTCAAACGGACCAAAGCAAATTCGTTCAACAGTTGACAATGACCGAAACTTTGTTGCCAAATCAGAACACTTTGATTGCGATCCCACCTCCACCTCAGAATGCGAAACAGGATAAGGCGCCGGCGTATTTTGTGCAGGTGATAATAATAATTAATAATAATTAATAACTAAACTAATTCAGTCAAATCGCACCGGCCGCATTCGACAAATCCCCGCTCGAAATGCATTAACGGCCGCGCAGATTCGCCAAGTTCTGTCCAGTAATCAAATCGGACCCGATCAGTACACCCAAAGTGCGATCGTTACGACTTTTGGAGCGGATAATATGACCACGACACAGAGTTGGTTTAACATAAATAAATATTAATATTAATATTTCAGTTCTTCCACCTGCAACGCGTTCAATGACTTCATCGTTCGCTGAATCAAAAGATTTAAATCGTGGATCAATGCGGGAATCGAGGAGAGTTAGGGCCCATACGGCCGATGGGATGTTGGAGGTTGTTTGTATTCGTTGAAATTTGATTCTTTCAATATTACTTTAGGACAAAGACGCCGTGAAACAATTCTGCGAGAAGCACAGGGACAAGATTCGGGATTACATCTTTAGCATCAGTCAACACTTTGCAATCCCATTTCAGTGTACGATCGAGGGTTCGAATAAATAAAAACAATAAAAAGTATAATAAACATTCCAGATATCGGTCATACGAAACATCGGAGAATGAGAATACATTTTGGCTGTCACATAATGACGGAACATTGTTTGTACACAAATCATGTGTCTAATTTGCAGCTATTTCCTATTAAAACACATTATCCACATTTGTGGCTTCATTTAATGTTTCTACATCTACAGGTTTGTTTATTATCATTATTATTATCATTATTATAATATTTAATCTGCAATTCTTTCCAGGCACAACAAACGGGAGCAATGTTAGGCCAGGACGATAATCAAGTGATCTTATTGAAAGAGTGTTGGAACCATTTGTCGCCTCAAGTGACAAAGAATCGCACATTCTCAACCCTCGTTACATCCGCATTTCCCACGATCAAAGTATTTTAATATATTTTAAAAATAAAATAAAATAAACCCAGGACCGTAAACATCTCCTAAAAGAACTCTCCAGCAATGGGTACTTCGACACCTTTTCCCAAGTTCAATCAGCCCAATGGTCGTGTTACGCGTGCTCGCATCCAGAACGAGTGTTAACAGTGATCAATCGCGATGTTAATTGCCCCGTGCTGGAGGGACAGTTGAAGGAGAAGAGGGGACGGTAGGGGAGAATTAATGGATTAATGGAGACTGTTTAGTTGGCGACTATTCAAACGCTGGCAAACGAAATATTTCACTTTGTCAACAGCGGCGCTTACATATCGCTCCGAGAGTCACAAAGATGTAAAATAAAACAGAACATAATAAAAATACCTTCCCTCTGCAGCCCCTAACCCAATACGCAATCCCACCAGCAATCGATCTTCGCACGGTGCGCGGTGTCCGCTCATTGTCATATCGCGGAGGAAAAAATCGCACCACACTGCCACGCGCGTTTGAGATATTCACGGATGATCATAGTTTTGTGTTGAAGGTGAATGATGGAATTATGTTCATTTTAATGTTATGACAATACATCGACACTTTTAAGATTTTTGGAAAGAGGAGAGATGTTTTGAGAGAAGAATTTAAGATCAATAAAACCCTTGCAACAATGCCATATTCCACATTTTAAATGTAACCACTGACATTCAGGCGAAGGATGCGAATCACAGTTTGGAATGGGTCAAGTGTCTTCAAATAGCCGTGCGACAAGCTCAGAGAGAAGCAGGCATGTCTGCTTCGGCGCATACGTGATTTATTGTATATTATTATTGTTGTTTATTTTGCTATTTTATAGTTATTTGAATCGAATATTGAATTTATGAGATAGAAATGTTATGAGAAATCGAGCTCTAGGGTTGTGATCCATTGGAAAGTATTATTAGCTTTAATGGTTGTATGCCTTTCATGTATTTTACTTAATTATTTGTATATTTATTTCACAAATGGCATGTATAAATTCGAAAATTCTAACCTCGTTTTAATGAATGAAACGAATAAATTAATTTAGTTCACAATATTTTATTTTGTGCTTCGGTGCTGCGTTTCTCTGCAAAATAGATTACAAACTACGTGACGCTTCTGTGATGAAGCTTATTTTGACGCCGTTGCCATTGTTTTATCACCGTTTTTTGACATTTTGGTTATTTAAATTACAAATAATCGTTTGTCAAATAAAGAAATGCTGTATTTAGAAGATTTCCTTGAATGTAAGTGATTTTATATAAATTTTAATAATTTAAAAATATTTTAAATTTTTTTAGTAATCGATCCGCTCCCAGAAGAGTTGAAAAATCGATTTACAGAGTTGCGAACGTTGGATTTACAAGTTCAAAGTAGGAATATTAAAAATTGAATTAAATTCAATTAAATAATTAAATAAATAATTCAAACCCATTTCAGACGCCTTGGATCGGCACGAAGAAAACGTGAAAAACGCCTTCACACGTGCACCAAACATCTCCGAAAGTGATCGAACAGCCGAGTACTCAAACATTCAGAATGTAAATATCCCTTTCCAATATCCCCTTAACCATCTCAATAATAAATAAATCTTTATTTATTCCAGCAATACAAGAAGATCCTGAACGACTCGGATGAAAAAGTGAAGATTGCTACGAGTATGCACGATTTAGTCGAGAAATATCAACGGAAGTTACATGAACAAGTAACTAAATTCAAACTGGAACTCGAAGCGGACAATCCTGGACTGACGGAGACTATTGAAGATCGTGAGTGTTTATTTATTTGTTAATTATTTCGAATAAATTTATTGTTAACTTATTTTTATCATTTCAGGCGTGCGTCGCAGTGAACAAACACTGAGGGAGATTCGGAAGCAGCAACGTGAGTGTATATCATAGATAAATAAATAAATAATATTTCAGGTAAAAAGAAGGCGCGAACAGAGAGCGGTTGTTTCATCGATGTACATTCTCCAATCCAGCATGACCTGCCGACGCCATACGACGATGAGGAGGACTCAGTTATGGCAATTGTCGAGAAGTATTCTAAACAAATTAAGGGGGAGCATGTACCGGTGAGGGGGGAGAGAGAGAAATAATAAATAAATAAACTATTTCCAGCGGAGACATCCACCATCCACGTCAAGGACGAGCACGTCGACGGCTGAACAGAATGCGACATTGATTGATATATTGAAGAATGCGACTGCGTCATTGGGGGAAGGCAGTAGGATGTCGACGGATAAATCGTGCGAAAATAAACAATAAATCCATTAAATAATTATTCTTCTCCTTTTAGCCCGTTCACTTCACCAACATCCGGCGATATGCCATTGAGCTCAACAATTCACCACCACGCGGGGTCTTCGCACACACCGACGAGTTTGATGCCACCACCCAGTTATCTAGCAGCGGGATCGGGATTGAGTAGTCTTGTGAGCACTCAGGAGAGTAGGCATGGCAGACCGAGAAAGTATGTTGGATAGTGTTTATTGATTTCTTTATTTTAGACCCTCACACCGTGTACAAGAAATGTTGGAGTCGTCGATGAAAATGCCACCGTCGTTTGGACTTTGTATGTTTTAAACAAAGCATAACAAATAACCTTTTCAGCTTCCCGAACATCCACGTCCGGTCCGCACTTCTCCCTCGGCGGGCCGTCGAATAACGATTCGGATTCGGAGGATGACGAAGCTGGCGCAGATCAGGATCAACGACGCTGGTGTATTTGTAATAAAACGAGTTATGGGAATATGGTTGCGTGTGATAATCCTGTGGTAAGTAAATACTTCGTTTAATATCATTTTCTGGAAGATGGAACATGTGAGAGATTTAGCTTTTGAAGAATGGATGTTTTGGTGAATGTTTTTATAAAATTGTTGTTTGGGTTAAATAATGTTCGACTACTAAATTTGTATTTCCTTCCTTGCAGTGTCCATTTGAATGGTTCCACTATCCGTGTGTGGGGATTAATGCACCGCCAAAAGGCAAGTGGTACTGTCCACATTGCACGGCGGCAATGAAGAGGAGGGCCAATTGACGAGCTTCATTTTGAATTTTATTTTTATTGAAATGTCGAAAATATTGTTTTTTGTTTTATTACTTTTATTCAACTATTCAACACTTGGAGCTAACTACCTGCCGGATTTGGAACTGAAAGATCGAGATTCAATAATTTCCACCGTTATTACTTGTTGTAATTTTACGGGTTGCCTTACTGGCAATTTTGTTCATAATCTTGTTGGTTTTGTGAATAAATCATTTTAAAAGACAATCGAATCTTGAATTCGGTGAAGTCAAGTTTTGCAACTTGAAATATTTGCATAAATGTTGTTTTACAATTTTTAAAAACCAACTGTTCAGTGGATCCATTTCTTTTCAGTTGGGAAATATTTTTCCGACGAATGGTTTTCGTGAAAGCAATTTCACTCAAATTGAATAATTAATAATCGATAAACATGTTGAAGAGTGTGTCCCGTCGCGTGCTACGTAATGCGCGTTTGGCGAATAAGTGTTTGCTGCAGGTGTGTTGGTGTTTATATTTCTTTTATATCTTTTCATTTTATTTTATTATTTTGCTCTTCAGAATTCACGAAATGCGTCTTCTTCAGCCAAAAGTGCAGCAACTCGCGGCAAAATCGCCAACGAATACCCCGTTGTTGATCACGCATTCGATGCCGTCGTTGTTGGCGCTGGAGGCGCGGGTGAGTGACGTTTGATTTTATTGCGATTATTTATTGATGTTTCCTTGAAATTTCTAATGGCTTTAATGAAAATTCGACTGATACGTTTTGCAAACACATCTGTGGGCGAACATTATTGTTTTGCGGCGTGCATTTTGCGAATGTTAGCTTAAGCTTGCTCAGCAGGCAAATTGCCTTTGTTAGGACGATGTTTTCGTCTCAGTTTCTAATGGTTTCTAATATTAGAAATTAATAGCAACTTCACACACCATAAAATTAAATTCCAATATGCAGGTCTCCGCGCCGCGATGGGCCTTGTCGAGAATGGATTCAAAACAGCCGTTGTAACAAAGTTATTCCCCACACGCTCGCACACCGTCGCTGCACAGGGTGGCATTAATGCAGCGTTGGGGAACATGGAACCGGATAATTGGAAATGGCACTTTTATGATACGGTTAAAGGTGGGATTTGAGAGTTTGAGTTGTTTATTTCTCTTTATTTCAGGCTCCGACTGGCTGGGCGATCAGGACGCGATCAATTATATGACACGCGAGGCGCCAAGAGCTGTTATTGAATTGGAGAATTATGGAATGCCGTTTAGGTTTGTGCTTTTTAGTTTTTGCTTAGTTATATTTTGTTCATTTCAGTCGAACAAAGGATGGAAAGATTTATCAGCGCGCATTTGGAGGACAATCGTACGATTATGGTAAAGGTGGACAGGTAGATTATTATTGGTCAATTTTCATTTATTATTTGCAGGCACATCGAACATGTTGTGTTGCCGATCGCACGGGACACAGTATGTTGCACACACTTTACGGACGCACATTAGCATACGATTGTGAATATTTTGTCGAGTTCTTTGCATTGGATCTAATTATGGATAATGGTTTGTTAATATTATTATAAGTTTTTTGATTTTAATATTTAGTTAATGGTCATTTTTTTATTACTTTCACATGTGTTTATGTTTTATTACATTTTATTACGTTGTATTCTAGGCGTATGCAAGGGCGTTGTCGCATTAAATTTGGAAGATGGGACGATACATCGTTTCCGTGCTAAGAATACAGTATTAGCAACAGGTGGCTATGGGCGAGCATATTTCAGGTGTGTGTTATATTCGATTTAGCAATTTTCATTTGATTTGTATAATTTAATTAAGACCTGACACAAATAAATCATTTTAGTTGCACATCTGCACACACATGTACGGGAGATGGCACAGCAATGGTTACTCGTGCTGGATTACAGAATAGTGACATGGAATTTGTACAGTTTCATCCAACAGGCATTTATGGTGCTGGTTGTTTGATGACTGAAGGATGTCGTGGTGCGTTTCGGATTATTTTTTTTTAAATGTGTATTTGTTATTATTGTTTCTGCACTAACACCGCATCATGCATTCTAATGAAATTTGAATGCGTGATTTGGAGAATTAACATTTGCGGATGATGATTGAGTGCGATATTATTTCTGTTTTGTGAAAAACAACGGAACTTCAACAGGGCCGTCAGTTTTTTGTAGTTTTTCTTGTTGACGGTTGTTTACACGTTGTACAAACTATATTAGAAATGAATTTTATCTCATTTTTATTGTTTTATTAATTCAATTATTTTAGGCGAAGGCGGCTTCCTTGTCAACAGTGCCGGTGAACGCTTCATGGAACGGTAATTTATTATTATTAAATTTATTATTTTAATTTAACATTTTTTTTAGATACGCACCTGTAGCAAAAGATTTGGCCAGTCGTGACGTCGTCTCTCGTTCAATGACAATGGAAATCCTCGCTGGCCGGGGTGTCGGACCACAGAAGGATCATATATACCTACAACTACATCATCTACCTGCGGAACAGTTACATAGTCGATTGCCGGGTGAGTGGGGAAGTGGAGTTGATGGGAGAGAGGGAGGGGAGATGGGGGGATAACACACTTTACTATGGGCGATGTGAGTGTGAAGGAGGAAATGTATAGGGATGTGATGAGTAAACATTCCGCATTGCGACGTGTTAATGTAAATCATTTACGAAATGTTCGTTGATGTTATTGAACATTAATTTACAAATATTCATTGATTACAAATTACATTGCAAATATTTTAGGCATCAGTGAAACGGCGCAAATCTTTGCCGGCGTGGACGTGACAAAAGAACCGATACCTGTTTTACCAACTGTACATTATAATATGGGTGGAACACCAACGAATTATATGGGACAAGTGTTGACTCATGATCAAAGTACGAAGAAAGATACATTTGTGCAGGGATTGTATGCCGCTGGGGAGGTGGGGGGTTATTGATTATTTGTTCATTTGTTTGTTGTTTTTTAGTGCGCTGCACACTCGGTTCATGGTGCGAATCGTTTGGGTGCAAATTCATTGTTGGACTTGGTTATTTTTGGACGTTCGTGTGCTGTTAGGTGGGGATTTATTTAATTTTGTAAATATTTGATTATTTTGCTAGTATTGCCGCAAATAATAAACCTGGAAAGGAAGTGCCCGATATGCCAGCTGGTGCGGGTGAAGAATCGGTGGCGAATATTGATAAATTGCGGCATATGAAAGGTTGGTTTGTTTTCAATCATTTTTTAACATTGTTTTTATTTATTTTTCATTTTAGGCAGCATGAAAACATCAGACTTGCGTTTGCAATTACAGAAAACAATGCAAGTTCATGCGGCCGTATTCCGTGATGGCGATTTGTTGAAGGTTGTTGTTTATTTATTGATTTTTCAATTTGAATTTATTTGAATTTATTTTTCAGAAGGGCTGCAGTGAAGTGGCACGTTTGTACAAGTCATTAACAGATTTGAAATTGGGCGACAAGGGTATGGTGTGGAATAGTGACCTGATTGAAACGTTGGAATTGCAAAATCTGTTTTTGAATGCCGCACAAACGATTGTTGGTGCTGAGGCGAGGAAGGAAAGTCGTGGTGCACATGCTAGAGAGGATTTTAAGGTGCGTGATTTTGTGCGAATTACAATTGAAAATAATTTATTTCTGTTTTACAGGATCGCATCGACGAATATGACTACAGTAAGCCGATTGATGGACAAACAAAGAAGTCATTTGACCAACATTGGCGTAAACATTCATTGAGTGTTATGAATGAAAAGACTGGTGATGTGAGTTTTAATTTTAATTTTAATTTCTTTGTTTTTAATAATATTAATTAATTTATCATTTAGGTTCAACTATCCTATCGTCCCGTTATTGATCATGTTTTGGATAAAGATTTGGAATGGGTTCCACCGAAGATTCGATCGTACTAAGCTAATTTTATGTAAATTTTATTTATTTTTGTTTTACCGGTACGACATTTGTGTTTTACAAATTTTTGCGTGAAACGATTATTGTGTGCCTAAAAGTTCAATTACACAATAGGCGGTTTTGTAGATTAAATTATGCATAGAATATTTATTATCATATGTCTTAGTTTGATTTCGTGTTATCGCTTATGTTTTTTATATGTGCTCAGAGTTACTACTGTTAAAGTTTTTAGAAATGTATTATTTTTAATGATTTTCCGCTACAATTTGTTATCAAATTGCATTTTAGATTCTTTTTAAGCAATTGTGAATAAAATTGCGATATCGGATTGTATTTCGTATTTGATTATTATTGCGTTTATATCGCATACAAATATTATTTTTTATTCGTCATTATTTTTTTCGGTTGATTTTATTTTCAATATTTTCAGGGTATACTGCGACGGACGGATAACTAGCAAGATGACATTTCTATCACGATCAACACAACCATCCGATGTCCGTGTGTGTCGTTCACTTGTTCTGTTGCCAATTATTACGTTCTTGTTTGTGCCAGGATGTTTTACGATCACGTGAGTTGTTGTTATTGTTTTGTTTTAATATTTTTATAAATTTTTTAAAATGTTATTTAATTCCCTTTTAGTTATCTCATCGCCGTTACTAAAGATCATGTACATCCAGTGTTGCCGATGATTAGGTAAGATTTTTATTTAATTATGTTTATTTATTTGTTTCAGTGAAACTGGCGAAGAATTACCGGAGAATTTTGTGTTTGCAACTGTTGTTAATGTTGGCAGTTTTTGTGGTGAGTGTTTATATAAATTGGATTAATTTCATTTTATGAATTGTTTATTTCAGGTTCACTGAATTTCATGGCACGATACTTTGTTTTGTCTAGTTGGATGCACACAAAACCATTGATGGGACCGTTGAGAATGGCAAAGTTTGTTGTTTATTTGTTTAAATTCAATTTTAATTCATTTCTTTACAGATTTAGCAGCTTGAATCGTATCTCACTTGTGATTGCATTGTTGGCCGTTATGGGCGCATTAATTGTTGGGAATGTTGAGGTTCGTGTTGAATTTGTACTGTTTTAAATGAATTTGGATATAGAAATGATTTGTTTATGCTTAGTAACCGTTGCAATTTGAACGTTGTAGAATATGACCTCGTATGAGATAGATATATTTGGAATGTTGTTCTCGAAATCTCCTATCATCAATTTCAGTATTGATGTCAATATCTCATTGTCTCATAATAAACCCATGCATCATTGCAGGCAAATCGGCATTTATATTTGCACAATTTGGGTGCATGTATAGTAGTATTGATGCAATTGATGTACTGCTGGATTCACTCTTATTTAACATATGCACATCCCATGAGTAGAATGACAATATATTTAAGAACAACACTCGCCACGTGTATGACACTGGCATTCTTGATGGGTACGGGGAGGGAAATTGTGGGCTGGAGATCAATGAATTTACAGGCGCGACATCAGTACCATTTGCACACAGTGTACCAGAGCTAACAGTTGATGAGAGAGATAATTCAACTATTGTACAAACGGCGAGGTATATCGGTTATCGATGGGTTAGCGATGAACATCGGGTATGTTGGTGATTCATGGGGAGTGGGGATTGAGAATGAGGTGTTATTTTATTGAAGTTTATGTTGATTTATGTTTTTTGAATTCTTCCCTGTACAGATGATTTATTCAATGATAATTATTTGCAGTACTTCCCAGCACTGTTATTCTACCACTTTACGGAATGGTTTATCGTATTTTGTTGTGGCATATTTCTATTATCATTTGCCGTCGAATTTCGTCGTGTACATATACAAATACCACAATTGTTCTTCTATAATTCTACGTCATTAATTTGTCATCGACGAAGTGGCGTCGAACAAGTTGATGGCGCTGGACCGTTAACACCTGGGCAGATGCGTTTAATGCACGAGGTTAGTGCGTGTGCCTAAGATATTTTTTCAAATTTTCTTCCATTTTTTCCAGGAAGCAGCAATGTCATCACAAAATGAGATATTTTCAACACCTGAACGTAGTTTATCAATGGCGTCGATTGAATTTATACCAAATCATGCAGATGAAAATCATCATAATAAGAATATTGAACTACAGGAGGTTTAGGAAGTTTTGTATAATGCCATAATGGCTTATTTTTGCACTTTTTCTATTTTTTACTTAATAGCAATTGTATACACACATGTGTTCCATTTTTAAATAATTTTATCTTTTTGTTGTCCCGGTTGAGTTTAGCTTTAAGAATTCGGTGTCGTTTTCTTTTATTTCATTGTGATTCGTTTTGTTATTATATTTGTTTTGCATATTTTGAGAACTTATTCTTGCGCAACTAAAACAAAGCACGAATTTCAAATTGCATTTTTGCGTATTCTCCTATCTACTCATTCTTTCAAATTCTGATTTCAATTTCTTAAGTGAATATTTTGCAAAGCGGGTTATTGCAGATCAATTTGCAAAGATATACAAATGTTTTAGTCATACCACTGTTTACTGCTACAAAAAAATAGTCCATGTTGTTGTTTTCCTGTTTCTCGTCTCGTCTGTTATTTGTGCACTTTTTGTGTCTATATTTTGCCCAGTGCTCCTTTTATGCCTTTGTGTGTGTTTATATTTTATTTTCGATATTTTTCGGTGAATATTTTTAACGAATTTCGCGTCGGTGAAGCAATTATTTATTGAAAGTTGTATTTGATTTGCAAATAAAATTGATATGTTGATTAATATTGCGCATTTTGTGGACTTAATGTCAAGATGGCTGAGTAATTGGCGAGTGCACAATAGAATGCATTCATAAACGTTCTTTGCACATACACGCAACGATGTTTCTTCGTAATTACACAATACTCTTTGGACGCTGTACCGCGTGAATGCAAAAAAGTAGAATGCTAGAAATAGATTTTTTAGAGCTTTGTTGCACATTTCATGACTTCTACGGCTATGAAAATCGATTAGTAAATATGATGGAACAAAATATGAGCGAAAACGAACCTTTGGGACAACGTATTGTTACGACAATTAAGGAAAATAATTTCAAGGAATTCGTAAAATTACTCGGAAAAAGCGATGAAGAAAAACTAGAAAATGCCAATCACCCCATCAATTCTCTTTATGTAATCGCCAACGGCCACGCGCTGCCAATATATGACAATAGTCCATTTCTATTATCCGCCATGTACGGTCGACATTTCATGTTGCAGTACATGTTAAGTATCCCAAATATTGATGTCAACCAACGAAACAGTGACGGACACAACGCACTATTTCATATCATGACAAGTGTAAAAGTGTACAATTTTGGGGACAAGCTGAAATGCATGAAACATTTACTGTCCCATTCATTGCTTGATGTCAATGCCGTGCAAAATAGACTCAATGACACTGCATTAATGTTAGCTGTACAATGTGAACATTATGACATGCTGAAATTGCTGCTAAAACACTCCAATATTGATGTGAATTTACAGAACAACTGCTCCAACAATGCATTGATGTATGGGATCTATGGTGCACGAACAGTAAATGTTCGTTTGCTACTTCAACACCCGAATATTGATGTGAATATGTTGTGTGATAACCACTCAACGGTGTTGTTTGCAAGTGCAAAGAACGACGATGAATGCGGTCTGCTATGCATGCGACAACTACTGAACCATCGTGACATTGATATTAATTATTGGCTTATTGACGCGGCAACAACCGCCGTTTTATGGGGTCGAGACTATGGTAGTTTCCTTACACATGCGCTGTTAATACACGGACAGATATAAATACTCAGTGATTGATATTTGATATGCATACAAACTGTTCTTTATCATTGTTTGTCATTAATTAAAGAAAAGAAAATTCGCCCATAGTTAAAAAAACCCTCGGACAATTGATATTTTGCTGAATTGATATTGTGTATTTTTGTGAATCGTATTTAATTGAAAATCGTTTTACAAAAATAATTATTTCGGAACATGTACAATATTCGTCTCTTAATATTGGTTCTGCGTAATTGACGGCGTATTTATATTTTCCAATTTTGTGATTTTGAAATTTGCAACTTTTGTCTGCCGTCGAATTTTATGATTTCCTGGTTTCAGTTTGTCGATACGAAATGATACTTTTCATTATTGGCGTTTTAATTTTTATTCCGTTCTACTTTTTGACGAAGTTCGCGTTGAGAATGTGGTACGTTTTGTTGAAATTTATTTGATTTTTATAAACTAATTATTTTTATTTTATTCTTGCAGGCGTGAACGAAAAGTGCGCGTGAATTGTCATTTTTGTGACACAGATTCAATGGTAGAGGTGTCGAATCGTAATGCGTTTGTTTGTTGCAATTGTGATCAGTATAATGGATTCACCGAGGTACAGTTAGCGTTGTATGTGTCACGTGTCCTTTACTTCCATTCCAGACTGGAGACTACAACCGCCCCATTCCATCCCAGTACACTCCCCGCTTAAACTGGTCTTCTCGTCCACTCGGTGCACGTGTTGTGAAAAAGGAGAGGCTGGATGCACGGATCAATGGAATAAGGAATGCTTACGGCACGAATTCATTGTGTGCACAGTGTAATATGCAGTTGACACGCAAACAGAGGATGTTGGCCGATTTTGTGGCCAGTGATGAGGTGCGTGCAGTTTTGCCTGTGTTTTGTTGAATTTTTTGCGAGAAGTTTCTTGTTTTTTTAAATTTTTTCACGTTCCATTGCGTCAATCTGTGTCAGTGTGTAGATAACGTTGTTATGCGTCGAATTTATTATATAACTCGCCCGTTCTGCATTTAGTTCTTATTTGAAATTGTTGAAACTCTTGCAGAGCACGTACGACACCGAGATCAGTGCGTATGCACAACGTTTGAATCGAATATTTGCATTGTGTTCAAAATGTGAACAGATGTTACAATCAAAATTGGCGGCGGATAAAGAAATGCTGAATGAAATGTATCCACCCAGGAAGAGTACTCCATTGTTGTCTGTTACGCCACCGACATTGCAAATTGCACGAGCTAGATCGAATACGAATTGGGTTTGTTGAATTATTTATAATTTTCTTTTTCGTTTTATTATTTCAACTTAATTCATTCTTCAGTCGGGTGTGACGCGCGGTACACGAACCGATTCGCCGACAATTTCGGAAAATGAAAATAAATCGTCATCTAATCGCATATATCCGGGTGTTATCAGTACAACATTGCACATGTTTACAATATCATTGATGCTGTTCGTGTTCTTGGTTGATTTGAATTCATTACAAAATGATAGTGATAAAAGGGTGAGTTCTATTTGTTTAATTTATTTGATCTTATGCCTGTTTGCAGATCGTATTTATTCCGGCATTCGTGTTGCGTTTTGTGAACGTGTCGTTTACAAGTTGCATGGCGTTATGCGCACTCGCGATTGTCACACAATTAAATGCAATGTATCTGTCGAAAGCGTGAGTTGTATTTCAATTTAATTTATTTCATTATTTTATTTTTTTTAGACGTCTGACCATCAACGATTTGTATTTATGTATTGTATTATTGGCAGCGATGTTACTGCACGCGAATAAACTTACAACATTGTTATTCCGATCGACAAATGATATTCACCTTTTATCGACGGCATGTTCAACACTGTCATGTTTTCTTGCAGCTGTTGTGCTCTTGATTCCGCGAAAGTGTTTGCGAAGTGACAAATCGAAATTTAGGTGGGTTTTATTATTATTTTTTTAATATTTGTTTAATTTCTCGATTTTTAGTGGCTGCATTTCATTGTTCGATTCACCATTAAGTCAAACGGCGAATGAAGAACATTCATCGTCGCAATTATGGCGTCAACGCAGTGGCGATGAGAATTCAATGGAAGTTGATGGCGATGCGCCACCCGATGATTTATTGGTGTGTTTTGCTTTGTTTTCAATTATTTTAATTATTGTTATTTTTATAGAACGACGACTGTGAATCAGTGAGATCAAGTATATTGTCGAATAGAACAAACAAACGCCGATCGCGTGGACGTGGTGCAACGCCGAGTAGGGAATTGGCACCGAGGTAGTTTTTGTTGTTTTTAGAAATTATTATTTCAAATTTATTTATTTAATATATTTATACTTTTAGATTGGATGCAATATCGATTGGTGGTTCGACGTTCAACAATAATATGAGTCAAATGCGCAATGTACAGCGACAATCGCCAGTGAATGGTAACAATTTCATTAATTCTTATATAATCTTATTTGTGTTCAGACAAAACCACCGATATAATTCAGTGGCAACGAAATTCACAAATTAGTCCACGTTCAACTAGTTCAGTGAATTCAACAATGTCGCCACCGTCAATCAGTGGTTCGTCAATATTCAAGGAGTCACGATTGAATTTAGTGGACGTTAATATGCCGAGAAGTTTGTTTGAATTGAATTTGAATTATTTGAATTTTGTTTTTTAGCAACAACAACATCGGTGCGATCACGGAATTTGAATAATAGAACGCCGGCGAATGATTTTCTTGTTAATGGATCAAGTTATGGGTTTGTTTATTTCTTTTATCTTGTTTTAATTTTCATATTTTTTAGACGATCACAGAAATCGTCAGCCGCATCGACGTATCGGTCGTTTTGATGTTTTTAAACAGAATTAAATTGATTTTTGTTTGAGTTTTATTGTGTGCATATTTTATTCTTTTGACATTTTGTGATGTTTGGACAACTGTTATTTAACCGGTTTCATATATTGTTTCATCCTTGCTTTGAGGCAAATGAATTTATTTCTCCTGACAGTTTGAAACACATTAACAAAACCTCGAATGTCGCAGCCGGAAGTTAGATAAAATAGTTTTACCTCAGTTATTAATGAAGTTTTATTGAAAAATAACTTTATCACAACACAACATTAATTTGGTCGCGTTGGGCATCACGATCGATGACATTTCTACGATATTTTTTTGCTAATTCGAAGATGAAAATGACTGTGGCGATGCAAAAGCCGGCAATTGTCACAAGAATTATACCGAAAACGTCCACAAATGTGAGCGCGGCGTACTGTGGTGTTTCGCCGTCGATGCTTGTTTCGGCGTGAGCTTGCTTGGGACATGTTCGATGTCGCATCAAATGTTCCTTGTACACTTCGAATAATAGACCGTGATAGGGGTAGAGTGCTGCTTGGTGTCGAAGCATTTGCTGAATGTGTACATATACATACATACACACACACACACACATACCTTTAACCAAATGGCAGTTTGATTATTCTTTGCCATTGGCATTCCAAGTTGAAAGTGTGATTGAATGTCGTGCATTGAGTATGCGACCAGGCGACAATCCGCGTTGCTGATGGAAATGACGCGACCAGCGTATTCGGATAAGTAAATGTAGTTGCTGCTGAGAATTAGATTTGCAACCTGAATGTTATATAATAATTTATTTATTTAAAATTTATGAAGTTTTACAACCTGTTCCTCAGAAAACGTATCCGGGACGTTTTTGACCCCATATCTTCGAATTATGTCACTGATTTCTCCCAGCGCACCGGTTTGTTTAATATTTTCATCTGTCAACGACACATAAAGTGGCCAGGCAGTCTCAATGGCCATTTTATACTTTGCACTTGAAACGGCTGTTAAGAACTTTTCGCTGGATTCGATTTCCGGCGTCGCTTGTGGGATAAGGAACGCGGTCAGCATGACACCTTATTTGAATTTAATTTAAATAATTTAATAATAATTTATTAAAATAATAAATTTCAAATTTCAAACCTTCATAAAGGAATGCTCCAAACATGACACTCAGAGCGAGAATAATATACAAAATATTCATATGAGTTCTAATTTTGTGTCCACCTTCTGTTCGTCCAAAATTTTCCCAATTCCCCTGGCCGACCATGACGGCGTAATAGTGAAACAAACGATCGGAAAACACTTTCGCACGCCACCTGTTGCCCAAATGTGACAACGAAGCGGATCTTTTCATTTCATAAATCACAAATTTTTTTACAACATATCGACTCAGTGTTAATGCGATCGCGCCGATAATAAACACGCCGATCTGTAGTCCCCAAAGTTGCATATCGAACACTCGCAACGGCCACGATGCTTCTTTCCAGAAATTCGTCGATTGTTTACGATAGACCATTGAAAGACCGGCGGCGCCGGCAGGAATAAACCAGGATAACAGAGCGTCTCCGTTTTCAATTGCTGACTTGGAATATGGAGATAGTATCAGGTCGTAGTCGTCTTTCAATTGTCCAAGAAGTCCGTCGTACCAATTTGTGCTGTTGATAAAAATGCCCCAGGTGAAATTTGTCTCTGAATTGATGTAAACAGGTAATATTGTGTAATTGATGTGTGCGAGTAATAACAACGCGTGGAGATATTCAGAATAGATGCCCGGACGATGGCAATCGACCGTTGAGACGAGGGTTTCGTATTGAACGGCACACGATTGAACGTAGGGTGACCATTCGACGAGGGCGATTCGAAGCTGCAGATTTTGGAAGAGTTCTCTTTGTGTTTCTGGTTCTATATTTCTAATTAACTGGATACATTAAGATATGCATTTGAAACATTTGAATTAATAATTATATTGAAACAAACGTACACTATATTCAAGTGATTGATTCAATGTCATTTCAATGTCAGAAATGAAGTTATTTTAATTTGTAAATTTAAATGAATTTTTCTCCGATATTCAACCGTTCCAAGTTCAAATTTAGAGTTCCATAACAGCTATATGTTCGTTGAATGTGTTAACGCTCATATGATACAAAATACATATTGGTAATTGGGTTTCGATTTCTGTTTTTAGAACACATATTTTATTTGCAAATTGGGCGCAATCACGAAATTCTACTCGTACAAATGGTAAATAGACGACCGGGAATATGAGACAAACAATTTAGATTAAATTACAGTTTAATTATTTCTGGCTAATTCTGACAATGGCAAATTGCAAATTTTATGACAAATATGACTTGAAATCGTTTCCTCTGACAATAATTCTTCTACTCGTCGTCGTTATTGTTGTAGAGTTGACAGCATTTCTGTCAAAAATCTTTTGTCGATATTTTTTCGCCAATTCGTAAATCAGAAACATCAATGCGATGGAGAAACCAACAGCTGAGACGAGCAAGATTCCGAACACGTCGACAAATGTGAGTGCGGCGTATTGTGGTGTTTCGCCATCGATATTTGTTTCGGCCATCGCTTCGTTGGAGCAGATTCGATTTTGTGTCAAATATTCGTTGTACACGTCGAATAATAAACCGTGGTAGGCGTAGAGAGTTGCTTGGTGTTGAAACATTTTCTGGATGTGTTTATTTTCTCTCTCACACACACACATACCTTTAACCAAACGGCAGTTTGATTATTCTTTGCCATTGGCATTCCAAGTTGAAATTGTGATTGAATGTCGTTCATCGCGTATGCGACCAGGCGGCAGTCGGCGTTGATGATGGAAATAACACGACCGGCGTATTCGGATAAGTAAATGTAGTTGCTGCTGAGAATTAGGTTTGCGACCTATATATGAATTCCGTTTTTGTTATTTATCTTTATTTATTCATTGCAACCTCAGCGGCAGAATACGTATCCGGTACGTCCCTGACTCCATAATTGCGAATCGTGTCACTGATTTGTTCCAGCGCACCAACTTGTTTAACCTTTTCATCCGTTAACGATAAATAAAGTGCCCATGTAGTCTCAACCGCAATGGTGTATTTGCCTTCAGAAATGGATGCCAAGAACTTGTCGCTGGAGTCGATTTCCGGCGTCGCTTGTGGGATCAAAAATGCGGTTAACATTACACCTTGATTAATTAATTTTATTAAATTTTATTTCAAACCTTCATAAAGAAAAGATCCGAAAATGACAGCCAGACCAAGAATGACATACAATATTTGCATGTGACTGCGAATCTTCTGTCCTTCATTGACCTTCCCAACAGTTTCCCAATCGCCCTGACCACTGATCATCACGGCGTAGTAATGAAAAAGTCCTTCCGTTAGCGCGGCGGCGCCTTGTTTTCCGTCAAAACTTGTCAGGGACGCTCGTCGATTGTTCTCGTACATTACGAATTTCTTCACAACGTATCTACTTAGCGATAACGCGATGGCGCCGACTAGGAACACGCCGATTTGTACACCCCAGAGTGAGATATCGAACACTCGCAGCGGCCAGGAGGCCTCTTTCCAGAAGTTAAACAACTGTCTACGATAGACCATTGAAAGGCCAGCATTGCCTTCTGGAAAGTACCAGGACAGTAGTGTTGCGCCGTTTTCGAGCGTTGTTACGGAATATGGAGATAGTAGCAGGTCGTAATCGTCTTTCAATTGTCCAAGAATACCGTCGTACCAATTTGTGTCTTTTATGTACGCGCCCCATGTAACATTTGTCTCAGAATTGATGTAAACAGGGAATATTGTGTAGTTGATGTGTGCAAGGGATAGAAGAGCGTGGAGATATTCGGAGTATATTCCAGGACGGTGACAGTTGTGAGTTGAAACGATGGTCTTGTATTGAACGGCGCATGGTTGCACGTATGGTTCCCATTCGACGAGGCCGATGCGGAGCTGAAGAGGTTTTGATATTTTATTATTTTTAATTTATCAATTCAACAATATCAGATACCGTACATACATTTGCAGGTTATATTTTTATTTAATCAAAAACAGCGGGATTCTTTTGCATTAAAGTTTAGTTGGGGGTTTATGAAAACGGAACATTGAAATGCGACAATTGACAACAATTTCGAGCAAATATTTCTAGTTAAATTGGAACATTTCAAATTTTAAAGACAATAAAAGAATGTTTTTCGGTAAATTGAAAACAAACGTACGCTTGATGATTCCATTAATGTAGAAAGTTACAAATGTCCTATTTCGATGTCCAATTTTGAAACTTATGTCGCCTTATTCGTCAAAGTTAATTAATATTAGCATCCGGCTTTTTTGTCCGTTCAGTAAAACTTATAACCTCATGAATGATTATCGTTCTGTTCATGATCTGACTTTATTGCAACACCCACACAAATAAGCAGAATATTTCATGCTGTTTACTGATGCATTTTATGAACACATTGATGTAGAAGTAATAATATATACAAGCATTAATTGGGATTAATTGGAACATTTAATTAAATTAGCGAAATGCATTTTGCAGATTGATTAGGCGATAATGGAAACTAAATGGAGTCTTGACAAAATGCAGTTTTTGCAAATCGACAGTCGAATAAGATTTCTGTCGATGCTTATAATCATTTTAATGATATTATTACAATATTCTGTCAGGCTTTCATTTGTGTGTTCAGTTATTATCATTTGATTTAGATTCATTCCGTTAGTCATGTTCGAATCGCATATATAAAGTACGTTTGGAATAAAACAAACAAATAAACAAATAAATATAAATAAATAAACAAACAATCAAAGTCCACTCTGATGACAATACATCATGACATTCCAATTGCCCAAACACACTAGATCTGATTCCTCCAATGTTTGTATGCCATTATTGCCCCGGATGTCGCACATGCGCAGGCACTTGTCACCCACCTGAGAGTGTTATTATTTTTTTATTATTTATAATGTTTTACCTTGAGCTCCTTATCGGCTAGACCTAATTCACGACAGCAGGCGGTGTTGTCGCGATTCTGGGAAGCGCAGTATAGTATTGGACTGACGTATTTCAACAGACAGTTCTCTTTTGTGAATGCTTGTTTCAGCTGGAAATATTTATTTGAGCTATTTATATTATTATTATTATTACCTGCGTGAGGGCCTTCTGTTTATCGGTTTCGTAATTACATAATGAATGACACTCGGTTGGCACGTTTGCCTCACAGCACGATTTGAATATGCGATTTGCATCATCCTTTTTGACACACGGTGCGTAGTTCGGTCCTTTGCCGCAGTTTGCCTGTGATTTTGTGGGTTTATGAACAATTAGGATGTTTTATTAGCAATTGATTACGTGACGATTAAATAGTATTATTATTATAATTTACCGGCGCATTCTGCACACCACCGGGGAACTCGCTCGGACCAGCGTTCTTTACAATCGCTGCCGTTTGACGTTCCTCTCGTTGGAGGGTTTCATCGGACGGTTTTGGTTCTTTTGGCGCTTTTGTTGGACTGCCGGTTGTCTGCAAGAGATTTGGATGATTGGCTTCATTTTTATTTGGTTTTGTTTTCAATCCATTTTCACTTTCACTTTCTCCTTGACTTACCGCCAAATTATTGCAATCCACAGCACCACATCTCTCTGGACAAATGCGGCTAATTCGTGCATTCGAGCAACACCTGGCCTCGGGTAGTTGATTGCAGAAATCGGCAATAGTAGTGGTGATTAATGCTATGGAAATTAGTATTTTTAGCAACATTTTATTGTTTGTCTGTAAATTACAATACAATATCGTAAATTAATGAAAATGTCGGTGAGCAATAAAATAAACAATTGGAGCAGGTCAAGTGCAGATGAAATGCAGATATAACGGTTCTTATCAGCGAAAGATCTTTCAAATCGTAAGTTTTATTTTCAAGATTGTAAAACATCTGATACAAATTTGCGTGCACGCGTTACACACGCACACCCCATAAAACAATTCGAACGCATTAAAGTATCCTTGTACGACCTGTGTTTTCAATAAATAGTGGGAGGAAAATGTGAAAATTGCTTTGTATAAAAACTTTACTACGTCTATGGCAGTTTTATATTTAATAACGACCACACAGGTATACATATTTTTTGTTTTGAACAGGTAAATGTTGTTTTTGTGACGTTGTGTTATTAGCTTTTGAATTTGTTTCGGTAATAAGGGAAGACTATTTGGTGACTATTTACTAATAAAACAGATATTACAAAATATGCAATTTTGAACAGTTGAAAATGAGAATTTGGCAAGAATAATTTTTTAAATGATATTTTTTTATTCAAATCGCAACAGCCGAGAAATCATAATCACCTTTCGCCAATTTCTTGTCCAAAATCCGTCCCCCATTTTTTTCATTCCATACTTCCACCGTGTCAATATTGTCAAAACTGCCAAGAATGTACACTTGATCTAAATAATGAAATACAACTATTTCAAATAAATCAAGCTATCACCATCAAACATAACCATCGAATGGTCCCATCGTTCTCTCTCCATCGGTTGTGCAGTTACCCAAACATCATGTCGTGCAGAATATATATAACACTGGCTTATTGGATTACACGAACTGTTGACGAACGAATAACCTCCACAAATTAGCGCACGGAGATTGTCCAACGCAATACCATCATGCGCCTTAACAATGAATAAACAATTCAAAATAAACCTTGTATACCTGCAACCCAATCGGCATACTCGCCCGTTCAATCCATGTCCTGCCATCAAACATGAACACTTTATTAGTATTGAAACACTCATCTCCCGATGGTCCAATCAACCCGCCAAATGTATAAATGAGATTGTCTAATGTCAACATCACGAATGAGCGCAGTGCGAGTGGTAGAGATGGGAATTGTGTCCAACTATTTGCATTCTTATCATATTGTTCACATGTGGGGAGATCTTTCCAGCACATTGGGATCCTAAGCTTAGAATTCCACGTGGACAAGTTGTCGCG
>JADMIO010833511.1_pt1 | contig 31956 bp, 36 predicted proteins | sample 8958161 | NCBI WGS metagenome assembly JADMIO01 (sample SAMN16585339, study PRJNA669376) | soil metagenome | isolation source: Crop rotation soil | place: USA: Cullars Rotation, Alabama | collected 2011
CTTTCCCGGCGGTGTTCCTGAAGACCACGGAACTTTCCGCCGCGCGCTTCCTCGCGATCGTGACCAGCCGCCGTGTCCTGCATGCGCTCGAACTGTCGTTCGGGCTTTCGCTTGCGGCCGCCGCCGCGAACGTCGTGTTCGGCTCGCTCGTGGTCTGGGCGCTGGTGCGTTACGAGTTTCCCGGTCGCCGCGTCTTCGACGCCATCGTCGATATCCCGTTTGCGCTGCCGACGGCGGTGGCCGGCATCGCTCTCACCAACCTTTACGCGGAAAACGGCTGGATCGGGCGTCTCCTCGCGCCGCTCGGCGTCCAGGTGGCGTTCACGCCGGCCGGCATCTTCGTCGCGCTCGTCTTCATCGGGTTGCCGTTCGTGGTCCGGACCGTGCAGCCCGTGCTCGAAAATCTCGAAACCGAGCTCGAAGAGGTCGCGGCCTCGCTCGGCGCCGGCCGTTGGACCGTGATCCGCCGCGTGATCCTTCCCACGCTGCTGCCGGCCTTGCTCACCGGCTTCGCGCTCGCCTTCGCGCGCGCAGTCGGCGAATACGGCTCGGTCATCTTCATCGCCGGCAATCTGCCGAACGTGTCCGAGATCGCGCCGCTCCTGATCGTGATCCGGCTCGAGGAGTTTCGTTACGCCGACGCGACCGCCATCGCGGCCGTGATGCTGACAGCTTCCTTCATCCTGCTGTTCGCCATCAACGGCTTGCAGCGCTGGTCGGAGCATCGCACCGGGAGGCTGCCGTGAGCGCGCTCTGGGGCGCCTATGCGGCCGTCGCCCTGAGGCCCGGCCTGAAGGCGAAAGCCCCGCACGTGTCGGGGCCGCGCGATGAGCCCGTTTTGGTCCGCTGCGCCGTCATCACGGTGGCGGTGCTGTTTCTCGTGCTGTTCATCGTGGTGCCGCTCGCGAACGTGTTCGCGCAGGCGTTCGGCAAGGGGATCGACGCCTATCTGGCGGCGATTCGCGAACCGGATGCGCGCGCCGCCATCGGCCTGACGCTGACCATCGCGGCGCTCTCGGTCGCCGCCAATCTCGTGTTCGGCGTCGTCGCCGCCTGGGCGATCGGCAAGTTCGAGTTCCGCGGCAAGAGCCTCCTGATCACCCTGATCGATCTGCCCTTTTCGGTCTCGCCGGTGATCGCGGGGCTCGTCTTCGTGCTGCTGTTCGGCCTGCAGGGCTATTTCGGCAAATGGCTCGCGGCGCACGACATCAGGCTGATTTTCGCGCTGCCCGGCATCGTGCTGGCGACCATGTTCGTCACTTCCCCGTTCGTGGCGCGCGAGCTGATCCCGCTGATGCAGGAGCAGGGCACCGACGAGGAGCAGGCGGCGCTGTCGCTTGGCGCTTCGGGCTTGCGCACCTTCTGGCGCGTCACGCTGCCGAACGTGAAATGGGCCTTGCTCTACGGCGTGCTTCTCTGCAACGCGCGCGCGATGGGCGAGTTCGGCGCCGTCTCGGTGGTGTCCGGCCACATCCGCGGCCAGACCAACACGATGCCGCTGCATATCGAGATTCTCTACAACGAATATCAGTTCACCGCCGCCTTCGCGGTCGCCTCGCTGCTGGGGCTGCTGGCGCTGGTGACGCTGGTCGCCAAGGCGGCGCTCGAAAAGCGCACCGCAAGGGAGTAGGGCCGTGAAGATCACCCTGCACGATGTCTCCAAGCGTTTCCGCGCCTTCACGGCGCTCGATCAGGTGAACCTGGAGATCGGCTCCGGCGAGCTGGTCGCGCTGCTCGGTCCCTCGGGTTCCGGCAAGACCACGCTGCTGCGGATCATCGCCGGCCTCGAATGGCCCGATCGGGGCGACGTCCGTTTCGACGATCAGGATGCGCTCTCGCGCAGCGTCGGAGAGCGCCATGTCGGCTTCGTGTTCCAGCACTACGCGCTGTTCCGCCACATGACGATCTTCGAGAATGTCGCGTTCGGGCTGCGGGCGCAGCCGCGCCGCATCCGGCCCGCCGAGAGCGAAATCCGCGCGCGCGTGAAGACGCTGCTGGAGCTCGTCCAGCTCGAGGGCTTTTCGCACCGTTATCCGAGCCAGCTGTCGGGCGGCCAGCGGCAGCGGATCGCGCTCGCGCGCGCGCTCGCCATCCGCCCGCAGGTGCTGCTGCTCGACGAGCCGTTCGGCGCGCTCGACGCCAAGGTCCGCAAGGAGCTGCGGCGCTGGCTGCGGCAGCTGCATGACGAGATCCAGGTCACCTCGGTGTTCGTCACCCACGATCAGGAGGAGGCGCTCGAAGTCGCCGACCGCATCGTGCTGCTGGATCAGGGCCGGATCGAGCAGGTCGGCACGCCGCGCGACATCTATGAGACGCCCGCCAGCGCTTTCGTGCACGGTTTCATCGGTGAATCGAACTGCCTGCCGGTCGCGGTGCGCGACGGCTCGATCTATTTCGCCGAGCGCCAGCTTCCGATGGCGCCGGCCGAGCTTCGCAACGGCGAGGCGCGTCTGTTCATGCGTCCGCATGAGCTTGCGATAGTGGGCGGCACCGAGGCCGCTTTCGAAGGCGAGGTCAAGCGCATCCACGGGCTTGGGCCGGCGCGCCGCGTGGAGCTAGGCCTGCGCGACGGCGCGCGCGAGCACGTGATCGAGGCCGACGCGCCGTTCGATCGCGATCTCGTGCCCGGCGAGCGGATTGGCCTGCGTCCAAGCCGCTATCGGATTTATGCGAATAGCGTTTCGTCACGGACATGAGGGCGACGGTTCGCCCGTCCGCATTACGGCCGCAGATACGCGTAGCCCTGCTGCTGCAGCTCGACCAGCCGCACCACGCCGCCCTTGTCGGCCGCGACGAAGCCCGGCAGCAGGTCGGCCGCCGTCACCTTCTGCGCCCGCATGGTGTTGCCGCAGGCCGCGAACGAGACGCCCGCCTTCTGGAACGCGCCGACCCGCGCGCTCACGTCCCTGATGGCGGTCGCGGCGTGGAACGCCTTCAGGGCCGGGCCATGCACCACCAGCGCGATGGTGACGTTCTCGGGTCCGCCCATGCCGTCGAAATGGTTCTGGATATTGCCGAGCACGAAGCCGACGCGCTCGGCCTCGCTCAGGTGATAGACCACCTTCTGCTTCTCGGGCCGCACCGGCGTGCCGGCGCGCTCGTTCGGCGGGACGCGGTCCTGCGTCTTGGTCGCGCTTTGGGCCGCAGCAGTGCCGGCCGCGAAGGCCGATCCGATCGAAGCCAGTGCCGCCCAGATCGCCCCGCGCCGGTTCATCCCTCAACTCCACTCGTGGTTACTTGATCCGGCTCAAGCGCAGCATCGCCGCGCGTTCCTTTTTGTCGCTGATCAGCGGCGCGCATTCGGCGAGCGGCGCACGGTCGAGGCGGAACTCCTTGTCGTCGGCGCCGGCCACGAGCCCGTCCGAATTCTCCGGGTCGGCGTCGCTGCCGCTCTTCCAGATCCGCACACGCTCCAGCGACACGATGGCGGACTTGTCCTCGTTCTTCAGCGCGATCGCGATGCCGCCGCCGTCGCAATCGACGCCGCAGCCGAAATGCACCGGGCCGCCCGGATTGCCGTCCTGGTCGAAGTCGCTGTTGCTGCACGATCCGCCGGATTCGAACGCGGCCGAACGGTTGCGGAATTTCAGGCCGAGCTGGAATCCGTAGTGGTACTTCTCGCCCTCGGATTTGTCCTCGGGCTCCTCGGCCGTGACCAGCAGCTTCATCGCCGCGACCTTCTGCAGCTTGTGGCGCGCCAGATGGTCGGCGTCATAGCTGCGCACGAAGCAGGCGTAGTGTTTCGGCTTGCTGACCGGGCCGGCGAACAGCCGGGCCACGAATTGCTGTCTGGCGTCGTCGCTCGCTTTGGCGTCGCTTGTTTCGGTGTCGCCCGGCTTGATGGCGATCGTCTTGACGCTGGTCGGCTTGACGTCGTCCGCGCGCGCGGGCGCGGCAAGCGCCATCACACCCGCAGCAGTGAGCGCCAGGGAAGCGAGCGCCAGGAAACGGGATGAAAACCGGCCTTTGGCCACGTTCGTCGACATGGTGTTCCTCTGCGGGTGATCGACAGTCGCCCCGGCCGGTTCCCCCCTTGGTCGCCGCGGCGCCGGAAAACGTTCAAACGCGAGGAAGGCGGCCGCCGTCAGATGAGGCCCGGCCCCTTGATGTCGAAATGCCGAGGCATTCTGCGCGGCTTCCGCCCGCAAGGCCCGGACAGCACCTCTCGTTGTCGGAAAATCCGGGCCAGCATTCGGGGCGATCGCCTAGGGACGTGTGACGACCGCTGTCAATGTTTCTGAACGAGCTCGTAGAAGCCCTGCAGGCGCGGCACGATCTCCTGCAGCGCGTGGTCGCAGGCCGCTTCGTTGAAGCGCCCGCGGTTGCAGCATTTCACGGTCCAGTTGGCGCCATCGCCGCTGCCCGGCATCGGCACGACGACGATCTGCCCAATATGCTCGCAGCCCGCGACGTCGCGCAGGTCCGCGATCAGCAAGGCTTCGATCTCTGCGCGCGATTTCGGGGATTTTTCATGGACGGCGAAGAGGGCCCCGAAGCTGTGCATCCCGGTCACGCACTTGCGTCCTTCGCGACGGGCGATGATTCGCCGGGCAACTCGATACGGCTCCCGGTCTTCTGTATGGCGTCGTAGACGAGAACCTGCAGCATCGGATAGGCCCGCTTGAGCACAAGGCCAGCCTCCGAAGCTGCCGCCGCATCGGCGTAGTGCGATTTCGCCTTGCCGTCGACCACGAGTGCGAATCCCTCCGAAGCGGCATTGACGGGCGGCAGGTTGCGCGGGCGCTGTTCGCCGCCGTCGCCGGCCACGGTTTCGGCATTGGCCGCGGCCTGCTTGATGGTGATCGTTTCTTTTCGTGGAATCTTCATGGGATTTCTCCGGCTGATGCCCCGCTTTGCGGTTGTCAGTTTCGGACCTTCGATCCGGCGCGGCTATCCGCGTAGGGGACGAAGCGCCGCTTCGTCCCCTTGGTCGCCCGCACGGCGTTCAAATCTTGGCGAGAAGTTCGGCGCAGGCGCGTGCGACTGCGCTGTCCGGTGAAGGGGTGCCGGGCATCGTCGCCCAGCCGCCTTTTTCGATGAAGGAGCCCTGCTGCCAGCTGCTGACCTTCTTCAGTTCCATCAGGCTCGCGTCGGCGCCGGTCGAGCGTTGGAAATTGTCGACGCAGATCGGTGCCAGCACCTTCACGACCGCGGCGGTCGCGTTCCGGTCGGACATCTGGGCGGCGGTGCTGCCCAGCGTCCAGCCGCCCCAGCCGAAGCCGATCACAATGGCGGCAGCCGCGCCGACGAAAGCGCCTTGCAGGAGGCGGGTGCGCGAATTGCCGGTCAGAATTTCTGGAAGTTCCATGACGAGTCCCTTTCGTCCGAACAGATCGGAGCGAGAACAGCGGATACCCGGATGGGCTCCGGTCGCAGCGTGAAGTTGGGGTGAAGGGCCGGCCGCCTTGATCTGGCGTTTCGGTCAATGAAACTGTGCGCTCTTTCGCGGCGGAAGTCGAGCTTTATCCGCCGCGGCGGCGCAGACGCATCAGGGATGATATTCGCTCAGCAGCAGTTGCAGCGCGGCTTTTCCAGCGCGGTTCGCCGCCGCTACGGTCTCGTAGAAGATCGGCGAATGTTCGATCGGGCTGCTGCGGCCGGCGCGATAGATTTCCCATCGCCAGGGCTTTGGCGGCGGCGCCCTGTTCTTCACCACGACGGAGAAATCCGGGTCAGTGATCATGACTGGACGCATCATGACACATCTGGCGCGGAAAGTTCCGGGATCGGCGCCCGCATCCAAAATAAATAAATGCCGCCGATCCATGAATGCAAATCTGCCCCGCGCCGGAGAGCCTTGGAATCGGTCCGATTTCAGGCTCTAAAGGTGCCGATCACGATGCTCGAAAAAACTCACTCTCTGCAGGCCGATGGACTGGCGCATCCCCGCCGGGCGCTCGCCTTCGGCACCATCGTTCTTGTGCTGACGGTCGCCGTCATGGACGGCAGCATCGCCAACGTGGCGCTGCCGACCATCGCGCACGAATTCAACACCACGCCGGCCGCCTCGGTCTGGATCGTCAACGCCTATCAGCTTGCGATCGTGATCTCGATGCTGCCGCTGGCCTCGCTCGGCGAGGTTCATGGTTACCGGAAAGTGTATCTTGCCGGCGTGCTGGTCTTCTCGCTCGCCTCGATCGGCTGCTCCCTCTCGACTTCGCTGCCGATGCTGGTCGGCGCCCGCGTCGCGCAGGGGTTCGGCGCGGCCGGCATCATGGCGGTCAACAGCGCGCTCATCCGCTACATCTTTCCGCGCGCGCGGCTCGGACAGGCGATCGGCTGGAACGCGATGGCGGTGGCGACCGCCGCGACCGTGGGTCCGACCCTCGCGGGACTCATCCTTTCGGTCGCGTCGTGGCACTGGTTGTTCGCGCTGAACGTGCCGCTCGGCATCGCGGGCTTCGCGATCGGCTGCTTCACCCTGCCCGACAGCGACCGCACCCACCGCAAGTTCGATCTCGCCTCGACGCTGCTGACCGCCGGGATGATCGGCCTTCTCATCACCTCGCTCGACAGCATCGGCCACGGCGTAGCCTTGCCGATCGTCGCGGCGCAGATCGCCGGCGGTGTTATCGCGGCGATCCTGCTGACGCGGCGCGAGTTGCATCAGGCCGCCCCGATGCTGCCGCTCGATCTCCTGCGCAAGCCGATCTTCGCGCTCTCGATCTGCACCAGCGTGGCGTCCTTCGCGGCGCAGATGACGGCTTTCGTCGCGTTGCCCTTCCTCCTGCAGAACAAGTTCGGCTTCACGCCGCTGCATATCGGCCTGATGATGATGCCCTGGCCGCTCGCCCTCGGCATCATGGCGCCGATCGCGGGCCGCCTGTCCGACCGCTATTCGAGCGGACTGCTCGGCGCCGCCGGCATGGCGCTGATGACCTGCGGGTTGCTCTCGCTTGCCATGATGCCGGCAAACCCCACGGCTCCCGACATCCTCTGGCGCATGCTGCTCGGCGGCATCGGCTTCGGGCTGTTCCAGTCGCCCAACAACCGCACGCTGATCAACTCCGCGCCCCGCACGCGCAGCGGTGCCGCAGGCGGCATGCTGGGCACCGCCCGGCTCACCGGCCAGGCGACGGGTGCGGCGATCGTCGGCCTCGTGCTGGCGCGTTTCGGCGTGGACGGTGTTTCGATCGCGCTCTATTGCGGCGTCGTTTCAGCCGGCCTCGCGGCGGCCGTCAGCCTGCTGCGCATCCGGAGCTTCACGCGCGAATCCACGCCGCTGACGCGCGCGCCGGCGGAGTGAAGAGCGGCGATCAGGCGGTGTGGCCGGGATCCGACGAGCCCGGTGTCTTCTTGGCGCGCTGCGGCGTCATCGGCGCGTCGGGCAGGTTCTCGTTGCCGCGCGTGCCGCCAAGCGCGGCCCGCTGCATCTCATCCTCGGTCAGGCGCTCCTCGGACGGCCGCGGCTGGGTCGGAGGGCTCGGCATGGACTGGCCCGCGGCTCCGCCTTTCGGATAGAGCTCGTGAGTCCCATCATTATCGGCGCGTTTGCGATCCGGATTCTTGCCCATCGGACCCTCCATCGGGGTTGAGTGTCTGAATCCTCCCGGTCAAGCGGCCGCGCCGCGCTTTGTTCCGGCCTGCTGCGGGTTTTCACGCCCGCGTTTTCAGCAAAGCCCCTGAGTTCCTTTCCCACCCGGGCCTGCTGACATCTCCCTCGTTTTTCTCAAACGGGAGATCCCCATGTCTCGCATTCGTATTCCGGCCGCCGTGCTCTCCGTCCTGGTGCTGACCACGCTTGCGGCCGCGGCGCAGCAGACTCTGCCGACCGGCACGATCTACTGCCTCATCACGGGCGGCGACGGCGCCTCGCGCAACTGCTCCTACCATACGGTGGAAGAGTGCAATCAGGCCCGCTCGGGCTCGGGCGGCACCTGTGTCGCCTACAACGCGCAGCGTTGATCCTTCGGCGCGAAACGCCGGCCCCCGCCGTGTGCTCAGCGGCGGGGATCGCGCGTGCGTGCGGATACTTGTGCGCCTGCGTCCTTACCGGACCGACACCTTGCATTCGATCATTCGCGTTCCGGCACCCATCGACGTTCCACGCCAGACGCCGCCATTGGCGTAGCACGCGTTCAGGGACGCCTCGCAGGTCAGCGAGTCTTTCGGGATGTTGTTGCGCGTCCGGACGTCGACACAGCGATCATAGGCCTGCTTGCAGGTTGAGACGCTCCAGCACAGCACCAGCCCCGTGGCCGCGTCGGATAGGTCGCAGGTGGCGGCCAGCGCGGCGACCGCCCAGGCACTTCTTCGCACAATCGTCATCGAACTGTCCCCCGGTGCGCCGTCATGTGACGGGAGCTTTCCGACGCCGATCTAGCCTCTGGCGGCGCATCGGATTCAAGCGGCACAGACCCGCCAAGGTTGACAGGTGACAAAAGTGCATGCGGCGCATGCTGGTGTGCACGGCGTCCGGATTTGCCGGCAGGACGCCTCGGCGGCGGGGATCGCGCGTGATCGGCGCGATCAGGATGTTTCCTCAGGCGGCTTGGTCGCCCGGAACATCGCAAGCAGCGCCAGGTCGTAGCTGATCTTCAGCGCGCCGCAGAGGACAAGCGGCAGGCCCGGCACTGCGCTCGCCAGCAGGAAGCCCGCAAAGGCCGGGCTGACCGAGGACGCGATGTTCTTCGACACCATGGTGACGCTGGCGGCGGCCGCCCGTTCGGGCGGGGTGACCACCGCCATCACGTAGGACGATCGCGTCGGCACGTCCATCTGCGACAACGCCGCCCGCACCAGCAAGAGGCCAAGCACAATAGAGAGATTCGGCGACAGCGCCGCCAGGATCAGGCACACGCTCGACGGGATATGGGTGAACACCATCGTGTTGATCAGCCCGGCCCGCTTGGCGATCCAGGCCGCGACCGGAAACGAGAAGGCGCTCAAGATATTCGACCAGAAGAAGAACAGGCTCGCGGATGCGAGCGACAGTTCGAATTGCTCGAACAGCCAGAGCGCCATCAGCGACTGCACCGCGAAGCCGCCGGCGAACGAGTCGAGGCTGAACAAGGCCGCGAGCTTCACGACGATGGCGCGCGACGGACCGAGCGGCGCGTGTGGCGCGGCTTCGGCCGCGTCGGCCTCGCGCGAAAGCGCCCGGTAGAGCAATGCGGCCGCGCCGCCGAGCGCCGCATAGAGATAGAACATCGTGCGGATCGCGGTGAGCGGCTCCCATCCGGCGGAAGCCAGCATGTCGGGCAGCGCCGCCGCGAGCGCGCCTGCCGCCGCCGCCAGCGTTCCGATCAGGCTGTAGCGCGCGAAGATCTTGGTGCGGTCCTGCGCCGGGGTCTCGCGCGTCAGGAGCGCATGCTCCAGCGGCACCATCATGCCCGCATCGGTCGAGGTGTTCACCGTGCCGATGAAGGCGACGACGAGGATGATGGCGATGTGCTCGACATTTGGGAACGCAAGTCCGGTCAGCGCCGCCGCAACGGCGCCCGCCAGCAGGAGGTCGCGCAACGCAAAACGGGGGGCGATGAAACCGACCAGTAGCGACACCATCGCCGACCCGAAGGACGACACCGCCGCCACGATGCCGATCTGCGGCAGCGAAAGCCCGATGGCGGTGAGATAGACCGGCAGGATGATGATGGCGAAGCCGTCGCCGAAGCCGCGCAAGGCGCGCGCCAGCAGCGCGAGGCGGATATCGGAACGCTGGCTGCGGGCCGTGTCGGCCGTCGGCGTGACGGCTTCGCCTTGGGCGAAGGCCGGAACGATCGGGCGGTAAGGCCCTCCGCTGCAATGGGATGGAATCGGTGGGGATGGTTGGGTCGACATGGCGCTCTCCCGGATACGAGGTGAGCGATGCTTCGGCATGTCGCCTGGGGAGGAGATCGCTTCCCCCAGAGCGCAATACAGGACGCGGCCCGCCCGATGTCAACCCGATCGTGACGGCCCTAGCTCGTGCCGGCGAGTCCCAGGAGGGCCGCGTGTGCGGTGCGCAGCCCGACCCATCCCTGCACGCCGACATAAAGGCCGACCGCGACGATGAGGAGGCTCGACACATAGGGCGCGCGGCGCGCGAAGCTGTCGAAGAACGACCAGCGCGCGCTGGCATGGCGGACGCCGAGCGCCGCCACAACCCCGACCGTCACCAGGGTCGCCGCCAGTCCGATCGAGAAGCACAGCACGAGCGTCGCCCCGAGCGTGAAGGCTTTGAGTTGCAGGCAGAGCAGCAGCACCGTGATGGCGGCCGGACAGGGGATCAGGCCGCCGGTCAGGCCGAACAGGATGATTTGTGCGGTTGTGACCTTGCGGCGCGCAAAGCGGCGGCGGATTTGCGCCGCATGCGCGCGTTCATGGGCACCCTGATGATGATCATCGTCGCGATGATCATCGTGGTGATGATTGTGATCGTGTTCGGGGTCGTCGTGATCGTGCGCGGCGCCGCCGCCCGCCCGCTGCTCCCGGTAGGTCCGCAGCAACATCCAGACCGCGATGCCGACGATGATGACGGCCGAGGCCAGCTGAAAATAAGGCTCGACTGTTTCGGCATCGAGGTCGCGGGCCAGATGCAGGCCCGCGAGCGCGATCAGCCACACGATCAGGGTGTGCGAGACGGTCGCCGCCAGCCCGAGCAGGATCGCCTGGGCGACGGTGCCCCGGATCGCCACGATGAAGGCCGCCATCAGGGTCTTGGAGTGGCCGGGCTCCAGTCCGTGCAATGCGCCGAGCAGGATCGCGCTCGGAACGAACAGCCAGGCATGCGCGGTGCCCTGCTGGATCAATTCAGCAAACGACGGCATCGCACGCCCCTCACAGATACTTGGTGATTTCCTTGAATTCCGCGATCGCGCCGCGCTGCTCGCGCGCCAGCGGCCGGGTCACGTCGTCGAGACAATGATCGAGATGGTCCTGGATCAGCGTCTTTTTCGCCTGCGCGATCGCTTTTTCGACCGCATGAAGCTGCTGGGCGAGATCGAGGCAGGGGCGTCCCTCCTCGATCATGCCGATGACGCTGCGCAGATGGCCTTCGACCCGCCGGAGCCGCTTGACGATTGCCGCATGGGTCTGGTGCAGGAGCTCCTTGCTCATCACCATAACCTATCCCCCTGGAGGGGATAAATCAAGGAACGCTTGCGGGACGTTCCCCAGAATCAGAAGGCCCCGTTGAAGCGGGGCCTTCCTCCTTCTATTTCTTGTCGGCGGCATGTCCGGGCGCATAGCCCGAGGCGCCGGTGGTCCCCTTCACGGACCCCTTGTCCTGCATCTGCTGGCCCGGAGCGTATCCGGAGGCGCCGGTGGTTCCCTTCACCGAGCCCTTGACGTGCATCTGCTGCCCGGGCGCTTTGTCCTTTGCGTCAAGCGCGAAGGCTGGTCCCGTTACGACGGCGGAAATCACGATGGCGGCTGCTGCGAGTCTCATGTGGTCTTCCTTTGATTTCCCCTCGGGCAAAACCAACTCAAGGGCCGTGTCGTTCCGCGCGGGTACGAACGAAAAGGCGGAGCGCACATGGAATTCACTTTGACGACACATTCACCCTGACGACACATGGCTGCCGCTGTTATGTCCGTTACGCGCTGTCGGCTCGTTCGGTTTCGAACGCGTCCACGAACTCGTATTGCTCGGCGATGCGCGTCCAGGACACGGCCAGATGGCGCAGATAGGCCTTCATGGCGTCGTTGGTTTCGTCGTCAATGGCGAGGGCGAAGCGCTTTGCGTTGGCGCGCGCGGTTTCGGCGCGGCCCTGCGCGGGCGAGGAGAATGAAAGGACTGACATGGCCTTCCCCCAATGTCAGGATCGGAAACGGGGCGGGAGCGCAATCGCTCCTTCAGCCGCCGACACCTGGCTTGCGGCTTGTGTCGACGATGGCGCTAACGTCACGGCAGTCCGATCGTTCCACCCGCGTTCTCGAATCGCGGCGCACGACCGCCGGAACCCGCGCCAGGACCTGTCGTTGTCTTTCCATGACGACGGAAACCTACAACATCATCCGTGACGGGCAGGGGTGGACGATCAACCACGATGGACGGCGGGAAGGAAACTACGCCAGCAAGGAAAGCGCCTTCGAATCCGCGGTCGCGGCGGCGTCGAACGCACTGAAGGATGGCGTGGGCGTCATGATCACCGTTGAGCCGCGCGAACCGGGGGAGACGGCGCTCGGGACGGCGTCCTGAAAACAAGGCCGGTGCAGCCGCCGTCAGCCCCAGGCCCGCAGCACGGTTTCGGTGTCGGCCGTCTCGATCTGCTCGCTGTAGCGGCGGTGATAGAGGCTCATCAAGGCGTCGTGACCTTGATCGGATGAACTGCATATCGCATCACGCACCACGACGACGCGGAAACCAAGATCGACCGCGTCCAACACGGTGGCGAGCACGCATACGTCGGTCTCGGAACCGGTGACGATCAAGCCGTCAGCTCCGCGACTGCGCAGATGCGGTAGGAGTTGAGAGCCCGCAAAGGCCGAATAGCGGGTCTTGTCGATCACGGCGGCAGGAGGTGCGACCGCCCGCAATGGGGGCAACAGATCGAGCAGGCGGGGATCGAGCCGCGCCCGCGTCGCTTCTCGCCATCGCTCATAGTAGTCGCGCCAGCGGCCCGGCATGTCGGTGGGCTGCTGCGGCGTGATGAAGCGCGTAAAAACCGTCCGATCGGTGAACCGTTCGGCCAGAGCCGTCACCAGCGGCAGCACGCGATCCATCCAGGGCGTGTGCCAGGGACCTTCGGCGGAAAATATGCGCTGCATGTCCACACAGAGGTGGACCATGCGCGGGGTCAGAGGGTCGCGAAGATCCGCCACCACCCCGGGGCCACCTCACTTCCGCTTGCGCGGCACCTTCTTGCCTTTCTTGCGTGCCTTCGAGAGGCCGATGGCGATCGCCTGCTTGCGGCTCTTGACCTTGCCGCCCCGGCCGCCGCGCCCGCTCTTGGCGGTGCCGCGCTTGTAGCGGTGCATCTCGCGCTTCACGTCGCTGCCGGCGCTTCGCGAGTACCTGCGTTTGCGTGCTTTCTTCGCCATCCGTTGCTCTCCTGTGGGTCGCCCGGAACGGTAAAAGCCTTATGCGGGTAAAGTTCCACCGCTACACGCGGGGAACTTGCGGGGGCGTCCCCGCTTGACCGCATGAAGCGAGCGAACATCAGAGGAAGCCATGCGGACGGATCAAAGAATCCGGCCAAAACGCGGACGCGTCGTGGCAAAGCTGCGCCGCGTCGTGCGCCAGGCCGACGAAGACGAGGACGAGCCCATCGTGCTCGGCAGCGTCGCCGACAAGCCGCAGTCGCAAGGGTGAAAGGCGGCAACTTACGCGTGATAGGGGCTTTTTGCGCGCGTCTGCGCCCGGCCGGCTGGCGCGCGATCCGTCAGGAATGATCCGCTTTCGGCTCTGACATCTGCTCGGTCAACGTCGCCTCCAGCCGCTTCAAATCGGCGGCAGTCTGGGCGACCGGCACGCGCTCACGCAAAATAGGCCTCAGGTGCTTGATCTTCTGGCGGCCAAGGTGCGTTGGGCGCAGGGTATTCAGCAACATCCTGACTTTGAACACGACAGGCATTCCCATTCCATGCCGGTCAAATCGTACCGGCAACCGCACGATGGCGCGCGGCGCCGCAACCCGCAATAGCCGAGTCGGAGCCTGTGGATATTATGGTAGCCGCGACGCAATGCGGCGCGTTAACCACGGGCGCGGCGCGCGACGAAAGTGCGGTTCAGCGGTGTCGAGCGGTATGGTTTCGATCGCGCGCGGTCTCGGTTCGGCGCCGGATGCGAACACGTGGTGCAGGAATGTGAAGTGCCGTGGCGGCGATGTTTCACATCAAACAGAGCAAACCCCGCGCGTTTCGTGAATGTCACGCGCGACTTGCGATCTCGTGATCGGAACGGGCCCTTACGTGATCGGCGGGGCGCTTCAGGACCCCTTCAAAACTTGACAAAACTTCACATTTGAACAGGCTGAACGAGCCGGAGGAGCGCCCGATGGAAGCGAAGAAATTTGCGGTCACCCATACCGACGCCGAGTGGCGAAAGATCCTGACGCCCGAGCAGTACGACATCATGCGCGGCCACGGCACCGAGGCGCCGGGCAGCTGCGCGCTCAATTTCGAGAAGCGGGCCGGCACCTTCAGCTGCGCCGGTTGCGGCCAGGAACTTTTCGTCTCCGGCAAGAAGTTCGAGAGCGGCACCGGCTGGCCGAGCTTCAACGATCCGGTCGCGGGCGCGGTCGAGACCACGGTCGACCGCAGTTACGGCATGGTCCGCACCGAGGTGCATTGCGGCCGCTGCGGCAGCCACCTGGGCCACGTCTTCCCGGACGGCCCGCCGCCGACCTATCAGCGCTACTGCATCAACGGCGTGGCGATGAACTTCAAGCCGGCGAGCTGATGGCGCAGCCACCCGCGACAAGAAAGCCCGGCCGGAGCCGGGCTTTTTCTTTTTCGCTTTTTCATTCGGCGACTTTTGCGAGAATTTGAACGAAGGCCCGCCCGCTCGCGGCGATTTTGTGACGTTTCTCTGACACGTCAGGCCTGCTGCTTCATTCCGCCCGGCGATGCTGTACGGTTCGGCATCGGGAGGGGACGTCACGAGGGAAGCCATGCGACTTCATTCGGATCGTTCACAGAAACAGCCGTTAGCCAAGCCGTTGCCCTGCGCACAATGCGGTCACGACCTGATCTTGCCCGCGTGGTCGGAGCGGATCGCCGAGACGCGTATCCGTTATCTCTGGACATGCTACGCCTGCGGCTACGAGTTCGAGACGACGGTGTTCCTCGCGCCCGTGTCGCAAGCGGCGTGATCGCGCGCGAAGCTTCGGAGGCCGAGCGTCAGAGCGCATGACCGCGCAGCGATTGATCGGACGCCAGCGCGTCACGATCGAGGTCCTGCGCACTGCGGCAGCCCAGATAGGCGAGCGTCTGCTCGTATTCGCGGCGTAGGAGCGCGAGTGCGCGCTCCGCGCCGGCCTGTCCGCCGGATGCGATTCCCCAGAGCGTCGCGCGGCCGATCAGCACCGCTTTGGCGCCGAGCGCGAGCGCCTTGACGATATCGCTGCCGCGCCGGATGCCGCTATCGAGCAGCACGGTGGTGCGCGCGCCGACCGCCTCCACCACGGCGGGCAGCGCGTCGATGCTTGCGGCCGCGCTGTCCATGTTGCGCCCGCCGTGATTGGACACCACGACGCCGTCGGCGCCATGCGCGACGGCACGCTCCGCATCGCTCGCCCGCATGACGCCCTTGACGATGAGGGTGCCGCGCCACCGTGCCCGCAGCCGGGCGAAATCATCCCAGGTCACCGCGGCGTCGCGCATATGCAGCGGATCGGCCGCATGGGTGAATTCCGGGCCGATATTCGCCTGCCGCGGCATCCCGGTGGTCGCGAGGTGGCGGAACAGAACAGTCGTCATCCAGCGCGGGCGTTTCAGGATGTCGCGCACGGTCGGATAGCTCGGCCGGAACGGATTCACCTGCCCGTTGCGATAGTTGAACTCGCGATTGGTGCCGATCCCTATGTCGACGGTCACGACGAGCGCACCATACCCGGCGCGTTCGGCCCGGCTGACCAGATTTTCGAGCAGCGCCCGATCCTTCCAGAGATAAGTCTGGAACCAGCGCTCGCCGCCTCCCTGCCCGGCGATCGCCTCCAGCGACGCGAGCGAACTCGCCGCCGCCGTGAAGGGTACACCGCTCTTCGCGGCCGCCTTGGCGAGCGCGACATCGCCCTCGTACCAAAGCAGGCCGGCCGAGCCGGTCGGCGCGATCGCGAGCGGCAGCGCGATCCGCTTGCCGAACAGCGTCGTCCCGACATCTCGCTGAGAGATGTCGACCAGCGCGCGGTTGCGGAGCTTGATCCGGCGGAAGGCATCGCGGTTGTGCACGATCGCCCATTCGTCCTCGCTGCCGCGGTCGACGAACTCGAAAATCCATTTCGGCAGCCGCTGGCGCGAGACGGCACGCAGGTCTTCGATGTTGTAGCAGCGGTCGATTGCGGCCACCGGTTCCCCCCGAGCTTCCGGGCCCTCTGTAGAGTATTTTGCATCTCTGCGCGCGGCCGCGGGCCGGCCGGCTGTGCGAAAGCCGCAGATTTCGCAGGCTTTTCCGCATTGCCGCCGCTTTTCCCCGCCTTGACAGGTCTCCGCCGCGGCGGGAGAGGGTTCCAGAGGGGGACGGCATGGCGATTCGGTGCACGGCTTGGCTGCGGGCGATGGTGGTCGCGATCGTCTGCCTGACGACGCCCGCCGGGTTTGCGCAGCAGCGGCCGCAACAGCCGCAATCGTCGGACCAGCATCCGCAGACCCCGCTTGCCGCGCTCGATCCGCTGCGGCTTGCGCTCGATCAGCTCGACGCCCGGCTTGGCCGCGAGGGCGCGACCGACAAGGACCTGATCGCGATGCGGTCGAGCCTCGATCCGGTGCGCGACGACATCGCGAGCCAGACCGAGTCGCTCGAAAAGCGGCTCAACGATCTCGACGTTCGCCTCAAGCAGATCGGCGCGCCACCGGCCGCCGGCGCGCCGCCCGAAGACCCGACCATCGCCACCGAGCGGACGCGGCTGACCGAGCGTCGCGCGGAAGTCGATCCGGCGTTGAAGCAGGCCAGGCTGCTGGCGCTGCGCGGCGACGATCTCGCCAATCGCATCACCGACCGCCGGCGTTCGCTGTTCACCCGCGAATTGCTGGCGCGTACCGCGAGCGTGTTCGATCCGGGCTTCTGGCGGCAGGCCGCCGCGACCGGCCCGGACAACATTCGCGGCGTCACCTTTCTGGCGCGCTCCTGGTGGGGTTATGCCTGGGACAATGGCGGCTTCAGCGGGCTTGGGGGCGCGCTGCTTGCGCTGATCGCGCTGTCGGCGGCCGCCATCATGCTGACCCGCTGGTGGCGCCGCCGCGCCGTTTTGCGCGCGAACGGCGCGACGCGCTTCGCCAGAGCTTCGTCGTCGCTGATCGTGCTGCTGCGGCTCTCGCTCACCATGCCGGCCGTGGTCGCGTCGCTTGTCTTCGTGGTCGAGGCCTTCGGGCTCGTGCCGCCCCGCATGGTGGAGACCATGCTGGGCCTCTTCGTCGCGGTTGCGGTTGCGAGCTTCGGCCGCGCCGTCGCGATCGCCCTGTGTGCGCCCGACGAACCCGAGCGCCGGCTGCTGCGGGTCGGGGATCGCACGGCGCGGCGTCTCGCCTGGCACCTGACCGCGGCCGCCCGGGTCGTCGGCTTCGTCATCTTCATCAACATCATTCAGAAGGCGATCGTGGCGCCGGTCGCCGCGACCGTGGCGCTCAGCGCCATCATGGCGGCGATCACCGCCGCGCTTCTGATCCAGCTCCTGGTGCGGCTCGGCCGTGATGACGATACGGACGAAACGCAAACGGCTGTCGAAAGGCGCGGCCAGTGGCTGCGCGGCGGCGGATGGCTGCTGGCGATTGCGATCGTGGTGTCGCTCGGGACCGGCTATGTCGGCTTCGGCGCGTTCCTGGCCGGGCGGTTTCTGACTGCGCTCGCCGTGATCGGCGCGCTCTACATCCTGCTCGAGTTTGTCGACAGCCTGTTCACCGAAGTGCTCACCGCGCAAAGTCACCGCGGCCGCTCGCTCGCGCTGACCTTCGGGCTCAATCCGCAGAACATCGATCTGATCGGCACTCTGATGTCGGCGGTGATCCGGATGCTGCTGGTGCTGGTCGCGCTCTTCCCGCTGCTCGGGCCGGGCGGGATTTTCGCCGCCGACTTCTTCGGCGTGGCGCGGGAGGCCGGTTTCGGCATCCGCATCGGCGACGTCAGCATCTCGCTTGTCGCGGTGCTGGGTGGGCTCGTGGTGCTGCTGCTCGGCATCCTGCTGACGCGCGCCGCGCAGCGGTGGCTGCAGAGGCGCTTCCTGCCGCGCACCACGCTCGAACCGAGCCTGCAGCATTCGGTCTCGACAATCTTCGGTTATGTGGGCGTGGTCGCGACATTGTTCCTCGCGCTCTCGTCGGTCGGCATCGACCTGCAGAAGATCACGCTGGTTGCGGGCGCGCTCTCGATCGGCATCGGCTTCGGCCTGCAGTCGGTCGTGTCGAATTTCGTCTCCGGCCTGATCGTGCTGGCCGAGCGTCCCATCCGCGTCGGCGACCTGATCGAGGTCAAGGGCGAGCGCGGTCACGTCCGCCGCATCCGGGTGCGGGCGACCGAGATCGAGACCGGCGATCAGGCGAGCCTGATCGTCCCCAACTCGGAACTGATCACCGGCGTGGTCAAGAACTGGACGCACTCCAACACGCTCGGCCGGATCGCCGTCACGGTGCGGGTCGGCTACGACAGCGATCCCGAGACGGTGCGCAACATTTTGCTCAATGCGGCGCGCGAGCATCGCGGCGTCGTGCGTTCGCCCGGGCCGGTCGCGCTGCTCAACAATTTCGGCGAATACGCGCTGGAGTTCGAGCTGGGCTGCATGGTCGCCAATGTGGACGAAGGTGGAATGGTCCGCAGCGATTTGCGCTTTGCGATCTTGAAGGCGCTGCGGGCCGAAGGGATTGCGATTCCCTATCCGCAGCGGGAAGTGCGTCAGATCGGCAGCGGATCCTCCGCAATTGTTTCTTAGTCTTTACGAAATAGAAGCCCCGGCATGCAGAAAGGTCCGCCATCAGCCATGAATGCCTGCGCGCTTGCGGTCTTTATCGGAGTCGGCATCGCAGGCTGCGCGTCGGACGCGCCGCCACCGGCACAGCCGACCTTCTATCGCAGCATGGCGGCGGCGGATGCGGAACTTGATGCCGCGGCGGCCGAATCCATGATCTCGGGCTATCGCCGCAACAATGCGCTCGGTGAACTGACGCTCGATCCGAAGTTGAGCGAACTTGCGCTGGCGCAGGCCCGCAGCATGGCGGCGCGCGACAAGCTCGATCAGAACGCCGCCAAGACCCTGAACGCACGCATCAAGAAATCCGGTTACAACGCCAGGGTGGCGGCCGAGAACGTCTCGGCCGGCTATCACACGCTCGCCGAAGCCTTTTCGGGCTGGCGCGATTCTCCGCCGCACCGCGCCACCATGCTGCTGAAGGGCGGCACCCGCATGGGGATCGCGGCCGTCTATGCGCCGAACTCCAAGTACAAGGTGTTCTGGACGCTCATTGTGGCGGACGGGCAGGGATAGGGTTGCTGGAACCGCGGCGCCTGATTAGGCTCCCGGTCCCGCGAGAACCCGATGCTCCCGCCCATCAAAGATTACGATCAGCTCTACCGCGCGTTCCGCTGGCCGGTTCCGGCCCGCTACAATATCGGCGTCGATGTCTGCGACCGTTGGGCCGACGCCGATCCGCGCCGGGTCGCGATCCTGAACGTGCATCCTGACGGCCGTGTCGATGAAGTTCCGTTCGGCTGGCTGAAGGAGACATCCAACCGTCTCGCCAATGTGCTGCGCGCACACGGCGTCGCGCGCGGCGACCGCATCGCGATCCTGCTGCCGCAGGCGCCCGAAGTCGCGGCCGCGCATGTGGCGACCTACAAGCTCGGAGCTGTCGCGTTGCCGCTCGCGCTCCTGTTCGGCACCGAGGCGATCGCCTACCGGCTGCGCAATTCCGGCGCGCGCGCCGTGATCACCAACGCGCAGGGCCTCGCCAAACTCACGTCCGCCCGCGCCGAGTCGTCCGACCTCAAACTCGTGATCTCGATCGACGGCGCCGCAGATGGCGCGATCGGCTTTGCGGATGCGGTCGGGCGCGCTTCGTCGGATTTCACGCCGGAGCCCACCACACCCGACGATCCGGCGATGATGATCTACACCTCCGGCACGACCGGAAACCCCAAGGGCGCGCTGCACGCGCACCGCGTGCTGCTCGGTCATCTGCCGGGCGTCGAGATGCCGCACGATTTCTTTCCGCAACCGGGCGACCGGTTCTGGACGCCGGCCGACTGGGCCTGGGCCGGCGGCCTGCTGGATGCGCTCTTGCCGTCGCTGCATCACGGCGTTCCGGTGGTGGCCCGCAAGTTCGACAAGTTCGATCCGGAAGAAGCGTATGGCCTGATGGCGCGCATGAACGTCCGCAACGTGTTCATTCCGCCGACTGCGCTGCGGATGCTGCGCGCGGCGCGCAACCCGCAGGGCCGGCATGACGTGAAGCTCCGCACGCTCGGATCGGGCGGCGAGTCGCTCGGGGCCGAGACCTACGAGTGGGGGAAGTCGGTCTTCGGCCTCACCATCAACGAGTTCTACGGCCAGACCGAATGCAATCTCGTGCTCTCGTCCTGCGCGATGCTGGGGGTCTCGCGGCCGGGCGCGATCGGCAAGCCGGTGCCGGGCCACGCGGTCGCGGTCATCCGCGCCGACGGCACGCCGGCTGACGCGGGCGAGCTCGGCCAGATCGCGGTGAAGCGGCCCGATCCGGTGATGTTCCTGCAATATTGGGGGCGACCCGAAGCGACGGCGGAAAAATTCATCGGCGACTGGATGACGACCGGCGACCAGGGACAGATGGACGAAGACGGCTACATCTTCTTCGTCGGCCGCGACGACGACGTGATCACGTCGGCGGGCTATCGCATCGGGCCCGGCGAGATCGAGGACTGCCTGATCCAGCATCCGGCCGTCGCGCTCGCGGCGGTGATCGGGAAGCCCGATCCGGTGCGGACCGAGATCGTGAAGGCCTTCATTGTGGTGAAGCCGGGCCATGCGCGCACGGATGCGCTCGCCGGCGAGCTTCAGGATTTCGTCAAGACGCGGCTCGCCGCGCACGAATATCCGCGCGAGATCGCCTTCATTGACGAGATGCCGATGACGACGACCGGTAAGGTCATTCGCCGGCTGCTACGGGAGAGAGCCTAGTCTTCCCGTGCGGGAAGAAATTGCGCGCCGCCTTGGCGGCGCCGATCAGGCTGCGCCGCCACGCTTCGAGCCGGCGCGCAATCGCAAAGGCCGGACCCGGACGCAGCGCCACCATGCAGTCGGCCAGCGGCAAGCGCTCGCGCCAGATGTGATCGATCATCGGGTGATCGGGCGTCGCACAGGAGTCGGCGCGGCGGATCGCGGTGTTTTCCAGCAGCATCCGGGTGAGATCGTGCACGAGCTGCACGGCCGGCGAAAAGCGCGCATAGCTTTCGTCATAGGCGATCTTCCAGCCCCAGGCGGTGTCGCCGCTGGTCAGGACCAGGGTCGCAGCAACCAGCCTGCCGTCCACCCGCACGAGGTCGGTGCGCGCCTTGCCTTGCTCGGCGAGCCCGGTGATCGCCTGCTCCACGAAGCCACGGATGCCATCGTGCTGCGTGGCAGCCGTCCCGGCGCGGCCTTTCCAGCCGCTCGCTTCGAGCGCGAAGAAATCCGAAAGCGCCGGTCCGATCGCGGCGGGCGCCGACACGGCCTCGCGGGTGAGTGCCCCGGTCTCTTCCATCCGGCGGCGCTTGCGCGCGAGCTCTTTGCGATTTTTGGGCGCGACGGCCCGTTGCAGATAGTCGGCGCGGCCGTCGCCCGGCGCGAAGAAGGCGCGCGCATGGCGGCCGAAGCGCGCCGTCTGCGCGCCGCGCAACGCGAGCACACGAGCGAAAGCGGACGCGAACGGACCTTCTTCGGGCAGGAAGGGAAGCAGCATCACGGCCGGCATATTGTCTTCGTGAGCGAGATGATCGAGCCAGGCCGCGATGACGGGTTCGGCGAGATGGCGGTCGACCAGCGGCAACCCGAGCGGCGCATAAGGATGCACCCAGCCGCAGAGCACGGACGGGACCAAGCCGTATCGCCGCTCGGTCCGCGCCGGGAAGAAGCCGAGGAGCTGTCGGCGCGACCAGACCAGCACCGCGCCCGCGTTGGCGCCGAATATCGGCGCGGCCGCGCGCGCGAAGGCCGGCTCATAGAAGACGTTCGGCTCGAGCGCGCGCTCGGCCAGGGACTGCCATTCGGCGGCAGCGGCCGACAGATCGGCGAACGATCGCCATTCGGTGCGGAGCGCAAGGTCGAGCGGGGCGTGCATCTTATTTGCGACCCCAGACAAAAATATGGAAGCCGAGCCGGCGCTTGGTGGCGATGAAGAGCAGCGCGGATTCCAGCATGAAGGCGGCCGAAACCGCGATCGCCGCGCCCGTGATCCCGAAGGGCGGGATCAGCAGCAGGCAGGCGATGATGTTGAACAGGAAGGCAGACGCGATCACGAGCGTGCAGGCCTTCTGCTCGCCCAGCATGTTGAGAAGCCGCTCGCCCGGACCGATCGACGCGCGCGCCAGCACGCCGATCGCGAGGATGAACATCAGCGAGTAGCCCTGGACGAAGCCCGGGCCGAACAGCCACAGCAGCGGCCAGCCGCAGCACAGGATCGCGGCGGTGGCGAGCAGCGACGGCCAGAAGGTCCATCGTGTCGCGGAGGCGATGAAGCTTTCGAGCTGCGCGCGGTCGCCCGCGACGTGATAGGCGGTGAAGCGGTGCGACACGGCGGCCGAGACGGAGAAATACACGAAGGCGACGATCGAGAGCGTCTTGCTCGCCGCGTAGTAGACCGCAACGTCATCGGGCGCGCGGAACTGGCTCAGGATCAGCACGTCGGTATACATCAGGACGATATAGAAGCTCTCGACGAGCTTGATTGGCATCGATTCCATCAGCCAGGAGCGCGGCTCGAACGTCTTCGGGCCCGGCGCGATGTTCTCGCGCAGACGGCGGTTGAGCACGATCGTCTGTCCGAGGCCGGCGATCCAGAAGCTGAGGCCGGCGAGCAACACCGTGGTCTTGGCGTCGGTGCCGTAGTCCAGGAAATACGAGGCCGCCATGAGAGCCAGCAGCAGCATCTGGCGGACGACGTATTGCGGCAGCAGCGCGAGATTGATCCAGTTATAGGAGCGCGAGATCGCGTCCTGGGTGTTGAGCAGCCCGCTGATCGGCAGCGCGATGCAGCCGAGATAGAGCGGCACGATGGTGTAGTCGTCAAGCCAGCGCTCGGCGAGATGGACGCAGAGAACGCCGAGGAGCGCCATCGCGGTGGCGGCGCCGAACGCGATCCAGCGGCTGCCGGTCAGGAAGCCGCGCAGATGGGCGAGCGCAGTCTCGCTCGCGTATTTCGGAATGAAGCGCTGCGCGCCGGAGGCGAGACCGAGATCGACCAGGCCGCCGATCAGCAGCACCCAGGTCAGCACGTAGACGTAGATGCCGAACTCGAAGCTCCCCATCAGACGGGCGAGGATCACCTGCGACAGATAGGCGACGGCCGCGCCCACAACGCGGATCAGGAATGCGTTGCCGACGGCGCGGCGCGCAACGGTGTGATCGCCCGGACCCGAGATCCAGCCCTTCAGGCGCGCCTGAATGTCGGCGAACGGGCGGCGAGGGAGCGTTTCGGAGTCGGTCAAGGCCACGCGTGATCTCCTCGGCGCTCCGTGGACGCGGAGAGCAGGCGGCGAGACCTAGCAAGGAAGCCTTAATATTCGGTGGAACGGGACGTGAAAAATCGCCTGCCCGGGCGTTCGCAGAACCGGAGCAAGCGATTGAAAAAACTCAGTCTTCCTCCGCCTTGAAGCGGCCGAGACCGCGCAGCACGAAGGGCGCCACGAGCGCCACCAGCGCGATGAAGAGAAGCGTGGCCGAGATCGGGCTTTGCAGCAGCACCAGCGGATCGCCGAGGCTGATGGAGAGCGCGCGGCGCAACTGCGCTTCCGCAACCGGGCCGAGGATGAGGCCGACCACGACCGGCGCGATCGGATAATCGTAACGCCGCATCAGGAAGCCCATCACGCCGAAGGCCGCCAGCATGGTGAGCTCGACCACCGACGGCTTCGCGGCGATCGTCCCCATGGTGGCGAAGACCAGGATGCCGGCATAGAGCCAGGGCTGCGGGATGGCGAGCAGCCGCACCCACAATCCGACCAGCGGCAGGTTGAGGATCAGCAGCATGACGTTCGCGATGTAGAGGCTCGCGATCAGGCCCCAGACCAGGTCGGGCCGGTCGGCGAAGAGAAGCGGACCGGGATTGAGCCCGTACTGCTGGAAGCCCGCCAGCATCATGGCGGCGGTCGCCGAGGTCGGCAGGCCGAGCGTCAGGAGCGGCACCAGCGTGCCGGCGGCGGATGCGTTGTTGGCGGCTTCCGGTCCGGCGACGCCTTCGATCGCGCCCTTGCCGAATTCCTCTGGATGCTTGCAAAGCCGCCGCTCGACCGAATAGGACAGGAAGGTCGGGATTTCGGCGCCGCCCGCCGGCAACGCGCCGATCGGGAATCCGAACAGCGTGCCGCGCAGCCAGGGCGCCCACGACCGCTTCCAGTCCTGCACCGTCATCCAGAGCGAGCCGCGCACAGGCTCGAGCGTCTCTTCGGTGTGATGACGGCGCGAGGCGACATACATCGCTTCGCCCACCGCGAACAATCCGACCGCGAGGGTCGTGATCTCGACGCCGTCGAGCAACTCCGGAACGCCGAACGCGAGGCGCGGCTGGCCGGTGAGCTTGTCGATGCCGACGAGGCCGAGCATCAGCCCGATGAACAGGCTGGTGAGGCCGCGCACCGGCGAGTCACCGAAGGTCGCCGAGACGGTGATGAAGGCGACGCACATCAGCGCGAAATAATCCTCCGGTCCGAATTTCACCGCGACCTCGACCAGCCAGGGCGCGAGGAACGTCAGCCCGAGCGTCGCGATCGTGCCGGCCACGAAGGAGCCGATCGCCGAGGTCGCAAGCGCGGGTCCGCCGCGCCCGGCCTTCGCCATCTTGTTGCCTTCGAGCGCGGTCGCCATCGAGGCGCTCTCGCCCGGCGTGTTGATCAGGATCGCGGTGGTCGAGCCGCCATACATGCCGCCGTAGTAGATGCCGGCAAACATGATGAGCGATCCGCCGGGATCGAGCTTGTAGGTGACCGGCAGGAGCAGCGCGACGGTGAGCGCTGGCCCGATGCCGGGCAGCACGCCGACCGCGGTGCCGAGCAGCACGCCGATCAGCGCGAACAGGAGATTTATCGGCTGCGCCGCGACGACGAGACCGTGAGCGAGCGAGGCAAGCGTGTCCATGTGGCGATCTCTCAGAGCAGCCGTTCAAGCGGGCCGGCCGGAAGGCTCAGCGTGAGCACCTTGTCGAAGAGGAGGAAGATCACGACGCCGAGCACAAGCCCGATGCCGAGATCGGCCAGGAACGCCTTGCGCCCGAACGCCGCCGAAGTCGCGGCGAACAGGATCGCGGTCGCCGGGATGAAGCCGCCGCCGAGACCGATCAGCGCGATCAACGCGGCAAGCCCGCCGATGATGAGGAGGATCGGCATCGGCGCCGCGTCCTCGCGCGCGGGGAGGCCGCCGCGCAGCGCCATGATCAGGTTGCCGGCCGACAGAATGATGAGCCCGCAGGCCACCACGATCGGCATCGCCTTCGGGCCGAGCCCGTAGGTCGAGGTCAGCTGAAGCTGCGACATGTCCCAGAGAATGACGAGCGCGATGAAAAACAGGATAACCGCAATCACGATGCCGGCCCGGTCGACCGGCCGTTTTTCAATCATAGCGCTGCCCCCGGGCGCCGCGACGGCGCATTCCAAAAAACCAAACACCCGGGCCAGCCTAAGGCCGGCCCGGGTGCCGGGCAATCCGGTGTGATCAGATTTTACTTCACGAGGCCGACGGACTTGAGCACGTCGCCGACGCGGGCCTGTTCCTCCTTGAGGAACGCCACGAACGCGTCGCCGCTCTGATAAGCGTCATCCCAGCCCTTCTGCTTCAGGACTTCCTTCCACTGCGACGACTTCGCCATCTTGTCGATCAGGTCGGCGAGCGCCTTCTTCTGGTCGGCCGAGATGCCGGGCGCGGCGACGACCGAGCGCCAGTTGGTGATGACAAGATCGATGCCCTGCTCCTTGAAGGTCGGGACGTCGACGCCGGGCAGGCGGTTCGGCGAGGTCACGCCGATGGCGCGCAGTTTGCCGGCCTTGATCTGGCCTTCGTATTCGCCGTAGCCCGAGATGCCGGCGGTGACCTTGCCGCCCAGGATCGCGGCGAGCGATTCGCCGCCGCCCGAGAACGGAATGTAGTTCACCTTGGCGGCCTCGGCGCCGACCTTGCCGGCGAACAGCGCCGCCATGATATGGTCGACGCCGCCGGCGGAGCCGCCCGCGAACGTCACCTTGGCGACATCCTTCTTCACCGCGTCGGCGAGATCCTTGGCGTTCTTGATCGGCGAGTCGGCCGGAACCACGATGACCTGCGTCTCCTCGGTCAGCTTGGCGATCGGCGTCACCTGCTCGAGCGTGACCGGCGACTTGTTCATCAACAGCGCTCCGACCATGACGAAGCCGTTGACCATGAGCTGGCTGCCGTCGCCCTTCGCGCCATTGACGAATTGCGCGATGCCGACCGAACCGCCGGCGCCCGGTACGTTGGTGACCTGGACGCTCCTGGCGAGACCGGCCGCCACCAGCACCTGCTGCATCGAGCGCGCGGTCTGGTCCCAGCCGCCGCCGGGAGCCGCCGGCGCCATCAGCTTGATCTCCATCGGGGCTTGCGCGAGCGCAGGCGCGTGCAGCGCAGCAACGCCTCCCAGGGCGGTCAAACCGATGCAAAATGCTTTGAATGCAGACGACATGATCTTCCTCCTTTGTTTTGTGAGGCGAGCCTTTAAGGCTTCTGCCATTTTTAGTCCAGGAGGAGAAAGTCGCAGGCGTTCTCGGCGGGATGACTTTTTGTCATCCGCCGACTTTTGTTGAGCATGATCTTTTCCGGGAAGCCGTGTCCCGGTTTTCGGGATCATGCTCCGCGGGATCAGCCTTTGAAGCCGCCGCCATCGAGGAAAACCTGCTCCTCCGGGGTCGTGGTGCGGCCCAGGATCGCATTCCGGTGCGGGAAGCGGCCGAAGCGGCGGACGATGTCGGCGTGGCCCTCGGCATATTTCAGGAGGTTCGGGTCGCCGAGCCGGCGGTGCAGCGCGACGCACTGCTCCTGGTCGGCCAGTTCCTCCGAATGCATCAGCGGCAGGTAGAAGAAATTGCGCAATGTCTGCGGGACCGCCATGTCGAAGCCGCGCGCAATCGCGCGCTTGACGACGGCGCGCGCCAGCGGATCGGCCGCGTAGGTTCTGGCATCGCCACGGAACATGTTGCGCGAGAACTGGTCGAGCACGATGGTCAGCGCGAGCGCGCCTTCGGCGTTGTCTTCCCAATCCGATAATTGTCCCGCCGCAGCGGCCTCATAGACCGGCAGAAAGCGGGCGCGGATTTCGGCGTCGAAGGCATCGTCCTTGCCGAACCACTTGTCGTAGCCGGCGGCCAGCCAGAACGAGACGATGTCGTGCGGAGAAGGAAAGGCGCTCATGTCGTCGAGTATATCCGCTATTCGTGGCGGTGCATGGCCGAGTCCGCCTTGGTGTCGCGCATGAAGAGATAGACTAGAAGCGAAATTCCGATCATGCAGGTGAGATAGACATAGAACCACTGCTCGTGGCCGACGGACTTGAACCACAGCGCGATCGAATCGGCGGTGCCGCCGAAGATCGAGACCGTGATCGCATAGGGTAGTCCGACGCCGATCGCGCGAACCGTGGTCGGAAACAGCTCCGCCTTCACGACGGCGTTGATCGAGGTGTAGCCCGAGACGATCATCCAGGCGGCGGCCAGCAGCAGGAAAGCCGCACCCGGACCCTTGGCGTTTTCAAGTGTCTGCAGCAGAGGAATCGTGAACAGCACGCCGCTGACGCCGAAGGCGATCAGCAGCCATTTGCGCCCGATCCGGTCCGAGATCGCGCCGTAGATCGGTTGCAGGATCAGGCCGAAGACGAGCGAGCCCGCCGTCACCGCCGTGGTTTGATCGTCGGTGAGCCCGACCGAGAGCTTGAGGAATTTCTGCATGTAGGTCGTGTAGGTATAGAAGGCGGCCGTTCCGCCCGCGGTCAACCCCACGACCAGCAGCACTTCGCGCGGGTACCTCATCAACGCGCGAATGGACGACGTGCGTCTGGTCACCTTCTGGGCCGCCTCGAAGGCCTCCGTCTCGTGCAGATTGCGCCGCATCACGAGCGCCGTGATCGCAAGCAGCGCGCCGATGAAGAACGGGATGCGCCAGCCCCAGGCACGGATCTCGTCGCCAGTCAGGAACACCTTCTGCAACAACAGCAGCACGACCAGTGCGCAAAGCTGTCCGCCGATCAGCGTCACATACTGGAAGCTCGAATAGAATCCGCGATTGCGCTGGTCGGCCATCTCGGTGAGATAGGTTGCGCTCGTCCCGTATTCGCCGCCGAGGCTGAGGCCCTGGAGGATGCGCGCGACCGCCAGCAGCACGGGAGCGAACATCCCGATCGATGCGTAAGTCGGAGTCACCGCGATCATCAGCGAGCCGAAGCACATCAGCGAAACGGACAGCATCAGTGCGCCACGCCGTCCATAGTGGTCGGCCAGATAGCCGAAAAGCCAGCCGCCAAGCGGGCGCACCAGGAATCCGGCCGCAAAGAGGACCGCCGCGTTCAGCTGCTGCACGACCGGATCGGCATTCGGAAAAAACGCGGCCGCGAAATAGAGCGCGAAGGCCGCATAGGCATAAAAATCGTACCACTCGACCAGATTGCCGACCGATCCGATGAAGATCGCCTTGATGCGTCGCCGCATGTCCGCGAAATCGGGGTGCTCGTGGAAGCCGGGGGCGGTGACGGTCGGGGCAGAAGACATCGGGGCAGAAGACATGGGTGCGCTCCTGGGTGTTGACACTTGGCGCACAGCACTCCGCCTTGATGCGGAACGTCACTCCGCCTTGATGCGGAACGTCGCGCCCCTGCGTGCGCGCCGAAGGGTATCCCGACCAGACATGGGGATAGGGACTGCAAAAGATCAAGTGACCCAGGAGGATGGGCGCTTGGCTAAAACCGCATGCCGCCGGACTGGATGCGGTCGTAGAGCGGCTTGTCGAGCGGCACATAGGCGCGCCTCTGCGCGTCGAAGAAATAAAGCGGGTCGGCGATTGCGCCCGGATCGTAGCCCTCGCGCACGAGGTCGACTTTTTTCTGCTTGAAAGTGCCGGTCACGTCGAGGCTGCGGCTGATGCGCAGGAAGATCGGGCGTGCATAGTCGGGCAGTGTCCTGTCGAGATGCGCGCTCAATGCCGCGATGTCGCAATGCCCGGCGCAGACGATGGCTGCCATGCCGGCCCGCCCCTCCTGACCGGGCACGTTGACACCGTACACATTGGTGTCGATCAGACCCGGATAGAGGTTGACCGCGCCCGCGACCTCCGAGGTGGAGACGTTCTCGCCTTTCCAGCGGAAGGTATCGCCGATGCGGTCGACGAAATAGAAATAGCCGTCGCGGTCGAGCCGCATCAGGTCTCCGGTGCGGAACCAGGCGTCACCCTTCTCGAACACGTTGCGGAGAATCTTCCGCTCGTTGTCCTCGGTCTTGGCGTAGCCCTCGAAGCGGTTGCCGGGCTTTTCCGGATCGTTGAGGATCTTGCCGATCACCTCGCCCGGCTCGTCGGGCTCGCAGCGGATGCAGAAGCCGTTGGCGTCGCGCACCGGCTGCTCCTTCTCGACGTCGAAACGCACCACGTCGGTCGGGAAGCGGCTCGCGATGTACCAGGGCATGCGGCCGATCGCGCCGACCCTGCCGTCCCAGTTGAACAGATTCACGTTGCCCTCGGTCGCCGCGTAGAACTCGAGGATGCGCGGAATCCGGAAGCGCGTCTTGAACTCGTTCCAGACGTCGGGGCGCAGCCCGTTGCCGCAGGCGATGCGCAGCTTGTGTTTGGTTTCGTTCGGGTTTGGCGGCGAATTCACCAGATAGCGGCAGAGCTCGCCGATATACTGCATCAGCGTACATTCGTAGCGGACGATGTCGTCCCAGAACTCGCGCGCGGAGAATCTCTCGCGGATCACGACCGAGCCGCCGCGCAGCAGAACCGAGCCGGTCGCGCAAAGGCCCCCGGCCGTGTGATAGAGCGGCAGGCAGTCATACATCCGGTCGCTTTCGCGCGTGTTCATCACGCCCGCGAAGGCATGCTGGGCGAGCATCACCCGGTAGTGATTGAGGTTCGCGGCTTTCGGCAGGCCGGTGGTGCCGGACGTGTAGATGTAGAGCGCGCGGTCCTCGATCGTCAGCGTTACGCGCTCGGCGCCGGCGAGCTTTTCGCCGGCGAGCTTTTCGAGCGCGAGATCGATGCGCGGCAGGTCGGATGGCGCCGCGCCGTGCAGCCATATCCTCGGCTGCGTCTTCATGTGCTGTTGCGCGCCCTTGAAGGCGTCGAGCAGCTCGGCCGCCACGATGATGTGCTTTGGCGCCACGATGTCGATGCAGTGCGCGAGCGACGGGCCGATGAGATTGGTGTTGAGGAGCGCACAGACGCCGCCCGCGCGGGTGACGCCGATCCACACCGCCAGGAACTCGGGTCGGTTGGGCATCAGCAGGCAGACGGTTTCGCCCTTGCCGAGCTGTTGCTGCTGCGCCCAGCGGGCATAGCGGTTCGAGCGCTCGCCCAGCACCCGGAAACTGAAGGTCTCGCGCTCAGACAGAAGCGCGGTCTTGTCGCCGAACTTCTCCGCCAGTTCCTCGACGACATTCGGATAGACGCGGGTCGGGTTGCGGCCGATATGGGTCGTCGCCCGCAGCGCATGCAGGGCCCCGATGATGAAGACGGCGTGATCGTAGAGCCGCCGGACGAATCCCATGAGTGTCGTGCCCGCGAATCAGGCAGGCCCCCAGCCACCGGTACCTTCGGGGAGTCGCCCCGGACGCGCAAGGGGCGGCGCGTTTAGCCGCGACAGCGTCTTTCCAACGGCGTGAACCGGAATGCTCCCGCTTATCTTTTTGTTTGAGCACGATCTTTCCGAAAACCGGATTCCACTTTTCGGGATCATGCTCTACCGGTCGAGGCCGCCGAAGGGCACCAGCGGATTGTCGACCAGGGCCGTCTGGTCGGGGCCGTCGAGCGGGCCGGTGCCCAGGAAGGCGTCGAACAGCTCGCGGATCACCTTCGGCTCGATGTCCTTGACGATGAAGACCAGCCGCGAGCGGCGGTCGGCGTCCGGCCAGGCCGGGAGACGCGCCGGCGGATGCAGGACATGCTGCACGCCGTGGATCACGACCGGGGTCTCGGGCATCTCGGCGACTTTGATGATGCCTTTCATCCGCAGCAGGTTCGGGCCGTGCACCGAACGGAGCAGTTCGAGGAACAGTTCCAGGGTGGCGGCGCCGATCGCGGCGTCGGACGCCAGGGTGAACGCCCGGATGCGGGCGTCGTGGCGGTTTGGGTCGAGATGCTCGTGGCCGGCGTGCTTATGGCCGTGATCGTGATGATGCGCGTGCGTCTTCGCAGCCGCGGCATCGGCATAAGCTTCTTCCGCAAGCCAGCGCGACACGTCGGCGGTTTTGCGCGCCGGATCGTAAAGCCCGCAGTCGAGCATGTTCGCCGGCGTCGCCTCGCCCTTCGCGGCATCGAGGATCGGCGCGGCCGGATTGAGCGCGCGCAGCCGCGCGACGAGCTTATCCTTGGCGGTGCGGCGCTCCGGCGTATCGACGAGGTCGGTCTTGGTCAGGACGAGCCGATCGGCGACCGCCGCCTGCTTCACGGATTCGAAATGTTCGTCGAGGGTCGCAAGGCCGTTCACGGCATCGACCAGCGTGATCACGCCATCGAGCCGGAAGCGCATCGACAGATACGGGTGCGCCATCGCGGTTTGCAGCAGCGGCGCCGGATCGGCGAGGCCGGTGGTTTCCAGGATCACACGGCGGAACTTGGCGCGCCCGTTGTCGAGATCGCGCAAGAGCTTTTCGAGCGCGGTGACGAGATCGCCGCGCAGCGTGCAGCAGAGGCACCCGCTTTGCAGCAGCACGACATTGTCGTCGATCTTCTCGACCAGCAGATGGTCGAGACCGATCTCGCCGAATTCGTTGATGATGACGGCGGTCTCGGCCAGCGCCGGGTCCTGCACGAGACGATTGAGGAGCGTGGTTTTCCCCGCGCCCAGGAAACCGGTCAGGATCGAGAGCGGGATCGGCGGCGGCGGGCCGCCGCTCACGGCTGGATTTTCGGCCGCGCCCGCGGCAGCGGAACGATGCCCGCGATCGGCTTGGCCTGCGCGGTCGCGACCGGCTGGAAAGCCGCGGGCCAGGCCGGCGTGGGCGTGGCGGGAAAG
>JADMIO011227230.1_pt1 | contig 31954 bp, 22 predicted proteins | sample 8958161 | NCBI WGS metagenome assembly JADMIO01 (sample SAMN16585339, study PRJNA669376) | soil metagenome | isolation source: Crop rotation soil | place: USA: Cullars Rotation, Alabama | collected 2011
GCCGCGACTTCAAGTCACGTGAATTCCAAGCTTCGGATCCCACTGTGCTGGAAAGACCTGAAGCCCTGTTTTATTCGTGATTTCAACTCTGGAGATGGGTTGTTTATCGCGTATCAGATTCAGGATGATGGTCTCATTGATATTACGCATCCGAACCTTGCTAGCCGCGTGCAGCCTTTCAAAGTTCAGCTTTCGCATAATCGCCAAGGCTCCCGATACTTTAAACAATGAAGAAACTAAGTGCGCCGATTTTACTGCAAGTATCTTTTTTCCGTCAAGAAGGGGAGTTACGGACCTCGGCCCGCAACTCGTGAAGGTCCGGCCGCAGCAGCAAGACCTGCGGGTGACTGCATACGTTCGGCCCCGACAGTGCGCGAATTTTATCGATCTTCATCGCTCAAGAACCTTTTTCACCGGCCGTCAGGTGTAAGATCATGTCGCGCAGCATGATGGCCGCGACCGGGTTGCTAGTCATATGATCGCGCAGGCGGAATGTGGAGATGAGCAACCGCCCGTTGCCGAAGCGGCGCTCCGCGACGAGGGCCACGATGTGGTGCAGCCAGCCGATGAATAACCCCGCATGAACATCGGACGCGAAATCTCTGGGGCTCAGCCCTATGATTACATGCTCCGGCGTAAGGTCGGCGAAGGCGAAGTCCACCAGCCCCCCGGTCGGGATGCCTTGAAACATCCGGTCCTGGCGAATCCAATTCATGTTTGACGCCCAGTCTCCCTGCCACCGGCGCTTGCTTCGCGGCGCTATCTCGACGTTGCGGAGGTAGGTCTGTTGCGAGTTGTTGGACTCTGCCAGCCACAGCACGCGCCCGCCATTCTGCACGAACCAGCGGACGGCGTCCGTCATCTTGTCTACGACCGCAAGGTCTGCCGAGTCTATACTGTCCGTCAGGCGGTAGCCGAGCGCCTGGAGCTTTTTCGCCAGCCGCGGCTGCGCGTATAAGAGGGCCTGCGGAGGCCCATCGGTCAGGCGGCGGAAGAAGTACAGTTCGAGGTGGTTCTGAGTTACGACAGCGCCCGTCGTATCGAGGAGCCGGAAGACCAGCCGCCCGCGAGAACTCTGCTCCACCTGGGGGACTTCAAACGCGACGGTGCCGACCTCTATAATCTCCGCCCTTCGGGGCGTAAGGCCGTCGAAGGAGCCGTTGATGTGCGGCATCAAGTCGAGGTGCCACTCCACCCTGCCGCCGCCCAGATCAAGATTGGAGAAGTGCGAAAGTGAAAGGCTCACTTCGCACCTCTCCCCCTCCCAGAACGCGATACGCTTCCACTCCGGGACAAGGGCGTCAGCGCCGTTTACGCCCGCAATAACGTCAAAAAATGATTTGGGATTCCGGCACATGTCGAGCAGGCCATTCGACTCCCAATGCACGTCCGTGAATTCTGTTATGATGTAGCCGACTATGCTGGGGTGGCGGCGTATCTGCTCGATCTGGTGCTTCAGCGCGCAGTACTGCATGCGCTGGCTCGCGAGGGCTAAGTCCGAAAAGGTGGGGAAGACCTTATCCAGGTGCCACCGGCTGAAGCGTTCGTGGGCCCCGTGAGGGTAGACCGCGCCGTCCCCCCATTCGATGCCCGTTTCAAACCACCACGGGTCTTTACCGCCGTAGCAGGCGCGGAGCTTTTCCAGGTCCGGCAGGCCCCAGTTGCCGAACTCCGAGACGACTATCGGCTCGCACCCGCTGCGGCGGACTTCCGGCGCGGGAGTGCGGGGCACAGGCTTCCACGGGTCGCGCAGAAACTCGCGCCACGAGTCAATGTCTTCGTACGTATGCGCGAAGGTCCACGGCGGGCGCGCGGCCAAAGTTTCCAACCACCTGCGCCATTGTTGGTAGTGGTCCGGTATCGAATAATAATTATGGAAGTCCTCAATATCCGTCACGACATGAAAGTTAGTAAAGCAGGCGGAGTTGCCGACCACGAGCCGGTGGGGGTCAATCCGCTTCAAATAATCGTAAGCCTCCGCCAGCCATGCCCTGTGGTCAGGGTTGACCGCGAGGTCAACGCCCCACCCTTCGTTCACGATAGTCCAGATGATGATCGACGGGTGATTCCAGTCACGCTCGACCATCCCTGTAAGCGTCTCGTGTGCGCGCTCTTTGACTTTCGGCGTGAGGTTCTCCCAGTTGGGCAGCTCTGTCCAGATCAATAAGCCCGCGCGGTCCGCGGCGTCGTAGTAGCGGGGGTCGGTTATTTTTATGTGCGTGCGCAGGCAGTTCAGGCCCATGTGCTTGGCTTTAGTGAATTGCTCGTCAAGCTCCGCATCGCTGAACGGCGTATAGATCATTTCGGGGTAGTAGTCCTGATCAAGCGCCCCGCGCAAATACAGTATGCGCCCGTTAAGCATCAGGTGGCCGTTGGCCGAGGCGGAAATGCTGCGCATCCCAAAATTCGCGCCCAGAGAATCGAGCTTGCGGCCGGTGGCTTCGTCGTCGATTGTGGCTGCCATCCGGTAAAGGTGAGGGCTGTGGGTGTCCCACAACATAGGGGAAGCGACTTCCACCGTCTCAACCGCGTGGTCCTCCCCCTGCTTCATAGTAAAGCTAAAGTTTTCTACGCCGCCCAACGGGTCGGTCAGTGCGAGGGTGAGCCGGACGGGTTCATCCAAAGGCCGATTCAAGACAACGTCGGCGTGAGCGCGCTGCAAGGAAGCATCGGGCGTGACATGGAGGCGCTTTATGTGCGTCCTGTGGCGGGCTTCCACGTAAACGCTCTGCCAGATTCCGCCCACGGGGCCGTACCAACTCTGCTTGCCGTGCGGTATCTCTGAGAAGGAAAACTGCGAGAAGCTATCCGTGTTATCTCCGGGGTCAATCACCCGCACCACAATATCATTATTGCCGACGCGGTTGAGCGCGCCGTCAACGGATATTTCAAATGGCAGGTAGCCGCCCTCATGCTCTCCGATCAGATTGCCGTTCAGCCACACTGCGCAATGGTAATCCACCGCGCCGAAGTGAATCACGTAAATCGGAGAAGGTGTTGTAGACTCTGCGAGCGCCTGCGGGAGTTCAAAGCCGCGCCTGTACCATGCCGCGCCGCTGTACTGGCGCAAGTCCTCGAACTGAGCTTGCCAGGGGCCGGGCACCCGTATGCGCCGCCAATTAGATGCCTGCGAGAGGGTCGCCTGTGAAAACTGCTGCTCAGGATCAGGGATGAACTCCCAGAGCCCGTCCAGGCTCATTCTGATACGAGGCATTGATTCCCCCGCGATACTCACCCGCCGCCGCGACAGAGAAGCGGCCGCATTCCGGTTGAGCCAATTACGCCACAGTCATTTTCACACTCGCCGCCCGGTAGAGGGCGTTCTTGAATCTTACGTAAGGGTTCCATCTTTCACGAGAGTAGCGATAGAGCGCGTCTTCCAAAGTCGGAAGCATCTGGCCTCGCTCGCTGCCGAGCACGCTATAAAGCGGGCGCGCGGCAGCAAGGCCGAATGACCGCGTAGGCTTCGGGTCGATCAAATCAGCGTTCAAGCCATGAAGCTCTGCGGCAAGGCGCGCAAGCTCCGCCCAGGTCACTCCGCCCACGTTGGAGAGGTGCCATATCCCGCTCTCGCCATCGATTAACAAGTCCAAACTCGCATGCGCGAGGTCGGGCACGTAAGTGGGTGAAACCGTCGCGTCATCGGCGGCGGCGAACCTCTGCCCGGCGGCGAGCGAAGAGGTCGCGATAGTCACGAAGTTGTATTCATCCCAGGGGCCGAACAGGGCGCTCGTCCGCACCACTAGAGCAGACGGCAGGGCGTCAAGCACTCTCATCTCCGCTTCCGCCTTGCTCTTCCCATATATGTTGAGCGGGGCGAGCGGGTCGCTCTCGACGTAAGGCACCGCCTTTGAGCCGTCAAATACGAGGTCGGAAGAAAAGGTCAGCAACGCCGTCCCCCGGCGGGCGCACGCGGCGGCCAGCGTCGCAGGGCCGTCACTGTTCTCGCGGTAACAAGCTCGCGCTTCTTGCTCGGCCGCGTCCACGCGGACGAACCCGGCGGCGTTTATAACCGCCCAGGGCTTTAACTCGGACAAGGCCGATTCAACGGATTCCCGGCTGGCTATGTCCATCTCTTTGCGCGTCAAGAGCCGGTAAGCAATGCCTCGCTTGTGGCACACGCGAGCGAAGGCATAGCCCAGCGTGCCGGTCGCCCCCGTTATGACCAGCGGTCGCGTATTTTCGCCCGCCACGTCTCCGCCCTTGTTATGAGTGGTGTAAGGGCGCTCATGTTGTTGCAGGTAATGCAGGCGGTCAAGGCGACGCCACCAGCCGGGCGAGTCGAGCAAGGGGTGATCATGTTTGCCCCCCGTCGCCAAGTCCGTCGCCATGCGAGCAATCGCGGTCGGGCGCGGGCGAGGCCCGCGCAAATCGAACGCCCCCGGCTCGTAATGACCATCGGCGGAGGTCAACAGACGGTTCCAATCATACGCGCCGAAAAGTGACCACACGGTGACGGCGCGCATGTCAGCGCCCCTCCGCTTTATCTCGCTCGCGGCGTCCCACACTTCCTTCAACCAGCGGAGTTGCTCCTCGCGCGTGCAGCCGAGGTGAGCTTCCGTCACCGCGAGCGGGAGGCCGTAACGACGCCATACTTCTTCAAATAATTTGAGCGGGCCTGCTGGCCCTTCTGCAAGGACCCTCACCGCCTCTATGTCAGCGTAACGATGCCGCCCATTCCCCCCGTGAGTGTTCGCCGGGTAACGATCTAGCCTTTCATCAAGAAAACGTTCGCTCGTAATGTAATGGTTAATACCCAGAATGTCGGGCGTGCAGGGATGTTCCAGCATCCACTCCAACTCGCCTTGACCCAGCCCCGCCCACAGAAGGTAACTCCACATCGGGTGGTCCCGTCCGACCCTGCCGGAGAGGAGGTCGAAACTTAACCAGCGCCGCTCATTCTCAAACTGACTTTGATAAGACAGTCGCGGGGTGCTGTAGCATTTGCCGATGTCTTCGGTCTGCACGAGCCGCGCGCCCGGGTTTATTTTGCGGATGGCCTGCATCGAGAGCGCGACGGCTTTGCATTGCAGAAAAAGCGCCCGAACAAACGTTCGGTTGTCTTTCCCGTGCGGGTACCAGTGCCCATATAGCCCGCTGAATCGCGCAGTGGTCAGGGGCTCGTTGATCGGAGTAAAACTCTGGACCCACGGGAAACGTTCGGCGACTGCGCTGGCGTATGAGGCCAGTTTTTCTGGCAACTCGGGGTCAATCAAGCTCGTGTAGCGCGGGCCGCTACCGTGGTGCAACAGGCCAATTATCGGATTAATGCCGAGTTCCCTAAGGCGCGCGAGCCGCGCGTCGGCCCACGACCAGTCCAGTTTATCGGGGCTCTCAGGGGCCGTGCGCTCCCACAATACCGGATAGCGAATCGTCCTAATCCCCAGGCCGGAGATCAGGGCGAAATCTTCTATCCGTTCCGCATGTCCATTGCTCTCTAGCTGATGGAAGTAATTATCTCTTACGCGAACAGTACTGCATTCGACGCCGGCCCATAATTCGGGCGGCAGATTTGAAGCTCTTGAATTGATCATAAGTTATACAACAACTAACAAACCCGGTGGCGAAGCTCTTTATAAGAAGCGTTCTCCAGGGGTAACGATTTTGCGGCTGCTCTTAAAGTAACAACCTCATTAAAGTAGCAACCTCAATGCCAGACCCCGTACCGGCTCTTTAACCCGCCTGCGCGCCCTTTCGACCCGCTTGTTAAGGAAAAGTTCTAAAATTGGAAGCCCTGTAAAACAAAGTTGGGACGCGCTTGAGATAAAAAGGCAGCAAGTATGTGACAACGCGTACAAAATAAGCCGGGCCGGGGCGTGTGTAATATGGGACAAATGGCCTGGCATCTGCTTCGCGTTTAGATCCGGAGTCGGGAACGGCACGCGAATTGAAGAAAGAATCCGAAATATGTTACGTTGAAACAGAGTTAATCAAACGCCTGCGCAGAGCCGGAATTTACTTCCGGTGACGTTAAAGATCATTCGTTAGCGATTGAAATGAAATTATGCGACGGTACGAAAAACGACAAATTGAATCGTTCGCCGGGCAGGTGCTGGCCGATGGGTTCTGCCTGTTGCCGGAACATTTTCGCGCTCAGACGCTCGACGCCTGGCGCGAGGCTTTCACCCCTTTGCTGGAAGATCACATAGCGCGCGAAGGGCGTCTTCAGAATCGAGGCCCGTCGCGTTATTATGTGACCCTGCCTTTCACTGCGCCCTTCGCCGACCCGGCCATTTTCGAGGATGAAGACGTGCTCGCGATAAGCGAACTGCTGATCGGCGAAGATATGGTGATGTGTCAGCTTGCCAGCGACACGCCGCTGCTGGGCTCCGAGTACCAGGACGTACATCGAGACGCTTTGCCTCTCTTCCCCGAAACGGAGCGAGAGACACCCCCATTCCAGCTTGCGGTGAATTTCCCCCTGGTGGACGTGGTGATAGAGAACGGCCCGTTCGAGGTCGCGCGCGGGACTCATATGATGGCTAAGCAGGAAGGCATGCGGCGCATTGAGTCGGGCGAGGCTGAACTGGAACCGATAACTATGAGGCTGGGGGACGTGATGATACGCGACGTGCGCGGCCTCCATCGCGGCACGCCCAACCGCACGCAGACCCCGCGCCCTATGGTCGTGATCGGCTACAGCCGCCGCTGGCTATTTCGGCCGGAAGTGAATATAAGAATTCCGCGCGCCGCGCTCGAAACCTTATCGCCGCGCGCCCGTCACCTGTTGAGGTTCAACCCCATTGTCGAGACGCTCGAAGATAAGCCTGATACGGAAGTCTATCAATCGTTCGCGTACTGAAACTGTCAGGGCGGAAGCAAGGCGACTTGAAGGCGACTTGGAAGAAGAAAGCTCTCTTGGCTGGTTCTATGAAAGGTTGCGGCGCAAATTTTAGGAGTAGGAAGAGCGATCAGAATATCGCGATGAATCTTACAAAGCCATCACTGGCTCCCATGCTCAGGAGAGTCCGGGCGAGGCGGCCGCACCATCGTGTCGAGCAAGTGCTCAAGCGCCGCAGCCGGGTCCTTGCAACAACCTGTGTGCGCGGGCGATGTCTGGATTATGGTGCTTCGCGGCGCTATGAGCCAGTGGAAGCGCTCCCTCTGCGATAGCCGACCAATCGGCCCCGCCTGCTTTCCACCTGCGCAAATCGCCGGGAAGGTCTCCAGGTGAGCCCGGATTGTTTCCAGGTCCAGCGTCGCATCGAGCGCCTTCAGCCGCTGCTCATCAAGTTCAACGCGGGCCTCCAGGAATCTTCTGGCCGGACAGGAGACGATCACCCCGACGTTGACGAACTCTTCGCGCTCGACCTTGGGAACGATGCGTATTATCGCGTAATCATACGTGTAGTGATCGGGCACGGATGGCCTCCTCCAAAAAGCCATGCGGCGGCTCCAGTCGGCTAAGCAGGTACTCGACGTAAGCGTTCCGGTGCAGGTCGCTCCCTCCGAACGGAGAATCGCCGACCAGCCAGGCGTCGGGAATAAGTTTAACTATGTTGTCAACGATGTCCGGCGTGACCCGCCCCGACATCTTCGAGTCTATCTCTCGCAGGGAACTGGCAAACTGGAGCAGCACGTGGTCTTTTATCAGCGGGAAAGGGTCTTTGCTGCGTTGTATGTAGTTGTCCCATTTGTGGTGGAAGTAAAGGGCCGCGCCGTGATCGATGAGCCAGAGTCGCCTGTGCCACATAAGCATATTGGTGTTGCGCGCAGTGCGATCAACATTTGTCACGTAAGCGTCGAACCAGACGACCGCAGAGGCAAGGTCCGGGTCGGGCTTGTCGGCGACCGGGTCAAACATCACGGAGCCGGGCAAGTAGTCGAGCGCCAGATTGAGGCCGACGCTCGCCCGTATCAGGTCCTGTATCTCAGGGTCGGGCTCTGTGCGGGCGAGTTCGGAGTCCAGTTCGACGAAGACGATCTCAGGCACTGGCAGCCCTGCCGCGCGTGCGATCTCCCCGGCTACTAACTCGGCGATCAGAGCTTTGGGGCCCTGGCCCGCGCCACGGAATTTGAGCGCGTACATTCCATCATCATCGGCTTCGATTATGGCCGGGAGCGATCCGCCCTCGCGCAATGGGGTCACATATCTTGTGGCGATCACTGTTCTCAAGTTCATACCCGGCATGCTTTCGATAGGCCGCCTTGCTGATTGAATCACGGTTCCCGTGACCAGGCGCTGAGTTTATCATCGAGCGGTAGGCCGGGCAATCAAGGGCTACAAATGTTCAACGTCTATTCATTTGTTCAACGTCTATTCATTCGGTTTATCTGCGCAAAGCGCCGATTCAGTTGTGCTTGATAAACCCGCCGCCCTTCTTGCCCGTCAGATCGTTGTAGAGCGTTTCGATGAAAGCCTCCGACGAAATAAATTCTCCCGACCAGTTCTTCCACGCTTCGAGGATATTTTCCCGCTTCATCTGTTCGAGCGTCTGACCCGCTTTGATCGCCGCCTCAGCCACGCCGCTTGTCTCCTTCAGCATCGCCACGAATTTCCGAACGTCATCCAGATTCGAGACCGCCCCGTGTCCGGGAATCACCTTCGCATCGGCGGGCAGGTTGGCGATGACGTATTCCGCCGCGACGATCATCCCTCCCACGCTGCCGCCGCCCGCCAGATCGACGAACGGGAATCCGTAGGTCACGAAATCATCTCCCATGTGCACGACGTTCGATTCAGGGAAGAAGATCATGCTGTCGCCGTCAGTATGCCCGCTGGGATAATGCAGGACGTGAATGTCTTCGCCGTTCAGGTGAAGGGTGACATCCTGGCTGAAGGTGAGTATGGGCAGGGCTTCGCTGGCCGCAGGCTTCAACTCCTGTCTTACAGAGCCGAGATTGCCGGGCGTGCCTCCGCTTTGCAGGCGCTTGCGGACGTTGTGATGCGCGATGACGGGAGCGTCTTTTTGAAAGTCTGCGTTGCCGTTGGTGTGATCGAAATGGTAGTGGGTATTGATGACGAAGCGCACAGGCTTGTCGGTTATGGCTTTAAGTGCGGTTTTGATCTTGTCGGCCAGCGGCGCGAACTGATCGTCTACTAAGACGATGCCGTCTTTGCCTACGGAGAAGCCGATGTTGCCGCCCGCGCCCTTAAGCATGTAAACGTTGCCGCCGACCTTGCTGACCTTGATCTCTACTTTGCTGAAATCATCTTTGCTCATTCTTATTCACCTGACTGTAGAAGAATATACAGACGCGGGATTTCAAAACATATGTACCTGCTCAGATGCCTGAGCAGGTACATAGTTCGATATTACTTCTTTATGCGATTCGGCGGTATACTGACCCTCACTCTCACGCCGCCTGTCGTGTATTGACCATCACTAAACTATTCGTACCTCAAGGCCGTGTTCGGGTCCACCTTCATCGCGCGGCGGGCCGGGACATAACTGGCGAGGATGGCTACGCAGGCAAGAATAAAAGAGATGCCCATGAACGTCAGCGGGTCGGACGGGCTTACCCCGAAAAGGAAGGACCTGATGAATTGCGTCAACACAAGAGCGCCCACTGCCCCGATTGCTATGCCGATCACCGCCAGCTTGGCCCCTCCGCCGACCACCATCCTCAGCACCTGGCGCTGGCTCGCTCCCAGCGCCATTCGTATCCCGATTTCGCGCGTCCGCTGCGCGACAGAATACGAGATGACGCCGTAGATTCCAATCGACGCCAGTATCAGCGCCAGCGCCGCGAACACCCCGACCAGTATCAGGGTGAAGCGCCGGTCGGAGATCAACTCCCCTCTGAGTTGCTCCATCGTTTTGGCGTTGGATAATGTGGCGTTACCACCCATCGACGCCAGCGCGCCGCGAATCGCTGAAAGATAACTCGAAGGGTCAGTGCTGGCCCTGACAACAAGCGTCGAACCGGGGAAGATGAACTCGTCCGGGACCTGGTTGATTGATATATACATCTGCGACCCCACGATAGCCCCCTCGGTCGTATCGAGGTTCTGCTGTTTAACGTGGCCGACTACGCCGACGATCTGGAACTCAATGGCCTTATCGTCTCCGGTGGGCATGCTGAGGTGCTGACCGATCGGGTCTTCCCCCGGAAAATACTGCTTCGCCATGTTCTCGTCAATGACAATCACGGGCGCTGAGGTCAGCGTATCGCTCTCCTCAAAGAATCGCCCTTGCAGCAACGAAATGCTCATCGCCTTCAGGTAGCCCGGCGTGGTGATGTAACTCATGGCTAGCGGCAATTCGCTCGGCGAGGGCTTCGGCCGGTTGGTAACGTAGAACTGATTCTCGCTGTCGCTCCCTCCCAGCGGGAGCAGGTCTGTCGTCGCGGCGGACTGCACGCCCGGCAGCGCTTCGATCTTTTCCAGGAATTCTTTAAAGAACCTGCGAACCTTCGGCGCTTCCGCATATTCTTTTGATGACAATGAAATGTCGAACGTCAGCAGGTTGCGATCATCGAACCCGGCGCTCACGTGATTGAGCGCGATAAAGCTGCGAATCAACAGCCCTGACCCCACCAGCAAGACCAGCGAGATGGCGATCTCTGCGACTACGAGCACCTTGCGAATGCTTTGCCGTCCGCCGGTCCCCGACCTGCCGCCCTCTTTAAGAGTTTCATTCAGATTGGGGTTGGAAGCCTGAAGCGCCGGTGCCAGCCCGAAGACCACGCCTGTGATAAGGGAGGCGGCCAGCGTAAACAGCAGTACGTTAGCATCGACCTTTATGTCATTGACTCTCGGCAGGGCGTCAGGAAGCGCCTTCAGGGCCAAACCGGTTCCCCAATAGGCTGTGAGCAGCCCCAATCCCCCGCCGACCATCGCGAGCATTACGCTTTCCGTTATCAGTAAGCGAATAATGCGGAGGCGACTGGCTCCAAGCGCTGACCGAATGGCGATCTCCTTTTGACGCGCGGAGGCTCGCGCCAGCATCAGGTTCGCCACATTCGCGCAGGCAATCAGCAGCACAAAACTGACGGCCGCCAGCAGCATGAGCAGCAGGTTGCGCACGTCACCTACAAGGGCATCGTAAAGCGACCCCAGCGTTACCCAGTGCTCTTTATTTGAATTCGGATACTCCTGACCTAATGCGCCAGCAATCGAAGTCATGTCGGCGCGAGCCTGCGCGAGGCTGACGCCAGGTTTGAGCCGAGCCAGCACCTGTATGCCGGGGTGCCATGAGCGTTCTTTCAAGGCCCGCTCTTTTGTGGCCTCGATTGGCACGAGGACATCCGCTTTAGAAAAATAGTTAAAATCGGCGGGAAGCACGCCGACTATCTGATACGGCTCGTCGTTTAAGGTTAAGGTTTTATCGACGACAGACGGGTCGCCGCCGAAGCGCCGTTTCCACAGCGAGTCAGAGATGATGGCGACCGCATTCGCGCCTTCGCGGTCTTCGTCGGGCCTGAAGTCGCGCCCGATTGTGGGCGCGACACCCAGCACTGAAAGCATCTCACTTGAAACCTGGCGACCGGAGAGGCGCTCCGGCTGATCTCCTCCGGTCAGGTTAAAGCCGGTCCATCGGGCCGCCGCCATCTTGTCAAAGGATTGATTGCGCTCGCGCCAGTCCTTGAAGTTGAGATAGGCAACCGAGCCCTGATCGAACCCGCCCCACTTCTCCCAGACTCTCACCAACTGATCAGGGTCTTTATAAGCCAGGGGTTTTAGCAACACGCCATTGACGACGCTAAAGATGGCGGAATTTACGCCGATGCCCAAGGCCAGGGCGAGGACCGCAATCATAGTGAAAGAAGGTTTCGCCAATAACATTCTCAAGCCGTAACGGATATCTTGCCTAAAGGCTTCCATTGATTCCTCCAGTCGTGTCGAACTTCAGCGTTAGTGAGTGATTACGGTAAAAGGTTTCAACCTTCGACGATTGTATACGAAAGGGCTAACCTGTTTTCTTCGATCATTCTCGTGGGGCGGGCTTCGTAGGCGACAGCTTGAATCGCAGTTCTTGCAGTCGTCGAATGCTTCATATAAACGTTTGCATGCCTTCGGATTTGAGTCCGATAACATAACTTAAAATCATAATCATCAAACTCAAAACCAACAGCCTGCAAAGTCACATACTGCAAATCTGATCGCACACTGCGAAGGACTTGATTGTCGGGCGCTCACTCCGAGCTGAATTCTTGATAACGCTCGGGCGCGTATCGAGCGGCCAGCAAACCCGTCGCTTCCTCCACCTTGATCGCCTCAACTAGCACGCCCTCCTCCCCATAGGGTAAGTACGCTTGGCACTCTCCTGAAGGTGCAATCAGACTTGTAGCCGACTCCTGGTACCGCATCGCATAATTAACACTGGCGAAGTAGATCGTGTTCTCGAGGCTTCGACACATCATGGCTCTCTCGTAGTATGGCCCACCGACTGCGCCCCATTGACCCAGGCGCACGCCTTCTCGATCACCGCCAGTATGGTGAGGATGGAACACGATCTTAGCGCCTCGCACCGCCGCCCATCTGACAGTCTCAGGGTAGCGCCACCCCTCATGGCAAATCACCACCCCGAACTTGATCCCGTTGACCTCGAACAGTCGCCGGGTATTGCCGGGCACATAGAACTGATCTTCAGTCGGGTCCAGTTGGTTCTTTGTTTGGTATCCCTGAATCTCGCCCCGACTGTCGATGACAAAGGCGGCAATCTGTCGCCCCTCCTCGGTCAGTCTCTCTATCCCCAGGATAGTTGCCATCTTATAGGTCCGGGACCACTGAGCCACGGCCCGGAGCGCCTCTTCCTGCTTCGCCTGATCGAAGGGATATACTTCAAAGTCCTGCCCTCTCAGACCTGGGATATAGGCTTCCGGCAAACAGACAATCTCGGCACCCTGAGCCGAAGCTTCACACATGAGCTGGTTAATTTTTTCTAAACCTTCATCAAGGGTTGAGGCGATGGAAGGCGACGCCAGAGCAACGATCATAGATGACCTCCTATGAGAATAGATTCGGCTAAGATAGTTTGAGCAGCCAACTAATATTGGGCCGAACGTGTCAGCCTCCAGAAAAGCTAGCTAACCACAAATGGAACGGCAACAAATAATCATAAAGCTCATGCGTAGGTGGAACTGAATGCTAAAAATGCTTTCAACATTTCTCCAACCACAGTCTAAAATCTGAAGTTCTAAACGTCACATAAATCTAATTACTACGTCGTTATCAGATGCAAGTTACATCATTAGTAAGAGTTCAGGTGGGTGCGCTACGAAAAGCAAGTGCCCGGCTTCAAAGACCAGCAAGAGCAGGAACTGCGCCGCTTCCAGCACACAGCTGTTGATGACGCGCCGCTATATCGAGCCGCGCGCCACGGCCGAATGGGGAGGTTGGGCGGTCGCACCTGACGGACAAGGAAGAGTTCTATCAGTTGCTGAGTTACACGGATGATGTGGATTTGAATGAGAAGCTGAGAGGGTGGGTGGGTTCCTACGACTACTATCGGCTTCACGCAGCGAGCGGCGGAAAGACCCATACGAGGTGCTAAAGGGAAAGGTGGGAGTAGCGGCTCAGGAATCGGCAACGCCTTCAGGTTAAAGAGGAGCGGCGCTGGCCGTCAGAACGGCGGCGCGACCTTTATTCTCTAAATGGTTGCCGGGCTCATTTGCCAAAAGATTTTGTCACGGGCGATGGATGATTTACACTGAATCAGCGCCAACGAAAGATTCGTCAACCGAAGTGGTTTTCATCACATATTACAGTAATTGCGCTTACTAAATAATACAATTGGAGCCTGAGCAGGATTTTATGTAGAGGGGGATATGAACATACCGCTGCTTATGCCCTTGCATTAGTGCCCGCACCAGATCATCAACCTGACAATACCTTTACTAGATGTCCTCGCCCTGCCAGCGTCGTAATGTCTATTTCAGCGATGCATCGGACCTTTGAATAATCGAGCGTGAGCCCGCCTTCAATGTGAACTATTCCAGTGCCATTCTCGAAATCGGCTTTGCTGAAATCGCAAGCCGCGCGGTCCAGCCCGATCTCCAATTCCGTGTTGCCTTCGGTTTCTATGAATTTGATATGTATGTAATTGCGGTCTATCGCTTCCTTAAAAAGATGCGGTGACTTTTCAGGGCGCAAACCGGCTTCGACCGCATGATCATTTTCACATAGCCGGTCAACCAAGTTCTTCCGACCGATTCGCTTCCCACCCGACACCGGCAGAGGAGGCGGGTTCTTCGCGAGTTCCGCCATCCGCTTTCTCAAGCTAAGCGGGCGCATGTCAATCCATGCCTCTCTGATAAAGGCCAGGCACTCTGGCTTGAGTCCGGTCTTTCCTGTATCCTGCCATCCGAGTGGGTTCTCCCTATCGGCAGGCCATATCGAGTACTGCTCCTCATGATTCATCACAACCTTATAAACTCTGGCATCTTCTGCATCATGATCATTTCGACTCATTTATAAACCTCCTTCTCAGGGGCCAGTTAAACACTTCTCATGCCGTGACGGCTTCGATCATTTTTTCATGTCGAAAGCAGAGCACTCGCGGTTAAGCCGGTAGGTCTTTAGATACGCCGTCAGACTAAAACCGGATGTTTGTTCCGGTCTGAATCCTATGGCATACTTAGCGATATGACTACAGAAGTGGTCATCAGGGAAGCCCGCGAGAGCGACACTGAGTTCATCTTGTCTCTCGCCAAGCGTTTAGCTGAGTGCGAGTTGCCGCCCTGGCGTACGCGGCAAGAGGTTGAGACAGGAACGCGGCGGTGGCTGGAAGAGGCGATTGCCTCGCTTTCACCTGCGGTCTGTATTCTGGTCGCCGAAAGGTCCGGCGGAGATTTGCTGGGATTCGTACTCATTCACGAGCAGTTAGATTTCTTCACCCGCGAGCCTCAAGGTCATATCTCCGACCTGGCCGTGTCTAAAGATGCGGAAGAAACCGGGACAGGGTCTCTTCTGATGGACGCCGCAGAGCGATGGGCGCGGGCGAAAGGGTACGGCAGTATAAATCTAAACGTCTTTGCCGACAACGACCGCGCGCGCCGAATGTATGCCCGGCGGGGCTATGCTGTTGAGACTGTGAAATACGTCAAGCCCTTAGAAAGCATCACTGAAGAATTTGCAACCTGACGTATTCAGGATGAGCCGGTATGCGCGAATCGCCGTGTTCGAAGAGTATGAAGTCGCCTGAACGTTCTACTTCCTTAAAGCCGCCCAGCTTGTACGTAATAAGCATCATTCGATTCTTTCCGTTGGAAAGGAACTCCGCTTGAATTCGCACTCCGGCTTCCTGGCCCAGCTTCAGCAAGTGGTTCATCAAAATTGTACCTACGCCGCGAGACATCACTCGACACGACATGAGGAATAGCTTTATCCTCCAAGCTTCCTCCCCTTTTTCAACCAGAGTCAGACCTATTTTGCCGTAGGTGCCGAATTTATCATTTAAGCTTGCGATCAGAAGCAGATGATCCGGGGATTGGCGAAAGGCGTTAAGCTCGTCGAATGAATATGTATAGCCGGTCGTATTGAGCTGATGCGTGCGCACGGTCAACTCTTCGGCACGCTTCAAGTCTTCCTCCTGCGCGGCGGCAATCGTCAATTCCATGCCCAGGCTGGCAAGGAACTCCTTGCTGGGCCCTACAAACTGCTCTTCAGCCCGCTTCCTTTCAATGTCCGACAGATACATCTCCCGCCGTTTAGCCGAATCGTCTGTTATGTAAAGAGGGTTGAACTCCGGCCGCTCGATCAGAGTGTTAAGCTCGTCCGCGCCGAGGGTAAGCACTTCAGGCAGAGAGTACCGAACTTCTTCGCGCTCGAAAGGCTGGTCGTCTATGAAGGCCACGGCGTCCATCCCTATATTAATGGCACTCACGATAAGTCGAATGTTGGCCGCCTTCGAGTTCCAGTTGACTTGAGGGTATAAGAAATACTTTTCGATACCGAACTCCTTCAACTGCGAGAGCGCTGCGTCGCAATCGTTTTTGCTGGCGATGGAATGCAGAATACCGCGCCCGTCGAGGGCTTCCAGCGTAGAGATGGCCGAATCGCTCAAGCGCACTTTGTCACCTTCGAGCAGGGTGCCTTGCCAGAGCGTGTTATCCAGGTCCCATATCAGCAGCTTGATCGTCTTTCTTTCGGCCGTAGGCTCTTCGCCCTTGATAGCATGTTGAGGCATCGTCATAACTGTGCTCCGTGCAGGCAGGCGCGACGGCCGACCCTACAATTCGCCAAGGGGGCTCCTGGCTATAGTCATCTGTTGAATCTGGCTACTCCCCTCTATGATTTCCATTACTTTAGCGTCCCTCAAATAGCGGGCAACCGGGTACTCTTCGGTCAATCCGTTCGCGCCGTGAAGCTGGACCGCATCGTTGGCAGCACGCACCGCCGCCTGGGAGGCAAAGTACTTCGCCACGAGCGTCTCAGAGGAGGCGTTCGGGTCGCCTGTCTGCCGCAAATAACCCGCCCGATAACACAACAGACGGGCGGCCCTGGTCTCCGCGATCATATTAGTCAGCTTCCGCTGCACAAGTTGATGCTCGCGCAATGCGGCCCCGAACTGCTTACGAGATGATGTATAGTCAAGGCAAGCGTCCAGGCATGCCTGCGCTATACCGACCGAGCCCCAGGCTACGCTGTAGCGCCCGTAGTCGAGGGCCGTAGATACGACGTGAGATAGCCCGAATCCGACTCTGCCCGTCAAGTAACAGCTCGGGATGCGGCATTCGTTAAGCTCCAGTTCCGCCAGCAAAGACGCTCGCGTGCCGACGATGCCCTTGAGCGGCCGCCGCGCGAGTCCTGGCGTAGCGGAAGGGACGGTAAAGGCGGTCAGCTTTCCGTCGCAACGGGCCAGCACAAGGAAGAGGTCTGCGATTTGCCCGAACGTAATCCACTTCTTGCGCCCGTTCAACACATATTCATCCCCTTCAAGCCTTGCCTCGGTCCGCACGCCGGCGGCATCGCTCCCCACGTCAGGCTCGGATAAAGCCAGCGCGCAAAGCATCTCTGCCATTGCGACTGCGCTTCCGATTTTCGCCTTCAGGTCGCGACTCCCCCAGCGCCAGATCGCTAACGCCACCATATCGTGAACAGTGAGCAGCGACCTCACCGAAGAACAGCCTCGCGCGATCTCTTCCGTGAGCAGGCCGTAGCTAATCGGTTCCAGCCCGCCGCCCCCCGTTTCTACAGGGAGCGGCGCGCCAAGATAGCCTTCGCCACGCAACTGGTCTACGATCTGCGTGGAGATACTCTCTTCGCGGTCCCATCGGCCGGCGTACGGAGAGATTCGCTCCCGGACGAAGCTTCGGTACCGCAGTCGCGCTTTCTTCTGAGCTTCGGTTAATTCTACCTGCATACCGCTCCTCGACAGGCCGTGCGATGACCCGACATCTGTCATAGCAGGCTCGACCGCCTCTCCAGATTGAACATAGAAAGTAGCGGGGCGACCTGTGACTGCTCAGACTGCCGCGCGAGCTAGGAGCTTCTTCTCAACCAGCTTGTCCATAGCCTTGAGCGAGCAGAAATTATCTATGTCCAGGTCTTCATCCTCTACGGTGATGCCGAACTCCTTTTCAAGAAACGCCACGAGTTGGAGGGCCAGCAGAGAGTTCACGAATCCGAGAGAAAATATATCATCCTCGTCCGCGAGATGCTCTGCGCTGAAGAACTGCGATAAGAACTGTCTGATCTTGAGTTTTCTATCATCCACGATTGCGTCACCCTTCTTTTCTAGACCGAAGTCTCGTAATTATAAAACCCTCGCCCGCTCTTGCGGCCATGCAGCCCCGCATGAACCATCTTCTTGAGCAGAGGGGAGGGCCGGTACTTGGTGTCGTTGTAGCTCTCGTAGAGAACTTCCAGTGAGTATAAGATCGTGTCCAGGCCGATGAGGTCGCCCGTCTCAAGAGGCCCCATCTTGTGACCGAAACACGATTTGAAAATGCGATCCACATCCTCGGGCGAGGCGACCTGGTCCTGGACCAGGAAGATCGCCTCGTTAATAGTCAGCATCAGAACCCTGTTCGATACGAAACCGGGCATGTCGTTGACTACTATGCACTCTTTCCCCATAGCCGCCAGCAATCCTTTAGCCTGCTCAAGCGTCTCGTCTGACGTGTGATGCCCGCGAATAACTTCGACCATCGCCTTCAGGGGGACCGGATTCATAAAGTGCATGCCGAGAACGCGCTGCGGCCTCCGGGTTGCCGACCCTATCTGCGTGATGGATATGGCCGACGTGTTGGCCGCGAATACGCACTGCTCGGGGCAGGCAGAGTCTAGAAGGCCATATACTTCTTGCTTAACGCCCCACTTCTCGACCACATTTTCGATTACGAAATCGACAGCGCCCAGTTGGGCGTAGTCGCGAGTCGTGGAGATGCGCGTCAGCACCATGTCGGCAGGTTCGGATGGCTCCTTCCCCTTTTTGAAGAAGCCTCGCATACGCATGTTTTGCCGAATCGCCTTTCGCGCATTCTCCAGGCGGTCTTCGGTCAGGTCCAAAAGGATTACGTGATGGCCTGTCTCCGCCAGATTCTGGGCCACGCCTATTCCCATCACTCCGGCGCCGATGACTCCGACGGACCTTATTTTCATTTTCTCCTCCCATCGCGTTTATGCTGCGAACGCCGATTTTGAGACGAACAGTTCTCATAAGGGTCGCCGCGACTTCGCGGGCCATTGAGTTTCGCTTCTACGCAGTATCGGCCCACGCATCACCGCCGGCGAACTTCATATCTGTTACGGGCCCTGGTCGTCACATTTGAGCTACGACCTAGGCCCCCGACGCCTTGGCGGCGGCGCTGGGCTGGCTCTGCTCCTGTTCCCACGCCCTGTGCAGGTTCTTTGCCCGCAGGTGTTTCAGAAACTTCTTGTAGAAGGACCAGTAGGACGTCTCTAGATACTGCACTCTTGCGACCACGCTATGATGCAGTACAGGGAACTTGTCATTCGGCACCCCCGGCAACCAGTGGTGTTCGACATGGTAGTTATTCCCATCTACAAACCATACGGCGAACTTGCCCGCCTTAATTGTCCGGGTGTTTCGCAATACGTCGGGTACTTTTGTGTTGCAGCCGATATGCTCAGGCAATTCAATTAAAGCGTGGGCGGGGACGGCTATGAGGAAGGGCACGAACCACAGCTTGACGAATATGGGGGTCTGTAACACGGCCGTTATCACTGCCATAGCTACAAAGAAGACCGCCATTATCTGATACTCGACCCTTATCTTCTTAGCCATCTTCAGTGTCGCCTCCCGCTCTCGAACCAGCTTGCCGAAGACAGACACAACGATGAAACCGACCACGTCCCGGTAGTGGCGCACCATCCAGAGGTGCGGGACCAGAGCCGTTATAGAGTTGAGCTTCTGGTAAGAGTAGTTGAAGAACTCCTTGTCTTCGGGAGTGCCGAGCAGCCGGTGGTGCTTCAGATGGCTGTTCTGATAGTCGGAGAAGGAGACGAACGAAGGCAGTCCGAGAACGACTCCGACAATGCGATTACCTATCCTACTTTTGTAAGCCGTGTTGTGAAGGCACTGGTGCTGGAGTTCCACAGCGTGAGCGTAGGCGACACCCAGCAGCAGTGATGGCACGACCCAGAAGGGTGCCGGAGCCCAGAGCGTAAGCCCTATCAGGGCGGCAGTCACTAGGGCCAGCACGATAATTTTGAGATGGAAATGGGAGCTTTCAACCTGAGCCAGAGCATGCAGGTTCATATCCTTGATTTCTTGTCCGACTGAGAGCATGACTCCTCCTTAATTGTTTAGCACAGGGTTAGTGCAAGGCGACATAGACCTGGGAAATTGATCAAACGGATGGTTGTTATTCGCTTGAAAGTTGATGAACTAACGAGCGACTTCACGGCATTCGTCAGGGAACTGAGAGATTGTTTTCTCAGCCGAAGCTGAGGTTCGTTGATTAAGTGTTTAGCCGTTCGCGGCAAGCATTGCGCGGCGGGATGAAGCCGAAACTGCTCAGCTACGATCCGCCCCGCTGTGGCTTTCTTCCAATATAACCGACTCAATACTGGAGTTTACTGACCACTGTTTGCTCGGGTCGCTCGCGCGAAAGATGGCTATGGACGTTTCAGAAACTATTTCAGACGCGCGGCAAGCTCAGGCCGCGAGCCCGATGCGTTCTTTGTTGAAGCTGATCGGTATTTTTTTGCGGCAGCAAGAGCCGCTGCCGTGTGAGCCTCGAGGTTTTTACCAACTCACCTGCGCGCTATGGGCGAAGCACTACGACTTCGGTTATATCCCCATCAACGTTGATGGTTCTTTCAAGCTTCAAAGTGTCGGCGCTGTAGATGTCTATGACCGACCCCGGCCCGTACAGGTAGAGCTTTTTCTTATCGCCGCTTGCCATGAAGGTGAATCTTGAGCGGTTCTCGAACTCCGCCCTTTTGACCAGGTGGCGCGTCTCAAGATCGAATACGCAGAGTTCTGGCCGACGGTTTGGATCCAGTGAATTGATGACCAGCACTGCGTATATCTTCTTCTTGTCTGCGCTGACAAAGAACCGTCCCCTGCTGCGCAGGGCGGGGCCCATCGGGAAAACCTCTATCTCTTTAGTGCGGAGATTAACTCTGACCACGCCTGAGACTGCGCGCCGGGAATTAGGGTCCGTCGCCGAAAACAGCGATGTCACGAAGCCCGGCTCCTCGTTAGGGTCTGTCTGACCGGAAAATGAGATCGGAAACATTCCCGGGTGAAGCGGCTTCGACAATTCAATCTTATCCACTTGTTTGAAGCTCTCCAGCTCGAATATAAGAATGTCATCCTGGAAAACGTACAATAACTTTTCATCCGCAGAGATCTTGAACCCCGCGTCCCCGAAACCGAATCCGCCGCTGAAGACCTTGGGGAAATCGAATATCTTGGCGACCCTCATCTGGTCAATATCGATCACATAAAAGCGCGCGTCCTCAAGCGTGAATCTGTCGATCTGTTTAATGGCGCTTTTGAGCACGACATAAAGGTACCGCCCGCGCGGCCCAATTGCGGCATTTATTACATACGGATGGCGGCTCTCATCCACTATCGGGAAATGGCCCATGACCTTATGCGTTGCTAAATCAATCACCTCTACGTTTCTATGGTCGGTGATCGCGACCAGCCGCCTCTGATCGTAGGAGGCCATCAGCCATTCGGGAACTCCCGTCTGGAGTTCTATCGTAGATAACACCTTATGATCGCTCTCATCTAATATCAGAATCTTATTAGGCCATACGCCGACGCACATCAGTCCGCTGCCGGACGCGGGCGAGGCCTCTTGCGGCCCCGCGTATGCTGCCAGTTGCAGGAGAAGAATTATGAGAAGCGGCCTTGCCAGCATATTCGTCCTCACTGAATCGCCAACACAGCCCTGACAGGGGCGGCGGATGTCATAACCGTAGTTCAGGGCTCAAGGCTGTCGGGCATGTTATGGGAAAACTATATCAATATTGCGCCAGTCTTTGGTCACAGTCGCGCACTTGCTCGTCCAGTCAGGGTTGTTAGTAACATGGTCAGGGACCTGCGCGGGCCAGTAGCAGGAAAGGTAGCAGTCGTGAAGGTCGCGCTCTACGGGATGGCACAGCGCGGCTGTCCCTCCCGCCGAGTCCGTCTCCCATCCGGGCGTAAAGAACAGACTGCATCCCACCGGGTAATGAGGCAATGAGCGCCCCCCCTGTTGCAACGCATGGAAATCACCCTGCTCCGAGATAAGGAACTCGTCCAGACGTTGCGCCTTCCGATTGATCGCTTTCAGGTGTCTCATCGCATTCCTCTCGGCATTTCAGCCAACGATTGGAAACTCATCTTGCCCCCACCGACGTGTCCCACCTGACGTATAGCGGGGCCGTCACCACCAGATACGATCTGGCGTTTAAGGTCGGCGCGTCTTTCCGGGATGGTTCAGGCTTATACGACGCCACGACCCATACGTCGCCTAAATTGTTTCCGCCCCTTCTACGGTCCGGGTTCGGCCCTTCACCGGCGGGGGTAAAAAGTCCCTGCTTATCGATGGTGCCGACGAAGTCCTTATCGTCATCTGTGTAAGAGGCGGGGAATTCTTCGACAGACCAATAGGCATTAACCGGGCCGATGATCAAGTCATCTGCGGTGGCCGGGATTCCGTCCGGCCCCCTGTTGTAAGCGACGGCTTCAAATTGCTGATACTGCTTCGGGTATTTGACCCCTCCGACTCGCGCCAGCCCGGCCTGCGGCAATATTTTGATGTAATCAGCCTTGTCGAAAATCACCAGAGAGCCGCTAGCTACATATTGGCCCACAGAAACGTCATAGAGCCCATTCGGCGCGTCGTCGGCCACGCTTACTTCAACCGTCACTGAATCGCTCTGCGCGCTGATTACCCTGTTGACTGTGGCCGCGCGCCCGAAATCAATCTCTCCCGCCTTGATGTCGGTCGGGAAATTTGCGCCATAGATGGTGACTCGCTCCGATCTCGAGCCGGATTTCAACGCGGGATGATCTAAAGTCGCGATCATGGGTTCATGCCCTACTCGGCGCAGTTTGACATCAAGACCTAATTCATCGTAGCCCCCCCAGAACCAGCGCCCCTCCATCGTCTGCCAGTCCCGCGAGACCAGCATGGCTTCACGCGCAATCTCAGGCCCGTTATTGCCGCCGCCATTCGAGCGGCCGCGCCAACTGTGTCCGCCGTAGACAATGCTGCGACCATTCCTGGCCCAGCTTGAGCCGTCACTTAGAAACTTAATAATGATCTTAGTGGTGAATTCGTCTTCAACTTGAGATGGCTCTATGACCACATCGCCAAAGACGCGGCCCAGGCCGGGCAAGGAACCGACCATTACCCACCGGCCTTCCAACCGGGCCGCGCGAATATTCCCGCTCCATGCGCGCCATTCGGGGGTGATTAGCGGACAGGTCTTTGAGAAGTGGTCTATTGCGCTGTCAACCGGATTACGTTGCTCTATATCGGCCGGGATAGGTAAGCCGGGCGGCAGAGAATAACGAAACCAACCCTGCGAGCTTATAGCCGGGAATAGCCCCACGTGGAGGTTCTTGAGCAGTTCCCATTCCTCCGGCGCGCGCCGCTGGGATTGGATTCGCCCGAGTCCATGACATTGCATGCAGGCCATGCGAACGCTATCGGACGGGGCCGTTTCGTCCAGGCTGCGGCGCTCTGCTTCATAGAAACTCTGCCGCGATTCTTCAGGCGCAAGGCCGTGAAATTTGCTAAGGTACTTGACTATCTGCCTGGCCTCATCAGGTGAGAGGCTGACCCCGTTGAGTCGCACCATACGCTTGATGGCCTGTTCCCATCCTTCCGGGGCCCTCCGCTGGTAAGAGATGCGGGTCAAGCGGCCTTTATCATCCCGCTTGTGGCAAGAGCCGCACTTGGATATAACGAGCGCGTTGTTGACCGGGATGCCTTCTTCCCCGGCCGCGCTCGATTGCCCATCAGCTTCGACCGATTGCGGCGGCCTCGACTGCGTTCGCGCGCTGATCGGCCAGAAGAGCAGCGCGCCGAATAAGATTAGGATGAACCGCTTAGTCAGTCTCATAATAACAGGACCGGAATTATTCATAAGGGCCAGAGGGTTTCACCCCTCAGCGATTCGACTCAAGAAACTTCAGAACCAGTTCGGTGGCGGAAGCGTTGTAGCCTTTCGATGATTCATCTTCGAAAGCCTTCTCAGGGCTGTCGAACGTCATGAAAGTGTGGTCCGTCTTCGGCAACTTCGCGAGCGTGGCCCGGCCGGGATGCTTGCCATTGACTATCTCAACGATCATCTCGTGATCTCCGAGGCTCATGATCCAGTCGTATTCGCCATGCATAACGAGCACCGGCGCATCTACTTTCGCCCAGGCCGAGCCCAGGTTGAGGCCTTGCAGTTGATGATAAAACTTCGAGGGTCGGCCATACTGATGCTCCGGCCTGTCGTACCATAGCGGGGCCAGCTGCGGCTTCGCCGTGGTCACTTCGCGCGGGTGCATCTTATGAATCAGGTAATCCGTATAAAACTCCGCATAGCCCTTCATTGATTCTGTAATCTCGCCGGGACTCTTGCCCGAAAGTTTCAAGCGTCGGCGTTCGAGTTCCATCATGTGCTCGAACCATGTCTTAACCCAGCCGCCCGCCACAATATAGCCGCGCACGTTACCGTCCTGCGGCACGAGCGGCGCGACGGCCGCCCCATTGCTCAGCCCCAGGATGAATACGCGTTCAGGGTCAACGAAATCATACCGCTTCAATGCCTTGAACGCCGCGCGGTAGCTCGCGATCTCTGTTTCAAAATCGAGATCAACGCAACTTGGGCCCTCGCTGTCGCCGATCCCGGGCTTATCCATGCGCACGAGCACTAGACCTGATCGAGTTGCTACATCCTGAAGCATCTGGCCGAATCCGTCGCCTCCGGGGCCGAATGGGTACTCCGCCGAATCGCAGCTTAACCAGCCGACAAGGAAAACGGCGGGCAGTTTGCCCGACATATTCTGAGGACGTGTCACGATGGTGCGAACTCGAAACCCCAGCCCCGTTGCGACCGAATCATAGATAGTCTCGACCCCCTTAAATTGCTCCTGAGGGAGCGGAGGAAGTGTGGGACTTAGCTCCATCCGCTGCCCCTTGCGGAGTATTTCGAAGCTGACTCTGTCATTCGCTCGCAGGCTCGGAATAATGCGATGATAAGCCATGAAGCTGTCCAGGGGCTTCCCATTTACGCTAAGGATTTGATCGCCCGCCTGGAGGCCCGTCTTCTCGGCCGCGGCAGGGTCAGTTATTCGCCGCACTTCTGCCCATGCTTTTGTCGGCGAAGGCGAGGTCAGAGCAACGCCTAAAAAAGCTTGTCGCCGCAGTACCCCTGGCGGGCGCGACGGGGCGCTTGTTGTTTGACCGAACGCCGCGCCAAACAGTGATACATAGCAGAAGGCGGCTGTTGCGATCAGGCTACCCTTGCAGACCATGATATTCTCCTGCGCGCTCCTTGCTTACGAGCGCGCAGCCCGCCGCAAGCATTTTTAGAGTCAGGCATTCAACGCTTCACGCCACGTCCGGCAGCCTGACCTCCAGTTCCCGAAGCGGCCTGTATAAGAAGCCAATCACTACTGCCATCACTGACAGAAGTCCCATAACAATGAAGAGCAGCGCGACCCCCCGCCCCGGCCCCGTCCCTATCATAGCGCCGAGCGAACCTGCGAGGGGTCCGTCGGCTGCCATCAAGGGCTCGAAAACATGGTCGGCAAGGGGGCCGGCGGCCAGATAGGCCAACGGCAAGGAAGACCATGCCACGACGCGCCGGATTGCGAAGGCTCTCCCTTGAATTTCAGGGGCCACTTTTGTCTGCCAGATGGTCTGGCTGCAGGTGAAGATGACCGGGCCGCAAAAGAGGAAGACAAAGGCCGCCGTACCGATCAACACCGCACGCGGCTGCAGGCCGCCCAAAAAAAGAATCACCCCTTTTGTTAAAGCCAGCCCCAGTATCACGGGGATCTTTCGTTGAGGCCCGCCCCATATGCTAACCAGCAGACTGCCCAGCACGACTCCAACGCCGCCCGCCGACATAACCATGCCGAGCACGTCTGGAGATGCGAAGCTCAATACGAGCGGGGCTAAAAGCACCTCGACAACACCTAGCGAGAAGTTGGTGGTGGTGAACATCAGCAGCAGCGCCATCAGTTCGGGCCGCTCTCTGATGTACCTCCAGCCGAGCGTCGCCTCGCGCAGAAGCGAGATGCGTTGCGCCTGCGCTTCTACAGCCTGATCAGGTCTGCCGATACGAACCATGACCAGACTAGCCAGGGCGATCAAGCAGGCCACAACATTAATCACGAGCAGTCTGGTCAGGCCCAGCGTTTCAAGCAGGACCCCGGCCGCCAATGGCGAAGCAACCATCGCCAGCGAGGTGCTCAGTTCAATCAAGCCATTGGCTCGCGATAAGTGATGCCGGGGTACGAGCATGGTAATGGACGCCGAGAGGGCCGGAAACTCAACGGACTGAAAGGCTGAGTTGGCTCCAACGATCAAGTAGATATGCCACAACTCAAGCTGCCCTGTGATGGCGAGAATTGCCATCGCCGCGCCGCACAAGCCTGAGGCAGCCGTTCCCAAAAGCATCACGGTCCGTTTATCCCAGCGGTCCACCATAACCCCTGCGATGGGCGACAGGGCGATTTCCGGAAGCACCGTGAAGAAGTAGATAAGGGAGAAATCAGTGGCCGATCTGGTTTTCTGATAGACCCAGACGCCGAGCGCAAAACTAGCCAGATGCGAGCCGAATAAGGAAAAGACCTGGCCCAGCCATATAGCGCCGAAGGCCGCCGTGCCTTCAAGGCGGCCTCCGATTGCCAGTCTTTTCTTTATAAGAACTTTAATCGGGCCGCTAGTCATAGCGAAGCCCGATTACGGGATCGAGTCTTGAAAGCCGAAACGCTGGCACAGAAAGCGCGACCAGGACTATTAAGAGCAGCATGCCAGCCGAAGCAGCGAACATCCCGGGGGCGGCCGGGTTCACCTCATAAAGAAGGCTCGAAAGAATCCGCCCAAGCACTAGCCCTCCGGCGGAGCCTATCACCAGACCTAACATGGCAAGGCGCAGCCCGCGCCCGAGAACCATTTTGACCAGGTCTCCCCACTGCGCGCCGAAAGCCATTCGTATGCTGAACTCTCTTTTCCTGTGCGTAACCGAATAGGAAGTCACCCCGTATGTTCCCACCGAAGCCAAAAACAGGCCGAGCCCGGCAAACAAACCGCTGAGCAGCGCTGTGAATCGCTGCGGCCCCAGGAACTCAGTGATTCGCTCGTCCATAGTTAATGACTCTGAAACCGGCTGGTTCTTATTCACCGCGCTGATGGCTTGACGAATGGAAGCGGCCAATCTCGAAGGGTCTCCCGTACTGCGCACGAGCAGTGTCACGCCAAGCTGGTTCTGTCGCTGAGAGTAAGGGATGTACCAGGCCGGCCTATCCACTCTGAAATTAAAGCGGTCTTCTTTAACATCATCCACGACGCCCACTACTGTGAACCAGGGGGTGGTGGGGGCGGGCGGATAACCCGGCTTCACCCTTTTACCGATAGGGTCTTCACCGGGCCACTCGCGGCGGGCGAATTCCTTGCTGATCACAACCACAGGGAGCGCGCCCGCGCGGTCCTGTTCCTGAATCAAGCGTCCTTCCAGCAGCGTCACCCCGAGCGTCTCCAGGTATCCGGGGCTTACTAGGCGGTGAGCCGTAATCGGGACATCAGTTGCTTCCAGAGGCAGCTTGCCTTCAACCGTGTAGTTCGCGTCAGCGCTGGTTATAGCCAGGGGGACGTTGGTGCTGGTCCCGGCCGCGACCACCTCCGGTATCGTTCTAACTCTGGTGAGCAGCTGGTTAACAAACTGATCCTTCTGAACGTACTGCGGGTAGTCGGATGGCGACAAAGTCATCTCCGTCGTCAGAAGATGGTCAGGGCGGAAACCGAGTTTGGCGTCGCTGAGCTTCTGAAAGCTCTTGACCATCAAGCCTGCGCCGATCAGCAGGATAGTTGCCACGGAGATTCCGCCGACCATCAGCATGTCGAAGAGCCGTCGCCCGACCAGGCCCCCGCTCGACCGCTGGCCGCCCTCCTTCAAACTGTTAATCAGGCTTCCGGGAATGGCTATCCGCGCGGCCGGAACCAGCGCGAACAGGAACCCCGTGAACAACGATATCAGGAACGCGAAGCCCAAAACTCTCCCATCAAGGGGGACTTGCTGGAATACGTCCTTCAGCGAGATGAAATGTATGGGTCTGAGAGCCATCAATGACGAGGTAACGAAGTGCGCCAGAATCACGCCGACCCCGCCGCCGATCAGCGATAGAATGATGCTCTCGGTCAAAGACTGGCCGACTAACTTGCGTTGACTTGCTCCGAGCGCGACCTGAACGGCAATTTCATGGCTTCGCTCCACCGACCTCACTAGCTGAAGGCTCGCCACGTTGGCGCAGGTTATAAGCAGGAGGAAACCGACTATCGCCATGAGAAGGTAAAGTGTCGGTCGAATCTTGCCATCAAGGTCGCCCATGAGTTGTTGCCGAAGAGGAACCAGTTTGATGCCCCAGCCCTTGCGCTGCTGCGGGTATTCCTGCTCAAGCTGGCGCGCGATCTCGCCCGCCTCCGTATTGGCTTCCTTAAAAGAGACCCCGGGCTTGAGCCGCGCCACCAGCAGGGTGTTGTGCAGGCCTTGCTGGTCGAGCGGCAACGATTCCGGGTTGAACGGCAGCGGTATCCATATCTTTGAGTCCTGCGGAAGATCAAACCCCGGCGGCAGGACGCCAACGATTGTGCGCAACTGATTATCCAGGCTCACCGTGCGACCAATGATGTCCGGCGCGCCGCCAAAGAAGGACTGCCACGCGCTATGACTCAGCAGGGCGATCGGCTGAGCTTCCGGCCCCTCGTCGTCGGGGCCGAAGGCCCGTCCCATGCTCGCTTGAATGCCGAGCGTCGTCAGGTAATCACTGGAAATGGAGGCGCCTCTTAAGCGTTCGGGCCTCTCGCTGCCCATCATGCTGAAGGTAACGTAGCGGGCCATTCCGATTTCGCTGAACGACCGCGCGTTCTTTCTGAAGGCCAGCACATTCAACAAGGACGATTCAAAAGGATCATCTTCGGTGCGCATATCGAGGGTGAAGCCCACACGGTCTACGTCCTTAACCGTGAGCGGTCTGAGCAGGAGCGTGTTCACCATACTGAATATAGCCGTGTTGACACCAATGCCGAGCGCCAGGCTCAGTATGATTATGGCGGAATAGGTTTTGTTGCGGAACAAACGCCTGAACGTCAGGCGGATATCTTGGTATATGGTATCCATAATTCACTCCGTGACTAAAGATTGGAGGCTACAAGATCAGCGGTCATTCTTTTCATGGCGGACCTGCCGATAGCACCTCCTCGCTTAGCTTCGGGCGCAGCAGGTCGGCAACCTGTTGGAGCGACTCCCCTGACAGGATTGAATAATGGTCGCCTTCGATCTCGTGCGTATCAACTCCGCCCAGCATCAACCGTCCCCACCCGTGAGTCCGGTCTCCGTTATGAGCCGAAGCTGACTTCGTAGCTCTCAACAGCATGGCGGAGCCCGGATATGCTCGCGGCTCATAGTTGAGCAGCGCCAACAGGCTCGCTCGATATTGCTTGAATAAATCCCCTAGTTCCGCGACTCCGAAGTCGGCGGGCACTATATCGAGCAGGCGCAGCTTATCGAGCAGAAGTCTTAAAGCCTCGGCGAGGCCATGCTGGTTGAATGATTCGATAGAAAGATCGAGGCTCTTCCCCGAAAGCCCTTCCATGTCTTCGACGAATACCTTGAGCAGGGAGAGGTCGTTAATTTGTTCGGGCGCTGAAAAAGGCGGGTTCGCGAAAGAGTCTATCAAAGCGAGCAATTGCACGCGCTCGCCTTGCTCTATGAGACCGCGCGCCATCTCCACCGCGATTACTCCGCCCATGGACCACCCGCCAATGCGGTATGGCCCCTGCGGCTGAATCCTGCGCAGGTGGTCTACGTAATGAGAGGCCAGGGACGTAATCGTTTTCAACTCCCCATCCGTGGCCGACTCGGGCAGTTGGAAACCGTAGAATGGCTGCTCAGGCCCAAGCCTTTGCGCGAGTTCACGGTAGCATAAGACGTTGCCGCCAATCGGGTGTACGCAGAAGAAAGGCAATCTGGAACCTGCCGAGTTGATGGGGACAAGCGCAGACCGCGCGGGGGCTACGGACTCCTGCCGCAACAGCGCGGCCAACTGCTCGATTGTCGAGTTCTGAAGGAGTAAGCTGAGCGGTAACTGGCGACCGAACTGCTGCTTAATACGGGACATCAGTCTAACACCCAGCAACGAGTAGCCGCCGAGGTCGAAGAAATTGTCTCTTATGCCTACTCGGTTCACGCTCAACAAGCTCTCCCAAATACGGACAAGCTGAAGCTCAACTTCATCCCGCGGTGCCAGATAGGTTACTTCTTCACTGATGACAGCCGTCGCTGGCATCGGCAGTGCCTTCCGGTTAAGTTTTCCATTAGGTGTGAGCGGAAGCTCTTTAAGCACTATGAACGCAGTCGGTAATATATACTTAGGCAGATTCAGTTGCAAGTGCGCGCGCAATTCTGCGGCGCTCGCCTGCTGTTCACCGCGGGCCACAACATAGGCTATCAGTTGCTTGTCTCCGACTGAATCCTCCCTGATTATGACAACCGCATCCTGCACCGTAGGGTGGCAACGCAGGGCAGCTTCGATCTCCCCCAACTCTATGCGGTAGCCGCGAACCTTCACCTGCTGATCCATACGGCCGATAAACTCCAGGCTCCCATCCGACAGCCAGCGGGCGTGGTCGCCTGTTCTATACATTCGAGCGCCTGCCGACAGAGCGAACGGGTCCGGCAAGAATTTCTCCGCCGTCTGCTCGCTCCGATCCAGATAGCCTCTCGCCAGGCCGACGCCGCCGATAAAAAGCTCTCCGCGTGCGCCAACGCATGCCGGGTAAAGGTCCTCATCCAGTATGTATACACGCGTGTTCGCAATCGGCCTGCCAATCGTCGGAGCCCTGCCCTGGCCGACCTCGATGCTCGCGAACGTGGAGTAGGTCGTTGTTTCGCTCGGCCCATACAGGTTGTAAAGCTTCTCGATGATGCCGCTCCCGTAGAGCCTTTGCGCCAGGTCTGCCGAAAGTGGCTCCCCGGCTAAATTGACAACCTTCACGCAAGGAGGCAGCCCGCCACTGTTGAGCAACTCCCGCATAGCCGACGGAACCGTATTGATTAAAGTGATCTGAGATTGGGCCGCCAGTTCGGGAATCGCTAAAACGTTCTCGGCCAATATCATTCGTCCGCCGAAACAGAGCGGAAGAAACATCTCAAAGATTGACAGATCGAAACAGATTGAAGTGGAGGCCAGCATTCCGCCCCTGAGATCATCTGGAAAAATCTCATGCGCCCAATTGAGGAAAGCCACGGCGCTGCGATGCGAGATCGCCACACCCTTCGGCTGCCCTGTCGAACCGGAGGTGTAAATCACATAAGCAAGGTTGTCGGGGTGGCTTGTCGTTAGTGGGTTCTGCTGGCTCCCTTCAGCGATCAGCCCCCAGTCTCGATCCAGATGAATGCTTTTGGCCGAGCCCGCCGGTTCAATTGCTTCAAGGCTTTGGTCTGTGAGCAGGACTGCGACCTTAGCATCTTCCAGCATGTAGGCCAGCCTATTCTTCGGGTAGTTCGGGTCCAGCGGCACGTATGCGCCGCCCGCTTTCAAGACTCCAAGTATCGCAACCACCATATTCACGCACCGCCGCAGGCACACACCCACGCGAACTTCTGCCCCGACGCCGAAATTTCTCAGGTAGTTTGCCAGTTGATTAGAACGAATGTTGAGCTGGCGGGAGGTGATGCGTTCTTCCCCGAAAACAAGAGCCACTGAATCGGGCATCCGTTCGACTTGCCTCTCGAATAGCTGTTGCAAACAGATGTTGAGGTCATACTTCCTATCAGTGTCATTCCATTCTACTAGAAGCTGAGACCGCTCCGACTCCGTCAACATCGGTAGTTCGCGGAGCCGCAGGTCCGGATTTGCAACCACCGCCTCAAGCAGATTCCCGTAATGCTCGCACATGCGCGCAATCGTCAACTCATCGAAAAGGTCGCTGTTGTAGTTAAGGTCGGCTTGAAGCCCTTGCTCAGACTCATGCAAGCCTAGCATGAGGTCGAACATTGCTTTACCGCTATGCAGATCATAGGGAACTATCTTGATGTCGGCGATCTGCCGCTCCATCGCCGGGTGTTCAAGAAGGAATACGAACATAGCTTGAATGAAAGGCATGCGATTAGAGGCACGCTCGGGCTGTAACTCCCGCACCAATAACTCGAACGGCACATGCTGGTTCGCGTACGCTCCCAGCGCCATCTCCCTCACCCTGCCCAGGAACTCCCTATACGTCGGATTGCCCCCGGCCTCCACCCTCAGCACTATCGGGTTGTCAAAAAACCCCACCACCCCTTCCAACTCCTCCCGGTTGCGGTTGGCAATAACTGAACCGGCTACAATATCATCCTGGCCTGTGTAGCGGTGCAGCATTACCTGGAAGATAGCCAGCA
>JADMIO010604083.1_pt1 | contig 31953 bp, 34 predicted proteins | sample 8958161 | NCBI WGS metagenome assembly JADMIO01 (sample SAMN16585339, study PRJNA669376) | soil metagenome | isolation source: Crop rotation soil | place: USA: Cullars Rotation, Alabama | collected 2011
GGCCGCGACTTCAAGTCACGTGAATTCCAAGCTTCGGATCCCACTGTGCTGGAAATGAAAGAATGATTTCATAAATTTCTTTTTCAGTAACAATTCCCAGCGCACGAAACATGATAAATAGTGGTATATCTTCTTTCAAATAAGGCATTTGGACACGAAATGTTCGACCAGCAACATTGCCTTTAACAAGACTATCTTTGATAGCTTTAGCTGATGGTTCTTTGGTAAGTTTTACCTTGTTAGTTTTAACTGGGTAAAATCTCTGATCAATCGATGATTTAATTTCAGCTTCATGACTGAATTTACTGGTTGAACTTTTCGAAGGTGGCCACACAAAAACTTGATTTTCCGCCACTCTTTCTTGAGCAACAATAACTTTCTCACCACCATTGACGACAAAATAGGCTCCTTGATCATATTCACATTCACCCATTTCAGCCAAACTGGTTTCGTTACGGTCACTCAAATGACAGTATTTGGAATGAAGCATAACAGGCAATTTGAAGAACGGGATTTTTGTTTCCACAGCTGACATAGGTGTATCTGGTAAGATTTTTTCCTTACCTGAGTCATCTTTTAAAATCAATGTATGTTTGACATCAATGAACATCGGCGCAGAATAAGTCAATCCACGCAATCTTGCTTCGTTCGGCATTAAAGGTTTGATAACATCATTATTTTCTTGAATCAATGGTTTGCTAAGATAAGTTTGAAGAAACTCAATAACATATTTTTTCTTGAAGTCTTTAATCGAATCATCATAATCAGTGGCGATGATGACCGGATTATTCCTTTCGATAATTTGAGGAATAACGAAATCAACAAAATCATTATATGATTCTAATTGATGCTGCGTCAGAACTTTATTTTGAGCAAAATAACTATCTAACGTTGTCCATGTGTCGACGTCCCAATTAAAATTGTCAGTTGACATAGTCTTTACTCACTATTATATATATAATATATAATTTATTTATTATTATAATCAAATTTTCGACAAATCATCTACATATATCAATTTCCTCCACATAACAAAATTAGAAAGCGCAGACAAATTAAATCATAATCGTATTAAATTTTCTCGAATTTTTTTGTTAAAAAATAAATTAATACCCAAATATATACATAAAATATGCAGAAGAACACGTCACCAAATAATTTAAACAAACATCCACTCACCGTGAAAATCTTTGATAACGGCAAAAAAAAAGCGCCACGAACCAAATTTGTTAAGTATCGTGCGATTAGTGATTATTATGATGATTATTTTTCGTCTGATGATGAAGATGAGCTTGATCCTTTGGTACAAGATGATGGGTTGGAAAAATTCGATTTGACTGAATTGGCAAAGAATATCAAATGTTTAGGTGATGTTATCAAATTATGTGATATGTTACCAACACAATTCAAACCATGTAATCGAGCTGATTTGGCTCGGCTCAAAAAAATTAAACAACCACTTGAAGAACTCAATCGACTGATTGGTATGACAGAACTAAAGAAAAAAATTATTTATCATGCTCTTTTTTATTGTCAAGATTTGCACAATATTACTCCTCCTGAAGGATTCGATAATGAAGGTGATCTTATGCACACTGTTATACAAGGCCCTCCCGGTTGCGGTAAAACCACTGTTGCTAAGATTTTGGGCAAAATTTATTTGCGTCTAGGAGTTTTAAAATCAGACAAATTTATTGTTGCTAAAAGTAAAGATCTTATTGGTGAATATCTCGGACAAACCGCGCCAAAAACAACAAAAGTTCTTGAATCGGCCCTTGGTGGCGTACTCTTTATTGATGAAGCTTATTCCTTAGGAAATGAAGAAAAACGTAACTTCTATTCAAAAGAATGTATCGACACTATCAACCAATTTTTGACAGAACATAAAAGGGATCTCGTTGTCATTATTGCTGGTTATCAAGATAATCTCAAAACATGCTTCTTTGCAATGAATCAAGGTCTTGAACGACGTTTTCCTTGGGTTTATAACATCGAAAACTATAAAAATAATGAAATTAGAGAAATCTTTATCAAACAAGTCAAAGAAGCAGGATGGGGCTTTCTCGATGATAATTCAGATGTAGTTATACCACCTCAACTCATTGATAGCAATAAAGATTATTTTTCATTTGGGGGAGGTGATACAGAAACTTTCCTCAATAAATGCAAATTAGCACACAGTCAAAATACCTTTGGATTACCTCCAGAGAAAAAGGGAAAATTAACTTATAGTGATATTTTAAGAGGTTTAGAAATGCATAAAGAAACCAAAAATAATCAAAAATCACATGATTCAAAACCCCCACCAATGATGTACACATAAAATTATTTAACAATATATTGTTGATATAATATATAGCATGCAACAACAAGATTTGCCTATTTTTACCAAAGTTATATCTTTAGGTAATTGGTGTGGACCCGCATATTATTTGAAACATCGGGGATGGAAAACTGAATCATATCCATTCGACTGGAACTTTTCAACATTAGAATCACTGAGACTCTGTTTTTCTGACAATTTTCGGGCTTTTCTTGATAAAAACCGAACCGTTGGAGGTAAAAATCCACAACTTCCTGGACATTCATTTGGACACTTACCACCTAATGGACTCCATTGTGAAGAACACTTTCAATATTATTCACGTTGTGTCAATCGAATCATGAAAATCAAAGAATATCAAGGAACACCCCTCTTTTTTGTCATTCCAAGGCCAGATAATGCATCAATAACAACAATTTATACAGAAACTCAAAAACAAGAATTTTTTAATTTTATGAACGATTTTTTTCCAAAAGCTTGGATATTATTTTGCGAACAAAAAATTTCAACACAAAGAAATGTTAGTATCAATATTGATGCTTCCAGAAGATTAATCATCTGCACAATGGAATTTCAAGATTTTATGCCCAGTAATCAATGGTCACAACAAGGTAATTGGGATCTTTTTGACCGAATGTTTAGTTCACTGAAAATTAATGTTGATCCTCCTAGTGGAAATGTTTTACCACCAATGGTCAGTCTTGAAAGCAATGAATCAATCTAATAAAATTATTTCGATAATAATTATTAATGATTAATAATTATTAATGAATTTTATGTTACGAATATTGTGACCACTTTTGTGTCACTGTGTTCCAAGGATTAATATTAATTAAATCAATCGGTTTGACCCCATAACAATTAACACTTAATTTCAATTGAGCTGGATAAAAACCACCATTGAGTCCAACTTGTCCACAACCATTCTGAAACTGCTTTGGCCATTTTTCTGAAGCAGTTATTTGTTCTGATTGTGTTGGATAATAAGCATCTTGAGCGGTTAACCATCCCAAATTACACCAATTAGCTCCTTTTTTATGAGCATTATCGAGTTCCGCCCTTGAAGCCAATCGTGCATTGTATTTTTTACAAACATTCTCTGCTTCTGGAAAACGGTAAGCATTATCTCTGACATTGAAAACTTCAGGTTTGTTGTAAATCTGAACACCTCGATAATTAGAAGAACCTTGTTCGACATTATTCAATTCTGTCGTTTCATCCTCAGAAATAAGATGTATAGCTGATTGTGGTGGTGATGATGGACCTGTAAATAGCCAAATAAAAAACGAAATCAATCCATAAATTAATAATGCAGCAATTAAAAAAATAATTACAGATCGAAAAGTTAATCCTGACAAAGAAGTTTTAACATTATTAACAGTTGTTTTAACTTTCTCCATAATATATAATTCTATTTATAATAAATGCTGACATAAAAATTTGCATTAATCCAATTTCCAGTCAATCGCCGTGAGTTTATTTTTTTGCAGAAATTCATTGCATTGACTAAAATGCTTGCACCCAAACCATCCACCTTGATTAGCTCCTAATGGAGATGGATGTGTTGCTTCAAGGACCAGTACTTTCCCATTTTTAATTTTATCAGAAGGGATCAATTTCTTTTTAGCTTTTGCGGGATTGCCCCACAACATGAAAACAACAGCTTTTTCAGCCTTTTGAGCGATCAATTGAATAACCGTATCAGTAAATGCTTTCCATTGTTTGAGATGTGACTCTTTCTGTTTATATCTGACAGTTAATGCTGTATTTAGCAATAAAATATCCTGTTTTGCCCATTTGGTTAAATCACCTGATTTAGGAATAGTAAAACCAGAAATGTCAGTTGATAATTCAGTGAAAATATTGGTCAATGTTGGTGGATATTTAACTCCTTTTGGAACAGAGAAAGATAAACCCATAGCTTCATTGAGATTTGAAAAATAGGGATCTTGACCGACAATAACACCTTTAGGTGGATATTGACATTGTTTGAATGCATTAAAAACGAGTTCTTGTGGACTTGGTAAAATCTCGACGTGATCGCCAAAAGCTTCTAATTCTTTGTCAAAATCTTTGTCGAGTTGGTCCAAAATTGCCATAACTTTGGGATCTTTGAGAATAGGATCCCAAGCCTCATCAACTTCAGCAGCAAGTTCAGAGATTGATTTTTTCCAGTGAGGATTTTTGTCATAAATCTTTGATGATGACATTGATTCGGGTACAATAACTGTTTGTTCTGGTTTTTGTTCAATGCTAGTTGTTGCTTTAATTTCCACAGGGTTTTTGGTTTCTATTGGTTTTTTGGTTTCTATTGGTTGTTTAGTTTTAATTGTTTTTTTGGGAGGTGCTTTTTTAATTGGCTCATCGTCGGTGTCATCCGCCAGCAAATTTTTGGTTAACTTTGGTAATGATTCATCATGATGCTCCACACTGTTGAATTTTGATTGAAGGTTAGTAGTTGCTTGTTTATTTGGTATAGTGATTTTTGGCGTTGTTAAAGGTTTGGGTTCAGCTTTTTTCAAACCAATTTTGATTTTTGATTGGGTCTCCATTTGATTATCTGTAGATGTCTTCGTAGCACTCTGTTCACTTAGATACTTTAGTTTATTGAGATCAATTTTCCTAATGACCTTGATTGCAGGTAACGGATTTTCGTCGTCTTCTGACAAATCAATTTGATCAATATCAACTAAATTTTCCATATTAACACTCTCGATTGGTTTATCATATTTAACTGATTCTTCTTCTTGAGTTGATTCTGAAAAGAATTCATCATCTTCATAATCAACTATTTTGATAATTTTAGTGTGACGCAGATAATATTTTTTCTTGAAATCGTCAATCAGATTTGTATAACGATCTGCATAATTGGCAGTCTCATAAATGCCCAATTCAATCGGAAATGCAAAACTATGTGCATCAGGAATTTCCAAAAGTTTCTCAAGACAAGCAACAAACCACTCGAGGCGTTTGACAATATTATCATTGGGATATTTTGGGGCACCTGGATAAAACTGAACAAACATATTGACAACAAATCTATTTTTCTTGCCATCACCTTTAATTTGAACTGTACCAGGAAGTGCTTTTTTCGTTGCTACACGAGATGTATAGCAATTGGCATAATTAAATTGTGAGAATACTGATTGTACTGTTGTATCTCCTTTATTACCAATGGAAACACAATCACACAAATTGCACAAAAATTTTGCCTTTGTTGTGATCGAATTTTCGTCTGTCATTCTTAATCTTTAATAATCGTTATTGAACAAATATTCAATCAAATTTTATTCGTAATATATAATAAAATGAATATTGCGAAAATAAAAGACAGTCAATATCCTCCCGAAATCAAAGTTATCCTACTTGATGCTTTAAATACCATTTATCCATCAGAGAAGGATTTATTAATCCGAAGAAAAAATGATAAAAAATCACTGGTTGTTTATGTTGATGATTTATGTTCAATTAAATGGGTTCTCGATTTTACAGATTTTGTTCATCCTCATGGAATTGGACCAGATTTGTCTTCATTTAAACGTGGTCGTGAAACTGATATAACATCACTATTTTCTCAAGCACCACATGGTAACGAAGAAATTATTGAATTGATGAAACATATTGTCGGTACCATTGCAGAATAAATATTACTTATAAAATAATGCATAAAAATTAATAAATATGTCATTCACCACAATTCAATTGGATCATGATTTACTCAAATTATATTTGAATATTTATCCCGAAATGATTAAAAATGGATCTCCCGATTATAATTCAATTAATGGTATCTTTGGTAATCAAGCACGATGGTACGGTTTAAAACAAAATGAAAAGTTGCTTGCTTTTTGTACAATTGGAATTCTTGATGACAAAGTTTTCCTCTATAATGTAGGAGTCGATCCAAACTCTCGTGGAAGGGGATTTGGGAGCATATTGCTTGATTGTATTGTTAAAAAATATGGGGACAAAGATATTTTTCTTTTCGTTAAAAAAGAAAACCGAATTGCAATTAAACTTTACAGAAAGTTCAATTTTGAATATATTGATAATGCATTTGCTCCTCCCATTGGGGAATTATGTTTTGTCCGAATGAAAAATATTATATGAGATCCCGTGTATGTGGCAATAATCTTTCATACGATTTTGTTATGGTTGGAACTGAAATTCCGCACTTATCTGCTATTTGTGTTTTTGAGATGCCCAGTCTATGCATAGTTGCAATGAAAAATATGCAACCACATGCCATAGCTTGTGGTGTATTTTTTGTCAGAATTTTTTTCTCGTCGACTTTTTTGGCAAAAATCATAATTTCATTTGCGATTTTGCCATTGATTCCCAAGTTATTACAATAACGGTCAATAAAGTCACTATATTTTGTTATATATTTATTGAGATTGATAAGTTTACTATTTTTCATTAGTTCGTAAAAAAGATTGATTCCTCTTGTCACATCACATGGATTGACATCGCAAATTTTGGCTATTTCTTGAGTGGAACGAGCCACTTCATATTCTTTACATGAGTAGAACAAACAGGCAGAAATTAAACCGTCTCGCGGGTCTCCCCTTGAGAGTTTTGTTTCGCCTATATCAGCTTGTATTTTGGTGACCTCAGCGAATAATTTATGAGAAAATTCGACAATATTGAGGGTCAATCCACTATTAAAACCACTTTGTGTCAATCGATCAAAAACAAGCTTGAGACTGCGTTCATGATAAGGCATTGCTTGCCAATTATTAAGTTGTTTTAATCGATTGAAATAGTTGTTTTTGGTAAAACCTAGAGTTGTCCCATAAGATGATTCGACAAGAAGTGGATGACTTGATGTTCCACAACGAGCTGGATCTGTTGTTCGATGATCATCATTACCATAATTTCTCCATTCAGCACCATCATCAATCAGACTCCCATATTCACATTTGCAATGTGAACATAATAAGATACCATCATCCATACATAAACCTTGTCTTAAACATTGAGGGCATTCATAAATACTGTAATTTATTGTCTCAATTGTTGACTCGATGGGGTCCATTTGTTCGATCGTTTTTAATGATTGATTAACCTGAACAGAGTTGGATTTTTCACTGTAACCGAATTGGGACAATAATTGTTCAAAATTATAAGGATAAGATTGTAAACTATGTAAAGACATTTATGACTTATGTCATAAAATGATTTTAATATGGTTTTTTTCAATTTTATTAAATAAATAAATTAATCATTTATAGTCAAAATTATATAAAAAGATATCCAACAGTGACATCTTTTTTTATAGTGGATATGTCTGTTTACTAGTAATCATATACATTTGACCGGCGAGTCGAATAATTTTCACAGGACCGGAAACAGGAAGAAAATTTTTAAATTGAGTACCAGAAATGTGCACTTCACGATTAATCTTATATTCGGGATTATCACTATAAACGACTGTAAAATAATAAAAAGGTTGATTGGCAATCACCTCTTTGCGATTAAATCTCGCTAACATGGTCACATCATTGGATAAAACAACACCAACAGTTCCAGGAGTCAAAGCGGAACGTGAGTCTTGCGAGATATCAAATGAAGCTATTTCTTCCATATTTAATTAATATATTATAATTTATAAATCATAATTTAAATATCATTGCAATATTTTTAACAAATCATCCAACCATATCTTATAACCTTCATGACTGAGATGCACGTTATCATCATAATAAATATCACCATCAAGTTGAGAGGTGATATCCCTATATAAAATTTTTTTTGGTGTTTTGTGATTTTCAACGTATTCGCGTAACATATTATTCAATTCTGCAATTTTTAGTGGAGAAACTTCGATCCTCGGTAGTACACCATAAATAATGAGTTCACAATCTATCTGATGAATGAAAATCACATCAATAATATGGGTTATGGCTCGATAAATTTCCAATGGACTGTCTCTTTCAATGTTATTTGTGCCAATCATCAAAACTATTTTTTTGACTTTGACACAATCGAGAATACTCTGAACATCATCAGTTGGTTGAATTCTCCACAACAGGTTTTCAACTTTATCTCCACCCACTCCTGCATTCATTATATTGAATTTTTTAAGATCATTTTCCCAATAATCATTTCCTGTCGTTGACCACCTTTCCAACATCGAATCACCCAAAAATAAAACATCATAATGACTCTGGTGGACACTTTCAATATGTTTGAGATGTGTCTCACAAGTTCTCGCTTTTCTCTTTGGAATGAGTAATTTTCCTAACGTACTTCGCGGCATTAATATAAAATAAATAAACTTCATTGTCAATTAATCATCAAAGTTTCAATTTTTTCTCATAAACTATTTGTGGAAAAACCATTTGTGGAAAAACTATTGATCTAATTAATCACATAAAATTATCTGAATATCAGTATATATTCAGATAGTTTATAAATGTCAACAACATCAGGATATTATTCCAATGCGACGGAAATTTTACCGGGTCTATGGTTAGGCGATATCAAAGCTTCACTTGATACGGCATTTCTTAAAGATAAACAAATTCAATGTGTCATCAATTGCACAGATAGACATCCTTTCGCTGATGATCCCATTGTCAAAATTAAATACCGTTTGCCTGTCAAAGATAATCTCGATATTAATGAAATTACTAAACTGTATCAGTCCCTTGATGATTTATGCGATCATATCAAATCTCATATAGTTTCATGTAATGTTTTAATACATTGTTATGCAGGAAAACAAAGATCTGCAACAGTCATTATCGCATATTTAATGAAACACGGGAAAATGGACCTATCTTCTGCTCTTATTGCTGTCAAATCAAAGAAACCTGATGTCTTTGAACCGCAATTTAACTTTGAACCAGCACTGCAATTATATTGGGAAAAATTAAATCAATCGGAAGAAAAAATTATCAATAATTAATTTATATTATGAATTATCAAGAAATTTTCATAGCAGGTGCTATCGCCATTCTTTATCCATTTTTTTTCTCTAAGTTTGCTGATGTATATACGAAAAAAAGCAAACTAGACGATATGTGTAACCAATTTACAAGTGATAGTATTTCTCATGAAAATCTATCTACTTATAAAAATTGTGACAAAAAACGTGAAAATTTACAAAACAGAGCCAATACAACAAAGTTCATTATTCAAATGATGATTGGAGTTATTGGAATCGTTCTTTCAGTTTCTGGTTTATTTCAGACTAAAGCTACCAATGTGGGATTTTCTTTGGGAGGACTTTTTGCTATTTTTCAAGCAATTATGGTTTATTGGAATCAAATGAATGAATATATGAGGTTAGGTGTGACTGGACTCTCATTAGTCACTCTTATTTATGTTTCTATTATGATCTATAAAGTATAAACTTTCAGATAAAATTCATAATTAATAAAAAAATATTAATTGTGAATTATTTTTTATTTTTTTGTGAAAAAATTCTCGACAATATAATCAATGTTTTCCATAATTGTGCCACTCTTTAAGATGACATCTGCTTGCGTTGGTTCTTCAAAAGGATCATTGACACCGGTAAAGCCTTGAAGACGTCCTTCTCGTGCGGCTTTATAAAGTCCTTTAACGTCTCGTTGTTCACAAATTTCAATTGGAGTATTAACATAAATCTCAACATATTGACCATATTGCGAAATAAGATTTCTATTAAAATCTCGATCTTCTTCATATGGCGCAATATTTGCACAAATGACAACACCACCATGTTTGACAATTTCACTCGCAACATATCCAATGCGACGAACATTTGTACTACGATCTTGTTTAGAAAATCCTAATCCTTTGCTCAAATGATTTCTTACGACATCACCATCAAGAATAGAAATATTACGATTCTCCAATTCCATGAGACGTGATTTAAGAGCCCCTGCCAAAGTTGATTTTCCACTTCCCGATAAACCAACAAAATAGACACAGATACCAGGTGATTGTTGATTGTAAGCCTTTTGCAATTCTTCTGCAATGTCTGGATACGTATACCAACTCGGTATAGGAGTTTTCTCGTGAAGCATTTTTCTCATTTGTGTTCCTGAAATATTTTGAATTTTCGATTTGTTTTCTTCTGGAATAACATCTTCTCTTAAATAACCGAAACCCTCAACGTATTGAACATTTGGCATTGTGATAATTTTTATATTTAATTCAGGAATGAATTTCAAAATAAATTCTTGTGCCTGGTAAGGACCGTAAAAACTTTGACCATCTTTTGTTTTATATGAAGGGCCCGCATGATCACGACCAATAATAAAATGAGTACACCCATAATTTTGACGAACAATAGCATGTTGCAAAGCTTCACGAGGACCACCCATTCTCATATTATAAGGTAATAAAGATAGCATTACAGTATTATCTGGATAATATTTGAGTAATTTCTTGTAACATTTGCATCTTGTAAAATAATCAACATCGCATTCTTGTGTGTCTCCAACAACAGGATGTAAAAGTAATCTTGCATCAGGACCCGCCGCTTCAAGTGCTAATTTCGTCAATTCAACATGAGATCGATGCAGAGGATTTCTTGTTTGAAAAGCAACAATTTTTGTCCAATTAAGATCCCCGAACATTTTTTTAACTTGTACTGGTGTCAATCGATGTTCAATAAAATCATAATGTTGAACATTATTAATAACTGTGACATGGCCTCCAATATAATATCCCGTGTATTTTTTTATTCTTTTAACAGTTGGATGATTATCATCTAATGTGCCATAAACACACAAACACTCTTTATCAATATCAGGTTTATATATGTCAGTCACTGTCATTGATGCAATCGGTAATGATGTTTCATCTCTCAAAATGATTTCCGATTTACCATCAAGTTGTCCCTTTTGTTCTTCGCTTATATGCAAAACAACTGGTAATGACCATAAATGACCATCAGCGAGATGACAATTCGAGACCACACTCTCATAGTCTGATTGACACATGAATCCTTTTAAAGGAGCAAAGGATCCATCGAGAATACACTCAAGATCAGATAATTCTCTACTATTCAGCGTTAGTGACATTGTTATATATTTTCGTAAATATATTATTTATTAATAAATTGATTAATTTTAAAGTTTTTTTTTTCGCAAATCTCTCCAAAGTATCGATTTTCCATCAATGGATCAAAATATGTCGATCGTGGATTAACTTGATCAAGAAGCACAGGAATCAATTGTTGTGCAGATAAAATTGTTTCATTTCCATCAATTAATCTCATGGATGCAACTAAATAAGCTTTGATATCAGCTAAACGATTGGCTGTGATAATCAACATTTTTTTTGCTTCATCATAATCAATATGAGGATCTAAACCAGATAAATCATTAATCACCAATCTTTTTCTTGAAAGATTATAATTAAAAGGATATGGATAATGTAACCATACAGTCATAAAATTAGTTGAACGATCGTCTATAAAAATGCGATCAAAACATAATCCTCTAGCTTTCAAAGTTGAATATGTCCAAACAGCATAACCACGTCTATTAGGATCTATTTGCGTTGGCGCACCAAATTCTGTCATTGTTTGTAACAATTGATCTCTCGGATTACGATCTATAGATAATGGATGATAAGGATCTTCTTGCATAATTATGGAATGTTGTCTCCAGTTAGTTAATGGAGGAAGAACATTATACAGTGGCAAAGTTCCACCCACCATTGAACGATCAATACCTGGACGATCAATACCTGTATATTGACCTGTATATCGATTATACGCAAAAATCAATATAACCGAAATGATGACAAGATATAATAAGTTCATTTATATATATTGATATATCAAGGAAATTTATTAGTATACTGGTATTCTTGAATTTAACATTTGACAAATTTCCATCTCATATAATTGTGAGGCTTGAATATTGTAACTAGGTGAAACAGGATTGACTGTATTTAATATCATTGGAAGTAATTGTCTGGCTTCGGCTAAGTTAATTTTTCCTATTAACAAACGTAATGCAACAACAATATAAACAATAGCATTATCTATGCGAGTTGCGTCATTAAAAATCATTTGCTTGATGGAATCATATCCTAATGATGGATCGAGAGCCATATAGTCCGCCAATAATTTTGTTGTCACATCATCTCCTCGGGCATATGGTAATGGAAAATAAACCCATGTTTCAATAAAATTCGTTGGGTAGTCACTAATAATGATTCTTTCGATACAAAATCCACGTTTTTTCAAGGTGTCACGTTTCCATACAGCCAAACCAAATTTACTTGCATCAAAGATATCAGGAGGGCCATAATGTTTAATAATTTGTGGAAGTTGTCTTGATGGACTTTGATCAGGAGCGACTGCATAATAAGGATCATTTTGTCCCGGTTGTAAGGGTTGGGAAATCCAGTTTACTTTTGTATAATCAATTTGTTGTTGTTGTTGAGGAACTAACTGTGCCAAATGACGCTGTTTCTGTTCGTGTAATAATCGTTTCTGTTGTAAAACGGTATTTTCTAATTCATGAAGACGATGTTGATAAAACTGATCCTGAAGTTGATGATGTATTTTTTCTCTTTCTTTTGCTTCTTGTTGTGCTTGTTGTCGTTGTGTCCATAATTGTTTTTCCAATAGAAGCTGATACTGATTATCAGGCAAATAAACTCCTCCAATCATATCTGTCTTCCTATTCAAGCGAAAAATATAAATTATGAAGATTACCACCAATCCAGTTATCAATAAATTGGTCATTATTAATGATATATATTATAAATCAAAGAAAATGAGTATTTATTTTTCTATCAATATAATTTATTGTCTTTCATCTATTTCACTATCTTCATCTGTTTCACTCCCTTCACCAACTTCTGAAAAATCAGGTAACTTCTCGAAACAATAAGATTGTTTCTTTTTTGACCCTATATAAAAATCCAGACAATCAGTATTATAATTGACAATATATGCATATTCTTCAAAAAATGGAACTCCGTCTTTATCAACTGAATTGATCAAATATCCTGCATCAATAACAGCTTGCAATGATCCCTGACAATTTCTCAGCAAACAATACCAATCAGATGTATTTTGCATCGATACACTCAAATTGGTGTATTTTTCAAGAGCTTTAATGTCATCTTCAGTTGGTGGAATTTGATCATCAACAACTATAATTGTTTCTAATGCGATCTTCCATTGTTCAAAATTGCCTGAAGCAATCGCATTTTTAATCTGATCAACAATTTCTTGTCCAAGGCCAGAAGGATAAGAATCCCAATGATTATAAATCACGTAATATTTTCCTTTATAATAAAAACCAAACAAACCACGAGTTCCCATCGTTATGATGAAAATATTCCGTTGCTGAAATAAACGAATCAAATTTGCTGAGCACTGGTTTGTAAAATTTGATCTGCCATAAACAAATAAATTACACCAATTTATTTATCAATGGCAGAAAAGAAAGAAATAGAAATTTCAGCAGAAGAATATTTTGCCGAAAGAATTGAGGCTCTCAAAGATATCGAAAAATATCCCTATAAATTCTCGACTGATATACAAATATCGACATTTGTCAATCAATATCAACATCTTGTTAAAGATGAGACCAATTTTGATATAACACACAGGATTGCTGGTCGCATTATTGCAGTCAGAACGAGCAGCAAAAAATTGTTCTTTTATAAAATTAGCGGGCCTGCTGCAGATGTACAAATAATGGTTAATGGTAGGAACTACAATGAAAACGCAAAATATAATATGGCAACCCTCAGTAAAATTATTAGGAGAGGAGATATCATCGGTGTTATTGGACATCCAACAAGAACAAAAACAGGAGAATTAAGTATTTTGGCTACAGATATGCAACTTTTGTCTCCTTGTTACCATACAATTCCACATGCTATCAAAGATAAAGGATTACGTTACCAATATAGATATTTAGATCTTTTAGTCAACACAAACAATCGACAAATTTTCATAACTAGAAATAAAGTAATCCAATTTATCAGATCTTTTCTCAATGATAGAGATTTTATTGAAATAGAAACACCCATGATGCACCCAATTGCAGGAGGTGCAACTGCCAAACCTTTCGTTACACATCATAATTCTCTCAATCGTGATCTTTATATGAGAATTGCTCCAGAATTGTATCTGAAAAAAGCCATCATTGGTGGATTTGATCGTGTTTTCGAAATTGGCAAGCAGTTTCGAAATGAATCAATTGATTTGACACATAATCCAGAATTCACGACTTGTGAATTCTATTGGGCTTATACTGATTATAATGACTTAATGAACGTTACAGAGACACTTTTATCCGAAATGGTCAATCAGATTAAAGGATCAATGACACTTGAATATAATGAAAAAAAGATCGATTTCACGCCTCCATTTAGAAGAGTATCAATGATAGAAGAATTAGAAAATCAAATGAAAGTCAAATTTCCCAATGTTCCTTATGATAGTGAAGAAATGACACAGTTTTTGCTTCAAATGTGTCAACAACATCAAGTTGTCGTCTCTGCACCACAAACAAATTCAAGAATGCTAGATAAGCTAGTTGGGACTTTTATTGAACCTTTTTGTGTTAATCCGACATTTATTTGCAATCATCCACTCATTATGAGTCCATTAGCAAAAACTCATCGTCTATATCCTCATTTGACCGAAAGATTCGAACTATTTATCGATGGAATGGAATATTGTAATGCATATACAGAACTTAACGATCCTTTTGATCAAAGGCAACGTTTCCTCAATCAAGTCGCAGACAAACAAAAAGGTGATGATGAAGCACAGGAAATGGACGAAGATTTTTGCAAGTCACTTGAATATGGATTACCTCCAACAGCAGGATGGGGAGCTGGATTGGATCGATTAACAATGTTACTGACCAATTCTCAAAATATCAAAGAGGTGATCTTTTTTCCAGCTATGAAACCAGAAGAATGCAGTCACAATGAAATCACGAAATAAATTCAAGACCCATCATCCCATTTGACATAATTAGTCGATTATTGTAATCTTCCAATTTTGGATATCTTTGTCTGAAAAACTGCGTGGTCTTTAATGGTTGATTCATCACATAAACATAATAAACCATACAACCACTTTGTTTTCCATAATTTTTGCGAGATTTTCTGATTTTAACAATACCCATGTTAGGATATCCCATTGTTTTTAATTCTTCATTAATTTTCGCCACATTCATCTTTGTATTCGATAATTTTTTAATTTTTTATCGAATTTAAATTTAAATCTAATCAATTTGTCAATATACAAATTTTTATTCTCTCTCAGAAATATATATTTATTTGATTAATATCATGGGACAAGGTCAATCAATAGATAATGAATTAATTCATCAAAATGCTCTTATTCAGGAAATTCATAGGGTTGCACAAGAATTAAGTGAAAAATATACCACACAATTTCTTGATCCGAATTTTTGCAATCGCCTCGCTTTGATTTATAACGATAAATTGCTCAGTTATAGAAAACAGGAACTTGATGGGGTCAGTTACACATTAGGAATTGTCAGTGATGTTCCCGCCACAAAACAAAAAGTTTGTGAAGCAATTGTTAAACATTATACTGATCGGCTCAATTTAATAGCAGGTATACAATATTCTCTCAGTTATGTTTCTGATCGTATTTTTGCATTAACAACTGGGCCACGATGTGAAGGCAATCCTGAAATCTTTGATCAAGAAAGATGCACATTATCAGGAGGTAAATGGTTGAATTATTTAATTTCACCTGATCCACAAATTCCTGAAAACAAAGCATGGTTCACTTACTTGAAAAGTATGCAAGATAATTATCTTGCAAGTTTAAAAAAATTGTTGGATATTATTCAACAATTAAAAAATTATGACACCGATATTAATGATGAAAGATTGAAATTACTCGGCGATGAAACCCGCACAATTATTAATTCAATGCATCAACATGCCTATCAAATGTACAAACTTATTTTAACGACGCCCACATATACTTCAGATGAACTTCAATTACTACAAGAACAAGAAGCTATCAAAAAACAAGAATCTGCCGCCAGACTAGCAGCTTTACGAGCTTCTAAGGGATTACCACCTGAACCAATCTAAGCTAATCTAATCTTCACCCTTCCCAAAAATTTGATTTCCGACAGCAATTGGTTATATTAAATAATTAAGTACCAAAATGGATAAAGTTTCAGAGAGTTGGGAAGATATTGATGAGGATGACTGGGAAAGTTACGCAAATAAAGTGATATCATCACAAACATCTATGAATTCCATAAAAGAAGAAGAAGAAAGAGAAGGAGAAGATTATCAAAAATCAGGGTTACAATTTGACCAACCGAATCGAATACCACAAGAGAAAAATTCGAATCAACAGATCATAATGATCCCCGAAACGATGACATTCAAACATCCACAAAAAATTTCTCTTGGTGAACGTACAAATATGCTTCACTGGGTCTCTCAAATTGACGGAGACAAATTCAGTTTAATTTTAAAACGATTAACAACCCCTCCCGCATTTGATGTCAAAGAATTATGGACGAATGAAAAGGCCAAAAGTTTGCCTCAAATAGAAGAGCCAAAAACAGGCAAAAGACATTATGGACAAAAACAAAGCAAAAAACCAAAAAAAGCTGATCTCATTAGAGCCAAGTCATCAATTAAAATCAATCAAAAACTCAATGACAATGACACTATTATCATGAATCATTCTCTTTCCCGTTTGACTGGCAAATTGGAATTTAATGACTATCGCAAAATGATTATTCAATTAAAAACCCCAGAAAAAATCATGGAAATGAAAACTCATATTTTTAAACATCTTCTCAAATTGGCTGTATCTCCCAAGACAATTGATCTCAAAAATCTTATCGATATATATTTTGAAATGTTAACAATTGAAGAACCTGATTTTGATCTTGAACAAATTATCAATCAATGTGAAAAATTGCTGTTAAAAATGAAAATCAATCTCGTTGAATTTCAGCTCAATTTGTTATCTGATCGATTACCTCCTCTTGTTAATTTCAGCACCAATTCATTAAAATTAGATCAATGGCAAACCGAATTACTTGAACTTATAGATCAGGATCAGTCTGCCATTGTTTGCGCACCAACATCGGCAGGAAAGACAGTGATTTCAACTTATGCTGCCACACAAGGAAGAAAAGTTCTATTTGTGGCTCCTTCAGAACCTTTAGCAGCTCAGGTTGGAGGTTTATTTCGAGAAATTCTCGGAGGCAATGTTGAAATTGTCACCAATAATTATCATATGCAAGTAACCAGTCCAACTGTTCTCGTAGGGACTCCATTAGCATTAGAAACGTGCATTATTGATGGCCATTTTGTTCCTGAATATGCTGTCTTCGATGAAATTCATGAACTTAATGGAGATGAAGGTGCCTCTTTTGAAAGATTGATTAAATTATTGAACTGTCATTGCTTATGTTTATCGGCAACAATTAAAAATCTTGACCAAATTAAAGCATGGCTTGAAAAATTACACAATGAATCTGTTCATGTAGTTATTCAAGATCGACGATTCATTAACTTACAAAAACATATCTGGCTTGGCGATAAAAAATTGCATCAATTACATCCACTGTCAACCATTATCTATGATGATCTTTTAAAACCAGAAATTACAAACAACCAATTTTCATTCACACCAGCAGATTGTTACAATTTATGGTTATCCATCGAAAAATTTTATCCCAAGAAAGTTTCAAATGAGGTGTCACCAACTCAATCTTTTGAAAGAGATCAAAGATTAACATTACATGATTGTTTTTTGTATGAAAAGAAAATGATCAAATTCCTTCATAAAACAGCAACTTCTCATCCCGAATGTGCTCGTAATGTCCTCTCGGAATTAAAATGCGATTACACGATTCAAAAGACAACTACAGAAGATCTTTATGATCTCTCAATGGCATTGAAAAACAAAAAAATGACACCATCGATTCTTTTTCAGCTGAATTCAAGCAATTGTGAAGAAATATATCAAAAAATGGTCGCTCATGCCGAAAATGAACAAGATAAATATGTTCCTTATCATCGAGAATTCCTTGAACTTCAACAAAAATTGGCTGACTCACACACAGCACAAATTGAAAAGTTTTCAAAAGATTCTTCAATTGATGAACAAACAGCAAGACAAAGAATTGATGATCTTTTGAAGAAAAATGTGGAACAGGCTGTCAGTACTCTTGATGATTTTCTTCTGAGGAAAAAAGATAAAATAGAAAACTCATCACAATATGATGAAAAAACGAAACAAGTTATTCTCAATTATATAGCTGCAGATCGAGAAGAAAATCTGCAAAAATGTGGACTCAGTGGAGTTGATATTTATCAGCCCCATAGAGATTTTTGCTACACTGAAGAGTATTTAAGTGATCACAGTGTTGCTGAAATCAAGTGGGATATACAAGGAGAACTCAAATTAAGATTGCAATGGGATGGTTGGTTTTTACGTGGTATTTCGCGAGGTATAGGACTTTATATGGATAATATGCCATCAGCTTACCAAAGAGCTGTGCAATCATTGGCTCAAAATCGTAAACTTGCAATAGTCATTTCGGATAAATCATTAGCATATGGAGTCAATTTGCCCATCAAAACTTGTTGTTTAATTGGTTACAATCAAGATATCAAATTCAATCCCCTTGTAGCTCAACAAATGTTTGGTCGAGCTGGCCGAAGAGGATTGGATAATGAAGGTAATATTGTTTTTGTCAATGTTAATATGGATGAAATCATGAAGGGTGAACTTTCGCAAATTGTTGGAAATCACCCAGAAACTCCTGCTATAGCAACATTCCATCAAATTTCTCCATTTGTCAATCATAAAAGAATGGAAAGATTATTATCAACTGATTTGGGTCAATTTATTCAAACAAACTCATTTAATATCGAATATGCGAATTATAACCAATCAAACAAATTTATCACCGACAACTCATTAAATGACAATCTTGGTGTTGTCTTTTGGTCACTAAGAAATTATGGAAAAGATGCTCAAGTATTTATGAAACATCTCAATCAAATAAAACAAGGTCTCTCCAAAATCAACGATAAACAATTTAACAAGGCCATTGTTTTATTCAGAATATTAGTGAATATTTTTCATGAACACAAATTATTGATAGATAAAAATTACTCATTTGATGAATTAATCGGAAATCAAACAAATAAAAATCAGCCGATCTCTGCCTTTACGGAATTTCGCATTCCTGATGAGTATGATATTGGAGATAAACACAAATTGAAAAATAGTATTATTTATATGGGCAATGTGTCCAAAATCATTCATAATTATTTGTTTCCCAATCAAAAATATGAGGAACTCGTTACTCTCATAAAATTAGTTTTTCTCCGCATCAAAGATTTGATTGATAAATATACGTTTTAAGTCACTATTTTTTTCAATTCATCACCTTCTAATATTATAAATGTTTTATCTTTGTTTGGCTGGAATAATCGATATTTTCCAGCATAAATAAATAACCATATTTCAATCTTGATTACTTCTGTATCATTCACCTGCTTTTTACAATGAAAAATAAGTTCAGAACTCATATGATGTAATGTCTGTTGATTAATTACAGAATCAACATAAACCTGTGTTTCTATGTTTTCGATAACAACATTAATTAATTGGCCAACTAATTTTTCTGATAACAGTTCAACTTGCCTATTTCTGTGTATATGCCACGAGTGTGAAAACGACATTTATTGCACATAACTTTTTTATTAAAATATGATCACGTCAATTTTATTTTTTGCAAATATTATGTTATATTATTTGCAATGAATATTGGTATAGATGTTGGAGGTGTTATTCTCGAACATAACAAAAAAGTTTACACTGGTCAGATCGATAGTGTAAGGTTTATTGATGATGCAATTTATACTATTAAAAAATTGGCAAAGAAACACAATTTATACATTGTCAGTTTTTGTAGCGAAAACACAGAAATACAAATAAGAAAAATTCTCGAAGGAAAAATTTCCATACCGACCGAACGGTGGATTTTTACGAGAACAAGAGCGGAAAAATCCACTGTCTGTAATCAATATCAACTCAACGTTATGATTGATGATACATTTCAAATTCATCAATATTTATTGAAAGATTGTCCTCAAGTAAAAAGAATTTGGTTTAACGGAGATAGTCAACAACATCCACATCATCGACATATAATTGCATCAAATTGGAAAGATATTGAAGATTTGTTGTTGGTATCTAATAATTGCATCAAATTGGAAAGATATTGAAGATTTGTTGTTGGTATCTAATAATATTTTATGTGATAAATGATCAATCAAGATTATATTTTAATATCAAGTGAGGCAAATGATAATTCATCATATCTTCAGTCAACAACATGGTCAATAAAACACCTACGCCACTGTTTTTATTCGTTGGATATGAAAAAACTTCGCCATCTGAACTAACCAATGAGCTATCCATTTTCCATGGTTTTGTCATACCCAATTGTAAGGGATATTGACTGACAATGGATTTTCCAACAAAAGATCCTCTCATAAGTCCTTGAACTTTTCCTTTGAGTAATTGTTGTAAATCATCTTTATCATTGTTGCTCTCAATCAATAAATGAGCTTTTCCAACTTTATTCAATTTCATATATCCATCTAAAAAACCTGTTGAGCCTTTAGTTCCTCGAATTATACCTGTGACATCGGCTGGGAAATCATTGACAGGATTTTTTAGATTGTAAATAACTGTACGATTAACATAAAAATATGGTATAGTCCACTCTGTTTGAGGCGTCGTTCTTTTAGCAGTTATACCAATACCACCTATCGCAACATCCGATAATCCATTAATAGGATCCAACCAAATTCCGTCGAATTTATCTTTTATAATAAAATTCAGTGTCAATCCTGTTAATTCTGCAAATTCATGCATAATATCAACATCAATACCAGCTAACTTTCCTTTAGTATCAATATAACATACTGGATAAAAATTAGCATAAGCCGAAACAGTAAGGACTCCTGGTTTGACAGTATTCAATTGACGATTTTTTGCGATTTTGTTGATAATACTAGTTGGTAAATCATCAACATATGGTCTCTCACAGAGTTGATGTTGCCAGCAAAAATGATTATTTTTATTGGCATTTTTACTAGCTTCACGTTTACACTTTGTACCATCCGGTTTGACACATTTGCATCTCATTTTATAAAAATAAGCAATATAATTATATTTTTGTGAAATGAATATTAATAAGGAATCTCAGTGATAAATGATCAATAAAAAAATTGATATGAGATATCGAATTCATTATTTGTGATCAATATCAAAATGATTGAAAATTCTGTGTCTGAATTGATCAATTCTAAAATCAATGGAACTTTATTGGGAGTTGTTGTTGGAGATCAACTTGGAGAACAAGTTGAAAGTACATCTAATCCAGGAATAATCAGAAAATTCAAAAAAAATTCAAAGTATACAGATGACACCGAAATGACATTAATAACATTGCAACATTTAGTGTCTTTCGAAACAATTAAACCAATCACACTAACGATGGAATATGCCGCCAATGCTGATTACAGTCGAAAATATGGTGGTAACGCTTTTAAAACATTGAAAAAAATATGCAGCAATCCAGAAACATGGGATACTGCATACACAGAATTTTTACAAGAAGGCTCATGGGGAAATGGTTGCTTGATGAGAATCTCGCCAATTGCTCTATTTGATATGAATGCTTCAGTGGATGTCCTCAAACAACATCTCACTGACTGTCTTCGTGGAACTCACAATAATGAAGAAGCACTTCAATGTTCTATTGAATACTGTCTCATTTTAAAAGATTTATTCACACGTAAATCTAATGTTGTCGATCATTTGTCATTTATCCAGAACATTATTAAACGTGATACCAATAAACGTGTAACTGAAAAAATGCAACTCATCAAAAATAGAATAGTTGATACTGAATCAGTTAATAAATATGAATCGTTGGCAAAATTTATCAATGAAGATCTCGTTGAACATGGAATTCGTTCTTCTGATACACTCGCTCTCGTAATAGCTACACTCGTATATAATTTTAAATATAAACAATGGTCACCAACGCAATTGCTTTCTATCATTATTTCCTTCGGAGGCGACACCGATACAAATGCAGCTATTTTGGGCTCATTATTAGGTGCTCTTCATGGAATTGAATGGATTGATGTTGACTGGTTCAATAATATAGAAAATAAGACAGTTATACTTGGTAAATTTCAACAATTTTCTGAATTATTGACAAATAAACAAAAAATTGCCAAGATTGAATAACATAATCTCTCATGTTAAATTTTTATGTATTTATATATTATAAATATGTCTAGTGGAAAAAATAAAAAATCAATAGCAAATAGACAACGCCAAAGGGGTGGTGGATCAACTGATTATGCTCAATCATTCTATGCTCCTTATGCAGATCCTGCGCAATTGTCTCGTTTTACTTTGCAATATATCAATCAAGCTCCAATGTTCAATCCTTTAGAAACGAACACTATTATTCCTACAGGAACATCAGGAGTTATTCCCACAGGAGCTTACTATGACGCTATTGCTCCTCTCACAGTTCAAAATAGTGTTGGTCCACCTGTAGCACAATATGCTCAATTAGGCGGGGGAGATGTTTTATATGTGACCAAATCAGGCAAAAAAATCACCAACAGATGGATTGCTCATGTTTTCAAATATGCTGAACAAAATAATATACCTTATTCTCAAGCATTAAAAGATCCTAATGTCAAAGCAACATACACAAAGAGTACCACAAAAGCGAAACCAACACAAAAAAAACCGACACAAAAAAAACCAACACAAAGCAAACCTAAACAAACGGCTGGGTGTGGTCAGCAAAATAAGCAGAGACAGCAAAAGAAACATTGAATCCACTAAAAATAACGGACAAAAATTGATCCTTATTGGAACTTCAAACAGTGAAACTTAAAGGGTATTAAATCACCGTCAAAATGAGTGGTAAACAAATTGTTTGTTCGATTTGCAAAAAAAGCGTCCCAAGCTCCCAAGGATGGAGTCGATGGGGCGACGATTTCTGTTCTAAGGAGTGTCACGATGTCAGGTTCGCAGTTGAGAAAGAGAAAATGGCAGAGAAAGAAAAACGTGAAGCTGCAAAACCATCTTACAGATGGAGCAGTTGTGATACTGGTGGTGGAAACGCATTTTAAATTGGCTAGTGCCAGGTAATTTTATTCATATGTACAATCTCAATAAAATTACTTTGTTATTAAACATTAATATGTTTAATTATTTCGGTCGTCCCATCCTCTAAATTATAGACATTATGGATCTCTGTATAATTCTCATAAGAAACAACAACAATCGATGTTAGTCGATGTAGATTGTCATCTAGGTTCGGTTGTTCTTGAAAACATTGCATTTTATCCAAAAGAGAACCCATTATTGTGTTATGATATTTGCTTTGTATTAAGCGTAATGACAATTTTGATCAATTTTTATTTAACAAAGTAATAATTTTTAATTATTACTGACATTTTTATTTTCAATTAAACAACATCACAAAAAGCATGATCTCCATTTGATGGATAAATATAGTAAACAGGGGTATCACCAAAATATTTGATTATCACGACTTCTGTCAGTTGATAATCGAGTGTGATTTCATTGTCTTCATCATTTTGATGAGATTGATGTAAAAAATTACCCATTTAACAGTTTTGTGCCAAGGCAATTACTAGACATATACACTCTGATTGATTGAAACCAATCAATAGATCAAATTTTTTTCTGCGTAATATGAAAGGTTGAACGGCATTTATTTATTTACTTTTATTTTTTCAAATAGTATTAATGGTGAACAATCTAATTGAGATTGAGATTTAAGATTGTATTGTGACATTTTAGTCAAATTTAAACGACCTGATTGATAATGTTGAAGTACCGAATTACACGCCTCAGGAATAAATGGAGACAGTAAATGGGTAATTATATATACTTTTTCAAGAGCGCAGCGAATGATTCTCTTTTTATCAAAATCTTCACAACTGGCTTTCCAAGGTGCCTTTTCAGTTAACCATTGATTAATCGCATGAACTTGTTGCATAATGAGATCGAGAGCGGTTGATAATTGTCCTTGTAAAAATAAGTCATCAATCTGTTGAATGATATCCAAATTGATCGTTGGATCATCACTGACATAATCAGGGACAGTTGATTGGCAATATTTCTTCGCTAAAGCGAAAACTCGACTGACTAAATTTCCGTAACAATCGGCCAATTCACCATCATTTTTATCTTTCAATTGATCTTCAGAAAAACGAATATCTGATCCATAATGGCCCGCTCTGATAAAATAGTACCTCAGTACATCACTTTTATATTTAGCCAGTAAATCATTGGGATCAATAACATTTCCTAATGATTTGCTCATTTTTTTCCCAGTTGGATCATTAATGAATCCATGGACAATGATCGAAGATGGAAGCGAAATTCCTGCAGATAACAACATGCATGGCCAGATGACTGCATGAAACCATAAAATGTCTTGCCCTATAATATGAATCGGTGGTTCATATGATCCCCAACACTCAAGAGTATTCTGATCATCATTTATGATTCCTGACAAATAATTAGTCAGAGCATCGAACCAAACATACATTACGTGTTTTTTTTCATTCTTTTGAAATTTGTCTGGAAGGGGTATACCCCAGTCGAAAGAAGTACGACTAATTGATAAATCTTGTAAAGGTTCTTCAAGTCTATGAAGAATTTCCATTCGCCTATGTTCATCATTAATAAAATTTTTGTGATCGTTGATATAATTGACCAGTTGCTTTCTATAAGATTCCATTCTGAAAAAGTAAGAAGGTTCTTTGACTAAATCGTAAGGTTTATTTGTCATTGGATCTTGATAATTTGTTGAAGCTGCCTCAGTTGCCGTCACAAATCGTTCTTCTCTCTGATTATACCATCCTTCATATTCACCGAGATAAATATCTCCCTTCTCATTAACTTTTTCAAATATGCTTTGTGCAATTTTTTGATGAAAAGGATCTGTTGTTCTGATAAATTTAGTGTAAAAAATATTGAGTTTGCCATTTAAATCTATAAACAGTTGTGCATTCTGATCACAGAGTTGTTTTGGTGTTAAACCCATTGATTCGGCTGTTTTGGCTATTTTTTGACCATGTTCGTCAGTTCCTGTCAAAAAATAAACAGTTCTTCCAACCAAATCATGATAACGTGCCATGATATCGGCAGAAATCGCCTCATATGCATGGCCAATATGTGGTGGTCCATTGGTATAGTTAATAGCGGTCGTTAAATAAATACGACCAAGTTTGATGTCCGATTTTTTTTCCATAATTGTGACACTAATTATTGTATTGGTTACCAAAGTAAAATCGAACATTCAAATTTTTGAATGAGATTTGTCAAGAACTTTATAGTTAACTAATATAAGAGGGACACTCTTCTCTCAGACCAATAACAGTTGGATAAGGATTATAGCGACGTGCCGCAACAAGTCTCACAAACATTAATGTATCTTTAGTGGAATTCAAGCTCCAAATTGGCATTTCCTTGCATTCACCATTCATTAAATTGCTCAATGTATTTTCTGTCCACCTTGCAGGGCGAAAACGAACGTGAATCAAATCTGATTGAGTTCCATATTTAGAAAATCGGAAGCGATTTTCACAATTATTGTTAAACCATTCAGTTTCTTTCTGGACAAACATATTTTTTTCTATCAAAGGAAACAAGTCTTTCTGTCTAAAAGTGGGTTGTCTTTCATTTGGTGGTAAAGGTCGATCAATCGTAATCTGACCACGTGCTCCTATTTTCCATTCTCCAACATGATTTTCATTGATGGTCACATTTGCTACACAATCTGTCCATGTGTAATTAAATAATTTAATCTTGTAATATGATCCATAATCCAATTCGACATAATTTTCCAAATGAGGCCGAGTTTCCCAACGTCCAACTCTTGTTGAAGGAAAAATTTCGGGATTCATAAATGGGGAATCAATGTGATTTGACAAAATGTGTAAATCACCATCTTTTTCAAGATTAATATCATGAACAATCTCGACTTTATATAAATTCATCTCCATTGACGGATTTGAGAATGACATACTAGGTGTTATATTATTATTAAATATTATGTAAATTATATATATATTAAAAATGACAATCAATCAATTAATCATTTATATAATCTTGGCGATGTTACTCCTGTTTGTATTAAAAATATTATCTTTAATAAGTACAATTTCATTAGCACAAAGTATCTCTAATGGAATCAAAAATCAATTACAAATAGAGAGATTTGATGCATCTGATATCAATTCATTTTACAGTGATATTGATGACAATATTGCTGACGGAAATTTTATATCATGGAGTAATAAACCAAATCCTTATATAAATATCAATCAAAAGGGTGTTCGAGATCCTATTGTATATCAAGGACATGGCATCCCACTTCCTCATGAAGATCATGAAACAACACCAGTAGAACAATCAATGTTTTATTTTACCAATTATAGTTGCAAACCTGAATGTTGTTTATTTAGCCCTTATTCATGTAGTAATGGTTGTGTCTGTTGGGAACCTCCAAAAGAAAAAAACTATCCTACCATACAAAGTTTGAGAACAACACCAACGTCTTGATCTCATTAAATTCAATAAAAGAAAAATTTTGTATTATTGGTTAATTTTTTGTTCGGATTGATTTTGAAGTTCGGATTGATTTTTAAGTTTGATTTTGAGTTTGATTTTTATTTTTGGTGTTTGATGATCACCACAATCACATAATTCTAATTTGGGAGGTGTCACTGTTTGAGATGGAATTGAGGTTTGGGCTTGTTTTTTATTTTGTGCAGCGACTTTCCCTTTTTTTTTGATTTCTTTCCGGTTGACATAATAATATTGTGCTATTTGACTTAATTCTGGATGTAATTGCACATATGTTAAATATGGAAGATTAGTTTTGTTGGCCCATCCACTGACAATTTGTAATTGCCACATGATTTGATTGCCCTTGTGAAATTTATTGAATCCACAAGGAGTTTCAAAAATAACTGCAATGTTATGTTGTTCTGCCATTTCGGCAACGAGACGAAAACCTTCAATTGAACCTCCTAATAAAGGGTTCGTTACATAACCACAATGAAGATCACCATGATTATCATTGCGACCTGCAAAAGGTATACTACTATCATTAAAATGAATACATTTGAGTTTATCGAGACCAATTAAACTATCGAATTGCACAAAAAAAAGTTCGACTGCATCTGCCTTACGCAAATCTAATTCACCAGCCACAAATATATGACATAAATCCAGACAAAATCCCACACGGTGTTTGACACTATCATCAAATTGGTTATAGATATAACTCAATTCTTCCAAACTATAACCCAATTCATTACCCTGTTTGGCTGAATTTTCCAACAAAATACCATTGGTCAAATCATATGTCTTTTCTAGAGCCTCACTAACATGTTTAACATAATTATTGAGAGCTTCTAATCGAGTTAGATGTTCTTCTGGAACATTTTTGCCCTGATGAATAATAACATCACATTCAATATCATTAGATAATTCCAATTCATGAACTAATTGATCAATTTGATAACTACACTCCTTTCTACAAAAATTATACAAATATTTACCATGAACAACTCCATAAATATTTTTCGTTTTTTTCAATTCGATTATACGTGCATTTTCAGTGTCACTTAACTTTTTCCCATTTAAACCATTATGAGAAGGAGTCATACAAACCTGAAAAGCTGTCATACCCATTTCATGATATGATGAGATTGATTCCGACAACGTTTGTTTGTCAGGATTCTTTGAAATTGGAAATCCTATTTTAACCATCGAATTAAAGTCCTTGAACAAAGAAAACAAAGACTAAAAATTACAATCAAATTTTCATGGGTTAGAGAAGTTCATGAATTGAAATTATCTGATGTTATTAGACTTTAATTTGTGCAGTGATATGGCCACGACAGAGTGGACAGCTATCAACATTTTCACTCATACAGCTCTTATGCAAACATTGATGTCCACATTGATAGATAACTGTATCAGGTTCTTCTTCCAAACAAATGCAACAATTCTCCTCTTTGTAAACTTTCTTGAGTTTGTCAACATAAATTTTGGCATTATTTGCAATATAATCATCAATTATGGGAAAAGCTGATGCCATAATCCAATCTTTATTGGGTGATGAATAAAAGGCTACATTTTCACAAATTGACAATCCCAATATGCAAGGAACACTGGGTTGTTCGAAATCATAATCAACACCAGTATATCCAATATTTTCTTGAATATGTCTTCCAGTGTCAACTGTGGCAGCATATGATTGATCAATCATATCATCATCATCAACAGATGCTAAACTCATACCTTTTGAACGAGAACCACAACTCGCCAGAGAGACACTGGCAGATTGCAAACTTCCTCGACTACTTTCCATGCTGAAGGATTGGGGCATACAAGCACATTCAAGGGTCGCACCATGAAAGCGAAAACTCGATTCCTCGACTGATTCGAGTCCCGATTCTTCCAAATAATAAGATCTTTGTTGAACAGGCTTAGGTTTGGGTACCATTGTGATAAAATAGTCAACACATGCCCAAACTGTTTCTTTGAATAAGTCTGCTGTTGGAGAACCTTGAGGAGCAATAACTGATAAATAATAATATGTTCCATGTGTATTTTCCAATCCATTCTTTTCATCTTCTTTAACAGAAACTTGTCCACCGCTGGATGTCTTAATTGAACGCAAAATCAGAGAAAGATTATTTTCTTGGTCGCATTTAACTGCATAAGATTCATAAGGTCTGATTTCATTGATAGCATTAAGTCCATGACCATGGACACCTGGATCTCTTTCAGTGACCTTAACATTTTTCTTCAAAATATTAATGTTGACGTAATCATCTCCAGTTGTCAAATTTGACAAAACAAATTCATAATCTTGATTATCCTTAGTAATAATACCTTGAAAATCACAATTAAGCGGAGACTTTCTCCATCTTTGTGTAATTAATGCGCGGCCTCGATTTCCCAATCGATCATTTTGTTTTGAATAATCTTGTGTTTTTAAATGAATCGATGCAATAGGAATCGGTCCACGTGGATCAGAAAGGGAAAATAAAACCATAGGAGAATCCTTAGGACGCACAACATGGTAAGTATAATCGGAACCTTCTTTGGTGCAAACTGTCTCAAAATATCGACTATCAAGTCTCTTCCAAATATCAATTGGCATGGTGGATTATGTGTGAGTTTATAATAACTAATCAGTAAATACAATCAATTTTTTAATTGATTAAACATCGTATTAACTTGGATCGATATTTATTATTTTATATCAGACACAATTATATAAAATAAATTCAAATGGAAAAAGAATATCTTATTAATCCACAGTGCCATCCTGATAAACATAGATATATATTCGCACATATAGACGGAAAAGGGCAACCACCCGTCATATTTATTTCGGGATATCCCGATCGAGGGGATGCTTCATGGGAAATTCCACCACCAGGAATATTTTTGCCAATCAGCGAATTTGCAACCGTTTTGGATTATGATCGCCCTGGGACAATCAAAATCATCGATGATCAACTGATTGAAAGTCGTAGTGATCCTGTAAAACAACCTGTTACTGCAAAAGATCACGTCAAAGATTTACATGCTTTGATTGATGCAGCAAAGATAAAAAAACCGTTTATAATTGTTGCACACTCTGCAGGTGGACTGGCTGCTAGACTATATGCCTTCAAATATCCAAAAGAAGTTTGTGGACTTCTTCTTATTGATGTGACTGATGAAAAACTGCTAAAAACATGGACTAAAACAGAGATAAAGGTATTCGATTTTAGTACTAAGTTTTCCAACGAAAGTTTAAAAGCCAACTATAGGGATGTTGAAATTATCGATTTCCACAAAAGTTTTGAACAACTCGAGAAATACAAACATCAAAAATTACATATACCTGCTATTATATTAAGTTCAACTAAGGTTCCAAATGCTGAACAACTTATCAAAGAAGGATCATGGCCTAAATTCGCAACACAAAAAATGGCTGAATCAATTGTCAAAGGCATTCAAAAATCACACGATCTCATTGCCAAATCTTTTATACCCACAGCAAAAAGAATCAATGTCAAAGATAGTGGACATTATATTCACAAGGAAAGACCTGAATTGATTATTAAATTGATACATGATCTCGTAGAACAGCATCAAAATAGTATAATCTGCAAATAATCAATTATAACCCTATTCCCTTGGTCGGTTTTTTTTTTGAAAAAAATATTGTAATTAATTCATAAATTTTCAAAATCGTAATTTGTAAAAAAATTATGAAGACATTAAGGTTATTCCTTTGTTTCATATAAAATAATGTGTGAATTTGATTTCATCACAAAATATTGAAAAATATTAACTTATCATCATTCAGATGCCTGGAAATTGTTTGATTGTTGTTGATATGCAGAATGATTTTGTTCATCATGGAGGATCATTGTATATCAATAAAGCTGAACTTATTATCAAAGATATAGAAACATTATTGACTGAATTCGAATGGCAATTAGTCATTTTTACACAGGATTGGCATCCTGTTAAACATATTTCTTTTTATACAACACATCCTGATACAAAAATAGGACAAATAATCGAAACAGATCATGGGAAACAAATTTTGTGGCCACCACATTGCATTCAAAATACCCATGGAGCCAAGATTGTCAAAGAATTGATTCATTATATACCTTATATAGTAATACAAAAAGGATATCATGAAAAAATTGACTCATATAGTGCATTTGCAGATCAATCAGGAACATTCATGACAGGACTCAATGAAATACTGAAAACTAATGGTATTTCTGATGTTTTCATTTGTGGAGTTGCAACTAATTATTGTGTTAAATTTACGGCTATGGATAGTTTAAAATACCAATATAATACATATGTTATCGCAGATGCAACTGCAACAGTTTCAGATGATCTTGAAACGGATTTAAAGGATCTTCAATCTCAAGGAATATTGATAACTTATTCACATCAATGGAAATAAAAAAAAATCTTCACCGATAATTATAAATGGATTATCCAGTTTTAATTTTAATCTTAATTATAGTGTATTGTTTAGCAAGACATTATATTAGTTTACAAAATGATCAACTTGTCATTAAGAAACCTGATTTTCCCATCTTTCCTATCGATTTGTTAGACTTTGGAAAGTTTGGACACTCCAGTTACAATGGACATCCTTCTCACTATGGAAATCAACAACACAATTATAATGGATATTTTTCTCAATATGGAAATCAACAAAAATATAATGGATCCAAACAACCACCCTCTTCATCAGCCTCCGCACTACCTTGTTGTTCAGCCAATCAACAAGGAGGACCAGGAATGGGTTACCCACCCAATCAACAAGGTGGTCCAGGAATGGGTTACCCAGCTAATCAACAAAGAGGACCTGGAATGGGATACCCACCCAATCAACAAGGAGGACCTGGAATGGGATACCCTGCTAATCAACAAGGAGGGCCTGGAATGGGATACCCATCCAATCAACAAGGTGGTCCAGGAATGGGATACCCTGCTA
>JADMIO010703289.1_pt1 | contig 31948 bp, 35 predicted proteins | sample 8958161 | NCBI WGS metagenome assembly JADMIO01 (sample SAMN16585339, study PRJNA669376) | soil metagenome | isolation source: Crop rotation soil | place: USA: Cullars Rotation, Alabama | collected 2011
CTGTAGAAAAACGATGAGAGATGATAATTACTGTTTTGTCTTTGGAAAGTTTCTCGACCCGACTAAAAATCTCACTTTCTGCTTTAGCGTCTATTGCGGAAGTTGGCTCATCTAATACCAGAACTGGTGCATTTCGGAAGAAAGCTCGCGACAGGGCAATCTTTTGCCACTGTCCACCCGAGAGATCCATCCCACCCTCAAACATTTTCCCCAGCATCTGTTCATAACCTTTTTCGAATTTGTTGATCATGGCATGGGCTCCAGAGCTAGTCGAAGCATCAATGATCTTTTCTAAGTCGTATTTTTCATCAATTTTGCCGTAATAAATATTATTGGAGGTCGAGTCTTCATAGCGAGTAAATTCCTGGAAAAGTACTCCAACATGTTTGTACCAATCAGCAAGTGACAGGTCTTTGATATTAATGCCATCAATCAGAATCTCACCCTCATCGACATCATAAAATCGAGTGAGGAGCTTAATAATTGTCGATTTTCCAGCGCCATTTTCACCCACAAAAGCAGCTTTCTCCCCAGATTCGATGACTAGATTAAAGTTATCCAAAATTTTGTTTTTTGATCCAGGATAAGCAAAAGAAACATCTCGGAATTCAATAGTCGGTGCATGATCGGAAACAGGTAAAAGAACGGGGTTCTCAGTTTCTTTAATCAGAGGCTCTGCATCCAGCACCTCAAAAATAGTCTGGACATATAAACTACTATCAAATATCCCGTTTATATTTCTAAGTAATCCACTCAGTCCATTCTGAAAGTTGTTTACTATACCTCCATAGAATTCAATATCTCCAACTGTGAGTCTTTTTGCAAAAACCTCAAAGATAACGTAAACCTCAATACCTACAAAAACAAGAGCAGATAAAGCATTAAAAACCAAACCCATAACATAGGTTTTGGTAGCTAAGTTTTTATTACTTATATAAAACCTAGTTTGTTATTCTCTGGTTTCCTTAAGAAACTTATCTGCTAAACCAAATATTTTTAATTCTTGAACTTCTTTGGGTCTATGTAAAAGTCCTGCAATATAACCATGTCTCTTTTTCAAAGGAGCTTCTGCATCCCAAATCCCATAACCTAATTTTGATCTTTGAGCCTCATATATAAATTGAGGAATAGCAATAGCAGCAATCAGAATAACAAAAAACCAGTTTAAATGGACGATGGCTATAAAAGCAATTACCACCTGAACTGAACTCTGCAACATAAAAAATAAATTCTCAATTACATTCTGAGGACGGAAATTATAACTTTCTCTAACTTTCTCTAAGAGATTGCGGAATTTATCATCTTCGAAATATTGAATATCCAAACTTGATGTTTTTTTGTAAATCATCTGATTTAATTCAATCGGAACTTTTGTCCAGAGAAGACGCGATGCCAAATGCTGAGTTCTAAAAGCCATGCTATTAGCAAAATAGCTAGCTAAAAGTACACCAATTAGCGGATAAAATTCTGTGGCGATAAATGTATCAGTAGTTGCAAATTTAATAACTAAATTAATCAGCAACTTGCCAATGTAAAGATTTATAAAAGGGACTACTGCTGGTACGACTATGGCAATTATTGAGACGATAAAAAGTTTATGGTCGATATTCCAAACAATCTTTAGAAGTCTGGCACAGGTACGAGTTGTCTCTTTTATCTGCTTTAAACTAAACTTTGGTTTTTTATCGGGTTCAGCCATAAGTAAATATTACCATAATTATGCCTAGTTAGGGATGAAAGAACAGACTATGATTTCAACCTGTAGCTTTGATATAATGAATATATGACTAATGAAGAAAAGTTTAAACTTATAACTAGAAATCTTGAGGAAACTCTGACAGAAGATGAACTCAAAAATCTGATCAGTTCAGAGACTCCTTTAAAACATTACATCGGCTTTGAAATCTCTGGAAAAGTACATCTCGGAACAGGTCTTGTCTGTATGCAAAAAGTCAAAGATTTGCATGATGCAGGGGCACAAGTATCCGTTTTTTTGGCTGACTGGCATGGATGGATTAACAATAAACTAGATGGTACTTTAGAGACAGCTAATAAAATGGCCCGAACCTATTTTGAAGAAGCACTTAAAGCCGGTTATCTTTGTGTAGGAGGGAATCCTGACGATATCAAATTTGTTTTAGGAAGTGAATTATATTCGGAAAATCCTAATGAATACTGGGCGACTGTTATAAAAGTTGGTAAGGCAACCACTATTTCTCGCATGATGCGCTCAACAGATATTATGGGTCGACAAGCAGGAGATTCTTCTAATGCTGCAACTCTTATGTATCCTGCTATGCAGGTAGCAGATCTAGTAGTGATGGATCGCAATATTATCCATGCTGGCACTGACCAAAGGAATGTCCATATTATTGCCCGTGATGATGCCAAGGATTTAGACTTTCCTAAACCAGTAGCTCTTCATCACCATCTGATCATGGGTTTAAAACCCTTAGGGGATAATGATGACCCCGAACTTGCTAAAAAAGCCTCGAATGTAAATAACCTTTCTTATGAAGAAAAGGCCTCTCTGATTACTTCCTTGAAAATGAGTAAATCAAAACCCAACAGTGCAGTTTTTATCACCGATAGCCCAGAAGAGATTAGAGAAAAAATTAATTCTGCCTATGCACCAGAGGGGATCATCGAATTTAATCCAATACTCGATTGGGCAAAACATTTGATTTTTATTGAAGAGGGAAGTAGTTTGACTATTGATCGGCCGGAGAAGTGGGGGGGAGCAGTGACCTACAACTCTTATTCAGAACTCGAAAAAGATTATGTTGATAAAAAATTACATCCTCAAGATCTAAAAAGTGCTGTGGCTGAATGGCTGATTGTGAAGTTAGAACCTGCTAGAAAGTACTTTGAAGATCCTAAAAGAAAAGCAGCACTGGAAGAGATTGCAGCCTTGACTGTTAAAAAATCTGCCTGACTAATGTTTTAAAAAGAATTCTACGAGTCCTGTTTCATATAAAGCTCCAACAGCAGCTAAACCAGCTAAAGATCTCCACAAAAACAGTTGTAAATTAAGCCGGTCCATCTGATAACTGGGCATTGAAACAGATGTCTCTATAATGAGACTAGGATTTCTTTCACTTGTAGGTTGATCTGATCTTCGTTCTGTCATAAAATTGTCTAGATGAATCGTTTCATGCAAAAGTACCGACTCTTTTTTATAATCCTGTCAGCGATTGGCGTGATCGCGATTATCCTGACACCACTATTACCCCTTATTGCTTACAATTAAAATTAATATCGTATGCTCCGAGTTCTACTAGACGACTTTGAATAAAAACGCTATCTCCAAACACATCTGGCTCAATAGCCCTACCATCGGAATCAACATCTCCTTTAGGGCGGAAATATTTTAAAGTACAAGGATCTTCACCAAGTAAAATAGCACCATTATTGTACTTTCGGAAGACATTCTCATATCTAGATTTTAACTGGCTTTGAGGAACCAAGACTCTTATATATATAGGAGCCTTTAGAGAAGCTCGTTCTGCACGATCTGCAATACTCGGATAAATCTCTGCTTCCACATCTTTAGTAAGTTCTACCCACTCGCCATTTTCTCCTTGATGAAAATAATGATATAGTGTCCCATCTCCTATTTCCTCTTTTTCTACTTTAATACTTTTATAAACAGGATCTAATAAAGGACGTAATACTGGTTTATCTTGTACTACTCTTATAGAATTTTCTCCTCCCCAAAACATAGCATCTGTAGCAAAACCTGTTCCCAATGAACCTACAGCAAATACTACCCCCACAAAACCAGCCACTCGCAACATTCGACCTAATCTGTTTCTTCCTTTAAGAGCAGGTTTGGCAGGTTTACTTTCCGGTAAGACAATTTCTGATTCTTGTTGAATTGTTTGAGTTCGAGGACTAGGTCTAAAAATAACATCACCTGTAATCGGCTGGACTGGAGTAGGTATTGGTTCAACTCTTGGTGCTTGAGGTACAGAAATTATGTCGCTAGGTGTAGGTACAATGACAGACATAGCATTTGAGGCAACTGGTGCAACCGGAGTTGGAGCTGGTGTCGAAGTTCTAGTCACAGGCTTCATAATTTGAGTTACGGCCGGGGCTGGCTCGGGATCTTTGTCATCTGGCGTCACTACTAGATCAGGAGTTGGGGCTCCCTCAAAAGCTCGGGTAAAAGCATCCGGTATTTTGGTTGGATTAGCAGTAAACAAAGTATTGACATGAGAGGCCAGAAAAATAGCTTTATCAATATCACTAATTCTTTTTTCCAGAACGCTAGATACCTCCCGAGGTAAAAGACCCTCATTCAGACTTTGGACCAAGTGACCTTTGATTTGAGAGAGCTCTCTTCCAGCTTCAGCTATCATTGGAGTATGAGACTGGAACCAATTATCCTTGGTTAATTTATCTTTAGAAGAGTCTGAGATATAAATATTTACGCCTCTTAAGAACCCCTCGAGGTAACGGGCTTTATCATCACTGTTAGGAAGGGCTTCATTAGCGGCAATACTATATGCTTCAACACCAGCAATTTGTGCACTGTGAGCAAAACTATCTAGTCCATGTATCCGGGCCAAGTTTCCCTCAGCCACTAAAGCAGCCCCAACTTTGGCATAAAGCTCTGTAAAAGCAGAACGAGAGAAAGAGCCACTTCGATTCTCTTTCAATTGTTTATTAACCAGAGGAGCTATTCTGCTCCAAACGACTCTTTGTAGAGCTGGATCAACATGACGCAGAAGGTCAGTTCTGACATCATCAATTGAACAAGGAATTCTATCTAAAGGCTTTTTGATTTCAGGAGTCGGGATCTTTTGAGTAGTCTCAGGTGAAGGAGATGTGGTAACGACTGAATCAACATGAATAGCTAAAGCGGCTGGACCAAGAATTTCTGTTTGCATGATGCAAATTATACTTCAATTATGCCTAAAAGTCAAATGCTATGGGCTATATGTTATACTTTCTGTATGAATTTGACAACTAAATTAAGCACAATTACTGGGATTGGATACACTTTTTCTTCTAAACTAGAGCATCTCGGATTAAATACCGTAGAGGATCTCCTGACTTATTACCCTTACCGTTATGATGATTTTAGCAATCTGACAGATAGCATGGAAGCTGAAATAGGCACAAAAGTGACCTTAAAAGGCGAGATCTGGTCAATTCGTAATATTTACACTAGAACTAGAAAGGTCCTCACTCAAGCCATTTTTAATGATGGCAAATCTCCAATTGAACTCACTTGGTTTAATCAACAATATCTCATCAAAAGTATCAAAGTCGGGGATAAACTTCAGATTTCGGGAAAGCTGCAAAAATATAAAAATAAGCTGACTATTGTAGCGCCAGTGTGGGAAAAGATGACGGAGAATATAGAATTTGGAATGCAGAATGTAGAATTAAAGCCAGAAAAGGACTCTGAACTCTCAACTCTGAATTCCCTCCATACCGGTCGTCTGGTGCCTATTTATTCAGAAACTGAGGGTTTAAGCTCCAAATGGCTCCGTACTAAGATCAGTCAAATCCTGCCTCAAGTAAAGCATGAGTTTCAAGATATCATCCCCGAAAAGATTAGAAAAGATCTACTCCCATACCCCGAAGCCATCCAAAAGATCCACTTTCCCGGGACTCAAAAAGAAGCTTTAGAGGCACGAAATAGGCTTTCTTTTGATGAACTGTTCTGGATTAGCCTGGCTACACAGAAAAGAAGACAGGATTGGAGATCTAAACCAACAATTGAACAATTATCAATTAACAATGACCAATTATCAAAATTTTTAGACAAATTGCCCTTTAAACTTACCCCAGCTCAACTGCGAGTAATTGATGAAATAATAGCGGATCTAAAACAGCCTCATCCGATGAATCGACTAGTTCAGGGGGAAGTAGGATCAGGAAAGACAGTGGTGGCAGCAGTAATCGCTTATTTAGTCCACTTAAATGGCCTTAAAATATATCTCATGGCACCTACTGAAATCCTTGCCTTTCAACATTACCAGACCTTTCAAAGACTATTAGACCCATTCGGGGTCAGTATTGGGATTTATACAGGAAGCAGAAAATACAAAGTAGCTAGTAGCTTGAAGCTTGCAGCTAGCAAGAAAAAACCAGCTACTAACTACCAACTACTAACTACCGAACCGGACATCGTCATCGGTACTCATGCTCTAATCTCCGAAAAACTTAATTTGGAAAATGTTGGTCTAGTCATCGTTGATGAACAACAAAGATTTGGAGTGGAACAGAGAACAATTCTTAGGAACAAGGCCAGAATTCCTCATTTTTTGACTATGACAGCTACACCTATCCCTAGAACTATTGCTCTCACACTTTATGGCGATCTTGATATCTCCGTGATCGATGAACTTCCCAAGGGGAGACAGGTCATTAAAACTCATGTTGTACCAAATAAGAAAAGAAACGATGCCTATAGCTTCATTGAGAAACAAATCAAAGCCGGCGATCAGGCTTATATTATTACCCCTCTAATTGATCTTTCTGAATCCATGCAATCAGCCAAAGCCGCCACAATCGAGTTTGAAAAACTACAAAAAGAGGTCTTTCCCGACCTTAAGCTAGGATTACTTCATGGCCGGCTGAAACCAAAAGATAAGCAGACAGTCCTAGATCAGTTTAAAAATGGGGAAGTGCAAATACTGGTTTCGACATCGGTCGTTGAAGTGGGAGTGGATGTACCCAATGCTACCATCATGGTGATAGAAAACGCTGAAAGATTTGGCCTAGCGGGGCTTCATCAGTTACGAGGAAGGATCGGTCGGGGAGAGAAACAGTCATATTGTCTACTGTTTAGTGCCGGCGATACCCAAGATGTCTCCCGCCTTAAAAACCTGGAAAAGGTCAGTAACGGACTAGAATTATCCGAATTAGACCTCAAAATCAGAGGCTCGGGTCAAATCTTTGGAACTCTTCAATCTGGCCGATTTGAGCTGAAAATAGCCTCATTTTCTGATCTTACCACCCTAGAGAGAAGTAAGTTTGCCGCTTCAGAAATCCTAGCTGAAGATCCGCTTCTTGCAAAATACCCTGCAATTCGGCTAAAATTAGACAGTTTTGGAAAGGAAGTAAGCCCGGATTAAATGACCAAATAATTTTTATTAGTCATTAGACATTCGGATTTAGGATTTTATACTATGCCACACGAACCAAAGAAAAGAAAAAGCAAAGCAGCTAAGAATGCTCGCCGCGCCTCAAAAACATTAAATGCAACTGTTCTCACAGTTTGTAAAAATTGTGGAGAAAAGACTCTATCTCATATGGCTTGCCGAAGCTGTGGCTTTTATGCTGGTAAAAAAACAATAGATGACAAATCTACAGTCAAAGTCACCCGCGCTTAAATCCTTATTTGACAACCTAATTTCAAAAGAATACATTTAATTTATGAGCTCCGAAAATGATCCAAAGTCCATTCCCAAAGGCCCTCCTAGTTATAGCGACAGCCTTCGAGCCAGACAAAATCCCCCAGTAGATCCAAACCTGCGATACGATGCTTCTTACCAACCCAGAATGACACATGCCCGATATGCCGAAATCCAAGCTGCAAAAGCTAAAGCAGCAAAAGGACAACCCCAATTTGCTGGGGATCCCAGGCAATCGGGAGAGATCAAAAAAATAGTTCCCGAATATGGACCTCGTATTCAAGGAACCGTTGAGATCAATGACCCAACAATAGTCCGTTGTTCAACTGGAGAATCAACAGTTACGGTCTTACCCTCACATATTCCAGGTATTGCTGGACTAGTTGTCGCCAATCGGAAAATCTTGCCTTTATATGGAGGAGCTATCACTATTGGTAGAGAAGCCCACAATATCATTGCTTTTCCGAAAGATGGGACAGTATCGGCAAATCATGCCAAAATAGAATTTGGTGCTCAAGGTACTAAGCTCACTGATAGTAGTTCAAACGGTACTTTTAGAGCAAAAGTACCACAACTTAGAGGCGAAGAAGGTAAATTTCAATTGACTAAAGGAGCTTGGGTCTCAGTACCTACCAATAGTAATGCTGAAATATACTTAGGTGGAGAAACTGGGGTGAAAGCAGTGGTTAGAGAGATACCCAATAACAGTCAAGCTATTGATTTAGCAATTGGTAACCAGTGGGAAAGATTAACAGAAGGACAAATTGCCACAATTGGCAGAAATCCTGATCCTAATGTGAACAATCGACCAGTGCCCAGTCATCTGACCCAAATATCTGGTGAACATGCGGCCATTGTATTCTATGAAGGGAATGTCTACATCCAAGACACTTCAAGTAACGGAACTCTAGTCGAAATACCTCAAACAATTCCTGCAGATTTACAACCACGCAAAGGAATTGCTGTATCATCAGATCAACCCTCAAACTCACTATCTGGTATAGGTAATAAATTACGGGGACTATTTGCTAGACCAGTAGAGAATCCAGTTCAAAATGCACCTCTCCCCATAAATAGAGAACAAGAAATACCAGTCCAACCTTATTTAGGAGCTACTCTCCGGAGAGATGTACCAGGATTGGATCCAGAAATAGCTTTGGTGACTCCAAATGGTGGCTCAATAATAATAGAAGCTAGCGGAACGGGTTTTTATCCCCAAATAACATTACAAGATGCCCAGGTATTCAGTAAAGAAGCTGTAGCTCAATTAAATAATTTATATAAAACCGGTGTCATGACTGTTGAGGAACTGAAGAGAACATTTATAAGAATTACTGATCAAGGCAGTAAGAACATCAATGACGTAAATAGTAAAATTTCTCTAGCTATGGCTCAAGTGGTCGGAGAGGAAGTTGTCACTGCAGTAGCTGGAGAAGCCCAAGTCTATGTTGTAAAAGATAATGGTGATATTAGACTAATTAAGCAATATCTTACAGTCTCAGGTACCACTAATTTTATTACAATAGGCGAAAATAGAGCCCAAATTTCCGAACACCCAATATCGGGAGATGATCAATTTCTAATTACTGTACCGGGATATCTAGACAAAATAAGTTTAGATCAATTATATAATCGTAAATTAGAACTACTTAGAAACTTAGCTCATTCCAGAAGACCAGGAGCTGCATCTTTTGATAAATCTCTATTGAAGAATACAACCTTATCAATAATTGACCTCAAATCCTGAGCTACTTAATGTTACAATAGCCTCATGAAAACTAAAAATGATCCGCGCCATATTGCTCGTATAAAAACTATCCAAGCTCTTTTTGCTTGGGAATTTAATCATGAACAAGTAGAAATGCCAGAAAAAGCTAGCCTGATAGTCGAAAACCTTTCGGCAATAGATAAATATATCATGGCCTCTGCACCTGCCTGGCCGATAGATAAAATAAATAGGATGGATCTCTCGATTCTCCGAGAAGCAGTTTATGAACTGATGGTCAGTAAAGATGCACCCATCAAAGTGATTGTTGATGAAGCAGTGGAGATCGCCAAAACTTATGGTTCTGACTCATCACCAGGATTTATAAATGGCGCTTTGGGAAAGCTCATTGCTGATGAAAAAATAGGATAATTTTCCCCCCCTTGATTTATCATAATTATTAAATTAACCTAAACTAACTATGCAAGAAACTCAAGAAATTATTGCCGTCATCGCTGATCACTTAGGAGTGACTCCACAGGATATAGATCCTGCTGCTTCCTTAGCCGATGATTTAGGTCTAGGGCCCATAGAATTAGCTGACCTACTTGGTGTTTTGTCTCAGAAATTCAATGTCACTTTTGACCCGATAGAGGTCGAGGATCTAAAAACTATTCATGATATTATCGTGATGGTAGAAGACCAGATGTTGGAAGAGTAAGCGGAACTTGATACTTCGTAATAAGCGGAGCTTGATACTTCGTATTAGTAAAGTAATTATGTTTGATGAAAACTGGATAAAAGAGGCGGTACTCAATAAACCACTGTACCAAACCGCCTTTACCCATAGATCTTTTCTTAATGAATCTTCAGAAAAAATAGAATCCAACGAACGGTTGGAGTTTTTGGGTGACTCAGTTCTCTCTTTGATCACCTCGACTTATCTATTTAAACTGCGGCCTCAAGATGCAGAAGGTGATCTTACTAGCCTCCGGTCTTATATCGTCAAAACACCATCTCTGGCTCAAGCATCAGAAAGTCTACATTTAGGACAATTTTTGCGTCTTTCAAAGGGTGAAGAGCTATCTGGTGGACGCGAAAACACTCAACTTTTAGCTAACACTTTCGAAGCTCTGCTCGGAGCTATTTACCTCACCGAGGGTATGGAAACGGCAGACAAATTTGTCAAAGAAACATTACTACCACTTTTCCGAGAGGAGATCTTAAGTGGCCCACCTAAAGATGCTAAGTCATTACTTCAAGAAATGACTCAAAATCAGACAAAACAATCTCCTCGCTATAAGATATTAAAAACTTTCGGACCTGATCATGCTAAAGAGTTTACGGTCGGAGTTTTTTTACAAGGAGACCAAATCGGAGAGGGTAGTGGACACAGTAAACAACAAGCAGAGGAAGAAGCAGCTGGAAATGCCATTAAAAGTTTAAGCACGAGTAGCTCGTAGTTTGCAGCTAGTAGTTAGAAATGGGGATTTCAATTTTCCGACCAGCTACTATTTACCAGATACTAACTACTAATCGATAAACTCTTCGTGCTTGACTCTTCCACGCCTATTTTTATATACTTAGCAAGCTAACTCACAAAGTCATATGGTAAAAATACGTTTAATGCGAATAGGTGCTAAGAAAAGACCCTTTTATCGGGTTGTTGCTGTTGACGAAAGAAGCAAAAGAACCGGTGGATATATTGAACTTCTGGGCACTTATAACCCTCTCACCAATCCAAAAGAGATTAAACTAAACCAAGAAAGAATTGATGTCTGGATCAAAAATGGTGCCGTGATGTCGGACGGGTTTTTACGAATCATTGGTAAAGCCCCACAACATCCCGCTAGAAAACCCAAGAAAGCCCCTAAAGAAGAAAAAGCACCCGCGGAAGCTCCTGCTGCAGAAACTTCTGAAGAGAAAGCAGAAGAAGCAGTGACTGAAACACCAGATGAAACCACACCCACTACAGCTGAAGAAACTACTGTGGAAGAGAGCAACACTGAAGCAGCTGCTACCGAACCGGTAGAAGAAAAAGTGGAAGAAACAGCGGAAGTTACAGAAGAACAACCTAATGAGACTGAAACTCCAGCAGCAGATAATACTGAAAATAACTCATGAAAGACTTAGTCGACTATATCGTTAAACAAGTAGTAAATAATCCCGACGATGTTCAAATCGAGGAACAAACTGATAATGATGAGGTTAGACTCAAATTAATTCTCAACCCCGAAGACATGGGAATTATCATAGGTAAAGGTGGCCAAACTATCAAAGCCATTCGTAAACTTTTGATGGTACGTTCTAGAATCGAAAATGTTAGATCTTATCTGGATATTGTTGAACCAGAAACTAAAGTAGCTTAAAAAGGGATGAAAGTTACCATCCTTACTCTTTTTCCGGAAATCTTTCCTACCTTACTGGACTTTTCTATTTTGAAAAGAGCTCAAAAAAAAGGTCTTTTTTCTTATCAAATCATCGACCTCAGACCCTTTGGAGAGGGAATACACCAAATAGTAGATGATAAACCTTTCGGTGGTGGCGCTGGTATGGTATTCAAAGCAGATATCCTTGCGAAAGCCTTAAAAAGCATCAATTATGACCCGCAACAAACGAAAGTGATTCTGACATCAGCTAGCGGCAAACTCTACCAGCAAAAGATAGCCAAAACACTTTCCCAGTATGAACAACTAATTATTATTTGTGGACATTATGAGGGGGTTGATCAAAGGTTTATTGATAAATATGTTGATCTAGAGATTTCCATTGGCGATTATGTTTTGACAGGGGGCGAGATTCCCGCTTTAATAATTACTGATTCAGTCGTGCGATTAATAAAAGGGGTCTTAAATAAAGAAGAGTCACTCGAGGAAGAAAGTTTCGAAAATAATCTTTTGGAATATCCTCATTATACCCGACCTCAAGAGTTTGAAGGCGAAACAATCCCAGAAGTATTAATCTCAGGCAATCATGCAGCCATCAAAAAATGGCACCACGAAAAAGCATTAGCTAAAACTCAAGAAAATAGACCCGAACTATTAAAGATTACTGAAAAAGATTAGTTTTCCCAGTGGGAGTACTTTGATCAATGAAAACAGCTTGGTTATCCCGAAAAGCTTCTTTGAGCTGTTCTAGAAGTTTGCTATCACTGGTGGTAATCAATGGTAAACTCTGAGAGACAGGCGGTAAAGTCTTGGGTAGAGGTTTATAATAAACTTCGACCACTACAGTGGCTAAAACTTTGGTCGATCCTGCTGCGGAAAAAGACAAATCGGTCACTTTCATTAGCCTGGGCACACTCTGAATACTATTCACGAAATTTTTTAAGCCATCCATACTACCACTGATATCAGCGCGAAAGATAAAACTTTTGACATTTCCAGTGGAAGTATCTAGGGGAGCCTCAGAAATTGAGACATTATCGAGCTTTAATTGATTAGCAGAAACGGCATTAAGCAAGTAACTTAGAGATTCGGGTATATCGGGAGCTCCGGGCAAAGATTGCAAAGCAGTATTTAAATTGCTTTCATAATCTTGAGAATTGAGGCTAGATAATTGATTCAATTTTTGGTTGTAAAAACCTCTTTGATTTATAAAAGTCTGCTCGGTAGTTTTACTTTTTATATAAGAAAAACTAGTCGGCAAAATCACCAAAATTACAATTATGAGAGAAGTCGCAGTAGCAATAATCGGCAAAAGAAAAGCATTATATTTTTGATAATACGAGTTCTTAGTCAGAGCTGACATGTTGAAATTTAAATTCATTGTTTTTTTATTGCAGTCGGTTGAGTATTAGTTAAATTAAGTTGTTCACTTGTAGGGTGATGGTAAAGTGTCACATCAAAAATCAGATTCGAGGTACTACTTTTACCTAAACTATTTTCCGTCACCGTCACGATTCGTCCCTCAGTTAAATCAGGATTGGTGATGTTATCAAAAAACTGTTGTAGACTACCTAAAGAATTAGCCTCACCCGTCAAATTAATATCTTCATTTTTATCAACCGTAAAAGAAGAGATAGTCACACCAGGAACCAAAAGTTTTTGCAATAAATTAAAAGAGATTACTGAACCCGAGGGATCTTTTTGGGCTGTTTTAATGGTACTAATTCTATCTTGCAATAGATAAATGAGACCCTCTTCGGTTTTATAGCCACTAATTTGAGTTTGGACGGTTGCAATATCTTTTTTAATAGCTTGCAGATTAATAAACTGAAGCGTTTTTAGAACTAAAATACCACTCATCAAAATTACACAAACAGCTAAAACACTTAAACTTATTTTATTAAGTTTGGATTTTCTTTCTTCCTGAACTTTAGTGATTTTAAGTTCCGGTGGTAACAAGTTGATGGAGATATTTGGCATAAAATTTTAAATATCTTTGAGATTAAGTAGCTTTACTCAAAGCCAAACCCACGGCCACTGCATAAAAAGGACCCTCAGTGGTCAATTTAGCCCGCAAAGTCGGGTCAGCCGAAACCGAGACCCATGGATCGGCTTGTTGAACTTCCAGACCCAATCCATCTGTAAAATACTTCACAATTCCCGGTAATTCTGCCGTGCCACCAGTCAAAATTACTCGTTTGACCGGTCTTTGGACATTTTGAGTTTCATAAGCTTGAATCACCCGACGCGCCTCAGTGACTACGACATCCATAATTGGCTTTAGTGACTGAAACAGTTTACCTTCTAATTGATCCTCTAATAGCCCATAAACTTTTTTATATTCCTCAGCCTGAACAACTTCAAAATTGAAAGCTTGAGCCACTGTTCGTGTTAAAGCCACGCCGCCAGTGGAGATTGATCGAGTCAGCAGTATTAAGCCATCCGAAACTATGGCAAAATCTGTCGTTGAAGCACCCAACTGCACGATTAGGGTCACAGGTAAACCCACATTTGATCCGACGAGAGCTCGACTGGCAGCGATTAGTTCCGTTTCCATAATAACTGGTTTCAGTTCGGCCATTTGTAAAACTTTTAAATATTTATCGACTAATAATTTTGGTGCCGCCACCACAAATACAACAGTTCGGCTCTTAGGACCTTTATCAGCCGATCGATACAAAATCTGATAATTTAAATTGACATCTTGAATCGGCATCGGGATAAACTCTTCCGCCGCATATTTTATAGCTTGAGCAAGTTCAGTATCACTCAAAAAAGGCAAATCATAGATCACTCGAGTAAATATCCGTGATTCGGGAAGAGCAATATTCACCTCTTTGGAAGAAACATCTGTTTCCGTCAAAAGAGTCTTGATGCTCTGAGCGACTGATTCTAAATCCAGGTCAGATTCAGAGATAATACCCGGTTTTGGAGCGGCCACGCGCCCCAGAGAGACCAGTTTAGGGGGATTTTCTTTATTGGATAAAACAGCAACTTTAATCGAGGACGTTCCGATATCAAGTCCAATGGATAGATTGGCAGCCATACTACAATTATGAATTATGAACAAGGATTTATCAATTGGTTAGCAGTTCACAGGAAAAAAATACCACTTTATAATATACAAAATACACAGACTGTGAACCGTGAACTATAAACTGTAAACTGTAAACTAGTTATTTAGAGATATTTCCTAGTGAGAATATAGCAAAATCTATAAAAGTGGGCAAAACTTTAGGCATTTTGAAAACTCGCAATATCTGTTGACTTTGTCCAGCATTGCCTCGGGCATAATAAATTTGAGCTTGCTTAGGTAGCGCACTACCGACACCTTTGACAGCAATTTTTTGATTAGTTGTCGAATAAAGTAATCTAGCTCTTACAATTACCGGAAAACAAGTACCCCCACAAGCCACAATTGGGGAAGGAGGAGTCACAAAGTTAACAGTATATTTACAAGCAAAAGAACTAGGATTTGATGTCGTACTCTCGGTACTGATAGTCGGCCCACAACTCACATTAGGAATGGTAATAAATCGATTAGTCGCCGCTCGAGCCGAGTTAGGATCTAAATAAAACTTTTGGGTTCCATACAGGTTAGTGGCAGAATTGTAAGTTATGACATTGACTTCGACAGCGGGAGCAGTAGGGGTAATCGTACTTTCTCCAGAATTTCCAAAATAAATTTCAAAAGTAGACCCGGTATAAACTTTTACTGGATTTACAGAAGTACTATTGGGATCAACAAACCAAAATTGAGCGATTGTTTCTTTGCCAATAGGCGGATACTCTAACGCCTGATTGACACCTGAGGGGACATCAACATTAGCAAAAACATCGACACTCGCTCCATTGGAAAATGGCACAACATTTGGATTCAAACCGGTGACTGTGGCTGGTTGTGACAAATATTTTTCTATACCTGCTTCAGCAGCAGAAAAAGCTCTCTGGGACTGATCATTTCGAGAAGAGGTAGTCAGATCCGTTAAGGACCTTACAGTAATAGCAAAACCTACTGTCAAAACAACAAGGGTAGTGAGAAGCAATACAATAATAACTTGGCCACGTTCTGAGAATTTTTTGATCATTTTAGTTGTACCTTGGTTTTAAAGTTAACGGTTGGTAGTTGCTCACTAAAAACATTCTTGGCTGTGATCGACGGTCCCATATCCATATTAATATCAACTATTGGTTTGGCACCACTATTTTGATAGACAGTAAATATGGTGGTATTAATCACAGAAATATTTGTCGTATCAGTCAGACTAATGGCATTAGTTAAAGGAACAGTTGTCAGATTACAATAGTCAGAGGCCACTAAAGAACTGGTGATTGTCGGTGCATCCTGTAAGATTTTACCATTAGTGGTACTCGTGGGAGAAATATAACTGTAACGCAATAAATTACCATCCTTATCTTGAATCACCAATACTTGCCCAGACTGGGATGTAGCAGGAGAGACCACCATTGGACAAACCACACCCTGAGCAAATTTTATACTATTTTCCATTTTATTAAAGACTACTTGACCATTCTGTTTAATGTTACCAATTAATTGGGTTTTGACTCCACCATTAAAACCATTAGACAATATTCCCGTGAGAATCAGACCAATCACCCCCACAATCACTAAAGTTACCATCGCTTCAATTAAGGTAAAACCGCTTTGAGAATGTCCAATGTCGAATATCAAATGACCAACATTTTTTGGGTTTGGTAATTGGTCATTAGAAATTGGTAATTTAATCTTGTTCATTTAGTAATCTGTTAACAATGTTGATAGGGTAGAGTTGTGACTACCAGTACTATCATTCCAAGTGACAACTGAAGTTACAGTAAAATTACTATTAAGTTTTTTTACGGTGATCAAACGACTGAATTTGCCGATCGTTTCTGTTCCATTTTCGGTCATCGAACAAACTGCCCCTAAATTATATTGAAAAGTCCTCCCGGTTGTCGCATCAATTGGCGCATTTACCCATATACTATTGTTGGACGCGGGAATAGTGTTATACCAATAGTAACTAGTCGAACCACCAGTAATGTTTACTGGACAATTACGAGCTTTGATATTTTTCACTCCATCTAGGCCATCCTGGGCGAGCTTAGTTGCCTGATCTTGATTCTGAGAAAATTGGCTATTTCTCAGTCCATTTATCGTGGTAATAGCTAAAGCTGTCACAACTACGATCAGTAACCCAATCGAGACCACTAACTCCAATAAAGATTGACCTTTTTTAGAAAAAAGATTAGTCATATATTTCTAGCGTAACCCAATTGAGCCACCTTTATCTATTCTCACTTTTTTCGAGTTACCACTGATCGTATTTGTCACCGTGATATCAAAATATGAGTTTATGGGAACGGCTCCACTAACACCAGTACAAGTGACAGTCAAACCACCATTTAAAAATTTGAAATTTACATTATCGACAGTGGAACAACTGGTCGAAATATCATCTTTAGAAACAGAAAAAGTCACATTACTCGGAAAATTTTTATTAGAAAAAATCAATTGATTATTGACTCCCACAGAGTTTAGACAATCCTGAGTGATTTTATAACCATAGGTGGGCGGTGAACTGGAAAAAGTCAGTTGAACTGACCAACCATTGGGATTAACATAAGAAGGGGATTTGACACATTTGACTCCTGACATGTCATTAGCTTGAGCGAGCCGGAGACTATTAATCAACTCTCCTGCAGCATTATCAACCTCTTGATCCTGATTAAAGCGGCGCAAATTGGGCACACTGATAAAAGTCACAATAGCAATAATACTAATCGCAATTAGAATTTCGATTAAGGTAAAACCAGCATGAGAATAAAGGTTAAAGAAGAAAGAATTAAGGAAATTTCTTCCCCTTAACTTTCTTTCCTTCATACTTAATTCTAATTCCTTGATTCTAACATTGGGCATTGATTAAAAAATAGCACAAAAACCTATGGCGCGACAAGAGAAGCTAGTCAGAATGGGTTAATTTGGTAGTTATATGTACCACTCGCGGCACAAGTACCGGTGGTAGTACCATCGAGCTTGGCACATAAATAATAATATTGGCAAGTATTGGGGTTAGTACTACAAACTGTCGTAGTGGAAATACTAACTTGAGGTTGATAAAAATAAGCGACACCAGTCGGATCTGTCGGGATAGAATTTAGATATGTTTTAGTACCATCGACACTTTTTATCGAACTTCCACACAAAGCCGTACCACAAGCAGCGGGATAATAACTATGATCAGCATAAAATTGTTGCAAGGCAGTTTGAATTTTACTCAGATCTGATTTTCGTTGTGCATCTTTAGCTTGTCTTTGGATAGCAGAGGAGCTCCCAATGATCGCTCCAAAAACAATCGCTACAATGGCTAGAGCAATAATCAACTCGATTAAGGTGAAGCCTTTTTGGTTTTTATCCTTGACTCTTGATTCTAATTCCTTGATTTTAATTACGGACATTAATAAAATTATTGCAAATTATTGAGACAAAAAACATCATTAACTTGTTCTAGATGGCCACAGATAATCCAACGAGTAATACCATCAGGCGGATTAGTAGCTGTAATTTCTCCATATGAGGCAGCATCAAGGACATCTTCTGGACAATTGGCATCCTCCAACCATGAAGTAGGACGAATGGGTTGATCACCACTAGGAGAAGTCGCATAAGCAATACAATATTTATTATTGGCACTAGAGGTAGGAATAGTGTGACTAATAAACTGAGTATCTTTGAGTGCTCCGTATTTTCCGGTCGCTGAATTTCGATTAACCTCTAAGGCTTGAGCTAAAGACTTGATATCTCCTTTAAGACGCGTATCTCGGGCACTGGCTTGAATATTGCGATAAGTAGCAATTCCAATTAAAGCTAAGATGGCAATAATTACTATGACCACCAGTAGTTCAATCAAAGTGAAACCTTGCTTGTTTGTATCCTTTATTCGAAGAAGAGGATTTTCCCTTATTCTTGATTCTAATTCCTTGATTCTAATTCCGGGCATTGAACTCATCTTTTCAAAGTTACCCAGTCTTGTCAACATTGAGAAGCTTTAGTAACTGAAGAAGTATTATTGAGCAGAACTTTTACAGATGATAGTGGAACCATCTTGTAAAGTAGTGCAGACCATCCAAGCTACCGAATTAGCCTGAGGTGTTGATGTACTCAAAGCTGTCCAACCCTGACCCCCAGCTCCGACACCCGCCACTCCCGTACTGTTACAACCCGTTCCCGATATCAATTGAGCTAGAGTCGGTTGATTCCCAACGGTAGATCCCAAGGTGGTAACCGAGCTAACACAATAAGGATTACCAGAGGGTGGAGTGGGTAAAGTTCCTGAAGCAAATTGACTGTTATCCAAAGAAGCATAACCAGTAGACACTTTGTTAGCTTCTAAAGCTCCAGATATTGATTCTAAATCTGATCTTCTTCGGGCATCATTTCCCCGACTAGTCAAACCACGGTAGGCAGCAATACCAATGACTGCTAGAATAGCAATAATCGCAATTACTACCAGCAATTCAATAAGCGTAAATCCTTCCGAAATTTGGAATTTGTAATTGGAAGTTTTTAATTTGAAAAGGGGCAGTTTTTTCATCTCTTCATATAAGATCTCACATTTTTAAAGACTGTGTCAACTTTTCCTTAATCTAGGCTAAACCAATATACCAATTCATAATCAACTGTCCCCAAAAAAAGGCAATCAGAGCTCCTAAAGAGAGAAACGGTCCAAAAGGAATAGTTTGGCCAAATTTCTTTTTACGGAAAAGAATTAAACCAATCCCAAAAAGAGAACCCAATATAAAAGCCAACATCACTCCCACAATAGCCAATGGCAAACCTAAAATTAGACCAATTAATATAGCTAATTTAAGATCTCCACCTCCCATACCGCGACCTCTAGTGATCAGAATTAAGGCACCAAAGAAAAAACCTAATACCAGGGAAGCGGCAATCCCAAAAGTCAGAGGTTCAGCAATCATCCAAGCATGCCGAGTAAAATATTCTGAATGTGGAGGAAGAAGATACTGACCAAGAGCACTACTTTTTAAACTAAAATAAAGAAAGAATATTTTAGCACCACTCAAAAAAAACAAACTCAAAAAAGTGATAATAAAAGCCGGATAGGTGATCCGATCGGGAATCAAGCCAGTTTTAATATCAGTAACCAAAACTATCGATAAGACCGTGACCACAAAGACTTCAAACCCTACATTACTGTAGACAAAAAAGGCCTCTATCCAATTGTTAAAGATAAAACCGCTAGGTAAATTCTGCCAAAAGACAAAAGCGATTATAAGTCCCATCAAAATCTCAGAAATCGGATACCAAATAGAAAGAGATGCGCGACAATGACGACATTTACCCCTTAAGACAAAATAAGAAATAATAGGCACTAACTCAAGAGGAGATAGTTGATGCTGACACTTGTCACAATGAGACCGACCAAAAAAAGTCTTACTACTAGTAGCTCTATCGGCCAGACATAAACTCAAACTTCCCAGACACGTCCCAACAAAAAAACCAATGATTAAAGTCAGCATAAATTAAGGGATTAAGTTTAGATCGGTCCCTATTTCAAACATATTAGAATTATTACCTGTATCACCACTCATTTTTTTCATATCATTGATATACTGATCTGATTCCAACTTAGCATCAAGCTCCCAATTTTGCCCATCCGAGACATAAGTATAGTGGTAAGTTCCATCATTTATCGGGTCAACTGGCAAAGTTGACAACTGTTTAGCTCCGGTCAGATTTACCTTTACCCATCCCGATCCATTCAGAGCTCTATTTCCACCTCCACCAAGATTCGATTGACCCTGACAAAGACCTTGATTCATTCCACCAACACACAAAGTATCGGCAAGAGAAGAAGAAGAGTTTTGGGAAACTTCTTCAATAGCGTTATTTAAATTATAGAGATCCACTAGCCTCCCTGAATCCTTGGCTCTTTTAGCTAGTTCCAAGGGTTTTACAGTAAACCAAATTGCCCCGAGTAAAGCTAACATAATGGCAATTACGACTAAAAGTTCAATCAAGGTAAAACCATTGCCGGTTTTGATTCCAAATCTTCGACTTTGGTGAAAGCGATGTCTTAATACAGGTCTTCGGGCAGAATGATACGGCATAATTTATTTGCTGTGAAAAAAGGTCCTCTTTAACTATTGTATACACATAAATTGATAGAGAGCAAGGTTGAGTTTTCACGACCCCCAAATCACTTAAAAGAAGCGGTGAGATTATAAATAGGCAAGATAATGGAGAGCACCAGAAAGGCCACAGCTACTCCTAAAACAACTAAAATCAAAGGTTCTATAACAGTAGTTAAGTTTTTGACCATATGATCGGCCTCTGATTCAAAATAATCGGCCAATTTAAAGGCGACTTTGTCGACCTTACCAGTTTCTTCACCGACTCGAAACATTTGAGAAACAATTTTAGGAAATACTCCCACTGCTTCAAGTTGTGCGGAAAAAGTTAAGCCCCGTTCTACTCCCAGATAAGTTTCTTTAATCGCTTTTTTATATACTGCATTTGTAATCACATCGGCCACAATATTTAAAGAATCTAGAAGCGGCACACCAGCTGTCGTCAGCAAACCAAAAGTTCTGGTAAAATAAGTCAGATTAGTACCAATAACGACTTTATTGAGAACTGGAATTTTTAGAAGTAAACTATCAAAAGTGTACTTACCCCGAGCTGTATGCAACCACTGTCGAAAGATATAAGCTCCTCCAACTCCTCCAATAATCAAAAGCCACCAGAAATTAACAAAAAAATTAGACACCGCAATCAGTATTTTGGTGGGAAGAGGCAACTCAATCGTTGAATCGGCATACAATGAGGTCAGTCGAGGAATTACAAAAATCATCATAATAAACATCACCGAAATCATCATAATAATGATTAAAGCAGGATAAATCATCGCACCAGTAATTTTGGCTCTAAACTCTCGATCTTTTTCTAAATTAGTCGCGAGTTGAGACAAAACAATATCAAGGTTTCCACCTGACTCTCCAGCCGCCACCAAGTTTGGGTAAATTGGCGGAAAAATATCGGGATGTTTTCGCAGAGCCGAGGCAAAATCTAAACCACTTTTGATATCCCGCGACACCTCATCTAAAGCTATTTTAAAGTTTTTATTTGATTGTTGTTCAGCCAAGATATCGACAGCTTCAGACAAAACCAACCCAGATTCCACCATAGTTGCTAGCTGACGAGTTGCCACCACTAAATCAGAAAAAGAGACGCGATTGAGGATTTTGTTATAAAACCGATTTCTCTTATCGGCAATTTCTTTGATCGAGATAACAATTAAACCTTTTTTACTCAGGATTCTCGCCACTCGACTTTGATCGACTGTTTCAATTGTTCCTTTATGATCAGTTCCCTGAATATCACGGGCAATATAATTAAATGTCGGCATAATTTAGTAGCTAGTAGTTGGTAGTTAGTAGTTGGCAGAGTGTTTTAACCCTAGCTACAAGCTACCAGCTACTAACTACATTAACTGGTTCTCGTAAATCCTAACAGTTTATTCAAAAGTTGGGGACGGAAAGCATAGTTCAGAGCAGTTTCGGCGGTAATCACGCCTTCTCTGACTAAAACAGACAAAGAAGTCTCCAAATTGACCATTCCCAACTCACCGGAGGTTTGAATTAAATTATCAATTAAATGAGTTTTACCCTCCCGAATCAGAGCTCTGACAGCTGGTGTTCCATATAAAATTTCTGCTGCCAAGACTCGACCAGGATTAATGGTTGGCACCAATCGTTGAGAGATAATAGCTTCAATAACTGAAGCAAACTGAGCTCGGATCTGAGGCTGCTGATTGACGGGAAAAACATCAATCACACGGTCAATACTTTGGGCGGCGGAATTGGTGTGCAGCGTGGCAAATACCAAGTGTCCTGTTTCAGCAATTGTCATCGCCGCCGCCATCGTTTCTAAGTCCCGCATTTCACCAATCAGTACCACATCAGGATCTTCTCGCAAAACGGCTTTCAAAGCATTGTTCCAACTTTTAGTATCTGAATTTAACTCTCGTTGAGAAATTAGAGCTCTTGCTTTGGGATAAACAAACTCGATTGGATCTTCAATCGTGATGATATGGACTGGATGAGTAAAATTGATCAAATTGATAAAAGAGGCGAGTGTGGTGGATTTACCATTTCCGGTCGGCCCGGTCACCAAAATCAGTCCTTGCCTCAGTTCTGTAATCCGAGTAATAGTGCTAGGAAGACCAGTTTCATCTAAGGGACGAATGACCTTAGGGATCAAACGAAAAGCGGCAGCCAAAGTCCCTTTCTGCTTATAGAGATTGACACGAAACCTCGCTTTCCCCTCAAAATCGAGACCCAAATCGAGCTCCCAATTGGCGAGTAAAATCTCTTTTTGGTGACTAGAAAGTATGGGGAAAATTAAGCTTTCGATATTGGACTCAATTAGTGTTTCTTCTTGGTTGATCTCAATAAGCACGCCATTGATACGCAAAAGTGGCTTTTCTCCCACCAAAAGATGCAAATCAGAGGCATTTCTAGTTATTACTAATTCTAAAAGTTGTTGTATAGTCATAGTTTTCTTGATGGCAGATAATAGAAAATAGAAGATCGAATTTTGAATATAGAAGATAGGAAATTGAATCTATCATCAATATTCCACCCTCAAAATACTATTCTCTATCTTCTTTTATCCATCATCTAAATCAATCCTGTCCTACCCTCAAGACTTCTTCCAAAGAAGTTAGTCCTTCTAAAGCTTTGAGATAACCGTCTTGCTTTAATGTAATCATACCTTCTTCAATGGCTTGTTTTTCGATTGCGGAAGCCGAAGCTCTCTCTAAGATAAGTTTCATAATTTTGTCAGAGACCACCAATACCTCAAAAACACCCGTTCGACCGAGATAACCTAAATCTCCACAAATACTACAGCCTTTACCTTTAAATAGTTTAACTTCTTTATTGGGAGCGAGAAGATTACCCAAAACTTGGCGGATATTTTCGACTACCTCTGGTGGGGGAACATAAGCATATTTACAGTGAGGACAGATTTGACGCAAGATTCTTTGACCTACCGCGGCATTAATAGCTGAGGCCAATAAAAATGGTTCCATCCCCATATCCAGAAGACGTGGGAGAGCCCCAGCTGCTGAATTAGTATGCAATGTCGAGAAGACCTGATGTCCAGTCAAAGCCGCCTGAATAGCTAGTTCCGAGGTCTCGGCATCCCGAATCTCTCCAACTAAAATGATATTTGGGTCTTGACGCAAAAATGACCGGAGAGCTGCCGCAAAAGTCAGACCAATGGCTGGATTAGCCTGAACTTGGTTGGCTCCGGCAATCTGATATTCCACCGGATCTTCAATAGTTAAGATATTGACCTTAGTTGTCGATAGATCCGACAAAATAGAGTAGAGAGTGGTAGTTTTTCCCGAACCAGTCGGACCACAAATCAGAAAGATTCCGTGAGCTCTAAGTAGTTGGTTTTGTAGGTTTTTTAAAGCGCCCCCCCGCAAACCTAACTCTTGAAGTGTAGGAGCATGTTGAGATTTAGCCAAAAGTCGGATCACTACTTTTTCCCCATAAACTGTCGGCAAAGTCGAGATACGTAAATCAGTCTCAATATTGTTATAGGTAAAAGTAAAACGACCGTCTTGAGGTAGTCGTCGCTCATCAATTTTGAGACCAGAGAGAATTTTTATTCTAGAAATGAGAGCTTCATGGACTTTTTTGGGCAAAATAACCTTCTCATGCAAAATACCATCAATTCGATATCTGACCCTAGTTTTATCATCTTCTGGCTCAATATGGATATCAGAAGCCCGAGTTTTGACCGCATATTCCAAAAGCTGAGTCACAATGTTAGCAACCGGTGCTTCCCGAATCACTTCTGTTTGGTCCAAAGCTGATTTTTGAGCCTGATTATTACCACCGACTACATCTACTTCCTTTAAGGCGGAGACTACATCACTGGTCAGGTTTTGGGAGTACTGATCATTGATGGCACTAATAATGTCATTTGGTAAGGCCAGAAATCTTCTCACCCTCATGCCAGCTTTTTTTTCGATAAATTGAGAAACCTGCAAATCCAAAGGATCGGCCATCGCCACATCCAAGTACCCCTCTTGTTTATCAAAAGGCAGGATTTTATAGCGTCTGGCTACAAGTTCGGGGATGAGATTAATAATTTCTGGCGTAATACTGCGATCCGAGAGTTTAATGAAACCCACTCCTAGTTGAGCGGCTTTAGCCTTGGCTATTTGCTCCTCTGAGGCAAAATTATGCTGAAGGATGATTGTTTCAACTGGAAGCCCAGAGTTCACACTCTCTAGTTTGATGGCCGAGACTTGCTGAGCAGTCAAAACCCCTTCCGAAAGTAGTATATCTTCAAGTGATTGTTGTGGCGGCATAGGACAGTAGCCTCGCTGTTAAACGGGCCTATCTTCATTATTATGGAAGTTAAATCTTAAGTCAACCAGAGTCAGATTTTTCAGAGTAGTCCACTAGACTAATACTAAGTATCAAGCTTTGCTTATGTTAAAACTGTTTGGTATATTGTTTTAAATGAAAGAACTTGATGATCAATCCCCAGAAATAGAGTTAACATCTGTTGAGTATGGACTACCTATTCCAGAGGATACAACTATACAGGCATTACTGTATGAGAGTAAAAGTCATTCAGGTAGAGATAAACATGCTATAGATATAGCAGTAGAGATTGGTACAAAAGTTATATGCCCAAGAGAGGGTATTGTTAGCCATGTAAGAGATATTAATGATCAACATGGCCCAACACCGGAATTTGCTAAATACAACAACTTTATAGAAATTAGGCATTCTGATGGAGAAATAACTCGTTTGAGTCATATTGCTAAAGATTCTAGTACCGTACAAGTAGGGGAACAAGTCACCGAAGGGCAGGAGTTAGCAAAAGTTGCTCTAGTTGGCGCAACTACTCGTCCTCATTTACACTGGATGGTTGCTAAAAGAGTTGAAGGTGATCAAAGATATCAAAGTCTTAAAATTAGACATAAAAAACCCTTAGAGGATCTATTACAAGAAAAACCCGCTTAAATAGAAGTATAAAAAGTTCCAACATAGTTAACACTCCAAGGTATTTCTCGCTTCCAGCTATCCAATATCTTTTTCTCCCGTGTTATTTTAACTTGTTTTAATTATTTCTGAGTTGAAGATTTAAACCTGTTATCAATTAGTATCATAATATAAATCCAGGCCCCACCAATTAAATAAGATCCCAAAGTATCAGAAAACCAATGTGCCCCTAAATAAATTCTTGAAATACTAATTAAAAAAAGCAAAACTAGGCCAGCATTAATCAAAGCTGTTCGAAATAACCCCATCTTTAATCTAGTAAAAACTAAATAAACTAAAAATCCATATAATCCGATAAAAGCCAACACATGCCCTGAGGGAAAACTATCTGAATTTGCAAATGTTCCAACTTGATTAATAAGACTCGAATCTGGCCTCGGTCTTGATACCACAATTTTGGCAATAGTACTAATAGTAGTTGCCCCAAAACAGGATACTATCAGTAACAAGCTCTCTTTTTCTCTGTTCATTAAAAAAAGACATAAGGCAAAAAAAATAATTGATACCGTTAATGGAATTGCATTACCCAAAAAGGTGAGCGATCTCATTAATATATCAAACCAGGGGGAGTTAACTCTTTGAATAAATTGGGTAATAAATACATCAATAGGCAATAGCGGTTGTAGTTTAACTAAAATACTAAGTATCAAAAAAGCTGCCAGAAGGATTATCAGCAAAATCCTAAAATCTCTTTTTCTAGTTTGAACGGTTTGTTTTCCGACAAATTTATCCTCTGGAATTATTTGGTTTTTTGTTTTAGCCATCTTTTAATTATAAATTGCGATTTCTATCTATTAATAGATTAATTATCTGTGTTAATCAAGATAGGTTCTTTTCAAGAGTGAAGAGGGTTCATCGGTTTTAGGAAAACCCGTAATAACGTTTAACACACTTGGAGCAATGGTAAATTTAACAGGAGTTTGACCAAAAATTCTGGCATCAGCATGGACACTACGGGGACTAGTCGTTTTGATCTCCACTTCTTTGGCTTGACTAGTGGATACTTTAGGTGAATACCGACGTTTGGCGCGAATTAACTTAAAAAAATAATTAAAAAATTCCCACTTAGTCATTTTAAACTGGGTGACTGTTAGTAAATGATCATTGAGTTTGGCTTTGGGTGCAATAGCCAAATTTGCACCAGTATATGGTCCGTTTGACACGGCAATCATGATAGCTTTTGTTTCTATAACCTTTTGGTCTAATACCAAAGTGGTTTTTCTACTGTAGTATTCCAATACCGTTTTCACCATTCTAATTAACGCTGATTTATCGCCTTTTTCTAGTTGGAGAATATATTCATGTATTTGAGCTTCCATTCCAATTCCGGCACTTTCTAAAAAATAATATGGAGAGGGTAAGGCTTTACCATCCATTTGAGTAACACAACCCATATCGATTTTTCTAGTTCGGCCGATTTTAATTAAGGCCACAGCTTTTTCTATCTCAGTGGGTATTGAAAGCATTTTGGCCACATTCATAAAAGACCCCAAAGGGATGATACCTAAAGTAGTGTCAGTATTAACCAGTCCATTGGCAACTTCTCCAACGGTACCATCCCCTCCAGCAGCCAGTATAATAGGATAATCTTTACTCAGTTCCTTTGCTAAAAGGGTAGCGTGACCAGCGTATTTTGTTGGATGATAATCAACGGGGATCTGGTATTGAGCCAAATGATCCTTGATATCCTCAAGTGTGACTGGTGGAACACGGCTAGGAATAAGTTTTCTCTTGGCACCGGCGTGAGGATTATAGATTAAGGCGATTTTTATGTGATTTGGATTAATTTTATGTTTGCTTTGGTTGGTGGTCATGTTGTGATCCTTTCCTACGATCAAAAATAATTTGTAATTCCCGAGCAATAATCAAGGTGGCTTTTGCAGCAATATATCCTATAATTATAGCAGAAAGGACGTCTGTTGGATAGTGTGCACCAATATACACCCGGCTATAAGCTATAAAAATTACAAACAACACTGCCACCCACTTTAGCTGAGGAATAAAGTTTACGATAATTGTTGAATAAAGCGTGGTTTCTCTAACATGTCCCGAGGGATATGAGGATAAATTACCCCAAGCTGACTTACCGATCTCATCCACAGAGTTAGGAAGCAAAAAAAAAGGTCTTTCTCGGTATACAAAATGCCAATCTATTGCGGCCACAGTAAAGGTTAAACCAGTTCCTAGTAAAAAACAAAGAACTGCCCACCAAAACATCGATCTTTTGTAAATTGCTATATAAAAAAGAGTAAATCCGACCATAAAATAAAAATAGCTTGGCATTCGACCAGGACTTAATGAGATAGGTAAAAAGTTATAGTTAAAAGGTAGGATTAAGGTGTCTATAAGAGAAGAATGGTATCCATGGTGGATCCCTTGATAAACTGAATTATCAAAGATTTTTATAAATGGGTTGCTTTGAATTAATACTCCCACCCCAATTGAACCTACAAATAAAACTACAATTAAAAGAGCAACTATGTGAAGTGAATGTAATTTAATAAGTGTTAATCGTTTGGTCATTTGGCTATTGCTTTCTGGCTTAAGATTAATGTTCTAGCATAGTAACGAACTAAAAATACCAGTCCTAGTATTATATTTAACAACAAAGTCATGACTCTGAAAATAAGGACAATAGCAAGAGCTTTAGAAAATCCAACGTCAGATAAAACTAATACCCCTGTCATACCACCCTCTGTGATACCCAGTCCTCCTGGGACAACACTACCAATTCCTTGAATCACCATACCAATACTTGATATAAAGATACTTTGGAGAATATCCAAATCAACTTTATAAGCATGAGCAATTATGTAAATCAATAACCCACTCAACATCTGAGAAAATAGGCTTAATCCCAAAGTTCTCACTAAAACTTTATCCGGAAGTCCAGATTTGTGATCATAAAAATTTGCCTTAATATCAATTTGAGCAAATTGCATCTTACTTAAAAAGGAATTTACAAATTTCACTTTGGAAAATTTGTGGCTTAAATATTTCATAATCTTGCCATTGGTGATAATTAAAGCAATAAGAATCATCACGATTAAAACAATTAAGATAGGAATTCTAAAAGTTTTAAATACTAGCGCTCCAAACATCGCCATGATGGCTGCAGAGGTCAATTCTAAATAAGCTTGTGTCACTATCGGACCGGTTGTTTTTAAAATATTTTGACCGGTTTCATAACGTATGAGTAACCCCCGAATAGCTTCCCCGCCTGGTAACGGAGTAATGGCTTGCCCTGCCACAAAAGTTTTGATAGTAGTCCAAAAACTAATCGTAAAATTTGTGTTGCGTAATAAGATTAAAAATCTCCAAGCTTTTAATAGAGAGATGAGAACTGAGATAAAGATAAGCTCTCCCAAAACTATATGCGGAAATTCCCATAACAGGCTGGGTATGCTAGTCAGATCAATTGATCGGCTGGCAATAAAAATCAGAAGAACAAGTAAACTAATTGCTAATAATACCCTATAAATCATAATTATTTTAAAACTTCTGAAATTATAACTTTTTTGCTGAGAATATGCCTGTCTTCATTAATATGGAAGTTAAATCTTAAGTCAACTTAAAGAAAAAAAACTTATTCTATATATTATATTAAGTCTTTAAAAACTACTTCTTTAATAAACTTCTGTAAATTAAGAAAGAGATATTTTAAATATATATTTTAATATTATCGTAATAAAAATAGTAAACGCAGACCCTAAAATAGCAACCCAAAGAGTGTATCGGAAATCTATAAATTGTATATCAGGGTATGTATAGTTTATAAATTTTTTAGGAGAATAGCGTTCACTGTTTGATCTTACTTTCCATCTTAATCGCCCAATCCAAGTTGTTGGTCTATATCCATCAATTTTAAAATAAAAAACACCTACCTTTAATTTATTTTGTATAGCAGACTTAATAAATTTGTAGAAAATATAAGCTCCACCACTAGACACTTCAGCTTTTACTATATTATTCATTTGTTCGTTAATAAAAAGAATAGAGAAACTTGGATTATCTAAATAGAAACCTAATCTTTTCTTTAACAGCTTAGATAGACCATTAGGTTTTTCACTTAGACTTACTCGCTTGAGTTGTGGAAATAGTAGTGGGTAATCTCCTTCTTGGCCAAATTTGATAAATTCTTCCAATCCATCAAAATCTATTACAGCATCTGTTTCTGTAATAACTAGCACATCGCCATTTTTTATAGAATAAAGCCCTTTTAAGATTGCTTGCTCCTGATCAATTAGAGTATTAACTTTAATAATTTTTACACCAACCTCTTGGATTATTTTTTGTGTTTCCTTATCAGAATTCATAGTAATAACGACAATTTTTATAAATCCTCTCTCCTTGAGATTTAAAATTAATCTTCTAAGGTATTCTCCCTCTCTGTAACAAGGTAATAGTATTGTTATTTTTTTAAATTCCTGGGACTTCATTTATGCGGCTATTTTACTAAATCAGTTTTGGAATACCAAATACTTAACTAAAGTCAATTGCAGATAATTGCTATTAAAGTGGCTTTTGTGTTAAAAACAGTGCGTGGCAAGTAGAATTATTGTCAGCTCCAATCTCACTTCTCGGGAGAAATATCTCTTGGAATCCTTAGAATCTTTTGGAATGAAACCTAATCATCCAGATCTCTTGTACCTAGATGATGAATCCAAATTGGGAGTGGAAGAGGGAAAACTGGTCCGCCAACATTTATCTCTCAAACCATACTCGGCCGAAAAAAGAGTTGTTATCCTCACCTCCGCTCATAAACTCACCCCCGAAGCTCAAAACTCACTTCTCAAAACTCTAGAAGAGCCACCTCTGGCCTCAGAGATCATCTTGGGAGTCGAGAAATTAGATAACTTATTAGATACCGTCATTTCTCGGTGTGAAGTGGAATATCTGGATCAGAATCAAGAATTAAGAATTAAGAATAAAGGAGAAGACGTCCAAAACTTTATTAATAAAAATACGACAGACAGATTTAAACAGATAGAAAAAATGGAGGAGAGAAAGGCTTTTTTGGAAGAGTTAGTCGAATATTATCGAAGTAAATTGCATAGTGGCGACAAAAATACCGTCCCAGTCCTGGAGGAACTTTTGAGTATGCAACAGTGGATCCAGAGCAATGTTAACGACCGCGCCATACTTGAATATGCAGCATTAGTAATTCCAATTAAACAATAAATGTCATGCCGAACTTGTTTCGGCATCTTCCAAGCCAGGATATTATTAATTATTTGGAGGATCCTGAATCAAGTTCAGGATGACATAGTTTAGACTGTTACAGCAGGTTAAATACAACTACCAAACTTGCATATTATTGAGTGGTCTGATAGACTATAAAACGTTAAAAGAAACTGTGAACCGTGAACAAATAACTAACTAACAAATTCCATTATGCCTGAACAAAAATACAACGCTAGCCAAATACAAGTCCTAGAAGGACTAGAACCAGTCAGAAAACGTCCCGGAATGTATATCGGCTCTACTGATAGCCGGGGTCTGCACCACCTGGTCAAAGAGGTAGTCGATAACTCCATGGATGAAGCTCTCGCCGGTTATGCCAAAAACGTTTGGCTCGTTCTACACAAAGACAACTATATTACTGTCGCCGATGATGGTCGGGGAATTCCTACTGATATCCATCCTAAAACTGGAAAATCAGCGATGGAGGTCATCATGACAACCCTTCACGCTGGAGGAAAATTTGGTGATGGCGGATACAAAGTTTCTTCTGGTCTACACGGTGTCGGAGTATCGGCGGTCAATGCTTTGTCCGATTATCTGCACGTTGAAGCCAAAAGAGCCGGGAAAATCAACTTCCAAGAATACGAACGGGGAGTACCAAAGGCTGATGTCGCCTTACTCACCAAAAGTACAACTTTGCCATTTGAATCCAGTTTTGTCTGGGAAGTCGAGACTGGTACTAAAACCACCTTTTTGGCAGACAAGACTATCTTTTCGACCATCACTCCTGATTTTGACAGGCTTGCCAAGCAACTGCGCCAAGTAGCTTATCTGGTCGCGGGAATCTATTTTCATATTTATGATGAGCGAAGCGGCCAAGAGTTACATTTCTATTTCCAATCTGGTACTGCCGCTCTGATCAAAGCTCTTAATAAAAATAAAGGCCTTATCAATTCCACACCTATCTTAATTCACAAATCCGTAAGTGATATCGATGTTGAAGTGGCAATCCAATATAACGATGGCTTTGTCGAGAATGTGGAAAGCTTTGCCAATGTCGTGCCGACCACTGAGGGTGGGACTCATGTCACTGGTTTCCGCATGGCTCTAACTCGAGTGATTAATGATTATGCAAGAAAAACTGATGTCCTCAAAGCTAAAGATGAAAACTTCACCGCTGATGATAT
>JADMIO010768788.1_pt1 | contig 31944 bp, 37 predicted proteins | sample 8958161 | NCBI WGS metagenome assembly JADMIO01 (sample SAMN16585339, study PRJNA669376) | soil metagenome | isolation source: Crop rotation soil | place: USA: Cullars Rotation, Alabama | collected 2011
CCGCGACTTCAAGTCACGTGAATTCCAAGCTTCGGATCCCACTGTGCTGGAAAGGGGACCCAGATGGCCTCGACCGGAGAGGTGATGGCGATCGAGCGGACCTTCGAGGCCGCGCTGATGAAGGCGGTGCGCTCCCTGGAGCAGAAGCAGCCGACGGCGGCGGAGCTGGCGCGCGACGAGCTGATCGACCAGCCGAACGACCGCCGGCTGTTCGCGCTCCTGGCCGCCCTGCGCTCCGGCGCCGGTGAAGAGGAGCTGGCCCGGCGCACCCACATCGACCGCTGGTTCATCGACCGCCTGGCGACGATCGTCAAGCTCGAGCAGAGCGGCGATCCGCGCGCGCTGCGGCGCGCCGGCTTCTCCGACACCATGATCGTTGCCCTACGGGGTGACGCTGTCGAGCCTGCGCGCCCGGCCTACAAGCTCGTCGACACCTGCGCCGCGGAGTTCGAGGCCGCCACTCCTTATTACTACTCGTGCTGGGAGGAGGAGGACGAGGCGGAGAGGACCGGCGCGAAGTCGGCCCTCGTCATCGGCTCGGGTCCGATCCGGATCGGCCAGGGGATCGAGTTCGACTACTGCAGCGTGCACGCCGCTCGCACCCTGCGCGAGATCGGCGTGCGGTCGGTGCTCATCAACTCGAACCCCGAGACCGTGTCCACCGACTTCGACACCTCGGACCGCCTCTACTTCGATCCCCTCGACATCGACGGCGCCGCGCAGGTGGCAGCTTCAGAGAGCGTGGCCGGTGCGCTCGTGCAGTTCGGCGGCCAGACCGCGATCAACCTCGCCGAGCCGCTCGAGGAGCGCGGCGTGGCCATCCTGGGTTCGGCGACAGAGGCCATCGACCTGGCCGAGGACCGGCGCGCTTTCGCTCAGGCCCTCGACAGCATCGGCATCCCACAGCCGGTCGGCGGCACCACGACCAACGTCGAGGAGGCGGTGTCGATCGCTGAACGCGCCGGCTACCCGGTGCTGGTGCGGCCGTCCTACGTGCTCGGCGGGCGTGCGATGGAGATCGTGCGCGACCGCCGCGACCTCGAGCGCTACATGAGCTGGGCGGTGAGCGCGATGCCGCGCGGCACCGTGCTCGTCGACAAGTACCTGATGGGCGACGAGGTCGAGGTGGACGCGATCACCGACGGCGAAACCGTCGTCATCCCAGGGGTGATGAAGCACGTCGAGCGCGCTGGCGTTCACTCCGGCGATTCGTATGCGGTGTATCCGGCCCCCGGCCTGGAGCCGGCCGCGACACGCGACGTGATCGACTACACGATCCGGATCGCGCGCCATCTGCGCCTGCGCGGGCTCATCAACGTTCAGTACGTCGTCCACCGCGGCAAGGTCTACGTCCTCGAGGTCAACCCGCGCGCCTCGCGAACCGTGCCCTTCCTTTCCAAGGTGACGGGGGTGCCGATGGTCGACCTGGCCACGCGCGTGATGCTCGGCGAGAAGCTCGCCGACGCCGGATGGCAGACCGGCCTCGTCGAGGCGCGCGACCTCGTCGCGGTCAAGGCGCCCGTGTTCTCGATGAGCAAGCTGCCCGCGGTGGACTCCTACCTGGGTCCGGAGATGAAGTCGACCGGGGAGGCGATCGGCATCGACCGCACGCTGACCGCGGCCATGCGCAAGGCGTTTGCCGCTTCCGGCGTGCACGTCAAGCGCGGCGGCTCGGTGCTGCTCACCATCGCCGACGCCGACAAGGCGGAGGTGCTGCCCATCGTGTCTCGGCTCGTCGAGCTGGGCTGCGCGCTGGTGGCCACCGAGGGCACCGCGGCGGCGCTGCGCCGCGCCGGCTTCTCGCCGCGCGTGGTGGCCAAGATCGCCGAGACCGGCGCCACGGTGCTCGACGTGATCGTCAACGGCGAGGTCGACCTGGTGATCAACACGATGTCGAACATCTACGCGGAGACCGGGGATGGCGAGCGGCCTGTGTTCAAGGACGGGTTCGAGATCCGGCGGGCCGCGGTCGAGCGCCGCATCCCGTGCCTCACGTCGCTGGACACGGCGGCGGCGCTGCTCGACGCGGCGACCTCGGTGCGGGGTGAGATGGAGGTGCGCACCATCGACGAATGGAGGGCGGGTGTTCCTGCTTGACGCCCCGCTAACCGGAAGGCACCAGGTGGCGCGCGACATGTGGGCGCTCTCATTCGAGGCGCCCGAGATCGCGAACTCGGCGGAGCCCGGGCAGTTTGTCAACCTCGGCCTGGGCCGGGAATTCACGCTCCGACGGCCGTTCTCAGTCCACGGTTGCGAGGGCGACCGGATCGAGATCGTGCTGAAGGCTGTCGGAGTTGGAACGGCCCAGCTCCTCGACATGAAACCTGGGACGCCGGTCAGCTGCTTGGGACCGCTGGGTCGTCCCTTTGACCTGCCGCGCCACGCTCCGGGCAAGCGCCTGGTCCTGATCAGCGGCGGCCTGGGTATTGCGCCGATGCCTCTCGCGCTGCGCGAAGCTCACCGGGCGGGCATGCTCACGACCTCGGTCCACGGCGCCCGAACCGCGCTCGACCTCTATGTGGACGTGACCGGACACAAAGTGGTCTGGGCGACCGACGACGGCACCCAGGGTTTCCATGGAACCGTTGTCGACGCGGCCCCGGACGGCGACCTGGTCATCGCCTGCGGGCCCAACCGAATGCTGGCCGCCGTCGCCAAACGCTGGCCTGACGCGCAGGTCGCCGTCGAGACGTACATGGGGTGCGGCACGGGCGTCTGCCTCGGGTGCGCTGTGCCGCTCACGCGTGGCGGCTACGACCGCGCCTGCAAGGAAGGCCCGGTCTACAGGGCGGCCGACGTGGACTGGGCGGCGCTGCCCAGCCACCTGCCGTATGCGGCGCTCGCGTGACCGTGGACATGTCCGTCGACATCGGCGGCTTCAGGCTGCGCGGCCCTGTGCTCGCGGCCTCGGGCACGTTCGGCTACGGCACGGAGGTGCCTCTGCTCGAGCGCCGCGCGCTCGGGGGCATGGTTTCGAAGGGCATCTTTCTGCGGGCGCGGGCAGGCACACCCCCGCCCCGGATCGTCGAGACGCCGTCCGGGATGCTGAACGCGATCGGCCTGCAGGGTCCTGGCGTCGACGCGCTGATCCGCGACTACGCGCCGCAGTGGGCCACGTGGGACTTCCCGGTCCTGGTCAACATCAACGGCGAGAGCGCCGCGGAGTACGGGGAGCTGGCGGCGCGGCTCGACGGCGTACCTGGCGTCGCGGGCTTCGAGATCAACATCTCCTGCCCCAATGTCGAGCAGGGCGGCATGTACTTCGGCAACGACCCGCGCGCGGCGGCGACGGTGGTCGAGGCGGTGCGGCGGCGGACCAGGCTTCCGGTCTGGGTGAAGCTCACGCCGATGGTCACGGACATCGGGGTCATCGCGAGGGCCGCCGAGGCCGCAGGCGCGGATGCCCTGTGCGCTGTGAACACGTTCGTCGGGATGTCGATCGACCTCAACGCCGGCAGGCCGCGGCTGAGCTTCAGGTCGGGGGGTCTATCAGGGCCGGCGATCCGCCCGCTGGCGGTGCACCTGGCGCACCAGGCCGCACGCGCCGTGCGCATCCCGGTGATCGGGGTCGGTGGCATCTCGCGGGCTGAGGACGCGCTGGAGTTTCTCGTCGCGGGCTGCGCAGCGGTGCAGGTGGGCACGGCGACCTTCGTCAACCCGCGGGCCATCGAAGGTGTGCACGACGGCATCGCCGCGTTTCTGGCGGGGAAAAAGCTCGCGTCTCTGGCTGACCTGCCCCGGTATCTTCTCCGCGACTAGATGTCGACCGAGATGCCGCCGCGGTCAGGTGAGTCGGGTGCGCTGCAGATCCTGGCCACCGAGCACTGGAGCCTGCTCGCGACGCGTGCCCTGACCTATCAGGAGTCGCTGGGGCGCGTGAACATGTTCCTGGCGATCCTGTCCGGCGCCATGATCGCCCTGGCCCTGATCGCTCAGGCAGACCACTTCGGCCGGACGTCGATCTCAGTCGCCATCTTCATGCTGACCGTCGTCTTCTTCACCGGCTTGGCCACGATCAGGCGCCTCCTGATGCTCAACCGCGACGACTACAAATGGGTGGTCGGTATGAACCGGCTCCGGCATGCCTACCTCGAGCTCCACCCGGAGCTCGCGCCCTTCTTCATCACCAGCCAGCACGACGACCTCCGCGGGGCACTCCACACCCTGGGCCTCGACCCTGCCAGCGCCCCCACCCTGGGGACTTTCTTTCACGGCTTCGTCACCCTGCCCGGCATGCTCGGCGTGATCGTTTCCTCCGTCGGGGCCGCGATCGCCGCCCTTGCCGCGGTGGGCTTTGAGGCCCCGACGTACGTGGTTCTGATCGTCGGCGCGGCGGCATTCGTCTCCTCAGAGGCGGCCATCATGCAATCGGGCCTCCGGTCTTTTCGCCGGTACGGCCCGGCCGCGGACAGCCACTTCCCGACGCCGACGAAGTAGTTGGCCTTGCGCGGGTCGAACCGCGCACCAACCTTTCAGAATCGCGAGTGATGCTGGAAGTTGCTGGCCTGGCCAAGCGCTATGGCGAGGTGCTCGCGCTGCGCGAGCTCACCGTCAACGTCGGCGAGGGCGGCTGCCTCGTCCTGCTCGGCCGCAACGGCGCCGGCAAGACGACGGCGCTCCGCTGCATGGCCGGGGTGCTGGAGCCGACCTCCGGCTCGGTACGGGTCGACGGCATCGACTCGGCCGCCGATCCCGCCGGGGTCCGGGCGAAGGTGGGCCTGATGCCCGAGGTCCCTGGGCTGTACGAGCGCATGTCGGCGCGCACGTACCTCGACTACTTCGGCGCCATCTACGACCTCGAGCAGCGCCTGCGCCGGCACCGAATCGAGGAGCTGCTCTATCGGTTCGACCTCACCGACGCCGCCGACCGCTGGCTGGGCAGCTACTCGAAGGGGATGCGGCAGAAGGTCGCGCTCATCCGCGCCACCATGCACCGGCCCCGGCTGGTCCTGGCCGACGAGCCCACCTCGGCCCTCGACCCCGACAGCGCCCGTCGCGCCTGGGCCTACCTCAAAGAGCTGCAGGAGGACGGCTGCGCGCTCGTCATCTGCACGCACTCTATGGAAGAGGCCGAGATGCTGGCCGGGTCGATCGGCATCATGTCCGCCGGTCGCGCGCTCGCGGTCGGCGACGTCGCGGAGCTGCGTCGAAAGTCCGGGCTGCAGGTGAGGCGCGAGATGCGCGAGCTGCCGACCCTGCAGGACATCTACCTGGCCATCGTTGGCAATCGCCATGAGCTTGCTGAGCCCGTCTCTGCGTAGCGTGGAGATCGCCAAGGCGCGGCTGGTCGCGACCCGCGACCTGCGCGATGCCACCAGCGAGCTGCGCCTGATCATGGCCATGGTCACGCTCACGCTCGCCATCCCCATCGCAAGCGCCATCGGCATTCGCGCCCTGGCCTACTTCGGCGGCGGCACGGCGGTGGTCAACCGGCTGTCGATCGTCGGCGCCTTCTTCGTCGTCTTCATCCCGGCCAGCTTCTCCCTCGTGCTCGCCCTCGAGGCCTTCGTCGGCGAACGCGAGCGGGCGACGTTGGAGGTCCTGCTGTCGACGCCTTTGAAGGAGGCGGAGATCTACGCCGGCAAGGTCGCGGCGGTGCTCCTCATCTCGCTCGCGCTCTGCTACGGCGGCCTGATCGTGTACTGCGTCGCCGTGTTTCCAGGTCTTGGTTACTTTCCCCTCGACGTCATCGTCGCCATCGCGCTGTCGACGATCTGCCAGGTGGCGGCCATGGTCGCCGGCGCGGTGATCATCAGCCTCAACGCACGGACCATGCGCGCGGCCAATGTGATGGCCTCGTTCATCATCCTGCCGGTCACGGTCTTTCTCAACCTCGAGGCCGCGCTCATCCTCCTTGGCCGGGCCGAGTTCCTGTGGGGCTTTGCCGGCCTGATGAGCGCGCTGGCGGTGATCTTCCTTCGCATGGGCCTGGCGGGCTTCTCGCGCGAGGCGCTGCTGGCGCGCGAGGTGGGGCTGCGCCGGCCGCTCGACCGCGCTGTGGGCGCCGTCCGGTGGAGCTTTCGGGGCCGGCCCGGCCTGTTCCCCCTGGTCTGGATGCGCCGCGCGCCGATGACGCTGGCCGCGCTCGGGCTGCCCGCGGGCGCCGCGGCCGGTTACCTGGCGGGCAAGACCGACGCGATTCCCGGCCAGGTGGTGGTCCCGGTCCTCGGCAACCTGATCACAGCCGCCGGCGGCAGCGGTTCAGAGCTCGACGGCTTCATCGCCATCTTCGGCCACAACGTGCTCGCCTTCGTCCTGGTGGCGGTGCTGGCGGTCTTCACCGCCGGCCTCAGCGGCTTCGCCCTCACGTTTCTACCAGGCTTCCTCCTGGGCTACGCCGCGGCCCTCTCGTCCTGGGGCCTGGTGCTGGGCGGCATCGCCGCGAACGGGCTGCTGGAGATCCCTGCCGCGATCATCGCCGGCGGTCTGGTCATCCAGATCGGCGCCAGCGCGATCCACATGGAACCCCGCGGCGGCTGGTCCGCCAGGGTGCTGGCCTCAGTGGCCGACTACGTCCGCGCCCTCCGCTGGCTGGTGCCCGCCCTCGCCGTGGCGGCGGCGCTCGAGGTTCGGTTCGGCTGAGACCGGCTTGGCGCCGAACACCTCGGGCCGCAGCACGCGGATTCCGCCCACCACCGCCCCGGCGATGATGGTTCCGGCCGCCAGCGCCCACGGCGCGCCGAAAAGAGTCGCCAGCGCTCCGGCCTGCATGCTGCCCAGCGGCCCGACTCCGATCAGCGCCTGCGCGTAGAGTGCCATCACCCGGCCGCGCAGGTGGTCCGGGGTCGCCGCCTGGATCCGGTTGTTGGCGGTGGCCACGAAGGAGATCTGGCAGTAGCCGGCCACGAACAGGGCGACCAGCGAGATCAGGAAGTTTCGCGAGACGCAGAACTCGAGCAGCGCCGCCACCCATATCCCAGCCATCCAGAACTGGCGGCGAGGCTCAGCCCCGAGCGTGGGCGAGAACGCGAGCGTGAGGGCGCCGACCAGCGCGCCCAGGCCCATCGAGGCCATCAGAAATCCAAAGCCGCCGGCGCCGACGTGCAGCACCTGGTCCGCGAACAGCGGGATCAGCGTCAGACGGTTCATGGCGAAGAGCGAGAAAACCGCCACCGCAATCAGCATCATCCCGACCATCGGGTCGTGGCGTGCGTAGGCGAAGCCCTGCGCGATCCGTTCCCGCCAAGGTTGCTCGGTTCGCTCCCGCGCGACCGACGGCAGGTTGCGCATCAAGAGCAGCGCGGCGACCGCGGCCAGGTAGCTCAGCGAGTTGGCCAGAAAGCAAAGCGGCACACCGATCGCCGCAATGAGCACCCCCGCCACCGACGGTCCGACCACCGCGGCGCCGTTGAAGACCGATGAGTTGAGCGCGATCGCGTTCATCAGGTCCTGTCGCCCGACCATCTCGATCAGGAACGCCTGGCGGGCGGGGACGTCGAAAAGGTTGATCGTCCCTGTGGCGGCGGCCGCGACCAGCACCATCCAGTACTCGGCGTGGCCGGTGCTGGAGACGATGAAGAGCGCGAACGACGGCAGCGTGAAGAGCGACTGCGTCGCCAGCAGCACGTTGCGCTTGCGATAGCGGTCGGCGACCACGCCACCGAACTGGCTGCCGATGAGCACCGGCGTGAACTGCACCGCCAGCACCAGGCCGACGAGCAGCCCGCTGTGCGTGAGCTGCAGCGCCAGCCATGGCATGGCCACGCTCTGCATCCACGTCCCGACGGTGGAGATGATCTGTCCGGTGAGGAACAGTCGGTAGTTGCGATGCCTCAGCGCGCCGAGCAATTGGTCCTATTCGATAATCGCAGGGTGACCAGTATCCGCGAGACGGTCGACATCGAAGCACCCGCCGCGCGCGTGTGGGCGGTGGTCCAGGAAGACGCGGTCAACGCGCCGAAGTGGTCGACCAACCTGACCAAGATCGAGAAGCTCGACTCCGGGCCGCCCGGTAAGGGCACCCGCTACCGCTACCACCTCGACCTTCCGGGCGGGATCAAGGAGACGCTGGAGGTCGAGCAGACCGTCTACACGAAGCCCAAGCGCTGCGCGGGCCGGTTCGTGCGCGGCCCGTTGAAGGGGACGTGGTCATACGCGTACACAGAGAAGGACGGCGTGACCCATGTGGTCTACGAGATGGATTACCAGCTGGGCGGGCTGTTGCGTTTCGCCGGCGGCCTCCTGGCCGGCCAGTATGCCGAGGGAATCCGCAGCAACCTGGGCCGGCTCAAGAGGTACGTCGAATCGGGCAAGGGCCCGAAGGCGGCAAAGGTTTCCAGAGGCTGAGCCGTCAGGCGGCGAGCTTCGCCAGGCGTGGCGCCACGCGCTCCAGCTTGCGGGCGGTGCGCACCTCCTGCTCGCGGTTGGCCGTCAGCAGCTTCACCGCCTGGCGGTTCTTCAGCATCTCGGCGCCCTGGATGAGGTCCGCGTACGCGACCATCTCGTAGTGCTCGGCCTTCGTCGCGCCGGTGGCTATCATCCCGTCGCGCAACTCTGGCGTGCCGGCCTCGTCCATCGCCTTGGATCCCTCCTCGACGATGCCCTTGGCGCCGCTGCAGGTCTGGCGCTGCGGCTCCTTGTCGATGCTTGAGAACACCTTCTCCAGGTTCTCGATCTGCCCGCGGGTCTCTTCCATGTGCTGCTCGATGAGGCTCTTCAGCTTGGGGTCGGTCGCGTTCGTCAGCATCATGTCCTGAGCCTCCAGGAACTGATGCTCCGCGTCGTAGATGTCGGCGAGCTCGTGCTCGAATTTTTCACGCGAATCCTTGATGGGCATTGCCACCTCCTGAAAGTTGGTTTGCAATGAGTGCAACGCCCTCGCGAAGCATCGATACCTGCGTCGTCCGAAGTGGGGAAAGAAATGAAAAAGAGGCTTAGCTAATCTCCGCCTCGGCCTCGATCTCGACCTTCCAGCGCGGGTCGAGCAGCGCGCTGACCACGATCATGGTCGAAGCAGGCCGTGAGTCACGCATGGCCTCGCCGTGCGCGCGGCCCACCGCATCACCGAAGGCGGCGTCCGTCAGGTACATGCGAGTCCTGACCACGTCCTTGGCCTCCGCCCCGGCCTCGGCAAGAGCCTTCTGGATGATCTCGAAGCACCGTTTGGCCTGCGCGTAGGGGTCTGGGTCGCATGAGCCGTCGGGCCAGACCGGCGCGGTGCCCGAGACGAGGACACGATGGCCGCTGCGGATGGCGCGGCTGAATCCGATCTTCGGCTCGAAAGGCGACCCGGAGCTGATGCGCTGCCGGTCGCCCAAGGGCTAGGGCCGGCGGAAGGGCAGGAGCTCGAGCTGCTCGAAACGATCCTGGACGGCGGAGCGAAGCTCGTTGGAGAGGGCGCGGAGGCGCTCCTGTGAGGCGCGGTCCTCAGAGCTCAGTGACTTGAGGCGGCGCAGCACGGTGTGCATGGCGTAGAGGCCTGTCGCTTCGTCTCCGGCCAGCCTCGCGGCGGCGCTGCGCAGCTCCCGGGCCAGGTCTTCGTGGTTGTGTGCTCGAAGCCAGTTCGCCAGCCGGGCCGCGGAGACCATCACGCGCTGGGTCTTGGGGTTGAGCCCAGGCGGGACCACATCGCGAGGGCTCGCCGCCTGGAAGACGGAGACCCGCGACCGCGCGGGCCGCAGCGCGTAGAGGCGGCGCAGGACTCCTTTCAAGCTCGGGCCGATGATGACCAGGATGCCGGCGACCATCAGCAGGCCGGCGATCAACCCGGCGACCAGTTCGAGCATCGTGCCTAGGGTACATTTTGAGGCCGTTCGAGTTGTTCGCTAAGGGGTAAAGGATGGCAAGCAGGTCCAGGCCCGTGGCGGTGGTCACTGGGGCGTCGTCGGGAATCGGAGCCGCGACGGTCACGGCGCTGTCCCGCGCCGGCTATCGCATCGTCGCGGGCGCGCGCCGGCTCGAGAGGGTCAAGCGCGTGGTCGGCGAGGCGGGGTTGGCGCTGCCCCTCGACGTGACCGACAAGGAGAGCATCGAGGGCTTTGTCGCCGAGACGTCCAAGCGCTTTGGCAAGGTGGACGTGCTTGTGAACAACGCCGGGCTGGCCCTCGGCCTGACTCAGATCGCGGAAGGTCGCGATGACGAATGGGTGGGCATGTGGGACGTCAATGTCCTCGGGCTGCTGCGCGTGACGCGCGGCTTCCTGCCCCTGCTGCGTAAGGCGCCGCACGCGCACATCGTCAACCTCGGCTCGATCGCCGGCTTTGAGGTTTACAAGGGCGGCGCGGGCTACACGGCGACCAAGCACGCCGTGCGCGCCATCTCGCGCACGTTGCGCATCGAGCTCAACGGCGAGCCCATCCGGATCACCGAGATCCTGCCTGGGATGGTGGAGACGGAGTTCAGCGTCGTGCGCTTCAGCGGCGACAGGGCGGCGGCCAAGTCGGTCTACGCAGGGGTCAAGCCGCTGGTCGCGAAAGACATCGCCGAATGCATCCTGTTCGCCGTCACCCGCCCGCCGCATGTCGACATCGACGAGATCGTGATCCGGCCTGTGGCCCAGGCGCAGAGCTGGCTGGTCGCGCGCAAGACATAGCCGAGCACCATGGCGGTTTGGCCGCTAGCTGATCAGTCCGGCCGCACGGGCCTCCTCGCGCGTCATTCAACAACCCGGGTCGCCGTACTGCCCGCAGCATGCCCGCCCGCGCAGCAGCTTGCGGCGGAGGATGTTGTCCGCCACACGGCGCGACCGCTCGAGCAGGCCGTAGTCGCCCGCCCGGAGGTTCTTGATGAAGCTGTTGGGCCCGCTCACTCGTAATAGTTTTGCCTGAACTCGATCCAGCCGGGGTAGGGGCAGCCGCTGGAGGTGGCGGCGTGCGTGCAGTGCACGCCGAGCGTGGGCCCCGGATCGATGTACAGCCGCCCATGGATGACGACCGCATCGCCGGTGTGCAGCGGCACCGACGGGGCGAGCGTCGTGTTGTGATCCACCTCGAGCCGCTCCCCGGTCGCCGCCCTGACCTGGAAACGCTCGTGACCTCCTGACTCGACAGGGTTGTTCACCACGGTCGCGTCGAAGGTCACCTCGGCGCCGTCGGCGCCGTTGGTGACGTCGCGGTGGAGCTGCTGGTCGTCTGGCGTGTCCCGTCCGCCGCACGCGCCGGCGAGCAGCAGAAGCACGGTGGCGCTACAGAGCCAGCGCCTGTTCCAGGGAGAGCTTGCCTTCATAAAGGGAACGACCAAGGATCACACCCCACGCCTCGCGCTCGCGCACCTGGCGGATGTCGTGAAGCGTCGAGATGCCGCCCGCGTACAACAGCAGGTGACGGGTGAGCGCCCTCACCTGCGAGAGGGTCTCGAGGTCGGGCCCCTGCAGCGTGCCGTCGCGCTCGGTGCTGGTCAGGACCACCCCGGCCAGCGGCAGCGCGTCCCAGCGCGCGATCAGGGTGGGAATGTCGAGCGCTTCGGTCTCGGTCCAGCCGCTCACCGCGGGCTTGCCCTCTCGAACATCGAGCGCCGCCATCACGCCGCGGGGAAATCTCGCCGCGCACCTCGCGAGCAGCTCGGGGTCGCGCACCGCGGCCGTGCCCATGACCACGTTCGTGGCGCCGGCCTCCAGCCACGCCGCCACCTGCTCCTCGCTCCGGACTCCGCCCGCGACCTGGACGCTCATGCCGCTCGCCTCGATGATGTCGTTGACGACGGCTCGGTTGTCGGGGGCGCCCCGCGCCGCATCGAGGTCGACCACGTGGAGCCGCGTCGCGCCGGCTCGGGCGAAATCCTCCGCGATCGTGGCCGGGTCGTCCGAATAGACCGTCCGCTTCTCGAAGTCTCCCTGCACCAGGCGGACGCAGTGTCCGTCCATGATGTCGATGGCGGGGATTACAAGCACCCGTCTATGGTGACCGGCCGGGACGGGGTCTTAACTATCTGTAGTTGGTGAATTGAAGCGGGACCGGGATGTCCTCGGCCTCGCGGAGCATCTTGATCACCGCCTGCAGGGTGTCCTTGTCCTTCCCGACCACCCGCATTTGGTCGCCCTGGATCCTGACCTGCACCTTGGCGCTCACGTTCTGGATCCTCTTCCGCAGGTCCCGGGCGATCTCGTCGGTGATGCCGGCGTTCAGCGCCACCTCGATCTGACCCCGGGCGCGGCCGATCGTCTTCGGGTCCCCGGCCTTGAACAGCTTCGGCGAGAGCTGGCGCCGTGCCGCCTTCTCGCGCAGCACCTGCAGAGCCGCTTTCGCCCGGTCCTCACTGGCCGACTCGATGACGATCACCTTGTCCTGGCGGTCGTAGCTGGTCTGCGTGTCCTTGAAGTCGTACCGGGTCTGCACCTCGCGGCGCGCCTGGTCGATCGCGTTGGTCAGCTCGGCCGGGTCGAACTCCGAGACGACGTCGAAAGAGTTCTCAGACACTCGGCGTGGCGAGGATGGCCTGGACCCCGAGGTAGACGGCGTAGACGGCGAGCGCGATGCCGGCCAGCGAGCTCAGGACGAGCAGCGCTCCGATGCCCAGGGTGCCCTGGTCGTACGGCTCCAGAGGCGGCTTGTCGTACGGGTCGGGACCGAAGTCGAGGTCGTAGACGCCTTCCTCGCGGGCTCGCTCGGCGAGCTCTTCCAGGACCGGCTTGCCGCCGGCCGGGATCGACCTGCCCTCGAGGTTGGCGAGGGCGTCCTTGAGGTTGTCGCGGGTCTTGCCCAGCTCCGCCACGACCGGGTCGAGGGTCTGCATCGCGGCCGGCGTCGGGTACTTCCGGCGGAGGTCGGCGATGATTCCGTAGAGGCTCACTATCGGGGGATTCTTTCAGATGACGGCCGGCCTGTGCACACCAGCCGCTGGCTGCGGGTGGCCGCCGGTGGCGCGATTACACTTAGATCGGAGTTGAGTGTGGAAGCCAAAGCCAAAGTCGTAACCAAGAAGCCGTCCGCGCATCCGAACACCTGGGTCTTCTATGACGGAGAGTTCGGACGCTACAACGACATCCGTCTCGGCCTGATGACGCATGCGCTGCATTACGGCACTGGATGCTTCGAGGGCATCCGGGCCTACTGGAACCCGCGCCGCGAGCAGCTCTTCCTCCTCCAGGCGCCGGCGCACTACGACCGGATGCGGAGGTCGGCCAACGTGCTGCGGATGAAGCTGCCCTACTCGACCGAGGAGCTGGTGCAGCTCACGCTTGACGTTCTGCGCCGCAACGACTTCAAGTCGGACGTCTACATCCGTCCTCTTCTTTATGCGTCGAGCGAAGAGATCGGCGTCCGGCTGCACAACATCAACCACAGCTTCTTCATCTACGCCATCCCGTTCGGCAACTACGTCGAGATCGAGGGTGGCATCAGGTGCATGGTCAGCACGTGGCGCCGCGTGCCGGACCAGTCGCTGCCGGCCCGGGCCAAGATCACGGGCTCTTACGCGCAGTCGGCGCTCGCGAAGTCGGAGGCGGTCGAGTCCGGCTACGACGAGGCGATCGTGCTGACCGTCGACGGCCACGTCTCCGAGGGCTCGGCCGAGAACGTCTTCATGCTCAAGGACGGAACCTTCTACACGCCGCCGGTGACGGACGACATCCTCGAAGGCATCACTCGCACGCTGATCATCGACCTCATCAAGGACGAGCTCGGCAAGCCAGTTATCGAGCGCAGCATCGACCGCACAGAGCTCTACACGTGCGACGAGCTCTTGCTCTGCGGCACCGGCGCGCAGATCTCGCCTGTGGTCGAGGTCGACCGCCGGCCGGTTGGCGACGGCAAGGTGGGCGAGTTCACGCAGGAGCTGCAGAACATCTACTTCGGCGCGGTCCGCGGCGACACGCCGAAATACAAGGACTGGTCGATACCCGTCTACTAGAGGCTGGCGCCCGGCGTAGGCTGGCCCGGCGATGAAGGTCGTGGTCGCACCCAACGCTTTCAAGGGCACGATCTCGGCCCCGGCGGCAGCGGCCGCGATCGCGCGCGGTGTGCGCGAGTCCTTCCCCGATGCCGAGGTCGTCGAGGTCCCGGTCGCCGACGGCGGCGACGGCACCGTCGAGGCGCTGGTCGCCGCGCACCGCGGGCTCACGCGTGAAGTCGAGGTGGAGGGTCCGCTCGGCGAGCGCGTCACCGCCACCTACGGGTTGATCTCAGGCGGAAAGACAGCCGTGGCCGAGCTCGCCGCGACCAGCGGCCTGGCGCTGCTGCCGCGCGCGAAACGTGACCCGCGCCGGGCATCCACGTTCGGCTTCGGCCAGCTGCTGGCCGAGGTGCGTGGCCAGGGCGTGGTCGAGATCATTGCCGGGATCGGCGGTTCGGCGACCAATGACGGGGGCGCCGGGATGGCGCAGGCGCTGGGCTTCCGCCTGCTCGACGCACAGGGTCACGAGCTGGAGCGTGGAGGAGCGGCCCTGGCCGGCCTCGAGCGGATTGTCCGCCCGGCGGACACGCGGTCCTGGTCGATCAGGGTCGCCTGCGACGTGCAGAACCCGCTCACCGGACCCCAGGGGGCGAGTTACGTCTACGGGCCCCAGAAAGGAGCCGACCCACGCACCGTGCGTGAACTGGACGCCGCCCTCGAGCGTTTCGCCAACGTCATCCACAAGGACCTCGGTGTCGACGTGCTGGGTCTGCCTGGGGGAGGCGCGGCTGGCGGGGTGGGGGCGGGGCTGGTCGCCTTCACCGGCGCACGGCTGATCCCGGGCGCACCCCTGGTGGTCGAAGCCAGCGGCTTCGATCAAGCCCTTCGCGGCGCGGACCTCGTCATCACGGGCGAAGGCCGGGTCGACGGCCAGACCGCGTTCGGTAAGGCGCCCGCGGAGGTGGCGCGCCGGGCCCAGAGGGCCGGCGTGAGGACGCTGCTGATCGCCGGCAGCAAGGGCCCTGGGTGGGAGTCCCTCAGTTCGCTGGGCGTGGCGAGGATTGCCACATTGGTTCCAGATGGCGATCCACATATGCACAATCTGCAAGGCCTCATGAGAGAAACCGCCCCGGCGCTGACGCGCGTCGCAGCGCAATCCGTCAAGGAATTGCTGTGACCGACGAGAAGGAATCGACGGCCAAGGTCGGCCTCGAGCCGACCGATGTCGAGCTCGTCAGGGCATATCGCGACGGCGACATTCACGCCTTCGAGGAGCTGCACCGGCGTTACGTCGCGTCGATCTACCGGCTGGTCCGACGCAAGCTGGGTGATGCGCTGCTCGCGGAGGACATCGCGCAGGAGACCTTCATGAAGGCGCTCCGCATGATGGATCGCGTCGACGATACCTTCAACTTCGGCGGCTGGGTGCATACGGTCGCCCGCAACCTCTGTTTCGACGAGCTTCGCCGCCGGCAGCGCGACCTGCGCGTCGAGGGCTCTTCGGAAGAGGTCGAGGAAGATTCGCTCACCAACATCCCCTCGACCGCGCGCAGCTTCGACCCGGTCGACGTCTCGGAATCCAACGAGCTGCGGCGTCAGGTCTGGGAGGTGGCGCAGAAGCTGCCGGAGAAGTACAGGCTGGTGCTGACCCTGCGCGAGCTGCAGGACCTCAGCTATCGGCAGATCGCGCGCACCCTGAACATGTCGGAGAGCGCAGTCGAAACGCTGCTCTACCGAGCCCGCCTCCGCTTCAAGGAGGAGTTCATCGCCACCGAAGGCGCCTCAGAGCTCACCCATGAGGAGGCCGTGCCGCTGCTCGCGCCATACCTGGCGGGCAAGCTTCGCCGGGCCCGGGCCGACGCCGTCCGGAGGCACATCGCCGGCTGCATCCGCTGCGCCCGCAAGGTCGGACACCGTGGCGTCCGCAGGACTCAAGTTAAATGAGGGTTAGTACAGTAGGCATGGCATGGCCAAAGTAGTCGTCCGCTTCTTCGACGATGAGACCGTGGAAGGGGTCGCGCGGGACCTCGACTTCGACGAACCCGACTTCCTGGTCGAGGTGGACGACGCGGGAGGGCTCGAGAACAACGAGACCGCCTGGATCCCGCTGACCGCGGTCAAGTGGGTCGAGCTGCCGAAGGACCCGAACCTGGCCTCGGAGACGCCGACCAGGAAGGTCGCCATTCGCTTCCTCGACGGAGAGGTGCTGCGCGGCCATCTCGACGGCACCCTGGAGCGGCACCGCTACGGCGTGGTGCTGCACCTCCACGCCGAGCGCAGCGACAGCCCCATCCGCAAGCTGGGCATCCCGTTCTCGGCGGTCAAGGCGCTGTTCTTCATCCGCGAGTTCGACGCGCGCGGTGAGGAGGCCGGCACCGCGTCCGACGCCTATCTCGCGCGGCGCACGATGGCCCCCCTGCTCGACGTGCTCGAGGAGATGGACATGCTCACGCGCCTGCACCGCGACGGGTTGCTTTCGGACGACGAGTACGCCAGCAAGCGCACCCTGGTGCTCGAGAGGCTCTAGGGGCCTCTAGTAAGGCGACCTCGGCGGCACCACCGGCCGCCAGGTGACGCCATCCCACCAGTAGGCGCCGTCAGGCGAACGGGTCGCGTGCATAGGGATGTCGCTGTACAGGCCCTGCACCGGCACCGGCGTGGGCCTTCGCCGGCGAGTCACGAGCAAGACGATGATGACGACGGTCCCGATCAGGATGATGGTGAGCATCCCGCCGGCGACCCAGGCCACCGCGGTCAGGTTGCGGTTGCCTTTGAAGGTCGACGAGAGGATCCCTGGCGGCGTGGTCGAACCGGGCGCGAAGTCGTACTGGGCCTGGGCCTGCCTGACGGCCATGCCGGTGAGGTCGGTGTCCTGTGAGTCGGCGCTGATCACGTAGTAGTCGTTGCCTTTGACAAAGCCGACCCGATAGGCCCCGAAAGGCCCATCGGTCGAGACCCTCCCGGTCCAGGCGCCCGGGATGGTCGTGCCGCCCGCCAGCTCTCCCCGGTACTCGTTCATGGTCGCCGTGCCGTCCTTCTCGTCGCCGAACCAGAGCTTGGCGCCGGTCGCGAGCCGAAACTCGAAGACGAACTCCTCCAGGTACTGGCGGGTCCCGCGCTGGATCCAGGTCAGGCCGTAGCCGCGGCTGAAGCCGTACCCGATCAGGACCCCCTCGAGGGAAGAGGCGTCGTCCTCGTTGACGGCGGTGATGAAGGCGGCGTAGCCCTTGGCGTCAAACGCGCCGTCAAGCGTGTCCGCCCGGGGCGTGGCCTCGATGAAGTCGCTTGCCTGCGGAGGGCCGAGGACAGTCCGCAGGTCTTCCGGGCTGCCGTCCGCTGCGGCCGTCAGTCCTGCGGCCGGAAGCGCCAGCAGAGCCAGCAGCGCCGCCACCGTGAATCGGCGCGTCCCACCACCCCAGGACACGCCCGCATTCTAGGCAGCCCTGGGGAGGATTCCGACGCCGGGCGTAGAATTCGGGCGTGGCCGAACGCAACGGTTCGCGTAATGGGCACCGGACCACCAAGGGCTCCTTCAAGGTCAAGTCCGGCCTCGCCCAGATGCTCAAGGGCGGCGTGATCATGGACGTCGTCACGCCCGAGCACGCCAAGATCGCCCAGGAGGCGGGCGCGTGCGCGGTCATGGCGCTCGAGCGCGTGCCGGCGGACATCCGCAAGGAAGGCGGGGTCGCCCGCATGTCCGACCCCACGCTGATCCGCTCGATCATGGAGGTCGTGACCATCCCGGTCATGGCCAAGTGCCGGATCGGACACTTCGTCGAGGCCCAGATCCTCGAGGAGCTCGGCATCGACTACATCGACGAGTCCGAGGTGCTCACCCCGGCCGACGAGGAGAACCACATCGACAAGCACCCGTTCAAGGTGCCTTTCGTCTGCGGCTGCCGCAACCTTGGTGAGGCGCTGCGGCGGATCGCCGAGGGCGCGGCGATGATCCGCACCAAAGGCGAGGCCGGCACCGGGAACGTGGTCGAGGCCGTGCGCCACGCCCGCGCGGTCAACATCGGCATCCGCAAGCTCCAGGGCATGTCCCACGCCGAGCTGGTTCACGAATCGAAAGAGATCGGCGCACCGCTCGAGCTGCTGGTCGAGACCCAGAAGCTCGGGCGCCTGCCAGTCGTCAACTTCGCCGCGGGCGGCATCGCCACCCCGGCCGACGCCGCGCTGATGATGCAGCTGGGCGTCGACGGCAACTTCGTCGGCTCCGGCATCTTCAAGTCCGAGGACCCCTTGAAGCGTGCCAAGGCGATCGTGGCCGCGACCACGTACTTCGACAAGCCGGAAGTGCTGGCCGAGGTGTCCGCGGGATTGGGGAAGGCGATGCACGGAATCGAGATCCCCACCATCCCGAAGGACGAGCTGCTCGCTGCCAGGGGCTGGTAGCAAAAAGCACAGTCCCCTCATCGGGGTCCTCGCGATGCAGGGGGCTTTCGCCGAGCACCTCCGCTCGCTCCAGGCCAGCGGCGCGCGGACGCGCCTGGTCCGCACCGAAGCAGACCTCGAAGGTCTCGACGGAATAGTGCTGCCCGGCGGCGAGAGCACGACCATGACCATGCTCATGGAGCGGGTCGGCTTGCTCGATCCGGTGCGCAGGGCGATCGCCGAAGGCTTGCCCACATTCGCCACGTGCGCCGGCATGATCGTGCTCGCGCGCGACGTCGCGGACGGGATGGTCGACCAGAAGGGGATGGGCATCCTCGACATCGCGGTGCGGCGGAATGGATACGGCCGCCAGGTCGACTCATTCGAAGCCCCGCTCGAAGTCGCCGGCCTCGACGGCAAGTCCTTCCCCGGCGTCTTCATCCGCGCCCCGCTCGTCGAGTCGACCGGCAAGGCCGAGGTCATCGCCGAGCATGAGGGGCGGCCCGTCGCGGTGAAGCAGGGCCGCATCCTCGCCTTCTGCTTTCACCCCGAGCTCACGCGGGATCTGCGCCTGCACAAGGAGTTCGTGCGCCTGGCCGCGGGAGGCGCCGCATGAAGGTGAGGGCGGCGGGCCTGCTCGACCTTTCGCGCATCGAGGAGATGCACCGCTCGGCCGACATCTGGCTCAACGAGGCCGATCCTCCTGCCGCGCGATTGTGGTCGCTGCTCAGCTCGACCCTCTCCGCGATCCTGCCCCTCTCGCAGGAGACGCTCATCTACGTGGCCGAGGAAGGGGGCAAGGTGGTCGGCTACATCCAGGCCACCGGCCGGCAGCGCGGGCTGGAGCTGGCGGGGGCGAAGGTGCTCCAGGTTCTGAACCTCCAGGTCGCCGAGGCGGCCGACCCGGATGGGGTGGCCTCAGCTCTGGTGGAGCACCTTTGCCACCAGGCGCTGGAGCGCGGCGCGCTGCGCCTTTTCGTCAGGCTGCCCGAGCGGGCTCCCCTGCTCCCGGTCTTCAGGCTCCGGGGTTTCCGCCAGTACGCGACCGAGGTCGTCGTTTTCGCCGAGCGGCCGAACCGGCCCGCGGCGGCGGCGCTGGAGGGCGCGCGTCAGATGCGGCGCGGCGATGGCCGGCGCCTGTATCAGCTCTATCGCAAGGTCACACCGCAGGGCGTTTCGCAGCTCGAGGCGCCCAGCTACCGGGAGTGGCGCGCGCTGCATGGCGAGTGGACCGGCCGCCTGGCCCCGCGCGGCCCGAACAAGGAGGAGCTGGTGGTCGACCGCGTCGAGCTCGCGGGCTGGGTGAAGGTCGAGCGCGGCTCGGAGACACGGCCCAGCACCTTGAGCTTCATGGCCCTGCCCGAGGCACCGCTCCCTGACGAGCTGGCGGACCTCGGCCTGTGGCTGCTCGGCGACTCGGACGCGCCGGCCTGGTCGAGCCTCCGCCACTATGATTCGCACATGATCGACGCCCTCAGAGGGCGTGGGTTCAGCGTGCTGTTGACGCAGATTCTCCTGGTCAAGGAACTAGCGGTTCGGGTGCCGGTGCCAGAGAAGGGACTGGTGCCTTCGTTCGGATGAGCCGCCCAGAACCTTCCGCTCGCGCGGCGCATTGGGACGAAGAGGTCGAGCTTCTCGCGCGCGCTCTACCCACCGACCTCGCGCGCGCGCTTCACGAACGCATCGACCCCGGCGAGCTGCTGGAGATCGTGCTCGACCTCGGCCGCGAGCCGGAGGCCCGCGTGCCCGGGCGCGAGGTGCTGCTTGCGTCGCGGCCCGCCTCTGCCTCGGACCTCGACCACGTCGCCAACAACGTCGGCCAGTTCGGCGACGACAACCGGGCGGGCATCGAGCGCACGCTGCACCGCGTCTCCGCGATCCGCAACCGTTCGGGCCGCATCACCGGCCTCACGATGCGCGTCGGCCGCGCCGTCACCGGCACTGGCGAGATCATCCGGGACATCGTGGTCAGCGGCCAGAGCATCCTCCTGCTCGGCCGGCCGGGGATCGGCAAGACGACGATGCTGCGCGAATGCGCGCGGCTGCTGGCGGATGAGCTGCGCAAGCGCGTGGTGATCGTCGACACGTCGAACGAGATCGGCGGTGACGGTGACATTCCTCATCCGGGAATCGGCCGCGCCCGGCGCATGCAGGTCCGCACGCCGATGCTGCAGCACTCGGTGATGATCGAGGCCGTGGAGAACCACATGCCAGAGGTGATCGTCATCGACGAGATCGGCACTGAGCTCGAGGCGGCCGCGGCCCGCACCATCGCGGAGCGCGGCGTGCAGCTCATCGCCACCGCTCACGGGCAGACGCTCGAGAACCTGCTTGTCAACCCGACCCTCAACGACCTGCTCGGCGGCATCCAGAGCGTGACCCTCTCCGACGAGGAGGCGCGGCGCCGCGGCACGCAGAAGTCCGTGCTCGAGCGCAAAGCACCGCCGACGTTCGACGTCCTGGTCGAGATCCAGGACCGCGACCGGGTCGCCATCCACATGCCGCTGGCGGACGTCGTCGACGCCGCGCTTCGCGGACCGCTGCCGACGCCGAAGATCAGGCTTCGGACTCGCGAGGGTCGCGTGATCTCCAACGTCGACGCGCCGACCGTGGTCCCCACCGCCGAGTCCGCGTCGGCGGCCGCGGCCACCAAGCCGCTCGGCATCTTTCCGTACGGCGTGAGCCGGCATCACGTGGAGCAGTCGATCAAGGACCTCGAGCTGCCGGTCCGGGTGCTTGGCAACCTCGACGGCGCGGGCGCGGTGCTGACGCTCAAGAACCACTACCGCCGCCGCCCGGACAGCCTGCGGCAGGCGGAGAGTCGTGGGCTGCCGATCCACATCCTGAAGAGCAACTCGGTGAACCAGGTGCGAGACGCGCTGACACGCATCTACGGAGTCGACAAGCACGACGAGGCGACCACGCGCGCGATGGCGGAGGCGGCGGCCGCGATCAAGACCGTGAAGTCGACGCTGCGCCCGGTCGAGATCTCGCCGCAGAACGCGTACCTGAGGCGCCTTCAGCATCAGCTCGTCGCCGAGAACGAGCTCTCGGCGCGAAGCACCGGCAAAGAGCCGCAGCGGCGGCTCCGGATCACGCCCGCCCCAGAGCCTCCCTCCATCTAGTGGCCCGCGGCCTGTTCATCACCTTCGAAGGCCCGGAAGGGTCGGGCAAGACGACGCAGGTCGAGATGCTCGGCCAGGCGCTGGCCAACCGCATGCCGGTGCTCGTGCGCGAGCCCGGCGGGAACGAGCTCGGCGAGAAGATCCGCGAGATCGTGCTCTTCGGCGGCATGGAGATCGACGCCGAGGCGGAGATGTATCTGTTCATGGCCGCGCGCCGGCAGCTGATCGCAGAGATCATCGACCCCGCCCTGCGCCACCGCCAGATCGTGATCGCCGACCGCTATCACGACTCGACGCTCGCCTACCAGGGCGGGGCCAGGGGAGTGCCGACCGTGTGGCCGCCGACCTTCCCCAGGCCGGATCTCACCTTCCTTCTCTCTGTGCCTGTCGAAAGCGGGCTGGAGCGCAACGTCAAGGCCGGCAAGAGCCCGGACCGGATGGAGGGGCAGTCGATCGACTTCCATGAACGGGTTGCCGCCGCCTACGAACAGCTGGCGGCCGCCGAGCCAAAACGCTTTGTGCGGCTGGAAGCGACCGACACACGCGAGAAGATTCACTCCGCCGTCATGGAGCACCTGAAGCTGCTGCTCGACGCCCTGGACAGGTAAACCTGTGATCCGGGTCGAGGGCCTGCGCAAAAGCTTCGGCGACGTCCGCGCCGTGGACGGCGTCGACATCCACGTCCAACAGGGCGAGCTGATGGTGCTGCTCGGCCAGAACGGCGCGGGGAAGTCGACCACGCTCCGCTGCCTCGGCGGCATTCTCCGTCCCGACTCGGGCGTGATCCAGCTCGACGGCCTTCGATTGCCCGAGCATCTCGACCAGATGCGAGCACGGCTGGGCGTGGTCCCGGACCAGGCGCGCCTGTACAGCCGCAACACCGCGCCCGAGTACCTCGATCGGTTTGGCTATCTGTACGGCGTGCCGGAGCCGGAGCGCACGCGCCGGATCAACTCGTTGCTGGAGCGCTTCGGGCTCGCCGACCGGCGCGACACCATCCTCGCCGCCTACTCACGCGGCATGGCGCAGAAGGTCGCGCTGATCCGTGCCACCCTGCACGAGCCGGACTGGATCTTCTGCGACGAGCCGACCGCCGGCCTCGACCCCGTGGCCGCGGCCGACATGAGGCACTACCTGGCCGAGCAGAAGCAGCGGGGCGCTGCGCTCATCGTGACCACGCATGTGCTGAGCGAGGCGGAGCTGATGGCAGACCGGATCGCGATCATGCGCCGCGGGCGGTTGGTGGTCGACGGCACGCTCGACGAGCTGAGGCAGGAAGCCGGCAAGGGCCGGCGCTTCTCCGTCAGGCTGGCGCGGGCGGTCGACGAAAACGCCTCGCTTACGGACTGGCTAAGGCAGAACGCCGTCGAACACAAGCTGAGGGGCGAGACGCTTGATTACACGCTGCCCTGGACGGCGTCGATCGCGGACCGGGCGGCGTTCGCCGCCTCGCTGCAGGCACGCCTGTCCGCCGCGGGTGCGCCGTACTACGAGCTCGAAGAACGAGAGACCAGCCTCGAGTCCCTGTACATCGATGCGATCGGGTCAGAGGATCCCCCTCTCCCCAGCCCTTCCCCCGTTGGGGGGAGGGAGACGGCGATCTCCGGGATCGGCGCCGCGCGCATGTTCCGCTCGCTCGGGTCGCAGTGGGGCATGCTGCGCCACTCGCTGCCCTTCTACGTCAGCTCCTGGTGGCGGCGCGGCGACCTGAGCTGGGTGATGTACCTCAACGCGTTCGTGCTGCTGCTCGTGGCGGGCACGTCGCTGTTCGGTCAGCTGCCCGGCGCGGCGGGCCAGGTCGCCGAGCGCTTCGCCGGCGGCGCCGCGCTGCAGGCCGGCCTCCTGCTGCCGCTGTTCTTCATGTCCTTCGCGTTGCTCGAGTCGATCAAGAGCTCGATCGGCATCTGGTGGGAGAAGGCGCAGCAGTCGCTGGAGGTCCTGCTCTACACGCCGATCGACGATCCGTCGCTGGTCTGGCTCGAGGTCCTGCCCGGCGCGGTCGTGAGCACGGTCTGGGTCACGTTGTGGATGGCGGCCGGGATGGCATTTCTATCGCTCTTCGGCCAGCCCGCGCCATGGGACCTGCTGCCTGTCTTCGCGTTTGTCGCGGCGGTCACGTCCTACTGGGCGGCGATGGGGCGGATGCTCGGCTTCATGCTCTTCCCGCGCGAAGGAGCGGCCGGAGGCGCCTGGTCGTTCCTGCTCTCGCCGGTCTCGGCCGCTGTCGCTGACCTGCCGCTGGCGCTGTTCGTGTTCCGCTCGCCTTTCGCGCCGATCTCGCTGCTCCTGCCCATCACCGCCTGCTTCGCGCTCACCGTCCTGTGCGGCGTCACGTTCGACCGCGAGCGATTGATGGAGACCGGCCTCGGCCTCAAGCGCGCGCGGCGGGTGTGGCTGCCCCTCTCATTGCTCCGACGCCACGCTGCCGCGATCGCGGCCGGGCTGCTGCTGGCGGTGGCGCCGGCAGGCGTGGCGGCGGCGGTGGCCGCCGGCTCGGGCTGGCATTCGTGGAACGACGTTCGCGCCGCGGCCGCTCACGTCCAGTCGGACCCGCAACCCGCCTACCAGGCGCCGACGCCGGGCGGCGCCGGCGCCACGGGAGTGACGATCGCCGCGGCGGGGCTCGCGGGAATCGTGGCCACCCTCGCCCTGATGCTCGCGCTGGTCGTGATCACGTTCGCCGCCTTCTTCCTTCTCGGCGCGCCCGCGCTGATCCTGGTCATGCTCGCGGCGATCGCCTGGGGCACGCAGGTCGGCTTCGGCGGCTCCGCGCCGCTGCAGCCATGGTTGGTCGGCGCGAGCGGTGTGGCACTGCTGGCGCTCGCGCTCAACACCGGCGCCGCCCTGCCCATCTACTGGTCGCTGGTCTTCGGCTCAGGCCGGCGCCTCGACCGCCTGCGCGAGGCGTGGTCGTCGTACTGGACGCTTTTCCGTGGGCTCGTCATCCCCTCGAGCATCCTGTTCGGCCTGGTTGTATTCCGCCTGCTCGCCTCGGGCTAGCTCGCTTCGAGCTCACCTGTGCCGGCACTCGCGGGCTTGCCGGTCGTGCTTTGCACGCGGGTGCATGCACTCGCGAGGGCAGCCTCTCGGCTAGTGGGTGGTCGCTCCAGAGAAGCTGACCAGGCCGACCCCGGCAAGGATGAGCACGATGCCGCCGATCGCCAGCGGCGGCACGGGGTCGCCGAACATCACCTTGCCGAGCACCGCCACCGCCGCGATGCCGATCGCGGCCCAGATCGCGTAGACGATCCCGACCGGCAGCGACTTCAGGACGAGCGCGAGAAACCAGAAGCTCAGCAGGTAGCCCGCGACGACGATGATCGCGGGGATCAGCTTCGTCATCCCCTCCGAGGCGCGAAGGGCGAGCGTGCCCGCCACCTCGGTGGCGATGGCCAGGGCGAGCAGCACCCAGGGCACTAAAGATCCAGCGATTGGGCCACCAGCTCGCGGTGATACGTGGCGTCGCCCAGCGTGACCTCGGACGACTTGGCGCGCTTGAAGTACAGATGCATGTCGTGCTCCCACGTGAAGCCGATGCCGCCATGCAGCTGAATCCCGTCGCCGGCGATCTTCCGAAATGCGTCCGAGACGTAGGCCTTCGCCATCGACGCGGCGAGCGAGCGGTCCGGCGCGTCCGCATCGACCGCCCACGCGGCGTAGTAGGTCGCCGACTTGCCGCTCTCAGAAAGGACGAGCATGTCCGCGAGCCGGTGCGACACGGCCTGGTAGATGCCGATCGGCTTGCCGAATTGATGCCGTGTCTTGGCGTAGTCGGTCGTCGTCTCGAGGACCTTCTGCGCGCCGCCCACCATCTCGGCGCAAAGCGCTGCGGTCGCCCAGTCGAGCGCACGCTTCAGAGCCGGCCACACCTTGTCCGGGGCGCCCATCAGCGCGTCGGCGTCGAGCTGGACGCCGTCGAATCGGACCTCGCTCCACCGCCGGGTCAGGTCGAGCGTCTCGAGAGCGTTGATCGTCATCCCCTTGGGCCGGCCCTCGACCAGGAAAAGCGACACTCCATCCTCGCCTTCCCCGCGCGTTCGGGCCGCGACCACGATGTAGTCGGCGGCCTGCGCTTCGGGGACGAAGAGCTTCACCCCGTCCAGCCGCCAGCCACCGCCAGCCTGCTTGGCCGCGAGCTTGATCGACGAAGCTTCCCAGCGCCCGTCAGGCTCGGTCACCGCCAGCGTCGCGCGCGCGGTGCCGTGGGCGATGGCGCCCAGGGCCGCCTTCTTCTGAGCTTCGGTTCCGGCCTCGAGGATGGCGGGCACCGCCATGCCCATGGTGGGAAAGAAAGGACCTGGCAGCAACGCCCGGCCGGCCTCTTCGAGAACGACCGCGAGGTCGAGGAAGGTGCCGACCCCGCCGTATGCCTCGGGGATGCCCAGCGCGGTCCAGCCCAGGCTCGCGACCTTCTTCCACAGCGCCTGGTCGTAGGGCTCCGCGCTGTCCATCAGCCTCCGGACGACCTTGCTCGAGCACTCCTTGGCCAGGAAGTCACGCGCCGAGGCGCGCAGCATCTCCTGCTCGTCGGAAAAGGCGAAGTCCATGGCTTCGGATACTAAGCGAAGACCGTCGGACGACCCGATCAGCCGGCGGCGGGTGGCTCAGCCTCCGGGTTGATCGCGTCGGGGCGCGGCTTGCGCGGCCGTCGTGGCCGCGGCGCCGGCGCGGGTTCCACCGCCGCGACCGCGGGGGGCGATTCGTCGTGCGGCGCCGGCAGCTCGAGCATCTCGTGAGGCGCCTCCAGCTCGGGCAGCTCGACAGGCGCCACAGGCTTCGGCTCTGGCCTCGGCGGCGCAGCGGCGGCGGCGGCGCCGACCAGCGCCGGTTCGGGCTTCGGCTTGGCGGGTGCGGGTTCCGAGGGCTTGACCGGGGCCGGCGCGCTGTCCGGCCACACGCGCGCCGGCGCCGAGGACCGGCGCGGCCCCTGGCTGCGGTAGAACATCAGAAGGCCGAGGAACCCGACGAGGATCGAGGTCAGACCCAGCGCGAGAGCCACGGTCAGGCCGGTGTTCTCGCCCACCGTGAGCTGCTGCTCGAACCCGCCGGGGCAGCTCGCGACGCCCGCCGGACAGGTGCCGACCACCGCCAGCCGCAGGGGCACCGCCAGCATCGACAGGATGCCGTACACGGTCGAGATGCCGGAGACGAAGTAGAGGCCGGCCGCGAGCGGGCGGCCCTGGTGGTACATCAGCGCGTTGGCCCCCATCGCGGCCGCCGCGATGCCGAAGGGGATGATCACTCCGCCCAGCCGGCTCGAGGTGCCGCCGCCGAACAGGATCGGCGCCACGCCCCCGATGATCAGCAGGAAGCAGGCGATCCAGAAGGCCCACATCGAGCGTGGCTCGCGGACTTCGTTCGGCTCCACGTCCGCATTCTCTGATACCGCGCCCCCGGTTGATCCCTCGCAAAAGCGCTTGACATGTGACTATTTAGTCACATATAGTCAGGAACGAGATGGACCTCGTCTTCAAGGCACTCGCGGACCCCACCCGCAGGGCGCTCCTGGACAGCCTGTACGCGCGCGACGGACAGACGCTGGGGGAGCTGACGGGCAAGCTCGAGATGACGCGCTTTGGCGCGATGAAGCACCTGAACGTGCTCGAGAACGCAAGCCTGATCACGACCCGGAAGGTGGGACGCGAGAAGTTGCACTACCTCAATCCAGTACCGATCCAGGAAATCCATGAGCGATGGGTCAGCAAATACGCAGAGCCATGGCTGCGGGCGCTGAGCGCCATCAAAACCGAGCTGGAGGCAGAAGGCCGGCGGCCCGTCGCCGGTCAAAGCCAAACCAAAAGGAGAAACAAGTGAGCAAGGGACCGCAGCATGTTCACGTCACGTACATCAAGACCACGCCCGAGCGCCTGTGGCAGGCGCTCACCGACGGCGCGGTGACCAGGAAGTACTACTTCGGCGGCGACGTCAGGTCGGACTGGAAGAACGGGTCGTCGTACCACTTCACGGGCCCGCGGGGCGAGGCGCAGATCGAGGGCAAGGTGGTCGAGTCAGAGCCGCCGCGCAAGCTGGTCACCACCTTCAACGCCGTCTGGGATGACGACGTCAGGAAGGACAAGGCCTCGATGGCAACGTTCGAGATCGAGCCCATGGGCGATGTCTGCAAGCTGACCGTCATCCACTCGGGCTTCGAAGGCGAGACGGCGACCTATCACCAGGTCACGGGTGGCTGGCCGCTCATCGTGGCGAGCCTGAAAAGCCTGCTCGAGACGGGCCAGGCGCTCAGCGCGTCCCAGCCGCGAACGGAGTCCGCAGTCTAGGCGACCAATCTATTCGAGGGTGCGCTGCTCCAGGGGCGGCGCACCCCCGGCCATCGCGGTCTCGCTCAGCACCCGCAGCCTTTCGTCGTGGTACGGGTCGGGCGCGCCGAAGAGGCCGCGCGCGCTCGAGAGCCTGATGCGCAGCAGCACGAAGAGCGCCTTCACCCCATCGCGCCAGGTCAGCTTCTTGCCCTGGGCCCGCGTGCGGGCCGCGTACTCGATCGGGATCTCGTAGATGCGGTAGCCGAGCCGGAGCACGCGGCCGGTGATCTCCGGCTCGATGTCGAAGCGGTTGCCGCGCAGCCCGAGCCGCCGGAAAAGCGTGGTCCGCATCACCTTGTAGCCGGTCTCCATGTCCTGGATGTAGCAGTTGAAAAGGATGTTGGTGGCCGTCGTGACCAGCCGGTTGCCGAGCACGAACCAGTAGGAGTAGGCGCTCTGGCCGGCGAAGCCGCGGATGCCATAGACGACGTCGGCGCGTCCCCGCAGGATCGGCGAGATGAGGCGCGGGTAATCGGTCGGGTCGTACTCGAGGTCCGCGTCCTGGATGAGCACCAGCGGCGCGGTGATCGCGCCTAGCCCGGTGCGGATCGCGGCGCCCTTGCCGAGGTTGGCCGGATGGTTCTTGACCGTCACCCGCGGGTCGGCGGCGCAGCGGCGGGCGATCGCGAGGGTGCCGTCGGTCGAGCAGTCGTCGACGATCACCACCTGCTGCACGGCAGGCTCCTGGAGGACCCGTTTGACCACTAGCTCGAGGGAGCGTTCCTCGTTATAGGCCGGGATGATCACCCCGAGTACTGGTTGAGCGGTCGCCACGGCGCGGCCTAGTCTAGATCGCCGGCTCCGTTTTCCTGCCCTGTTGGCGAACCCTTGCCGGCCTTCACGTGGACGGTCTGGCGCAGCGGCACCTCAGGAATCAGAAGGGTGGCGATGAAGGCCAGGACGATGATCGCCACCCCGGCCACGAACACCGGGTGGAGGGCGTCGGCGAGGCCGTGCCGGATCCCGGCCGCGATCAATGGCGGCAGCTTGGACAGGATCGAGGGGTCGAAGACATCGCCTGCGCTCGAGCTGAGGCCCTGCGACTGGAACTTCGCCACCACGTCCGCGGGCAGGTAGCGCGGCAGGGCCGACGTCATGCCCTGGCTGAGGATCGAACCCATCACCGCCAGGCCCAACGCCGAGCCCATCGAGCGGGAAAGCTGCGTCGCCGACGTGGCGACCGCCATGTCCGCGCGGGACACGGAATTCTGGACGATCAGCGTGTAGGTCTGCATCGTGACTCCGAGGCCGAGCCCGATCAGCACCATCGCCTCGATCATCGACTGGTTGGTGGTGTGGATGTCGAAGGTGGCGAGCATGAAGAACCCCGCCCCCATCAGCACGAGCCCGCCAAGCAGAGGCAGCTTGTAGCGGCCGGTCCTGGAGATGATCTGTCCGCTCCCGACGCTGGTGACCACCATCGCGACCAGCATGGGCACCAGGATCGCGCCCGAGTTGGTGGCGCTGTTGCCGATCACGCCCTGCACGAACACGGGCAGGAAGAAGATGGCGCCGAACATGGTCATCGCGACGCCGACGCCGGCGACGTTCGACCACGTGAAGATGCGGCTCTTCCACAGATACAGCGGCAGCACTGGCTCCGGCGCCCGCGTCTCGACCCAGACGAACGTCGCGAGCAATGCGGCGCCCACCGCGTAGAGGCCGAGCACCTGCCACGAATCCCAGGGCCACGTCGTCCCGCCCGAGACCGTGGCCAGGAGCACCGCGGTGATCCCCAGCGAGAGCGTCACACTGCCGGCGACGTCGATCTTGTGGCGCCGCTTCTCGTTGGGAACGTGCATGTACAGCCCGACCACCAGCAGGGTGACCACTGCGACCGGCAGGTTGACGAAGAACAGCCAGCGCCAGGTGTAGTGGTCGGTTATGAATCCGCCCGCAGCGGGTCCGACGATCGAGGCGAGGCCAAAGCTCGCGCCCATGATGCCCTGGTACTTGCCGCGCTCGCGCGGCGAGATGATGTCGCCGATGATCGCCTGCGACAGCGGCATGATGAAACCCATCCCCGCGCCCTGCACGAATCGCGCGAAGACCAGGAACCAGAAGCTCGTCGCCAACCCTGACAACGCGGAGCCGAGGACGAAGACGGCGATCCCTGTCATGTAGAGAGGCTTGCGCCCATAGACGTCCGAGAGCTTGCCCGCGACGGGGACGACGATCGTCGAGGCCAGCATCGCGGAGATCGGGATCCACGTGTAGTCGGCGAGGCCGCCCAGCTCGGCGACGATGGTCGGCAGGGCCGGCGCGACCAGCGTCATGTTGAGCGAGGCGATCAGCGACCCGAGCATGAGCCCGGCGAACACCGCCAGCACCGCCCGGTCCGGCCCGGTCTTCGCGGGCGCGACCCGGCCTTCGGTTTCGGTCCTGACCGCGGTCATGTTTCGAGGTTACTCGCTAGCGGCTTCTCGGCAGCCCCAATACACGCTCGGCCAGGATGTTGCGGAGGACCTCCGAGGTCCCGGCCTCGATGGTGTTCGCCCGCGAGCGAAGGAACGCGTACTTCCAGCCATCGCCATCGCCAACCTGACCCGCGGGGCCGGCCACGTCGACGCCGGCTTCGGTCATCTGCTGATTCAGCTCCGACCACATCAGCTTGAGAATCGAGCCCTCAGGCCCTGGGATTCCATTCCTCTTCATCGCGCTGACCGCCCGATAGCCGGTGAGCTGCAGGGCCCGGGCCTCGATGGTGAACCGGGCGATCTTCTGCCTGACCAACGGGTCCGAGCCACGGCCCAGGCGGCGGGCCTGCTGCGCCAGGTCCGCGGCCGTGATCTGCGCCCGCGTCGCCAGGGCCATGCCCAGCGTGCCGCGCTCGTGCAGCAGGGTCGTGATCGCCACGTCCCAACCCTTGCCCGCCTCGCCGAGGATCTGCGTCTTCGGGACCTTCACATCTTTGAAGAAGATCTCGTTGAACTCGGCGTCGCCGGTGATCTGGACCAGCGGCCTCACCTCGACCCCCGGGCTCTCCATGTCGACCAGGAGGTACGTGAGGCCGTCGCGGGGGTTGGCCTCCTTCCGCTCGCGGGTCACGAGCATGCACCACTTGGCGACGTGCGCCAGAGTCGTCCACACCTTCTGCCCGTTGACGACGTAGTGGTCGCCGCGGTCTTCTGCGCGCGTCTGCAAACCTGACAGGTCGCTGCCGGCGTTGGGCTCGCTGAAGCCCTGGCACCAGATCTCCTCGGCCGACAGGATCGGCTGGAGGTAGCGCTGCTTCTGTGCCTCGGTGCCGTGGGCGATGATCACCGGGCCGCCCATCCCAAGGCCGAGCACGTTGATCGGCTCGGGGGCCTTGGCCAGGATCATCTCGTCGTTGAAGATCAGCTGCTCCATGAAGCCAGCGCCGCGGCCGCCATACTCCTTGGGCCACGTGATGCCGACGTAGCCCGCCTCGTACATCTTTTTCTGCCAGGCGCGGCGGCTGTCGATGAACTCTTTCTGGGCAATGTCGATCCCTCGGTCGTCGCCGGGCTTGTTGGCGCTGAGCCAGGCGCGGACCTCGTCGCGGAACTCCAGCTCTGATTCGCTCAGCTCGAAATTCATTTCCCTACCCTAGGCGACCGCGGGGATGACCTCGCTCGCCAGCAGCTTCAGGGCGTCGCGGTCGTCGAGGAGGAAGTGCTGGAGCATGAAGAGCTCGATCCCCAGAGCTGCCTTGGCGCGGACCTGCTCGGCGATCTCCTCGGGGGTGCCGACCAGCCAGTGCTGCCGCGCGTCGGCGAGGACCTCGTCCGTGGAAATGCCCTTGTACTTCGGGATCACTTCGCCGATGTGATGCGCCCGCTCGCGAAGGTCCTTCTCGTCCCGGCCGATGAGGTAGCTCGTCATCACGGAGCGGCGGATCGATTTCGGGTCCCGGCCGATCGCCCTGCAGCTCTCGTCCATGACCTGGCTCAGGTGCGCGTACTTCTCCGGTCCGTCGAACCCGACGTTCCACTCCGCCGCCTCGCGGGCCATCATCGGCAGAGAGCGCTTCTCGCCCCGGCCGCCCATGAGGAGCGGGATGGCGCCGTCCCGCGGGGGCTTGGGGTTCGTCAGCTTCCAGGTCTCGCGGATGGTCTTGATCCCGTCCTCCATCAGGTCGATGCGCTCTTTGAGCGTGAGGAAGGGGAGGTGGTTCTCGGCGTGCTCGCGCTCGTACCAGCCGGCGCCGACGCCGAGGATGAGGCGGCCCTTGGAGAGCACGTCGACCGCGGCCGCGATCCGCGCCAGGACCGCGGGCGGGCGAAACGTCATCGGGCTGACCATCGGCCCGATCTCGATGCGCTTGGTCCATTCGGCGCTTTCCAGCACATTGGGATCCTAAGCTTAGAATTCCACGTGGACAAGTTGTCGCG
>JADMIO011583415.1_pt1 | contig 31944 bp, 24 predicted proteins | sample 8958161 | NCBI WGS metagenome assembly JADMIO01 (sample SAMN16585339, study PRJNA669376) | soil metagenome | isolation source: Crop rotation soil | place: USA: Cullars Rotation, Alabama | collected 2011
GAGCCCGCCACGTCGTACCCGCGGCCGGACAGCTCCTCGACCCAGCGCTCCGAGAGCTCGACGGCCCAGGCGCGCACGTCGGGAGGCAGTGCCAGCCGCGGGGAGCCGGTCCGCTGCGAGAGGGTCCGGTGCGCGAGCAGCTCGCGGACCATCAGCCGGTAGTCCTCGTTGGCGAGCACCCCCTTGTTGACCTGCTCGTTGACCCGGCGGACGAGCGCCGCCTCCGGCACGCCGAGCGAGGGGTTCGCCCGGGTGGTCTCCGGCGCCAGCGCGTCCGGGTCCAGGCCGAGGACCGCGGCGAACCGCTGCCACAACAGGTCGCGCGGTGCGCCCGGCCGGGGCACGGTGATCAGGTGCACCTGCTCGGGCGGGAGCGTGCTGCCCCAGCGCTCGAGCACGTCGGGGACCTCCTGCACGCCCCAGAACCACGACGCGAGCTCGCCCGACCGGTCCGGGTCGGTGATCTTGTCGAGGAAGGCGCGGTAGCCGACGGTGCGCCGGTGCTTGACGTTCTCCTGGTACTCCGCGGGGATCTGCCGGACCAGGTCACGCGCCGAGAGCACGACGTGCACCTCGCGGTCCGGGCCGAACGAGTCGAGGGCGCGGCGGACCTGCTGCTTGCTCGCGGTGGCGAGGATCTCGTGGGAGATGATCACGGTGCCCTGCCACTCCCGCACCCGCTGCGCCAGCCGGTCCCAGGCGCCGACCGCCTGCGTCTCCAGACCGCCCCACGGCAGCTCCATCAGGTCCAGCGCGGCCAGGAAGTGCTCGTCGAACCGGTCCGCGGGGTACAGGATGCCCTCGGCGGCGAGGGTCTCCCGGTTGAGCCAGAGCACGTCCTGGACGAACGACGTACCGGTCTTCGGGGCCCCCACGTGCACGAGGACGCGTCGCGGCTCGGTCACGGGCTCAGCGCTCCCTCCGCTCGACGGTCCGCCCGCTCGGCGCGGACGGCACCCAGCAGGGCGTCGAGCACGGAGTCGGTGCGCGGGCGGGTCGGCAGGCCCTCCGCACGCGGGACGAGTCCGTCCAGCGGGCCGTGCACAGGGTAGCCAGCGGACCCGAGCTCCTCGGCCACCTCCCCCGCCCGGTCGGCGAGCCACGCCCGCTGCTCCGCCGGCACCGTGAGCCGCGGGCCGAGCGGCACGTCGGAGGCGAGCAGGGCGGTGGCGCGCCGGGTCGCGCCGCGGTGCTGCGGCTCGGGCACCCGCACGGCGAGCACCGCGTTGACCCGGCGCAGCACGTCGGTGGCCGCGGGCGAGAGCTCCCGCCAGCGCGCGGCCCGCAGGTCGTCGGGGGTCAGGTCCGGGGCGCGGTCGAGGCCGAGCAGGTCGGCGGTGCGGCGTACGGCGTCCTCGTCGTCGTGCGGGACCACGACGTGGACCCGGTCCACGCCGACCCGGACCGCCTCGTCGCGCGCGAGGGTGGGCAGGTCGGCCGAGGGCGGCAGCAGGTCCCGGCCGCTCCAGCGCCTCATGAACCCGTGCCAGCGCACCGGGGCACCGCGCTGCACCCGCGAGGACCAGACCTGCGCCAGCGCCTGGTCCAGCGGCTCCGCGAGGAGCACGACCCGCGGGTTGCGCCCACCCTCCACGTGACCGGCACGCGCCAGCGCTGCCCGGACGACCGAGGTGGTGACCGGTGCGCCGGCCAACCGGAAGGCCGGTCCGCGCGCGAACCTGCGGCGACGCGGCTCCAGGGTCGGCGCGGGGTCGGGGCCGGGCCCGAGGACCAGGTCGGCCAGCACCCCGACGCCGACCCGCACCAGCTCCTCGACGGGTACGTCGGCGGGGTCGACCGGGGGCGCGCCGGAGGCCCTCGGCCGTGTCCCGGGCCAGCTCAGCGGCTGCTGCCCGCGTCCGCGTCCCGGGCCGGTGCGGGCGAGCACGGTGTCGGCGAACCAGGCCGGGGCGGCGTCACCGTCCCAGGAGGCCGCGGCCCACCGGACCAGGGCGAGCTGGGCCGCTCCCGGCGGTGTCCAGCCCGCGGGCGGCGTACCGTCGTGCGGCCCGGAGCGGCACCACTCCGCCCAGGTGGCGGTGCCCCCGTTGCGGAGGTGCCGGCTCCAGGTCCACACCGCCTGCTCGTAGGCGGCCGGGTCGGCCGTCGCGCTCACGAGCCCCGGATCCGCCGGGCGGCTCGCACCATCCGGGCGCTGAGCTGTGCGTCCGGGTCGGGACGCCGCGCGGCCTCGGTCGTGAGGGCCACCATCGCGTCGAGGGCGGCGTCGAGCATCTCGGTGCGGCGCGGCCGGTCCGGGTCGACCCACACGGCGTCGTCGGGCGGCGGCAGCGGCCGCAGGTCGTCGACGTCTCCGACCACGTCGATCCCGGAGCCCTGGATCCAGTCGATCCACTCCTCGGCGACGTCGTCGGCCCACGGGTAGGCGTGCGGCGGCAGCGTCACCCGGGTCATGCCGTCGCGTTGCGCGAGCGTGCGGTGCACCACGACCTCGCGGACCAGGCTGCGGTAGTCCTCGGACGCGAGCCCGGACATCCGCAGCCGGCGGTTCAGCCGGCGGATCAAGGTGGCCTCGGCGGTGCCGATCGACACGTTGGTGCGGTAGCTCTCCTCCGGGGCCCACGAGGGATCGATCCCGAACGCCGCGCAGTAGCGCTGCCAGAGCAGGTCGTTGGGGGCGCCCGGCTGCGGCACGGTGACCAGGTGCACCCGCTCGGGGCGCAGCCCGCCGCTCCACCGGTTCAGCACGTCGGGAAGCCCCTGGACCCGCCAGAACCACATCTGCGGCTTGTCGCGCCGGGCCTCCTGCACCGCACGCAGGTACCGCTTGAAGCCCTGCCGGCGACGGTGCTTGACGCCCTCCTGCCACTCGGCGGGAACCTGCCGCGCGAGGTCGCGGGCGGAGTAGACGAGGTGCACCTCGCTGCCGGCCAGGTCGTCCATGACCCGCTTGATCTGCGGCGGCTTGGCCGCGGCGAGGATCTCGTGCGAGATCACGACGGTACCGCTGAGTCGCCGCACCCGGCGGACGAGCTTCTCCCACTCGCCCTCGACCTGGGCCCCGATGCCGCCCCACGACTCCCCGACGATGTCGAGAGCCGCGTTGAAGTGGCTGGCGCGCATGCCGAGCGGGTAGTGCACGCCGTGGTCGGCGAGGCCGCCGGCGTTCACCCGCAGCCGGTCCTGCAGGTACGTCGTCCCCGTCTTGGGCGCACCGATGTGCAGGTAGACGACCCGCGCGCTCATGCGGGGTCCCCGCGGCGCTGTGAGTCGGCCGAGCCCGTCGACGCGCGCCGTTTCGCAGCCCCCGCCGAGCTCCGCGAGCAGCGTCGTGGGGTGATCATGAAGGGGAGTCTGCCAGTGCCCTGACGACGGCGGACGGGCTGGGGCGGCCGAGCTGCTCGGCCATCCACACCGAGGTCGCCACGAGCCGGCCCAGGTCGACGCCGTGCTCGACGCCGAGCCCGGTGAGCAGCCAGACGAGGTCCTCGGTCGCGAGGTTGCCGGTGGCGCTCTTCGCGTAGGGGCAGCCGCCGAGGCCGCCGGCGGACGCGTCGAAGGTGGTCACGCCACACCGCAGCGCGGCCACCGCGTTGGAGAGCGCCTGACCGTAGGTGTCGTGGAAGTGCATGGCGAGCGACTCGTTGGGCAGGCCGGCGTCGTTGAACGCGGCCAGCAGCGCGGTGACGTGGCCGGCGGTGCCGACCCCGATCGTGTCGCCGAGGGAGAGCTGGGAGGCGCCGAGGTCGAACAGCCGCTTGCCCACCTCGACCACCTGCGCGACCGGGACGGCCCCCTCCCACGGGTCGCCGAAGCACATCGAGACGTAGGCGCGGACGTCGAGGCCGTGGTCGCGGGCCCGGCGCACCGTGGGCTCGAACATCGCGAACTGCTCGTCGAGGCTGCGGTTCAGGTTCTTGCGGGCGAACGTCTCGGTGGCACTGCCGAAGATCGCGACGTGCCGCACGCCCTTCTCGAGCGCCCGGTCGAGGCCGCGCTCGTTGGGGACGAGCACGGGCATGTCCCTGCCCTGCTCGCCGAGCAGGTCGAGCAGCTCCGCGGCGTCCGCGAGCTGGGGGACCCACCGCGGGTGCACGAAGCTGGTCGACTCCACGACCGGCAGCCCGGCGGCGGCGAGCCGTCGTACGAACTCGGCCTTGGTCGCGGTGGGGACCAGCGCCTGCTCGTTCTGGAGCCCGTCGCGGGGGCCGACCTCGTAGATCGTGACGCGCGCGGGCAGCGACGGGTCGGCGACGACCTGCGGCAGGCTCATCGCTCCTCCTCCGGCTCGACGACGAACAGGGTGGCCCCGAGGGCGACCTGGTCGCCGGCACCCGCACCGACGGTCCCGACGCGACCGGCGAAGGGCGCCTTCAGCGACAGCTCCATCTTCATCGCCTCGAGGACGCCGAGCACCTGTCCCTCGGCGACCTCCTCACCCGGCCGGACCGCGACGGACAGCACGGTGCCGGGCATCGGCGCGGCGACGGTCCCGTCGCCGACGACCGCGGAGTCGGCGAACACGTCGGGCCGGGTGAACACCCGCCGGTGCCCCCGGTGCACGACCTCGACGACGTGCGGCTGGACGTTGACGACGGCTTGCTCGCGGCGGCCGTCGAGGCTGAGCACCACCACGTGGCGTTCCGCGAGCAGCGGCGTCACGGCGACGCCGTCCACGAGCCCGGCGGCGCGGTCCACGACGACCGGGCGGTCGAGCTCGACGGTGACGGGAGCGGGAGCGGCGCCCAGGCGGAACCCGTCGCCCTGGAAGGGGTGGTCCCAGTCGGTGGCCTCGGTGAGCACGAACACCTCGGTCCACGCCGCGAACAACCGCGCGACGTCGGGGTCCGGCTCCGGGACGTCGGCCGTGTCGAGCCACGCGGTGTCGATGGTGGCGTCGCGGAACTCGTCGCTCGCGGCGAGCGCGCGGAGGAAGCCGACGTTCGTGGTGAGCCCGAGGATCGCGGTGTCGTCGAGCGCGGCGACCAACGCGCGGCGGGCGGACTCCCGGTCCGGGCCGTGCACGACCACCTTGCCCAGCATCGGGTCGTACGCCGTGGACACGACCTGCCCGCTCTCCAGGGCGTGGTCCACGCGGGCGTGCCCGGCCCACCGCACGAGCGAGGCGGTGCCGGCCTGCGGGAGGAAGCCGTGGAACGAGTCCTCGGCGTAGACCCGGGCCTCGATCGCGTGGCCGCTGAGCGTGACCTCCTCCTGGGTGAACGGCAGCGGCTCGCCCGCGGCCACCGCGAGCTGCAGCTGCACGAGGTCGCGACCCGTCACCAGCTCGGTCACCGGGTGCTCGACCTGCAGCCGGGTGTTCATCTCCAGGAAGTACGCCTCGCCGGTGTCGGCGTCGAGGAGGAACTCGACGGTGCCGGCGTTGACGTAGCCGACCTCGCGGGCCAGCGCGACGGCCGACTCGGTGACCAGCTTGCGGATCTCCGGGGTGATCGTCGGGGCCGGCGCCTCCTCCAGCACCTTCTGGTGGCGGCGCTGCGTCGAGCAGTCGCGCTCGAAGAGGTGCACGACGTTGCCGTGCGCGTCGGCGAGCACCTGCACCTCGATGTGGCAGCCGTGCTCGACGTACTTCTCGACCAGCAGCGTGTCGTCCCCGAACGCCGACCGGGCCTCCCGCCGCGCTGCCGCGACCGCGTCCTCGAGATCGGCCGGGTCGCGCACCACCCGCATTCCCTTGCCGCCGCCCCCCGCCGCCGCCTTCACCAGGAGCGGGTACGCCGAGCTGTCAGGCGCTGGCGTCGCTCCCGCAGCGTCACCGCCTGACAACTCGGCGGACGGGACCACGGGGACCCCGGCGGCGACGGCGATCTCGCGGGCCCGGTCCTTGCGGCCCATCTGCTCCATGACGCGCGCCGAGGGGCCGACCAGGGTGAGGCCGGCGGCCTCGACGGCGGCGGCGAGCTCGGCGCGCTCGGAGAGGAACCCGTAGCCGGGGTGGATCGCGTCGGCGCCGGAGGTGCGGGCGGCCTCGACCACCGCGTCGATGTCGAGGTACGAGCCCACCCGCACCGCGTCGTCGGCCTCGCGCACGTGCATGGCGAACGCGTCCGGGTCGGTGTGGATCGCCACGCTGCGCAGGCCCGCGGCCCGGCAGCCCCGGATCACCCGGCGGGCGATCTCGCCGCGGTTCGCGATGAGGACGGTGTGCAGGGTGCTCATGACATCAACTCTCAGCCTCTCGGGGTCCCCGCGGCGTTGTTCGTGGAGGAGCGCAGCCGGGGGAGCGAAGAACGTCGTGGGGTGAGGATCACATCCTGAAGATGCCGTAGGAGGGCTCGGGGATCGGGGCGTACGACGCGGCGGCCAGCCCCATGCCGAGCACCCGCCGGGTCTCGACCGGGTCGATGACCCCGTCGTCCCACAGCCGTGCCGTCGAGTAGTACGGCGAACCCTGCGTCTCGTACTGCTCGCGGATCGGCGCCTTGAACGCGTCGTCGTCCTCGCGGCCGGCCACGGTGGCCAGCACCGACGCGGCCTGCTCGCCGCCCATCACGGAGATCCGGGCGTTCGGCCACATCCACAGGAACCGCGGGTCGTACGCGCGGCCGCACATGCCGTAGTTGCCGGCGCCGAACGAGCCGCCGATCACCACGGTGAACTTCGGCACGACCGAGCAGGCGACCGCGGTGACGAGCTTCGCGCCGTCGCGGGCGATCCCGCCGTTCTCGTACTCCTTGCCGACCATGAACCCGGTGATGTTCTGCAGGAACACCAGCGGGATGCCGCGCTGGTTGCACAGCTCGATGAAGTGCGCGCCCTTGAGCGACGAGCTGGAGAACAGGATCCCGTTGTTGGCGACGATGCCGACCGGGTAGCCCCAGATCCGGGCGAACCCGCAGACCAGGGTCTCGCCGTACAGCGCCTTGAACTCGTGGAACCGGCTGCCGTCGACGACCCGGCGGACCACCTCGCGCACGTCGTACGGCGTGCGCGAGTCGGTGGGCACCACGTCGTACAGGCCGTGCGGGTCCTCGGCCGGCTCCTCGGGGTCGTGCCTCTCCAGGCTGGGGGTGCCGCGGCGTTCGAACGTGCCGACGATCGACCGGACGATGGCGAGCGCCTCGGGGTCGTCGTTGGCGAGGTGGTCGACGACGCCGGAGCGGCGGGCGTGCACGTCGCCGCCGCCGAGCTCCTCGGCGGTGACCACCTCGCCGGTGGCGGCCTTCACCAGCGGCGGACCGCCGAGGAAGATCGTGCCCTGGTCCTTGACGATCACGGTCTCGTCGGACATCGCCGGGACGTAGGCGCCCCCGGCCGTGCACGACCCCATCACCGCGGCGACCTGGGGGATGCCCTGCGCGGAGAGGTTGGCCTGGTTGAAGAAGATGCGGCCGAAGTGCTCCTTGTCGGGGAACACCTCGTCCTGCATCGGCAGGAACGCGCCGCCGGAGTCGACGAGGTACACGCACGGCAGCCGGTTCGCGCGCGCCACCTCCTGAGCGCGCAGGTGCTTCTTCACCGTGACCGGGTAGTAGGTGCCGCCCTTGACCGTTGCGTCGTTGGCGACCACGACGCACTCGCGTCCGCCGATCCGGCCGACGCCGGTGACGATGCCCGCCGACGGGACCGCGTCGTCGTACATGCCGGTGGCGGCGAGCGGGCTCAGCTCGAGGAACGGGCTCCCCGCGTCGAGGAGCCGGTCGACCCGGTCGCGGGCGAGCAGCTTGCCCCGGTTGAGGTGCTTGCGGCGGGCCGACTCCGAGCCGCCCTGCCGGGCGGCGGCGAGGCGTTCGCGCAGCTCGTCGACGAGCTCCTTCATCTCCGGCATGATGCCTCCGAGGTTAACGATCACTAACCTGGCACCAGGTTAGCAGCAGTCGCGCATGACCCGGACGACCTAGGTCTTCTTGACTATAGGAATAGGACGAACGGCCCCGTAGCGTCCGATCGGACTCATATCGTCGTGGGGGATACATGACTGCATCACCGGTTGCCCGGTCCGTCCGTGCTGCGCGCAGAACGGCCGCCGCCGGCGCGACCCTCGCGCTGCTGTGCTCCGGAGCGCTGGTGGCCGCCGTGGCACCCGCCGGCGCGGCCGGCTGGGTGGCTCCCTCGGCGACCGACTCGATCCCCGTGGACCACGTCCAGCTGGGCACCGCGTCGGTGGTGATGAGCCCCGACGGCTCGGCAACGGCGGTCTGGCTCGACTCCACCGCGCTCACCCCGGACGGCGGCTTCGCGATCCGCTACGCGACCCGCTCGGCCGGTGGTCCCTGGTCCGAGGGGCCCGCTGCTCTCGCGTCCGACCCCCGGGACACCGCGGACGCGCCGCAGGTCGCCGTCGACAAGGACGGACGGGTGACGGTGGCCTGGGTGCAGCACCGCATCACCGGCGGCGACGACGTCTTCGTGTCGGACCGCCCCGCGAGCGGGTCCTGGACCGAGGCCCGCACGGTCTCCGACTCCGCGAAGGACGCAAAGCAGGTCCAGGTCGCGACGAACGACTCGAGCACGGTGACCGTCGGCTGGACCTCGACCTGGGTCGACGACAGCGACGTCGACCACAGCCAGATCCAGGCCGCGCAGCGCCTCACGGGCCAAGCGTGGGGTCCGGTGCAGGACGTCTCGCAGTCGGATATCGGGGCGACCAACCCGCACCTCGCGGGCGGGTCGAACAAGTTCGTCATGGGCTGGACCGAGAAGGGCGCCACCGACAAGGTCGTCTCCTCGCAGCAGATCGAGGGGTTCATCAAGTGGTCGCAGTGGACCGACCACACCGACGCAGCGGACGGTGACTCGGACGCCAGCGACGTCGCGATGGACGGCACCGGCGACGCCGCAGTCCTCTGGCAGTCGACGAAGAGCGGCGTCGACCAGGTGTTCGCCCAGGTCAACCCGCTCAACGCCGACTGGGGCGACGTGCGCCAGCTGTCCGGGGCCGGGCAGGACGCCGGCAGCGGGGTCCTGGCCGTGAACCCGGGCGGCAAGTTCCTGGCCTCCTGGTCCCGGACCGACGGCACCTACCGACGGGTGCAGGCCAGCTGGTTCAACGCTGACACGGACAGCTGGACCTCGGCCGCAGGCACCGGGCTCGACGTCAAGGTCGCGACCGCGGACGGCAACGCCGACCCCGTCGACGCGGTCGTCGACGACGCCGGTCTCCCGACGCTGCTCGTCGGCACCGAGACCGGATCGTCGCAGTCGTTCCGCGACGACGACCTCAACGGCGTGTGGGGCAAGATCGTCAACTTCCAGCCCGCCATCCCCGTCTCCGTGAGCCGCGACACCGACGGTGACGTCTCGGCGGTCTCGCAGCAGGCCGACGGCACGCTCGTCGAGCGGATCTTCGACAACTCCGGTCCGGTCGCGACGACGAAGGCGCCGACGAGCGTGGTCACCACCGCGACGACGGTGCGGCCGTCCTGGTCCGCGACGGACACCTGGTCGCCGATCGCGTCGTACCAGCTCCAGCGCAGCTCGGCGCCGTGGAACGGTGGGTTCTCGTCGTACGCGAACTACGGCGCGAGCACCACCGACACCACCAAGAGCTACGGCACCGGGTCGGGACGCACCTACTGCTACCGGGTTGTCGCGACGGACACCGCCGGCAACGTCGGCGTGCCGAGTGCCCAGCGATGCACCACGACCCCGGTCGACGAGCGGTCGATGAAGCGCAGCACCCACACGGAGTGGCGCAAGAAGCACGGCAAGAAGCTCCGGGTCACCGTGCGCGACTGGGCCAGCGGCAGCTCGTCCCTGGCGTACAAGAAGACCTACACCTCGGCCAGCCGAAAGGGCTCGGCGCTGTCGATCGGCGGGGTCCGCGCCAAGAGCCTGCAGGTGCGGGTGCTGGGCGGTCGCGGTCAGGGCTCGGTGTCGCTGTACTTCGCCGCCACCCGGCTCGGCACCTGGAGCCTGTCCCGGTCGAGGACGCAGGTGCTCACGCTCTCGAAGACGCTCTCCACCGAGCGGACCGGCACGGTCACCCTCAAGGTGGCGAGCAGCGGCAAGCCGGTGCGCGTCGACGCTGTCAGCGCGGTGAAGACGGCCGTCCCGGCACCCTGACCGGTCCTGGCTAGGCTGCCGACCATGGTCGCGCGGCGCACCCAGATCCTGGACACGGCCGCGCAGCTCTTCGCCGAGCGGGGGTTCCACGGGGTCTCGGTGGTGGAGCTCGGCGCCGCCTGCGGCATCAGCGGTCCGGCGCTCTACAAGCACTTCCCGTCCAAGGACGCGATGCTCGCCGAGATGCTCGTCGACATCAGCGAGGAGCTGCTGCGCGTCGGGCGGGCGCGGTCCCGCGACGCCGCCGACCCGGTCGCAGCCGTCCGCGCCCTGGTCGACTGGCACGTCGAGTTCGCGCTGCGGCACAAGCCTCTGATCGTCGTCCAGGACCGCGACTGGGCGAGCCTGCCCGAGGACGCCCGCGAGAAGGTCCGCACCCTGCAGCGCCGGTACGTCGCGCTGTGGGCCGACCGGCTCCGCGAGGTGCATCCCGACCTCACCGGCCGCCGGGCCCGGGCGATGGCGCACGCGACCTTCGGGCTGATCAACTCGACCCCGCACAGCGCGATGCTCGCGGAGCCGGAGATGCGCGAGCTGCTCGCCGCGATGGCCGAGCGCTCCCTCGCCCTGCCCCGGTAGTCCGGTTCAGCTGGCAGGTCCCGAGCGTGTCCTGGACCTGCGAAACGACGCGGACTACCCGTCGGTCGGGTCGGTAGGGTCGCGCCCATGGCGATCGCGCGATACAAGGACCTGTGCATGGACGCCGCGGACCCGGTGCGGCTCGGGCGGTTCTGGGCGGAGGTGCTCGGGCTCGAGCTGCACGAGAAGGACGACGGCGACGTCTACCTGACGGGGCCCACCACGGAGCACACCCTGTGGGTGAACAAGGTGCCGGAGCCGAGGACCGTCAAGCACCGCATGCACCTCGACGTGAACGCCTCCTCGGTCGACGAGATCGTGGCGCTGGGCGCGACCGTGCTCGACGCCGACTCGTTCCGGTGGACGCTGATGGCGGACCCCGAGGGCGGTGAGTTCTGCGTGTTCGTCCGGGAGGGCGAGATCGCGAACCGGCTGTACGAGATCGGCGTGGACACCGGCGACTCGGCCGAGGCCTCGCACCGGATCGCCACGTGGTGGGCCGAGGTGCTGGGGGCAGCGGCCGGTCACGAGGAGCACTACTCCTACGTCGAGCAGATCCCCGGGGCGCCGTTCGAGTCGATCGACTTCGCGCCGGTCCCGGAGCCGAAGACCGTGAAGAACCGGATCCACCTCGACGTGACCGTCGAGAGCGTCGACGCGCTGGTGGCCGCCGGAGCGACCGTGCTGCGCGAGCCCGACGAGGACATCAGCTGGACGGTGATGGCCGACCCCGACGGCAACGAGTTCTGCGCGTTCACCGACTGACGCCGGCGGGAGCGGCGGTCAGCCGACGAGCGCTAGCGCGTCGTCGAGCGCCGCGAGCGCCGTGACGGCGGCGTCGGGGCGGGCGTTGTGGCCCATCAGGCCGATCCGCCACACGGTCGAGGCGTACGCCCCGGCGCCCGCACCGATCTCGAGGTTGTGCCGCTCGAGCAGCACCTTGCGGACCGCGGCCGAGTCGACGCCGTCGGGCACCTTCACCGTGGTCAGCTCGGGCAGCCGCGACCCCTCCTGCGCGAACAGCTCGAGCCCGCGCTCGACGAGGCCGTCCTGGAGGATGCGACCGGCCTCCTCGTGCCGCGCCCAGACGTTCGCGAGGCCCTCGTCGAGGATCCGGCCGAGAGCGGCGTGCAGGCTGACGACCATCGCGGTCGGCGCGGTGTGGTGGTAGGTCCGGCCGCCACCCTTGCCGGCCGCCTCGCCAACGTACCCGCCGAGCAGCCCGAGGTCCAGGTACCACGACTGGGGCCGCTCCACCCGGCGCTCGAAGGCGCGGTCGTTGATCGTGAACGGCGCGAGGCCGGGCGCCACGCCCAGGCACTTCTGGGTCCCGGCGTAGCCGACGTCGACCCCCCACTCGTCGGCGTGCAGCTCGATGCCGCCGATCGAGGTGACCGCGTCGGTGAGCAGCAACGCGTCGCCCTTGCCGGCGCCGAGGCCCGCGATGTCGGAGCGGACGCCGGTGGACGTCTCGGCGTGCACCGCGGCCACGATCTTGGGGGAGGGGTGCGCGTCGAGCACCCGCTGCACGTCGACCGGGGTGCCCCACTCGTGCTCGACCGGGACCACCTCGGCGCCGCACCGCGCGGCGACGTCGCACATCCGCTGCCCGAACAGCCCGTTGACCGCGACGACCACCACGTCGCCGTCGGACACGGTGTTCACGAACGCCGCCTCCATGCCGGCCGAGCCGGTCGCCGACAACGGCAGCGTGCGCGCGTTGCCGGTGCCCCACACCGTCCGCAACCGGTCGCAGGTCTCGTCCATCACGGACAGGAAGACCGGGTCGAGGTGCCCCAGCAGCGGCAGGCCGAGGGCGGCGGTGGCCTCCGGGTAGGGGTTGCTCGGACCGGGGCCGAGCAGCAGGCGGTCGACGACGTGGTGGCTGGCCATGGTCCGAGAACCTACAGAACCGCGCCGGGGTTGAAGATGCCGTCCGGGTCGAGGGCGTCCTTGATGCGGCGCGACAGCGCCATCACGTCGGGTCCGAGCTGGTCGGGGAGCGCCGCCTTCTTGGTGCGGCCGACGCCGTGCTCGCCGGTGATCGTGCCGCCGAGCTCGATCGCCTTGCGCATCACCTCGGCGAACGCGAGCCGGGCGCGCTTCTCGCCGGCCGGGTCGGTGGGGTCGTAGACGATGATCGGGTGGGTGTTGCCGTCGCCGGCGTGCGCCACCACCGGGATCTCCACCTCGTGCTCCTCGGCGACCGCCGCGATCGCGGCGATCAGGTCGGGCAGGAGCGGGACGGGGGCTCCGACGTCCTCCAGGAACAGCGCGCCGCGGGACTCGATCGCCGGGAAAGCGATCCGCCGCGCCTCGACGAACATCTCGCCCTCGTCGGGGTCGTCGGTCACGAACACCTCGGCCGCGCCCGCGCCCTCGCAGGCGACCCGCATGACCTCGATCTCCTCGGAGCGGGCGGCGCCCGGGGCGTCGGACTGGGCGATCAGCAGCGCCCCCGAGGAGCGGTCGAGCCCCATCGAGCGGTAGTCCTCGACGGCGTTGATCGAGGCCTTGTCCATGAGCTCCAGCATCGACGGGCGCAGGGTGCGGCGTACGGCGACCACGGCCTGCGCGGCCGCGTCGCACGACGGGAACGACGCGACGAGGGTCGAGCGGGGCGCCTGCGCCGGGACCAGCCGGAGGATCGCTCGGGTGACGACGCCCAGGGTGCCCTCGCTGCCCACGAAGAGCTTGAGCAGCGAGAGGCCCGCGACGTCCTTGATCCGCTTGCCGCCGAGCCGCACCAGGGTGCCGTCGGCGAGCACCACGTCCATGCCCAGCACGTAGTCGGTGGTGACGCCGTACTTCACGCAGCACAGCCCGCCGGCGTTGGTGGCCACGTTGCCGCCGATGGAGCAGATCTCGAACGACGAGGGGTCCGGCGGGTACCACAGGCCGTGCTCGGCGGCGGCGGCCTTGACCTCGGCGTTGAAGGCGCCGGGCTCGACCACCGCGACCTGGCACTGGGTGTCGATCTCGATCGCGCGCATCCGCTCGAGGCTGAGCACGATGCCGCCGTCGACCGCGGACGAGCCGCCCGACAGGCCGCTGCCGGCGCCGCGGGGGACGACCGGCACCCGGTGCCTCGCGGCCCAGCGGACCGCGGCCTGCACCTGCCCGGCGTCCTCCGCGCGCACGACCGCGGCAGGGGTGCCGGCCCCGACGTCCTTCGACCAGTCCCAGCGGTACTTCTCGATGGCGTCCGGGTCGGTGAGCACCACCGTGTCCGGCAGGGCCTCGACCAGCTCCGCGATCACACCCGCGTCGAGGTTCGTCACGTGCTCACCCTGGCACGGGAGCGGAGCCGGACCAATGCCCGGACCGACGTCCGGCGGCGCTCCCGGCGGCGGGTGGCTACTTCACCTCGGCGCGCAGCACCCGGAGCATGCCGAGCGCGAACGGCAGCACGACCCAGATCGCGGTGCCGCTGGCCAGGTGCAGCCACTGCTCGGTGGACAGGTTCGACCCGTCGAACAGCGGCTGCTGCGAGGTGCCGAGGTCGACCCAGGGCGCCGCGTCGTTCAGCGGCTTCCAGAGGCCGGCCACGATCGAGAACGCCGTGGGCAGGATGAAGTAGGTGACGATCGCCGCGGCGGAGTTCAGGAACAGCAGGCCGAAGGCGAGGCCCTGGAGCACGCCGCTGGCCTGCAGCAACGCGAACTTCCCGATGTCGTCGGGGCCGATGTGCGCCCAGGCGTCGTCGGCGCCGCCCAGCACCGTCGCGACCGACGCGATGGTGATCGCGAGGGCGATGGCGGCCAGGCCGGCGATCAGCGCGGCCAGCACCTTCGCGACCAGCACCCGGCTGCGCACCGGCACCAGCGTGAACGACACCAGCGCGGTCCGCTGGGTCCACTCCTGGGTGACCAGCAGGATGCCGAGCACGGGGAGCAGGAAGCCCTGCGGCGTCGCGGTGATCCCCATGAAGTTGAGGAACGTCCGGTCGGAGGTCTTCGCGGTCAGGAAGAACACCAGGATGATCAGCGCGGTGATCACGCCGATGGTGATCAGCAGCCACTTGCCCGCCCGGGTGTCGGCCAGCTTCCGCAGCTCGACGAGGACCAGGCGGGACAGCGGGATGCGCGGCGTCCCGGAGATGTCGAGGGTGTTCGGCTCGAGGGCGGCCGTGCTCATGAGGAGGCTCCTTCGGTGATGTCGTCGCGCTGGGAGTCGGAGGTGAGCTGGAGGAACATCTCCTCGAGCCCGGCGCCGTCGGCCGGCCGCAGCTCGATGAGGGTGATGCCGTGGGCGGCGGCGACCTTGCCCACCTGGATCGCCTCGGCGTCGCTGCGCAGTCCGTCGCCGGAGGGCACCGCCTGGATGCCCTCGCGGGCGAGCGCGTCGAGCAGCTGCTCGTGCTCGACCGCCTTCACGAACGCACCGCGGGCCTGGAGCAGATCCTGCTTGCTGCCCTGCGCCACGATCCGGCCGCGGCCGATGAGGATCAGCTCGTCGGCGATCCGCTCCACCTCGTGCAGCAGGTGCGAGGAGAGCAGCACGGTGCCACCGCGCTCGGCGTACTCCCGGAGCAGGCCGCGCATCCAGTGGATGCCGGCGGGGTCGAGGCCGTTGGCCGGCTCGTCGAGGACCAGGATCTGCGGGTCGCCGAGCAGCGCGTGCGCGATGCCGAGCCGCTGCCGCATGCCGAGCGAGTAGTTCTTCACCCGCCGCTTCGCCTCGCCGGGGGTCAGCGAGACGAGCTCGAGCATCTCGTCGACGCGGCCGGCCGGCAGGCCCATGGTGCGGGCCCCGATGGTCAGCACCTCGCGGCCGGTGCGGCCGGCGTGCTGGGCGGACGCGTCGAGGAGCACGCCGACGTGCCGGCCGGGGTTGGGCAGGTCGGCGTAGCGGTGGCCGCCGATGGTGACGCGCCCGCGGCTGGCCGGGGTCAGGCCGACCATGATGCGCATCGTGGTGGACTTCCCGGCGCCGTTCGGACCGAGGAAGCCGGTCACCCGTCCGGGTCGGCAGACGAACGACACGTCGTCGACGGCCAGGAAGCCGCCGTACGTCTTGGACACCCCGTCAACAGTGATCATGGCAGCAGCCTGTCGGTACGCCGCGCGGCGGCGCATCGGACCGGGGCATCGACACGCATCGACTTAAGTAGGGGAGGCGCTGGACCGCGGTTGCTGCACCGGCGCCGGTCGGCACTCCTAGCCTGGGAGCGTGCACGAGCCGACGCCGGAGCAGTACAACCCGCCGCTGACCTGGCGGTCGCACGTCTGGCGGACCGCGCTGGCGCTGGCGATCAGCGGGCTGTTGTGGGCGGCGACGGCCAAGCTCCAGTGGGAGCAGGCGCGACCGCTGTTCTGGCTCGACCTCGGGGTGGGCCTGCTGTGCTTCGCGCTGACCTTCCTGCGCAGGCGCTGGCCGTTCCCGGTGGCGGCGGTGACCGCGGTCCTGGGTGCGGTGTCGGTGTCGTCGGCCGGCGCGGGGATGCTCACGTCGGTCTCGCTGGCCACCCGTCGCAACGTCCCACGGATCCTGGCCGTCGGGGTGCTCGGGCTGGTGGGCGCGATGGTCTACCCGATGATCGGCCCGAGCCCGACGCAGGACCCTTGGTGGATCACGTTCGCGTTCGGGCTGGCGTTCACGGTGGCGGTGCTGGTCTGGGGCATGTACCTCGGGTCGCGGCGTGAGCTGCTGTGGACCCTGCGCGACCGGGCCGAGCGGGCCGAGGCCGAGCAGGAGCTGCGGGTGACCCAGGGCCGCGTCAACGAGCGCGCCCGCATCGCACGCGAGATGCACGACGTGCTCGCGCACCGGATCTCGCTGATCACCATGCATGCCGGGGCGCTGGCCTACCGCACCGACCTGTCCGCCGACGAGATGCGCGGCACCGCCGAGCTGATCCAGACCAAGTCGCACGAGGCCCTCGCGGACCTCCGCCAGGTGCTGGGCGTGCTGCGCGGCGACGGCGAGCTGCCGCAGGACCGGCCGCAGCCGACCTTCTGCGACCTGCGCGGGCTGGTCGAGGAGGCCGAGCAGTCCGGCATGCGGGTCCAGTACGTCGACGAGGTCCGCCACCCGGAGGCGATGCCCGGGCAGGTCGGCCGCACGGCGTACCGGATCGTGCAGGAGGGGCTGACCAACGCCCGCAAGCACGCCCCCGGCGTGACGGTGCTGGTCCGGGTCACCGGGTCGGCGGAGGAGGGCGTGACCATCTCGATCCGCAACCCGGCCCGCAGCCTGCTGGTGCCCGCGACCACGCCCGGCGCGGGCCTCGGGCTCGTCGGGCTCGGCGAGCGCGCCAAGCTGGCCGGCGGACGGCTCGAGACGCAGCGGGTTGGCGGGGCGTTCGAGCTGAGCGGATGGCTGCCGTGGACGGCGTGAGCACCGAGCGCCGACCCGTGCGCGTGCTCGTCGTCGACGACGACGCGCTGGTGCGCTCCGGCCTGCTGATGATGCTGGGCGGCTCGGCAGACGTGGAGGTGGTCGGGCAGGCGGTGGACGGCCGCGACGGCGTGCAGGCGGCCCGCGAGCTGCGGCCGGACGTGGTGCTGATGGACATCCGGATGCCGGTGATGAACGGGCTCGAGGCCACCGAGCACCTGCGGTCCTGGGACGACCCGCCGAAGGTGATCGTGCTGACCACGTTCGACGCCGACGACTACGTGGCCCGGGCGCTCGGAGCGGGCGCCAGCGGCTTCCTGCTCAAGGACACCCCGCCGCCGTCGATCGTGGACGCGATCCGGAAGGTCGCCGATGGCGACCCGATGCTGTCGCCCAGCGTCACCGCCCGGCTCATCGAGCAGCTCACCGCCGGCTCCGCCCCGGACCGGAGCCGCGCCGCGCGCGAGCGGCTGGCCCGGCTCACCGAGCGCGAGCACGAGGTGGCGGTCGCGGTCGGTACCGGCCTGACGAACGCCGAGATCGCCCAGCGGCTGCACCTCTCGGTGCCCACCGTGAAGGCGCACATCGGCCGGCTGTTCACCAAGCTCGACGTGGACAACCGGGTGCAGATCGCGATCTGCGTGCACGACGCCGGCCTGGTGTAGGTCTCCCGCTGGTCGAGGTGCCCAGCCGCTGGTAGAGGTGCGAGGGGGCTCCCCCTCGCCTCGTCACCAGGACGTACGGGTGGGCAGGGTCGCCACCACCGGGTGGTCGAGCCTGGCGAGACCACGCGCCCCTGGTTGCGTCCTGTTTCGAGGATCGCCCAGCGGCTCGCACCTCGACCACCGATGGCGACTGGTGGTGGTGACCGTCACGCCCGGAACGCGGTAATTCCGTCGACCCGTGTCCGTCCGCGCCCATACGCTCGCTGGTGCCATGCGCGACTTCCCTCCCTCCGTCCACACCTTCCGCGTCCTCCCCGGAGAGGTCCGGACGGCGGACCCCGACCTGCGCTCGCCGGGCCGGTTCCTGTGGTGGGTGCTCAAGCAGCAGCCGAGCGTGATCACGGCCGCCGCGGTGGTCGGCGTGCTGTGGCAGCTGCCGCTGATCGTCGGACCGTGGCTGGTCGGCCGGGCGGTCGACCAGGGCATCCTGGGCCACTCCTCGTCGGCGACGCTGTGGTGGACCGGGCTGCTCCTGGTGGTGACGCTCATCGGTGCGGTGTTCGGGATCGCGATGCACACGCTGGTGGTGCGCAGCTGGCTGATCGCGCTCTACGGCACCACCCTGATGGTGGCCCGCAAGGCGGCGCAGCTCGGGCACGTGCTGCCCCGGCGCACGCCCACCGGCGAGGTGCTCAGCGTCTCGGGCAGCGACTCCGACGAGTTCGGCGCGTTGACCGAGATCACCGCGCGGGCGTTCTCGCAGCTGGTCGCGTTCCTCACCGTCGCGGCGATCGTGCTCGCCACCTCGCCGCCGCTGGGGCTCTTGGTGCTGCTCGCTGCTCCGGTGCTGGTCGGCGTGGCGCTGCCACTGCTGCGCCCGCTGCACCGTCGTCAGCACGTCGAGCGGCAGCGGAACTCCACGCTGACCTCACTGGCCACCGACATCGTCGCGGGCCTGCGGATCCTGCGAGGCATCGGCGGCGAGTCGACGTTCGGCCGCAACTACGGCACGCAGTCGCAGCGCACCCGTGAGGCGGGGGTCTCGGCGGGCATGTGGCAGGCCGCCGTGGAGGCGGTGGGGGTGCTGTTCTCCGGCACCTTCCTGGTGCTGCTGATGTACGCCGGCGCCAACGCCGTCGAATCCGGGGAGCTGACCGTCGGCGAGCTGGTGAGCTTCCTGGGCTACGGGCTGTTCATGGTCGGCCCGATCCGCACCTTCTTCGAGTTCGCGCAGAAGCTCACCCGGTCGATGGTCTCGGCGCGCAAGGCGATCGCGGTCTTCGAGCAGGAGCCGCCGTGGCGGGACCCGCTCGAGCCGGTCGCACTGCCGTCGTCGGGCGACCTCGTGGACGAGGCGAGCGGCTTCGTCGCGCGGCCCGGCCTGCTCACCGTCGTGGTCAGCGCGGTCCCGGAGTCCTCGGCCGAGCTCGCCGACCGGCTCGGCCGCTGGTTGAGCGCCGACGCGGAGCCGCCGTCGCTGACCGAGGAGTCCGGCGGGCGCCGGCGCAACCGTCGTACCCGGGCCGAGCGGGCCGCCGAGCGCGCCCGGCTGGCCGCCGCGGACGCCGAGCGGGCGGCGCGGCCCTGGGGCGTCACCTACGGCGGCGTCGACCTCGCCCGGGTGCCGATCGACCAGGTCCGCCGGGCGATCCTGGTCAGCGACACCGGCTCGCAGCTGTTCGCCGGGACGCTCCAGGACGCCGTCGACCCGCACGCTCGGCTCACCCGTGAGGAGGCCGAGGAGGCGCTGCGGACCGCCGCCGCCGAGGACGTGTACGACGCGCTCCCCGGCGGCTGGTCGGGCGAGCTCGACGAGCGCGGTCGCGGTCTCTCCGGCGGGCAGCGGCAGCGCGTGGTGCTCGCGCGTGCCCTGGCCGCCGACCCGGAGGTGCTGGTGCTGGTGGAGCCGACGTCGGCGGTCGACGCGCACACCGAGACCAAGATCGCGGAGCGGGTCGCCGCGCACCGTGCCGGGCGCACCACCGTGGTGACCACGGTGTCGCCGCTGTGGCTGCACCACGCGGACCACGTCGTGCTGCTCGCCGGTGGCCGGGTCGCCGCGGAGGGCGTGCACGAGGACCTGCTCGCCACCGAGCCGCGCTACCGCGACGTGGTGGCGCGGACCTTCCAGGCCCAGGAGCTGGAGGACAGCCGTGCCTGACCTGCTCGCCACCTCCGCCGACACCTGGCGCGACCGCGCGCTCGACCCGCCGGTGCTCCCGCCGGAGCTGCTGCCGACGCCGAAGGACGCCGACGTGCGCACCAGGATCCACGGCCTCCGGCTGCGGCACCGGGTCCGCCGCGAGCGCGCCGAGCGCGTGTACGCCGAGTCCCGCAGCCCCGAGCGCGGCTGGCCGGTCGCCGACGACCATGCCGTGCTGCGCTTCGCCCGCGACCTGGTGCGCACCCGCCGTGGCTGGTTCCTCGCGATGGTGCTGCTGAACGCCGTGGCGGCGGTCGCGGCGCTGACCGTGCCCAAGCTGCTCGGCGTGCTCGTCGACCGGGTCAGCGCGCCCGGCCCCGCGGAGGGCATCGGCACGCTGGCACTCGCGATCGTCGGTGTGGTCCTGGTCCAGGCGCTGTTCACGTTCGCCGGCCAGATCACCTCCACGCTGTTCGGCCAGGACCTGCTCGCGTCGGCCCGGGAGTACGTCGTGACCACGATCCTGCGGCTGCCGCTGAGCCGGGTCGAGGGCGCGAGCACCGGCGACCTGGTCACCCGGGTCACCCGCGACGTCGGCACGATGAGCCGCGCCGTGCAGTTCGGCGTGCCGATGGCGGTCATCACGCTGCTCACCGTCGTCCTGTCGATCGGCGCGATGCTGCTCAACTCGGTGCTGCTGGCCGTCCCGGCGCTGCTGCTGATCGGCGCGTCGTACGTGCAGGTGCGCCGCTACCTGCGCCGCGCCTCCAAGTGCTACATCGCCGAGGGGGCGACGTACTCCCGGATCAACAGCACGCTCACCGAGACCGTCGAGGGTGCTCGCACGGTCGAGGCGCTCGGGCTCTCGCGGCGCCGCATCCGCGCCACCGAGGACGACATCGCCGCGTCCGGGCAGGCCGAGCGCTACGGCCTGACGCTGCGCAACCTGCTCTTCACGGTCATCGACGTCGCCTTCAACGCTCCGCGCGTGATCACCGTGCTGATCGGGGCGTGGGGGTACTGGCGCGGCTACGTCACCCTCGGCCAGATCACCACCGCGGTGCTGTACGTCGAGTCGCTGTCCGGCCCGCTCGACCGGCTCCAGGTCGGCGCCGCCTCGACCGCGCGGCTGCTGGGCATCGCCTCGGTGCCGCAGGACCGGGTGGCCGGCGACGCGCTGCCGGCCGACCGTGAGCTGGTCGGCGAGGACCTGCGGTTCGCCTACCGCCAGGGGCACGACGTCCTGCACGGCGTCGACCTGCGTCCGCGGGTCGGGGAGCGGCTGGCGATCGTCGGACCCAGCGGGTCCGGGAAGTCCACCTTGGGCCGGCTGCTGTCCGGCATCAACGGACCACGCACCGGCGCGGTGCAGGTCGGCGGGGTCGACCTGGTCGCGCTGCCGCTGGAGGCGCTGCGCGAGGAGGTCGCGCTGGTCACCCAGGAGCACCACGTGTTCGTCGGCTCGGTGCGCGACAACATCGTGCTCGGCCGCGAGGACGCCGGCGACGGCGCGGTGTGGGCCGCGCTGGCGGCGGTCGGCTCGGCCGAGTGGGTGCGGCGGCTCCCGGAGGGCCTGGACACCCAGGTCGGCTCGGGCAACCTCGCGCTCACGCCCGCCCAGGCGCAGCAGGTCGCGCTGGCCCGGCTGGTCATCGCCGACCCGCACACCCTGGTGCTCGACGAGGCCACGTCGCTGATCGACCCCCGCACCGCCCGCACGGTCGAGGGCAGCATCAACGCGCTGCTCGAGGGCCGCACCGTGATCGCCATCGCGCACCGGCTGCACACCGCGCACGACGCGGACCGGATCGCCGTCGTCATCGACGGGCGGATCGCCGAGCTCGGCACGCACGAGGAGTTGGTCGCGCTCGACGGCGAGTACGCCGACCTGTGGCGCGCCTGGACGAGCTGACGAAACCACTGGTCGAGGTGCGAGCCGAAGTGAGCCTGGCGGCTCGCACCTCAACCGACGGGGGTCGCGGGGGTGGTTGAAGGGTCCACCTATCCTGGCGGCATGCCTGACCCCAGCACCCCGATCGCCCGGCTCGACGGGACGCCCGCGACGCTCGGCGAGATCACCGGCGGGCGGCCGGCGCTGCTCGTCAACGTCGCGTCGAAGTGCGGGCTCACCCCGCAGTACACCGCCCTCGAGCAGCTGCACGAGAAGTACGCCGGCCGCGGGTTCACCGTGGTGGGCGTGCCGTGCAACCAGTTCGGCGGCCAGGAGCCCGGCACCGCCGAGGAGATCGAGGAGTTCTGCTCCACGACGTACGGCGTCACGTTCCCGATGACCGAGAAGGTCGACGTGAACGGCCCCGACCGGCACGCCGTCTACGCCGACCTGGTGGCGACCGCGGACGAGGCCGGGAAGGCGGGCGACGTCACCTGGAACTTCGAGAAGTTCCTCGTCGACGGCTCCGGCTCCGTGGTGGCCAGGTTCAGCCCCGGCGTGGTGCCCGACGACGCGCGCGTGGTCGACGCGGTCGAGGCCCTGCTGGCCTGACCGCGGCCCCGGCAGGTGATACGGAACACCCCGGTTCACGAACAATTGAGATGCCTCGGGGGGTGGTGCTCCCTACCCTTGACGGGTGACGACGCACCCCTCCTCGCAATCCCCCTCCCCTGACACAGCCACCGACAGCGACAAGCTGACCAAGGACGTCCTCCTGGTCGCCGGCGTGGTGGTCCTCGGCGCGATCATGTCGATCCTCGACATCACCGTGGTGAGCGTGGCGCAGCCGACGTTCCAGACCGAGTTCGACTCCTCGCCCGCTCAGGTCGCGTGGACCATGACCGGCTACACCCTGGCCCTGGCGGCGGTGATCCCGCTGACCGGCTGGGCGGCCGACCGGTTCGGCACCAAGCGGCTGTACATGCTCGCGGTGTTCCTGTTCACCGCCGGCTCGGTGCTCTGCGCGACGGCGAGCAGCATCGAGATGCTGACGGCGTTCCGGGTGCTGCAGGGCCTCGGCGGCGGCATGCTCATGCCGCTCGGCATGACGATCATGACCCGCGCGGCGGGGCCGTCGCGCATCGGCCGCGTGATGGCGGTGCTGGGCATCCCGATGCTGCTCGGCCCTATCTTCGGCCCGATCCTCGGCGGCTGGCTGATCGACATCGCGTCGTGGCACTGGATCTTCCTCATCAACCTGCCGATCGGCGCGGTCGCGCTCGTGTACGCCGCCGTCGTGCTCCCCAAGGACAGCCCGACCCCGTCGGAGACCTTCGACTTCGTCGGCATGCTGCTGCTCTCGCCCGGGCTCGCACTCTTCCTGTACGGCGTCTCCTCGATCCCCGAGGCGGGCACGGTGTGGGACGGCAAGGTGCTCACCACCGGGATCATCGGCCTCGCGCTCGTCGTCGTGTTCGTGCTCCGCACCCTGTTCCGCGCGCCGGAGCACCCGCTGATCGACCTGCACCTGTTCCGCGAGCGGCCGCTGACCATTGCGGTGATCGCGATGTCGCTGTTCGCGATCGCGTTCTTCGGGGCCAGCCTGCTGTTCCCGTCGTACTTCCTGCAGGTGCGCGGTGAGACCACCCTCGACGCCGGCCTGCTGCTCGCACCGCAGGGCATCGGCGCGATGATCACCATGCCGATCGCCGGCGTGCTCACCGACAAGATCGGCCCGGGCAAGATCGTGCTGGTCGGCATCACGGTCATCGTGGTCGGGATGGCCATGTTCACGCAGGTCGGCATCGAGCCGTCGCAGGTGCACCTGTCCGCGTCCGGCGTGGACATCACCGACCCGTCGTACGCCTACCTGCTCGGGGCGCTGTTCGTGATGGGCCTCGGCATGGGCGGCACGATGATGCCGATGATGACCTCGGCGCTGCAGACGCTGAAGGACGCCCAGATCGCCCGGGGCTCCACGCTGATGAACATCACCCAGCAGGTGGCCGCCTCGATCGGCACGGCACTGTTCTCGGTGCTGCTCACCAACGGGTTCAACGGCAGCTCCGCGGTGACCGCCCTCCGCGGCGCCGTCGAGCAGGGCCAGCAGCCGAACCCGGAGATCATCCCGCAGGCGTTCTCGGACATGTCGCAGTCGTTCGCGCAGGTGTTCCTGGTCGCGACGATCCTGGTCGCGCTGTGCATCGTCCCGGCGCTGCTGCTGCCGCGCCGCAAGCCGGCCGAGACCAAGCCGGACGGCGAGGCGGTCAACCCCGCGGCCCTCATGCACTGACGCACCGCACCGGCGCCGGTTGAGGTGCGAGCCGCTAGGCGAGCCTCGCACCTCGACCAGCGGCGCGGGGGTCACCAGATGCGGACGCGGTCCTCCGGGTCGAGCCACAGGCCGTCGCCGGGGCGGACGTCGAAGGCCTCCACGAACTCGTCGAGGTTGCGCACGATGTTCGCGCGGAACTCCGCGGGGGAGTGCGGGTCGGCGGTGAGCAGCTGGAGCTGCAGCTCCTTGCGCCGCTTGGCCCGCCAGATGTTCGCGAAGCTGTAGAACACCCGCTGGGTGCCGGTGAGCCCGTCGATGACCGGCGGCTCCTGGCCCTCCTGGCTGATCAGGTACGCCTTGAGGGCGATCGTGATGCCGCCGAGGTCGCCGATGTTCTCTCCGACCGTGAGCGCTCCGTTGACGTGCTCGCCCGGCAGGTCACGCGGCTCGAACCCGTCGTACTGGGCGATGAGCTTGTCGGCGCGCTCCTGGAAGGCGGCCCGGTCGTCGTCGGTCCACCAGTTCTCCAGGTTGCCGAGCTCGTCGAACTGGGAGCCCTGGTCGTCGAAGCCGTGGCCGATCTCGTGACCGATCACCGCGCCGATGCCGCCGTAGTTCTCGGCGGCCTCGGCGTCCGCGTCGAAGAACGGCGCCTGCAGGATGCCGGCGGGGAAGCAGATCTCGTTGAAGCCCGGGTTGTAGTAGGCGTTCACCTGGTGCGGCAGCATGTGCCACTCGTCGCGGTCGATGGGCCCGCCGATCTTGGCCAGCTCGTAGTCGGTCTCGAAGGCCGCGACCGCGCGCACGTTGCCGAGCAGGTCGTCGTCGCTGACCTGGAGGCCGGAGTAGTCGCGCCACTTGTCCGGGTAGCCGATCTTGGGGCGGAAGGTCTCGAGCTTGCGGTACGCCCGCTGCTTGGTCTCCTCGCCCATCCAGTCGAGGGCCTCGATGTTGCGGCGGTAGGCCTCGAGGAGGTTGGCGACCAGCCCCTCCATGAGCTCCTTGGAGCGGGCGGGGAAGTGCCGCGAGACGTACTCCTCCCCGACCGCCTCCCCGATCGACCCCTCCACGAACGAGACCCCGCGCTTCCAGCGGGCGCGCAGCTCGGGGGTGCCGCTGAGGGTGCGGCCGTAGAAGTCGAAGTTCGCCTCCACGAACGGCGTGGACAGGTACGGCGAGGCCGACCGGACCACGCGGACGGCCACCCAGGCCCTCCAGTCCTCGAGCGGCACCTCGCGCAGCGCGGCGTCGAGGTGCTCGAGGTAGCTCGGCTGCCGCACGTTGGTCTCGGCGAGCGTCTGGTCGGTGGCGCCCAGGGCGGTGGCCCAGCGCTGCCAGGCCAGCGTCGGGGCCAGGCCGCGGAGCGCGTCGAACGTGGTGAGGTTGTAGGTCTTGATGCGGTCGCGGGTGTCGGCGATCTCCCAGTGGCCCGAGGCCAGCCGGGTCTCGACGGCCATCACCTGCTGAGCGGCGCGGGCCGCGTCGGGCCAGCCGGCCAGGTCCAGGACGGTCTCGACGTGCCTGACGTACGCCGCGCGGATCTCCGCGAACTTCTCCTCGCGGTAGTAGGACTCGTCGGGCAGCCCGATCCCGCCCTGCACGAGGTTGACGATGTACCGCTCCGCGTTGCGGTCGTCGTTGTCGACGTACGCGCCGAAGAACCCGCCCCCGCCGCGGCGCTCGAGCCCACCGACGTACTCCACGAGCGCGTCGAGGTCGGCGAGCGAGGCCACCTCGTCGAGCTCCGGGCGCAGCGGCTCGGCGCCGAGCGCCTCGATGCGCTCCTCGTCCATGAAGCTTCCGAACAGGTCGCCGATCTTCTGCGCGTTGGAGCCGGGCTCGTGCTGCCGGCCGGCGAGCTCCTCGATGATCGCGCGGACCCGCTGCTCGGACTGCTCGGCGAGCACCGCGAAGGCGCCCCAGCCGGGCTTGTCGGCGGGGATCTCGGTCTCCTCCAGCCAGCGGCCGTTCACGTGGCGGAAGAGGTCGTCCTGGGGTCGGGTGCCGGGGTCCATGCCCGGGCGGGCGTCGTCGAGGATCGTCACGCCGGTCAGCCTACGGGCAGGCCGGTGCGGGCCGGGACCGACCGAGGACCTCTCGTCAGCGCAATGTGAGCACTGTCTTGCCCAGCACCCGCCGCTCGGCCATCTCGGTGAGCGCGCGGGCCGCCTCCTCGAGCGGGTACGTCGCGCCCACCGGCGGGTCGACGACGCCCGAGCGCAGCATCGGCACCAGCTCCTCCCACTGCGCCCGCAGGTACCCCGGCCGGACCATCGCGTAGGCACCCCAGCCGACGCCGCGGACATCGGTGTTGTTGAGCAGCAGCCGGTTCACCCGCACCTGCGGGATGGACCCCGCGGTGAACCCGACCACGAGCACCCGTCCCTGCGGCGCGAGCGCGCGCAGCGAGTCGGTCATCAGGTCGCCGCCGACCACGTCGACCACCACGTCGACGCCGCGGCCACCGGTCAGCTCCTTGACCGCGGGGAGGAACCCGTCCACCAGCACCACCTCGTCGGCGCCGACCCCGCGGGCGTAGTCGGCCTTCTCCTCGGTGGACACCACGGCGATCGTGCGCGCGCCGTACCCCTTCGCCACCTGGAGGGTCGCGGTGCCCACGCCGCCCGAGGCACCGTGCACCAGCACGGTCTGCCCCTCCCGCAGGTCACCACGGGTGGCGAGCGCGAACTGCGCGGTCAGGTAGTTCATCGGGAGCGCCGCCCCCGGCACGAACCCGACCTCGTCGGGCAGCGGGAGCACGGCGTCCGAAGGCACGGCGACCAGGTCGGCGCCGCCGCCGTACGGCAGGCAGCAGGCGACCCGGTCGCCCGCCGACACCGGTGCGCCGGCCGGGGCGTCGCGCACCACGCCGGCGAGGTCCACGCCGAGCTGGAACGGCGGCTCGGGCTTGAGCTGGTACTCGCCCCGGGTGAGCAGCAGGTCCGGCCAGCTCACGCCGAGCGCGTGCACCTCGACGAGGACCTGGTCGTCGCCCGGCACGGGCTCGGGGACGTCCAGGACGCGCAGGCCGGCGGGTCCGTCGAGGCTGGTGACTTGGAGGGAGCGCATGCGCCGAGTATCGCGGCACCGCGCGGCCCGGCCAGGAGCGGGTCAGAAGCCGCCGGTGATGCGCAGCATCCACTCCACCTCGCGCCAGTAGTCGTCCTTCTCCTCCGGGTGCGGCCCGGACTCGGAGGAGGCGATCGTGCGCTCGAGCGGGATCGGCTCCGGGAGGCGGCTGAACCGGCCCGGGCGGCGCTCGGTGGGCGCCCGCGGGGTCTCGTCGACGGTGTCCACGGCACCTCCCGTCTCCGGCGGAGCTGAGGTCCAGGCTAGACCGGCGTGCCAGAATGGCGCAGCGTCCTGGGACGGACAGGGCGCGGGGACTCACGGAGGGCACCAGATGGGTGAGGACCTGATCCCGCCGACGGCCGATGCCGCCACCGCCGAGGTCTTCCGTGGCCTCGCGGCGTTCGTCTACGCCACGAACGACTACGAGCAGGTGTACGACGCGGTGGTCCAGGCCGCGCCCGGCCTCGTCGTGGGCTGCGACCACGCCAGCCTGATGCTCCGGCGCAAGGACCGGTTCGTCACCAGCGCCGCCAGCGACGACGTCGCGAGGCACGTCGACGAGCTCGAGCGCACCCTGGGCGAGGGCCCTTGCCTCGACGCGATCCTCGACGAGGCGGTGTACCACGACGCGGACCTCACCGACGGCTGCCCGTGGCCGCGGCTCCAGGAGCGGGTCCTCGCGGAGACCCCGGTCCGCGGCATGGCGGGCTTCCGGCTGATGGTCGGCACCGAGAAGACCGGCGCGTTGAACCTGTTCTCCGACACCCCCGGCGCGCTGACCCCGGAGGGCGTCGACCAGGCGATCGTGCTGGCGTCCTTCGTCACCGTCGCGATCTTCGCCGCCCACGAGCGCCAGCAGGCTGACAGCCTCCGGGCCGGCCTCGCGAGCAACCGGGAGATCGGCAAGGCCATCGGCCTGCTGATGGCCTTCCACAAGATCTCCGACGAGGACGCCTTCGCCATGCTCCGCGAGGCCTCCCAGCAGATGAACCTCAAGCTCACCGAGGTCGCGAAGCGAGTCATCGACCACCACAACAGTGCTTGATCGGACTCGGCTCCGCCTCGCCTGGTCCGCCGCCCGGGAGGATCCTGTCACCGGGCCGGTGTCGCAACGTCCCCACCGCTGGTCGAGGTGCCCACCGCTGGTCGAGATGCGAACGAAGTGAGCCTCGAAACAGCACGTACGCCGGGGCAGGGACCGGACCACCGGGTGGTCGAGCCTGTCGAGACCACGCGCGTGTCTCGCCGTCTGGTTTCCAGGCTCGGCGCCTCGCACCTCGACCACCGCCGCGGCGGGGCTACCGCTTGCGGACCACCTGCGACATCTCGAAGTGCATGGGGTCGGTGTAGTTCCAGTCGCCGCCCCAGGAGAAGCCCCAGGACTTGAAGATCTGCACGACCTGCCGGTCCATCTGGCCGACGGTTCCGCGCTGGTTGCCGGGGACGTTGAGGTCGACGGCGATGCCCCAGGTGTGCAGGGACAGGCCCTTGGCGGGGTCGTAGGCGATGTAGCGCGGGTAGTAGCAGCCGCCGTACTCCGAGCGGTGGATCTTCGACGCCAGGCCGCGCTGCACCACCTCGGTCAGGGCGCCGCGCAGCTGCGGGAGCATGCCCTTGTTGCACGTCACGGCACCGAGGATCGGGACCTGCTCGGTGCGGATGTACCGGTGCACCCAGCCCGGGTCGGGGGTGACGCGTCCGTCCGCGTGCGGGGTGAAGCTGAACGTGCCCACCACGTCGGTCACCGAGCCGGTGGAGAGCACGGCGGTCTGCGGCACGTCGACGTTGAACTCCAGCGCCAGCGTCTGGACGGTGATGCCCCGACCCGCGGCGGCCCGGATCCGGCCGACCACCTGGGAGGGGGTCAGCTCGCCCGTGGAGACGAGCAGCGCGTTGTCGTGGGGCATGCCGAGCTGCTCGGCCCGCTTCTGGTTGACGATCGCGGAGACCTGCCGGATCAGCGGCGCGTAGGCGCCGATGTGCACCGAGGGGGAGTTCTCGGTGGTGCCCAGCTCCAGGTACCCCGCTGGCTCCTCCAGCTTGCGGTCGAGCTCGGCGTCGACGGCCACCTCGCCGCCCGCCACCCGCTTCCACACCTCGTCGGACCGCGCGGTGGCGAACTGGGTGTAGCGGCGCAGCTGGGCGGGGTCGCCGGACGCGATCGACAGGGTGCGGCCGTTCGCGGACAGCGACGCCAGCGAGATCGGGAGCGTGGCCTGGACGCCCTTGACGCCCGCCACCCGGTGCCGCAGGGACGACGGCATCGTGCTGCTGCTGGTGAGCAGCAGGTCCGGCGTGTACAGCCGACCGGTCAGCCGGCCCGGGTCGGGTACGGCGTACGCGTCGGGGCTGTCCGGGGTGGCCGAGGCGTCCGCCGAGACCTTCGGCAGGCCCGACGAGGCCGCCGACGCCGGCCCGCTCGGGTCGCTGGGCGACGTCTCGGTCGCCGGGCGGTCGGCGGTGTCCCGGTCCGAGCACGAGGCGAGCACGGCGGCGCAGGCCAGCCCCGCGAGCAGCGCGCGCACGCCCCCTCGTCGCATCCGTGTCCCTCCGTCGACCCCCGATCCGGGAGTGTTCCCCAGTGTGGACCCGCGGACAACCCATCCGTCCGTCGACCGCGTCCGAACCCCGGACATGCCCCGCACCTGGAGGAACAGCAGCCGGCGGGCCGGCCCGCGCCGGTGGCTCGCCGGCGGTCTCGCCGGCCTGCTGGCGGGTGCGGCCGCCGTCGCGGCCTCGGAGGGCGTCACGGCCCTGCTGACCGGGGTGACCTCGCCGATGCTCGCGGTGGCCAACCGGGCCGTCGACGCCACGCCGCGCCCGCTCAAGGAGTGGGCGATCGAGACGTTCGGCTCGCACGACAAGACGGTGCTGGTCGGCGGCGTCGTCGCCACCGTCGCGCTGCTGGCGCTGGCGGCCGGCGTCGTCGGCGTACGACGCCCGCGGCTCGCGCTCGGTGCGTTCCTGGTGCTCGCCACGGTCGCCGCGGCGGCCACCCTCACCGACCGGGCCTCCCTCGCGGGTCCGGCGCTGCGCCTGCTCCCCGTGCTCGCCCTGGTGGCGGCCGGGGTGCCGGCGCTCCTCCTGCTGCTGCGGGCCCTCCGCGCCCCCGCTCGCCCCGACGCCGCCGCGGTCGGGCGAGATACCGCACCCACGAGGGGCGCGGGGCCCGCAGCCTTCCCCGAGCGGACGTCGGAGACCCTCGAGCAGGACAGGCCCCGGCTGCTGCTGGGCGACGACCTGCTGCCCACCCGGGTGCGGGGTGACGAGCTTCCGGCCTCGTTCGACCGACGCTCGTTCCTGCAGGCCGCGGCCGTCGTCGGCGGCGTGGTCGTGGTGGGCGCCGGCGCCCGACAGGCGTTCGGCGCCTCGACAGCGGCCGCCCAGCGCGCCGACGTGACGCTGCCCCGGCCGAGCAGTCCCGCGCCGGCCGTGCCGGGCGGTGCGTCGCTCGACGTGGACGGCATCTCGTCGTACCTGACGGCGAACGAGCGGTTCTACCGGGTGGACACGGCGCTCCGCGTGCCGGACGTCCCGATCGACACGTACAGGCTGCGCCTCCACGGCATGGTCGACCGGGAGGTCGAGCTGAGCTTCGAGGACCTGCTGTCCCGACCGTTGGTCGAGCGCCGGATCACACTCACCTGCGTCTCCAACCCGGTCGGCGGGAAGTACGTCGGCAACGCCACCTGGCTCGGGGTCCCGGTGCGCGAGCTGCTGGAGGAGGCGGGCGTGCACGACGGCGCCGACGCCGTGAAGTCGACCAGCGCCGACCGCATGACGATCGGCACCCCGCTCCAGGCGCTGGCCGACCCGGACCGGGGCGCGCTGATCGCCGTCGGCATGAACGGCGAGCCGCTGCCGCTCGAGCACGGGTTCCCGGTCCGGATGGTGGTGCCCGGGCTGTACGGGTACGTGTCCGCGACGAAGTGGTTGGTCGACCTCGAGGTGACCCGGTTCGCGGACTTCAAGGCGTACTGGTCGACACGTGGGTACTCCGTGAAGGCGCCGATCAAGACGTCGTCCCGCATCGACGTACCCCGGCCGTTCCAGCGGGTGCGAACCGGCCGGGTGCCGGTCGCCGGGGTGGCGTGGTCCCAGGACCGGGGCATCACCAGGGTCGAGGTGCGGGTCGACGGCGGGGACTGGCACGAGGCGGAGCTCGCGGCGCAGGACGGCATCGACACCTGGCGCCAGTGGCTGTGGCAGTGGGACGCCAAGCCCGGCACCCACACGATCGAGGTCCGGGCCACGGATGCGACCGGCTACGTGCAGACCGACGAGCGCGCTCCCGTCGCGCCGAACGGCTCGACCGGCCGGCACAGCGTCAACGTGACCGTGTCCTGAGATTCGCCCGGCGTGACCCATCCACGCCGCGCAGGGCCGCGAATCTCTTGCAGACAAAGGATTTCGATGCCTCAGCAACCTGGAAGGAAGCCTCACATGCGCACCATGAAGAGGGCCGCCGCAGCCGTGGCCGTCGCGTCCGCCATCGGCCTCACGGCGGCATGCGGTGGCGGCGACGCGAACGCCGGCAGCGGCAGCAGCGACGAGAGCAGCATGGCCGGCGACAGCAGCAGCCCGGCGATGCCGGAGAGCAGCGCAGCGGACCCGATGGCCGACCTGGTCGGTCCGGGGTGCGCCGACTACGCGAAGCAGGTCTCGACCGGCCCCGGCTCCGTGCAGGGCATGTCCGAGGACCCGGTGGCCACCGCGGCCAGCAACAACCCGCTGCTGAAGACGCTGGTGGCCTCCGTCTCCGGCAAGCTGAACCCGAAGGTGAACCTCGTGGACACCCTCAACGGCGGCGAGTTCACGGTGTTCGCCCCGGTGGACAGCGCGTTCGCGAAGCTGCCCAAGGCGACCGTGAAGCAGCTGTCGACCCCCCAGGGCGCGAAGGCGCTGCAGAGCGTGCTGACCTACCACGTCGTGCCGGGCCCTTTCCAGCACATTGGGATCCTAAGCTTAGAATTCCACGTGGACAAGTTGTCGC
>JADMIO011020026.1_pt1 | contig 31943 bp, 31 predicted proteins | sample 8958161 | NCBI WGS metagenome assembly JADMIO01 (sample SAMN16585339, study PRJNA669376) | soil metagenome | isolation source: Crop rotation soil | place: USA: Cullars Rotation, Alabama | collected 2011
CGGGTCGAGCCGGTCGCGCATGGAGGAGGAACCGCATGGCCAGCAGGGACCCGGCACGCCCGAACGTGCTCTTCATCCTCAGCGACGACCAGGGCACCTGGGCGCTTGGCTGCGCCGGCAATCCCGAGATCAGGACGCCGAACCTCGACCGCCTCGCCGCGCGCGGCGTGCGCTTCGACAACTTCTTCTGCGCATCGCCGGTGTGCAGCCCCGCGCGCGCGTCGCTGCTCACCGGCGACATTCCCTCGCGGCACGGCGTGCACGACTGGATCCGCGTCGGCAGCGTCGGCGACACGCGCGTGGATTACCTCGCCGGCCAGACCATGATCACCGACGTGCTGGCGGAGCGTGGCTATCGCGTCGGCCTCGTCGGCAAGTGGCACCTCGGCGCAGCCGACGTCCCGCGGCCGCATTTCGTCAAGTGGTTCGCGCACCAGTCGGGCATGGGACCGTACTACGGCGCGCCGATGATCGACCACGACCGGCCCGTCGTGATCGACGGCTACCTGTCGGACGTGCTCGCCGACGTTGCCGTGCAATTCGTGCACGACGAGGCGCCGCGGCCGGAGCCGTTCTGGCTGAGCCTCAACTTCACCGCGCCGCACTACCCTTGGATCGACAGCCATCCGAAGGAATACACGGCACTGTACGAAAACTGCGCGTTCACCTCGTGCCCGCAGGAGCCGCCGCATCCGTGGTTCGCAGGCGGCAAGCCCGCCATCGAGCGCGGGATGACCGAGCGCCACGAGAGCCTGGTCGGCTACTTCGCGGCCGTCACGGCGATGGATGCCGCGATCGGCCGCGTGCTCGACCAGCTGGAGCGCGAGGGGCTCGCCGACAGCACGCTGGTCGTGTTCATGAGCGACAACGGCATGAACTGCGGGCACCACGGCATCTGGGGCAAGGGCAACGGCACGCGGCCGCAGAACATGTACGACACGTCGGTCAAGGTGCCGTGCATCGCCACGCAGCCGGGGCGCATTCCCGCCGGGCGCGTCAACGCCGACCTCGTCAGCGCGTACGACGTGTTTCCCACGCTGGTCGAGTGGCTCGGCGTGTCGTACACCCGCTCGCATCGCCAGCCGGGACGCAGCTTCCGGGCCGCGCTGGAGGGGCGGCCGTTCGAGGCCGATCGCGAGGTCGTCGTGTACGACGAATACGGTCCGGTGCGCATGGTCCGCACGGCCGACTGGAAGTACGTGCATCGCTATCCCGACGGGCCGCACGAGCTGTTCCATCTGCTCGACGATCCTGGCGAGCGGCGCAACCTGATCGACGAGCCCGACCACGCGCGCGTGGTCGCTGCGCTGCGCCAGCGTCTCGACGGCTGGTTCGCGCGCTTCGTCGACCCCGCCCGTGACGGCGTCGACAAGGGCGTCACCGGCTGCGGGCAGCTGGGCCTCGTCGAAGGTGCCGGCACACGGCCGGTGTTCGCCGACCAGCACCTCGTCGGCGCCGACTGGGACCTGTGGCTCGAGCCGAAGACGGCATGATCGCCACGCGCCGCGCGGCGCGAACCTTTCCGCAATCCACCCGAGAGCTCCGATGACCACCACTGCCACCTCGATGACCGCGATCGTCTGTCACGGACCGAAGGACTACCGCGTGCAGAAGATCGCGCGTCCGCAGGCGGGCCCGCGCGAGATGGTGATCCGCATCGCCGCGTGCGGCATCTGCGCGAGCGACTGCAAGTGCTGGTCGGGCGCGAAGATGTTCTGGGGCGCCAACCCCTGGGTCAAGGCACCGGTGGTGCCTGGCCACGAGTTCTACGGCCATGTCGAGGAGCTGGGCGAGGGCGCGGGTGCGCATTTCGGCGTCGCCAGGGGCGACCGCGTGATCGCCGAGCAGATCGTGCCGTGCGACCGCTGCCGCTACTGCACCACCGGCAAGTACTGGATGTGCGAGGTGCACAACATCTTCGGCTTCCAGCGCGAGGTGGCCGACGGCGGCATGGCGCAGTACATGCGCATTCCGTCCACGGCGCGCGTGCACCGCATCCCCGCCGAGCTGCCGCTCGAGGACGCCGCGATCATCGAGCCGCTCGCGTGCGCGATCCACGCGGTGAATCGCGGCGACATCCAGCTCGACGACGTCGTGGTCATCGCCGGTGCGGGCCCGATCGGGCTGATGATGGTGCAGGTGGCGCACCTCAGGACGCCACGCAAGCTCGTCGTGATCGACCTCGTGCCGGAACGTCTGGCGCTCGCGAAGCGCTATGGCGCCGACGTGGTGATCAACCCGAAGACCGAGGATGCGCCGCGCATCGTGCGGGAGCTGACCGGCGGCTACGGCTGCGACGTGTACATCGAGGCCACCGGCTCGCCGAGCGGCGCGCTGCAGGGTCTCGACATCATCCGCAAGCTCGGCCGCTTCGTCGAGTTCTCGGTGTTCGGCAGCGACACCACGGCCGACTGGTCGATCATCGGCGATCGCAAGGAGCTCGACGTGCGCGGCGCGCACCTCGGCCCGTACTGCTACCCGATCGCGATCGACCTGCTGTCGCGCGGTCTCGTCACGTCGGACGGCATCGTCACGCACGGCTACACACTGGAGCAGTGGGACGAGGCGATCGGCGTGGCCGACTCGCTCGACTCGATCAAGGTGCTGCTGAAGCCGGCCCCTTGAGCATGGCCAACTCCAACGAGTACGTCGTCGGCGTCGACATCGGGACGCAGAGCACGAAGGCGCTGCTGTGCGACGCGCGCGGGCGCATCGTCGCGCAGCGCAGCAAGGGCTACCAGCCGGACACCCCGCAGCCGCTGTGGGCCGAGCAGTGGCCGCAGGTCTGGCTGGACGCCGTGCTCGACTGCATCGCCGGCTGCGTCGCCGCGGCGGCTGCCGACGAGCCGGGGTTCACCGCCGGTGCGGTGCGCGCCGTCTGCATCAGCAGCCTCTACGGCGGCTCCGGCATCCCGGTCGACGCCGACATGCAGCCGCTGCACCCGTGCCTGATCTGGATGGACCGCCGTGCCGAGGCCGAGGTGGACTGGGTGCGCGCGAACGTCGATCTCGAACGGCTGCGCAGCATCACGGGCAATGGCGTCGACAGCTACTACGGCTTCACCAAGATGATGTGGCTGCGCAACCAGCAGCCGGACGTGTTCCGTCGGACGACTGCGCTGTTGCCGCCCAATGCGTGGGTCATCCATGCGCTGACCGGCGAGGTCGCCGTCGACCGCTCGTCGGCCGGCAACATCGGCGGCATCTACGATCTCGCGCGCGGCACCTGGTCCACCGAGATGCTCGATCGCCTCGGCCTGCCGTCGACGCTGATGCCCGCCCGGCTCGTCGCATCGAGCGACGTCGTCGCCGGGCTCACGGCCGCGGCGGCGCGGCGCGTAGGCCTGTCCGCCGGCACGCCGGTGGTCGCCGGTGGCGTCGACGCCGCCGTCGCGACGCTCGCCGCCGGCGTCACGGCCCCGGGGCAGCACGTCGCGATGATCGGGTCGAGCATGTGCTGGGGCTACATCACGCGCGACGTCGACGCGCGTCACGGCCTGGTCAGCATGCCGCACGTCTTCGGCGATGCGCGCGACGCGTACGTGTTCGGCGGCGCCATCACGGCGGGCGCCGCCGTGACGTGGTTCCGCGACAACTTCTGCCGCGACGAGACAGCCGCGGCGCACGCGGGGGCTGTGGACGTGCACGACCTGCTCGAGGCCGGCGCCGCCACGGTGGGCGAGGGTGCCGAGGGCGTACTGTTCCTGCCGTACCTGATGGGCGAGCGCAGCCCGATCTGGGACGGCCGCGCGAGCGGCGCGTTCGCCGGCCTGAGCCTGTACCACCGTCGCGATCACCTGTACCGCGCGGTCCTCGAGGGCGTCACCTTCGCGCTGCGCCACAACATCGAGGCGGGCGCGAAGGGCGCCGCGAGCCTCGACGAGCGGCTCGTCGTCGTCGGCGGCGCCGCGCGCTCGGACCTGTGGATGCAGATCATCGCCGACGTCACCGCGCGGCCGGTGTACACGATCGCCCAGGAAGTCGAGGCGGCCATGGGCGCCGCGCTGCTCGCCGCCTACGGCGTGGGGCTTGCGAGCGCCGACAACGTGCGCCGCGGCTGGGTGGACCTCGAGCCGCGCGCGACGCCGAACGCGAGCGCGACGCGCCGCTACGAGCCGCTGTACGAGACCTACAAGTCACTCTATCCGGCCCTGCGCACGACGATGCACGACCTGCACGACCAGGCCGTCGCCGCGCGCCCGCCGGCCGGTCAGCCCGCACCGTCCACCCCTGAAAGGACCGTTCCATGAACGTCATGCGCAGGATGCTCGTCGCCGCACTGTCGGTCGCGATCCTCGGTACCGCCGCCACCGTCGTGCAGGCCGGCGAGGCGCCGGCCGGCAAGACGATCAACATCGGCTTCTTCCCCGTCGTCTCGCCGGTGCCCATCATGCGGTCGCAGAAGCAGCTCGAGGCGAAGGGCTACACGGTCAACTGGGTGCCGATCACGTCGGGCCTGCCCGGTGCCGCGAGCGCGGTGGCCGCCGGCAAGCTCGACATGGCGTGGGGCAACAGCATCTCGGCCGTCGTCATCTTCTCGCAGTCGCCCGACGCTGCGCAGTTCGTCGGCCAGTCGTTCATCAACGCGAACGTCACGGTCGTCGCCGAGAAGAGCAGCATCAAGTCGCCGAAGGACATCGTCGGCAAGAAGGTGGTGGTCAGCGGCCCGAAGACCGCCTCGACGCTGTTCTTCCAGATCGGCCTGAAGAAGGCGGGTGTCGATCCGATGGCCAACGAATACTTCGTGTCCGGCACGGGTCCCGGCATGGTCGGCGTGCTCGACTCGGGCGGCGCGGAAGTCGTGGCCGGCTACGTGCCGTACGTCGCCGACATGGTGCTGAAGAAGATCGGCCGCGTGCTGTTCACCGGCTCCGACGCGATCGGCCGCGCAGCACCCGGCGACGGCTTCATCGCCAGCACGAAGTTCATCAACGACAACCGCGAGGCGGTGCTCGACGTGCTGCGCGCGCAATTCGCGGCGACCGACTACATCAAGGCCAATCCGGCGGATGCGTACAAGCAGATGGCCGAGTTCGCCAAGGTCGACGAGGCGGCGGTGCGTTACTCATTCGAGAAGGACCTGATCGGCGTGGCGTCGAGCTACGTGCCCGACGTCGAGGGCATCGTCGCCACCGAGGCGGTCGCGCAGGAGCTCGGCTTCGCGCCGAAGGACGTCGACCTGCCGACCTACGCGAAGCGCTTCATCAACACGGCGCTCGCGAAGGAAGCGCTTGCCAGGCGTTGACGCCGCGTCGTCGCCCCGTGCCGCACTCACGCCGCGGCTCGCGGCGTGGCTCTACGGCACCGCGGGCGTCGTCGTCGCGCTCGCTGCGTGGGTCGCGCTGTCGCACCTGCTGGCCGGCGGGGGCGGCGCGATCAACCGGCTGCCCGGTCCGCTGGCGGTGCTGCGACAGCTGGTCGCGTATGCGACGACGGACCTCGCGGGCGACCTCGTCGCGAGCCTGCGCGTGTTCGGCATCGGCTGGTCGATCGGCGCCGTCAGCGCCACGCTGGTCGGCCTGACGCTCGGCCGCGTGCGCCTGCTGGGCGACATCTTCCTGCCGATCGTCGAGGCGATCCGGCCCGTGTCGAGCATCGCCTGGGTGCCGCTGTCGGTGGTGTGGTTCGGCTTCGGCCTGTCGGGGAAGGTGTTCCTCGTTGGCCTCGCCGTGTTCCTCGTCGTGATCGTGTATGCCGTCGATGGCTCGCGTCGCGTGGCGCCGGACCTCGCGCGCACGGCTGCGATGCTCGGCATGAACGCTCGCCAGCGGTTCGCGAGCCTCATCCTGCCCGGCACGCTGGCGGAAGTGCTGATCGGCGCACGCGTGTCGCTGATGGCGGGCTGGGGTACCGTGATCGTGGCCGAGCTGGTCGCGGCCGACAGCGGCCTCGGTGCCCACCTGATCGCCGTCGAGCAGAGCTACGACGTGCCGGCGGTGATGGCGACGATGGCATGCTTCGGGTTGACCGGCTACGCGATGAACGCGGCGTTCACGCTGCTCGAGCGCCGCCTGATGCCGTGGCGGCCGGTCGAGCGCGTTTCCACGCGATGAGCACGACGCGCCGCGTCGGACGCGCGGTGCTGCTGCCGCTGGGCGGCGTGCTGCTCGTGCTCGCCGCCTGGGAAGCCACGGTCGTCGCCTACGCGCTGCCGGTGATCGTGCTGCCGTCGCCGCTCGCCGTGCTGCGCGCGCTCGCCGAGCTGCTCGGCACGCGCGCATTCTGGCGCGACGTCGGCGTCAGCGTGGTCGAGTTCCTCGCGGGCTACGGCATCGGCGGCACGCTGGGCGTCGCGGTCGGGCTGCTGATGGGAGAGTCGCGGCGCTTCCGCCTCGCCTCCACGCCGGTGATCGAGTCGCTGCGCTTCGTGGTGCCGTTCGCATGGATCCCGCTCACCATCCTGTGGTTCGGCACGAGCTGGACCGGCAAGGTGGTGCTGGTCGGCTACGCGGTCTTCTTCGTCATGGTCGTCTCCACGGCCCGGGCGATGGCGCACGTCGACCCCACGCTCACGCGCGTCGGCACGATGCTCGGCATGGGCCGCGCGGAGCTCGCCCTGCGCGTGCACCTGCGTGCGGCCGCGCCGACGATCGCGAGCGCGGCACGCGCGGCCGCCGCCATCGGCTGGATCGCGGTGGTGGCCGCCGAGTACATCGGCGCGAGCGCGGGCCTCGGTCTCATGATCACCAACGCCGCGAGCTCGCTCGCAACGCCGGTCGTCATCGCCGGGATGATCGTGATCGGCCTCGTCGGCGCGGGCGTCAGCGCGGCGATCGGCTGGCTTGCGCGCACGCGCCTGGTGCCGCGTTGACGCCGACACAGACGGCGGCGGAGCGCGGCGGCATGCTGACGGTCGAGCGCGTCAGCCATCACTACGCCAGCGGTGGACGCCGCACCGACGTGCTGCACGACGTGTCGTTCGAGATCCCGGCCGGGCATGTCGCGTGCGTCGTCGGGCCGTCCGGCTGCGGCAAGAGCACGCTGATGGGCCTCGCCGCGGGGCTGCTCCGTCCGTCGAGCGGGACACTCACGTGGGACGGCGCGCCGGTGCGCCTCGGGCCCAACCAGCACCTCGGCATGGCTTTCCAGCAGCCGGGACTCTTTCCCTGGATGACGGTGCGCCAGAACGTCGCGATCGGGCCGCGTACGCGCGGCCGCGACCGCGCCGAGTCGCTGCGCATCGCCGACGAGTTCCTGGCGACCGTCGGTCTGGCCGATTTCCGCGATGCCTACCCGAGCCAGCTGTCCGGCGGCATGGCGCAGCGCGTAGGCATCGCGCGTGCGCTGGCGTTGCGGCCGCGGCTGCTCCTCCTCGACGAGCCGTTCGCCTCCGTCGACGCATTCACGCGCCTCAAGCTGCAGCAGGAATTCAAGGCGCTGCTGAAGATCGATCGGCCGACCGTGATGTTCGTCACCCACGATGTCTCCGAGGCGATCCTGCTCGGCGACGTGATCGTGGTGATGACGCAGCGGCCGGCCAGCGTCAAGTGCGTGATCCCGGTGATGCGGGAAGACCGCAACCGCGCGAGTCCCGCGTATGCGCGCAAGCTCGCCGACACGCTGGCGCATCTGGGGGTGGCGAGCGAGGCGGACGAATGACGCAGCGCAAAGCCGCGGACCGATCGTCGCGCGTCGCCACGCCGCCGCGGCGCGCGGCGATTGCGGCGATCGCCACGCCGGGGCACAATCGATTGTGCCCGCACGACCGCCGCCCGGTCGCCGTCCGCCCCGCGGACCGCGGCGCGAGGTCGCGGCGCCAACGGCAGCCAAAGGAGGCATCGTGGAAGAGATCGTTTCGAACCGCTCCATCCCGGTCGTCCAGCGCATCGGCCGGCCCCTGCGCCGCGTCGTCCTCGTCGCGGGCGCCCTCCTCGCTTGCGCATCGGCGCTGCCCGCGCAGGCGCAGGAGCAGACGATCACGCTCTGGCACTCGATGGGCGGGCGACTCGGCGTCGCGCTCACCGCGCTGGTCGACCGCTTCAATGCGGAGCAGAAGGGCAAGATCAAGGTCGAGGCGATCTTCCAGGGCCCGTACAACGACGCGCTGTCCAAGCTGAAGGCGTCGATCCAGACGAAGCAGCTGCCCGACATCGTGCAGGTCAACGAGATCGGCTCGCACCTCGTCTACGACCTGAAGATCACCGTGCCGTACGCCGACCTGGCGAAGAAGTACGGCCACGGCACCAACGACCTGCTGAAGGGCATCGCCGATTACTACACGATCGACAACAAGCTGCTGTCGATGCCGTTCAACGCCTCCGCGCCGATGCTCTACTACAACCGCACCGCGTTCAAGGAGGCCGGGCTCGACCCCGATCGCCCGCCGACCACGCTGCAGGAAGTGCGCGCGGCGGCCGAGAAGCTGGTCGTCAAGTCGGGCAACCGCACGACGCGCTACGGCTACGTGAGCGCCGTCGACGGCTGGCTGCTCGAGCAGTTCTACGGGCGCGCCAACCTCGAGTACTGCAACAACGGCAACGGCCGCAACGGCCTTGCGACCGCGGTGCAGTGGGACCAGCCGGCGATCCGCTCGATCGTGCGCTGGTGGGGCCAGATCATGCGGGACGGCGTGGGGCTCAATGCCGGTCGCAGCAACGACGACGCGGTGGCCGCATTCACGTCGGGTCGCGCGGCGATGCTGATCTTCACCTCGGCCCAGCTGCGCGATATCCAGAAGAGCTCGAAGTTCGACGTCGGCGTCGCCAACTATCCGTCACCGGAGCCGGGCATGAACGGCCAGGTGCTGAACGGCGGTGCGTCGATCTGGGTGATCGCCGGCCTGCCGCCGGCGAAGGAGAAGGCCGCCACCGAATTCCTCGCGTTCCTCGGTTCCCCCCAGGGGCAGGCGACGTGGTCGACCTCGACCGGATACATCCCGGTCAACGCCAAGGCCGTCGACCTTCCCGAGTTCAAGGAAGCCGTCAAGGCGAGCCCGGATTTCGCGAAGCCCGCGATCCAGCTCAGCAAGGTGGCGTCCACGCCGGCGAGCCGGGGCTGCTTCATGGGCGTGATGCCGCAGGCCCGCAACAAGATCAACGACATCGTCGAGTCGGTGATCCTCGGCAATGCGGAGGCCGACGCCGCGCTGGTCGAGGGCCAGAAGGCGTTCGCGCCCGTCATCGAGGCGTACAACAAGTCGATCGGCAAGTGACCGATCGTCCGTCCGGAGCACGTTCATGCTGTTGATCGCCCATCGCGGCGCGCCCACCCGGTCGACCGAGAACACGCTTCGGTCGATTCTCATCGCCCAGACCAGGGCAGCCGACGGCGTGGAGTTCGACGTCCGCAACACGCGGGACGGTGTCCCCGTGTTGCTGCACGACAAGACGCTGCAGCGCTTCTGGGGCCGTCCCGAGGCGATCGACCAGGTTGACCTCGCGGAGGTGCGCCGGCTCGAGGCGCGCGGCCCGGACGGCGGCGTCGATCGCATCCCGACGTTCGAGGAAGTGCTCGACGGGACGACGATGAATCTCGTCTGCGACTGCAAGGCGACGGCGTCGATCCCCACGATCGTCGACCTCGTCCGTAGCAGGGACCAGGCGGCGCGCGTGAAGTGGATCGGCGAGCCCGAGATCCTCCGGGTCGTGCGTCCCGCGATGCCCGAAGCCGAGATCGTCATGTCGTGGTCGAAGCCCGAGCCGCCCCCGCAGGCGCTGCTCGACACGATCCGGCCGATCGCCGTCAATCTGGAATGGACCGAGCGTAACGCGGCGTGCGCCGCCGCGCTCCGCGCGCAGGGCTATCCGGTCTGGGTGTACACCGTGGACGAGCCGGGCCCGGCCCGGCGCGCGCGCGAAGCCGGCGCCGCGGCGATCATCAGCAACGACCTCGACGCCATCGCGCCGGGGCTCGCCGGCTAGGGCCCTCGCGCGCGCTGCATCATGCGATGAGGCCCTGATGTGAGCACCGTGGCCGGCGCCGCTCCAGCCGTCCCGCACGCGCCAGCCGCCGAGCGCCGTGGGCGCAAGGCACGCGAGCGATGGGTTGCGCTGGCGTGCCTCGTGCCGTCGGCGGCGGTGCTCGCGACGTTCGTGTTCTACCCGTTCGCGAACGCGTTCTACCTGAGCTTCCACACGAACGACCTGCTCGGCCGGCCGGTCACGTTCGTCGGCTTCGACCAGTACGTGCGGTTCTTCACCGACCCGTACTTCGGCCGGGTGATGCTGACGACGCTGTGGTTCGTGCTGCTCACCGTCGTTCCCAGCATCGTGATCGGCCTCGTGCTCGCGCTGCTCGTGCAGCCAAAGCTGCGCGGCATCGGCATCTTCCGTACGCTGCTCGCGACCCCGTTCGCGTTCTCCGCGGCCGCCGCCGCCGTCGTGTTCGACGTATTCCTGCGTCCCGGCATGGGCCTCTTCAACGGCATCCTGTCGAATTTCTCCGACATCAACGTCGACTGGCTGACGTCGCCGGCGATCGCGCTGCCGAGCGTCGCGGCCGTCACCGTATGGCGGCACGCCGGCTACACGATGCTCGTGTGCCTCGCGGGGCTGCAGTCGATTCCCGAGAGCTACTACGAAGCGGCGCGCATCGACGGGGCCACCCGCCTCGCGCAGTTCCGCTGGATCACGCTGCCGCTGCTGCGGCCGACGCTGCTGTTCCTGCTCGTCGTGTCGACCATCCATGCGCTGCAGACGTTCGGCGAGATCAAGATCATGACGGAAGGCGGGCCGAGCAGCGCGACCACGACGCTCGTCTACAGCCTGTACAAGTCGGCGTTCGGGTTCGGTGCGAGCGACTACGGCCTGGCGTCGGCGCAGGGTGTCGTCCTGATGCTGATCGTGTTCGCGATCACGGCGGTTCAGTTCCGGCTGCTGGGCAGGCGGGTGGACTGATGCGCGGTGTCACCCGCGTGCTGCACCTCGCGCTGCTGCTCGGTGCCACGTGCATCGTGCTGTTCCCGCTCTACTACTCCGTGGTGGGCTCGCTGATGTCCGAGGACCAGCTCACCGCGTTTCCCGCGCCGCTGTTCCCGCCGGGGCTCGAGCTCGACAATTTCACACGCGTCACCAAGGCGTTCCCGCTCGCGCGCCAGTATGCGAACAGCCTGCTCGTAGCGTCGGCCGTTGTGCTCGGCGTGCTCGTGACGTCGGTACTGTCCGCCTATGCGTTCGTGTTCCTGCGCTTCCCGTTCCGGCGGCTCGCGTTCGCCGCGTTCATCGCGACCATGATGATCCCCGTGGAATCGCTGATCATCCCGAAGTACCTGCTGGTTGCCGAGCTCGGATGGATCAACAGCTACCCGGGCCTCATCGTGCCGTTCCTCGCCACCGGTTTCGGCACCTTCCTGATGCGGCAGTTCTTCGCGGGTTTCCCGCTCGAGCTGTACGAGGCGGCCAAGCTCGACGGCTGCGGCCACGCGCGCTTCATCACGACGATCCTCGTCCCGCTGTCGCGCCACGGCATCGGCGTGCTCGCCATCTACACGTTCATCGCGACCTACAACCAGTTCTTCTGGCCGCTGCTCGTGACCAACACGCCGCAGATGCAGACGCTGCAGATCGGCCTCGCGTCGCTCAACCATTCCGAGGGGCGTGCGCCGGGCCTGCTGTTCGCGGGCGTGGTGGTCGCGATCGTGCCGATGGTGCTGCTCTTCTACCTGTTCCAGCGCAACATCGTGCGCGGGCTGACGGCGGGCGCGGTGAAGTAGGCGCGTCAGTCCTCGCCGTCCTTGCGGATGACGTCGACATTGTCGATCAGGCGTGTCGAGCCCAGCGTCGCCGCTGCGATCACGATCAGCAGGTTCGGATGGTCGTACCCCTCGGGGTGCGGCGTGCGCAGCGCAAGTCCGTGGCGGACGGTCAGGTAGTCCACCTTCCACCCGTTGCGCGCGAGCTCCGCGCGGCCGGCGGCTTCGAGGTTGGCGTAGTCGGTGCGGCCGGCGACGATCTCGTCGGCGATGCCGCGCAGCGTGCGATACAGCCGCGGCGCCTCCTGGCGCTCGGCGGGGGTCAGGTAGTTGTTGCGCGACGACAACGCGAGGCCGTCGTCGGCGCGGATCGTCTCGGCCGGGACGATGCGGATCGGCAGGTTGAGCTGCTGCACCATGCCCCGCACGATCTTGAGCTGCTGGCGATCCTTCTTGCCGAACACCGCCACGTCGGGCCGCACCATGTTGAAGAGCTTCAGCACGACCGTGCAGACGCCTTCGAAGAAGTTGGGGCGGAATGCACCTTCGAGCTCCTCGGCAAGCGGAGGCGGCTGCACCCGATAGGTCTGGGGAGTCGGGTACACGTCCTGCTCGTGCGGCGCGAACAGGACGTCCACGCCCGCCAACTCGAGCCCCGCACGGTCGGCCTCGAAGGTGCGCGGATACCGGTCGTAGTCCTCGTTCGGCGCGAATTGCAGCCGGTTCACGAACACGCTCGAGACGACCGTGTCGCCATGCTCGCGTGCGATGCGCATCAGCGCGAGGTGGCCCGCATGCAGGTTGCCCATGGTGGGCACGAACGCGACGCGGCCGGCGTTCGCAAGGCGCGCACGCAACTCGTCGGTGCTGTGGATCACGTCCATCGGTGCGACTCCTTCACGACCCGGCCACGCGCACGGTACGGCGCGAGCCGGACGGGCCCCTCAAGCGGCGGCGCCGAGGTTGAAGAACTCGCGCGGTCCGCGCATGGTGCGGATGCGGTCGAGCAGCAGGTCCACGTGGTCGGGATTGTCCACGAAATTCAGCCGCTCGCTGTTGACGATCAAGAGCGGCGCCTCGGCGTACTGGTAGAAGAAGCGCGTGTAGGCGTCGGCGAGCCGCGCGAGGTACGCCTCGGGGATCTGCCGCTCGAACGCGACGCCCCGGCGCAGCACGCGCTCGATCAGCGTATCGACGGGCGCCTGCAGGTAGATCACCAGGTCGGGGGTCGGCGTCTGCGGCTTCAGGTGCCGGTACACCTTGTCGTACAGCGCGTACTCGTCGTCGGTGAGGTTGAGCCGGGCGAACAGCGGGTCCTTCTCGAGCAGGAAGTCCGCGACGGTGGGGCGGCGGAACAGGTCGAGCTGTGCCAGGCCGCGCAACTGGTCGACGCGCTGGAACAGGAACGTCAGCTGCGCGGGCAGCGCGAAGCGGGGCATGTCGTCGTAGAAGCGCGAGAGGAACGGGTTGTCCTCCGGCTGCTCGAGCAGCACGTCGGCGTGCAGCCGCGTGGCGAGCTCGTGCGCGAGGCTGGTCTTGCCCGCGCCGATCGGGCCTTCGACCACCACGTAGCGGCGCTTGTCGAGCTCCATCAGTGCAGATAGTGGCGGCGGGTCGGTGCGATGCGCTGGCCCTGCACGCTGCGGCGGAACGAGCGCGCGAGACCCTTGCGCGGGATGCGGACGGCGGGCGCGATGTCCACCAGCGGCCGCACGACGAATGCGCGCTCGTGCATGCGCGGATGCGGGATGGTGAGCGTGGGGCTGCGCATCGAACGGCCGCCGTATAGTAGCAAATCGAGGTCGAGCGTCCGTGCGGCGTTACGGGGCGTAGCGGCGCTGCGCACGCGCTTGTGGCGCCGCTCGATCGCGAGCAGCCGCGCGAGCAATGCACGCGGCGGAAGCCGGGTAGCGAGCGCGGCCACGGCGTTCACGTAATCGGGCTGCGCGCCCGACGTGCCGACCGGCGCGCTCACGTAGTTGCGCGACACGCTGACCAGGCGCGTGGCGGGCAGCCGCGCAAGGCTCTGCAGGGCACGCGCGATCCGGCGCCGCGGGTGGGCCAGGTTGCTGCCGAGGCCCACGTAGGCGAGCGTCGTCACTCGTCCGGCGCGGGCTCGGGCGGCGCCTCGTCGACGCCCATCTCTTCCTGCTTCTTGCGTCCGCGGCTGCGCGTGCGGCGGCGCTTCTTCGGTCCCTCGTCGGTGCGCAGCATCGCATCGCGCTCGTCCTGGCTCGCGTCCTGGAAGGTGGTCCACCAGTCGACGAGCTCGGCCGCCACCTCGCCCGATTCGCCGCGCAGCAGCAGGAAGTCGTAGGCCGCGCGAAAGCGCGGATGCTCGAGCAGGCGAAACGGCCGGCTGCCAGAACGCTGCTCGAAGCGCGGCTGCAGCGACCAGATCTCCTTGATCGTGGCTTCGAAGCGGCGCGGGATGGCAATGCGGGCCGCCTGCGCCTCGAGCACCTTGTCCATCCCGTCGAACAACGCGGGCAACGGTCGCTCGCCGCGCGCCTTCGCGGCGTTCCACGTCACCAGCACCTCGTGCCACAGCAGCGTGGCGAACAGGAACGCCGGCGACACGCCCTTGTCCTCGCGCACGCGCGCATCGGTGCCGGCCAGCGCCGCGTCGATGAACTTGGAGCCGAGCGGCTGCTCGAGGATCACGTCGAGCAGCGGGAGCAGTCCGTGCGAAAGCCCGTGCGCGCGCAGGCTCCTGAGCGTCTCGACCGCATGGCCGGACAGCAGCAGCTTCTGCATCTCGTCGAACAGCCGCGCCGGCGGCACGTTCGACATCAATGGCGCGAGCCGCGCGATGGGCTCGGCCGTCTTCGACTCGATCGCCACGCCGAGCTTCGCGGCGAGCCGCACCGCGCGCAGCATCCGCACGGGGTCTTCCCGGAAGCGCGTGACGGGCGGCCCGATCAGCTTCAGGCGCCGCGCGCGGATGTCCGCGACGCCGCCGACGAAGTCGACGATGGTGTCGTCCGCCGGGTTGAAGTAGAGCGCGTTGATCGTGAAGTCGCGGCGCGCCGCATCCTCGGCCTGCGACCCATACACGTTGTCGGACAGCAGGCGGCCATGCTCGTCGGTCGCGTCCTCGCCCGTCTGTGCCGCGCGGAACGTGGAAACCTCGACCACCTCGCCGCCGACGTGCACGTGCACGAGCCGGAAGCGGCGGCCGATCACGAACGCACGACGGAACAGCGGCTTCACCTGCTCGGGCGTCGCGTCGGTCGCGACGTCGAAGTCCTTCGGCTCGATGCCGAGCAGCAGGTCGCGCACGGCGCCACCCACGACGAAGGCCTTGAAGCCCGCCTCCTGCAGGTTGCGGATCACGGTGCGCGCGCCGTTCGACAGCTGGGCGGCCCGCACCGGATGCTGGGCAGGACCGTAGACGCGTTGCTTGCGCGCCGACCGGCCGGGGAGCAGGCGGGCGAGCAGGCGGCGGATCATGCGGAAAATAGGGGGCGCGGCAACGGGATGAGCCGCGCAGTGGGCGTCAGCGGGCGGGCGCGGATGATAGCACGCGCTCGTCTACCGGCTCGGTGCGGGACTGGCCCGGTGCAAGTGCGCCGAGGGCCCAGGGCCCCACCGCGTGGCGCACGAGCCGCAGCGTCGGCAACCCCACGGCGGCCGTCATCCGGCGCACCTGGCGATTGCGGCCCTCGGTCAGCACGACCTCCAGCCACGCGGTGGGAATGGCGCGGCGCACGCGGATGGGCGGGTCGCGCGGCCACAGCTCGGCGGGCTCGGCCATCACGCGCACGCGCGCCGGACGCGTGCGGCCGTCGGCAAGCTCGACCCCGCTGTGCAACGACGTGAGCTGGCCCGGCTGCGGCTCGCCCTCGACCTGAACCCAATACGTCTTGGGCAGCTTCGCACGCGGCGACGAGATGCGCGCCTGCAACGCGCCGTCCGCGGTCAGCACGACGAGGCCTTCGCTGTCCGCATCGAGCCGGCCCGCCGGATAAACCGCGCGATCCTCGATGAAGTCCGCAAGCGTGGGGCGGCTGCCATCGCCGCTGAACTGGCACAGCACGCCGTACGGCTTATTCAGCAGTGTGACGGTGCGCGTCGCCGCCTGGGGCGCGCGGCGCGGCTCACGCGCGATGGCGGGCGTCCGCAAATTGGAGGATAATCGAGGGTTTTGAACGACTTGGCGCATTCATCATGGATGAGCGCCCAGCCGATACAGGCGCTAAAGCCCGAGGAGAATCGATGTCCCAACACGTCAAGGTGCCGGCCGGCGGCGCCAAGATCACCGTCAACAAGGATTTTAGTCTCAACGTGCCCGACAACCCCGTCATCCCGTACATCGAGGGTGACGGCACCGGCGTCGACATCACGCCCGTGATGATCAAGGTCGTGGACGCCGCGGTGGCCAAGGCGTACGGCGGCAAGCGCAAGATCCACTGGATGGAGATCTACGCCGGCGAGAAGGCCACGAAGGTCTACGGGCCCGACGTGTGGCTGCCCGACGAGACGCTGCAGATCGTCCGCGACTACGTCGTGTCGATCAAGGGACCGCTCACCACGCCGGTCGGCGGCGGCATCCGCTCGCTCAACGTCGCGCTGCGGCAGGAGCTCGACCTCTACGTGTGCCTGCGCCCCGTTCGCTGGTTCACCGGCGTGCCGTCGCCGGTGAAGCACCCGGAGAACGTCGACATGGTGATCTTCCGCGAGAACTCGGAGGACATCTACGCCGGCATCGAATGGGCCGCCGAGACGCCCGAAGCGAAGAAGGTCATCGACTTCCTCGTCAAGGAAATGGGCGTCAAGAAGATCCGCTTCCCCAACACCTCGGCGATCGGCATCAAGCCCGTATCGCGCGAAGGCTCCGATCGCCTGATCCGCCGGGCGTACCAGTACGCGATCGACAACGACCGCCGGTCGGTGACGCTCGTGCACAAGGGCAACATCCAGAAATTCACCGAAGGTGGTTTTCGTGACTGGGGCTATGCGCTCGCCGAGCGCGAGTTCGGCGCCAAGCTGCTCGACGGCGGCCCGTGGATGTCGTTCAAGAACCCGAAGACCGGCAAGGACATCGTGGTCAAGGACGTGATCACCGACGCCATGCTGCAGCAGATCCTGCTGCGGCCGGCCGAGTACGACGTGATCGCCACCCTCAACCTGAACGGCGACTACATCTCCGATGCGCTGGCCGCCGAAGTGGGCGGCATCGGCATCGCGCCGGGTGCCAACCTGTCGGACACGGTCGCCAATTTCGAAGCGACGCACGGCACCGCGCCGAAGTACGCCGGCAAGGACTACGTCAACCCGGGCTCGGAGATCCTGTCGGCCGAGATGATGCTGGTGCACATGGGCTGGCGCGAAGCTGCCAAGGTCATCACCGACAGCCTCGAGAAGGCGATCGGCGACAAGGTCGTGACGTACGACTTCGCGCGGCTGATGGAGGGCGCCAAGCAGGTGTCGTGCTCGGGATTCGGCCAGGCGATGATCGAGCGGATGTAGCGTCCGGGATCCCCACGACGGCGGGGCCCGGCGCGGTCCGCCGTCATCCCGATGACGGGTGCACCCGGCCAGCTCATCCCGCGCGACGCCGGGTCCCGATCGGCCCGGAAGCGGGAGCCGGCGTCTTCCCGGTCATCGAGCGACGGGGGGCGCTTGCCGCCGCCTGCGGGCGGGCCATCGGCCACGGGTCCCGCGCCTGCGGCATGGCGGTGCTGCCGCGTTCGAAGGATTCACGACGGCGCCCATAAAAAAACCCCGCCACGAAGGCGGGTCTTTCTTGGCCGGCGGCGCACCTCCCTAGGCGCACCAGCAGTCAAGCGGTCAAGCGGCCTGAATGTTCGACGCCTGTTTTCCCTTGGGGCCCTGGGTCACTTCGAAGCTGACCTTCTGGCCTTCCTTGAGCGTCTTGAAGCCCTGCATGTTGATCGCCGAGAAGTGCGCGAACAGGTCCTCACCGCCGTCGTCCGGCGTGATGAACCCGTAGCCCTTGGCGTCGTTGAACCACTTGACGGTTCCGGTTGCCATACAGCTTGTTCCTTACAGGTAATGGTGAAGGTACGTCTGGCCGACGGCAGGGGAGCCGTCACCGCGAGCGACGGCTCGCGGGCCCGCAGCGAAGGCAACCAAAGGGGCTCCAAACACCACCTTTTTTACGCGCAGTCCTCCGCGGGCGTCAAGGGCGGGCCCGTCTGTCGCCTTTCCCCTTGAAAAAACTGTTGTAATCATCAAACATAATCCCCAGCTAGGAGCTTGCGAGGCTCCGCAAGGGGTGCGTGGGCGACGATGGCAAACCAGGAGCAGAACGGCAGCGTCCTCGAGGTCGAGAAGACGCGCGTCAAGCCGCCGCCGCTGTACAAGGTCCTCTTGCTGAACGACGACTACACCCCGATGGACTTTGTAGTCGTCGTGCTCCAAACTGTATTCGGCATGAGTCGCGAGAAAGCGACCCAGGTCATGTTGCAGGTGCATCGGGAAGGCATGGGCGTTTGCGGCACGTATACCCGCGAAGTCGCCAAGGCCAAGGTGGATCAGGTCATCGACATCGCCCACAAGCACCAGCATCCCCTGCAGTGCACGATGGAGGAGACCTGAGCGTTAGGGCTGCAGGCGCACCCCGCAGCCAAGGATCAGAGAGGCCGGCCGGGAATGGTTTCCGGCCGTGCGAGTCCAAGGAAGCAGAATGATTGCGCAGGAACTGGAAGTCTCCCTCCACATGGCCTTCGTCGAGGCCAGGCAGAAGCAGCACGAGTTCATCACCGTCGAGCACCTCCTGCTCGCGATGCTGGACAATCCGTCGGCGGCGGAAGTGCTCAAGGCCTGTGGCGTCGACCTCGAGGAGTTGCGTGGAGTCCTCACCGACTTCATCAACGAGCACACCCCCCGGCTCGCACCGCACAGCGATGCCGACACGCAACCGACACAGGGATTCCAGCGCGTCATCCAGCGCGCGATCCTGCACGTCCAGTCGTCGGGCAAGAAGGAAGTCACGGGCGCGAACGTCCTGGTCGCCATCTTCGGCGAGAAGGAATCGCACGCCGTCTATTTCCTCAACCAGCGCGGGGTCACCCGGCTGGACGTCGTCAACTACATCGCCCACGGCATCACCAAGAGCCCCCAGCACAAGCAGGACAAGTCGTCGTCCGACGCCAAGGAAGACGCCGAGGCCGGCAGCGAGTCGCAGGGCGCGCTGGATGCCTACACGGTCAACCTCAACCACCTCGCCAAGAACGGCAAGATCGATCCGCTGATCGGCCGCGAGCACGAGCTCGAGCGCGTGGTGCAGGTGCTGTGCCGCCGGCGCAAGAACAATCCGCTGCTGGTCGGCGAAGCCGGCGTGGGCAAGACCGCCATCGCCGAGGGCCTGGCGCGCCGCATCAACGAGGGCGACGTGCCCGAGCTGCTGCTCGAGTACCAGGTGTTCTCGCTCGACATGGGCGCACTGCTGGCCGGCACCAAGTACCGCGGCGATTTCGAGCAGCGTCTCAAGGCGGTGCTGAAGCAGCTGGCCGAGAACCCGAAGTCGATCCTCTTCATCGACGAGATCCACACGATCATCGGCGCGGGCGCCGCGTCCGGCGGCACGCTCGATGCGTCCAATCTACTCAAGCCTGCGTTGTCCACCGGCGCGCTCAAGTGCATCGGCGCCACCACGTACGCCGAGTATCGCCAGATCTTCGAGAAGGACCACGCGCTGTCGCGTCGCTTCCAGAAGGTGGACGTGCCCGAGCCGTCCGTCACGGAAACGATCGAGATCCTCAAGGGCCTGAAGACGCGCTTCGAGCAGCACCACGGCGTGAAGTACGCGCCGGCGGCGCTCACCTCCGCGGCTGAGCTCGCGGCGCGGTTCATCAACGATCGCCACCTGCCCGACAAGGCCATCGACGTCATCGACGAGGCCGGTGCCGCGCAGAAGATCCTGCCCAAGTCGCGGCAGAAGAAGGTGATCGGCAAGACCGAAGTCGAGGAGATCGTCGCGAAGATCGCGCGCATCCCCGCGAAGAACGTCAGCTCCGACGACCGCAACGCGCTGAAGACCCTCGATCGCGACCTGAAGAACGTCGTGTTCGGGCAGGACAAGGCCATCGAGGCGCTGGTGTCCGCCATCCGCATGGCGCGCTCCGGCCTCGGCAACCCGCGCAAGCCCATCGGCAACTTCCTGTTCTCCGGCCCCACCGGCGTCGGCAAGACGGAGGTTGCACGCCAGCTCGCGTACTGCCTGGGCGTGGAGCTGCTGCGCTTCGACATGTCCGAGTACATGGAGCGGCACGCGGTGTCGCGACTGATCGGCGCGCCCCCCGGCTACGTCGGCTTCGACCAGGGCGGCCAGCTGACCGAGAGCATCACCAAGCATCCGTACAGCGTGCTGCTGCTCGACGAGATCGAGAAGGCGCATCCGGACATCTTCAACATCCTGTTGCAGGTGATGGACCACGGCACGCTCACCGACAACAACGGCCGCAAGTCCGACTTCCGCAACGTGATCATCATCATGACCACGAACGCGGGGGCGGGCGAGCTCGCGAAGCACACGATGGGCTTCGCGAACGAGCGCCAGGCCGGCGACGAGATGGCCGAGATCAAGCGGATGTTCACGCCCGAGTTCCGCAACCGGCTCGACTCCACGATCTCGTTCGGCTCGCTCGACCACGAGGTCATCCTGCGCGTCGTCGACAAGTTCCTGCTCGAGCTGGAAGCGCAGCTGCAGGAGAAGAAGGTCGACCCGTCGTTCTCGCCGAAGCTGCGCGAGTACCTCGCGAAGAAGGGCTTCGACCCGCAGATGGGCGCGCGTCCGATGGCGCGCCTCATCCAGGACACCATCCGCAAGGCGCTGGCCGAGGAGCTGCTGTTCGGCAAGCTGGTCAACGGCGGCAAGGTGTCCATCGACATCGACGACGAAGACAAGATCACCCTTGCCTTCGAGGAAGCGCCCGAAGAGGCGGAGCCCGTCGCATAGCATCCTGTAGTCCAATGAAACGGCGCTTTCGGGCGCCGTTTTTTTTCGTGAGCGACACGGCGGAATGGAAGGCTGCCTGGTCGCCGCCGTGCGTGCGATCATGAGCGCGTGTGGCCGCTGACCATTCTCGGTCGCCGTCGATACGAGCGTCGCCGCAAGGCAGCGTTGATCGTCCTGCTGGGCGCCTACCGGGTCGAGCGCCTCGATGCCGCCGACCAGGCACGCGTCGAGCGTGAGGTCACCGACAATTACCGCCGATCGCCCCAGCCACCTGCCGTGTGGCGGCGGTATGCGAGTTGGGATGTGGTTGCCGCCGCGCGGGCCGCGGCCATGGAGCGCCTGGGCATCGAATCCGGCCTGCCCGGGTATCCGTGGTCGCATCTGTTCGCCCCATGGCGTTTCTGGCGGAAGTGGCGTGCGGTCCGGCGTTCCGCATCTCGAACCCCATCGAAACGACGCTGTCCGGTGCTACTCGTTCGACTCGTGAAGAGGAAGATGACATGCAATTCCATCGCGGGCGGCTGATCGATCACGTGCACCTGCGCACGCGGGACCTCGATGCGGCCAAACGCTTTTACCGCGCGGCGCTGACCGCCATCGGCCGCGCCGACGCGATCCACGAGGATGATCGTCACTTCAGCGCCGACGAGTTGTGGATCGACCGCGCTGACGGGCCGGTGTCGCACGTGCATCTCGCGTTCGGCGCCAAGGATCACGCGACGGTCGATGCGTTCCATGCGGCCGCGCTTGCGGCGGGCGGGCGCGACAACGGCGCGCCGGGCGAGCGCTCGTATCATCCGGGCTATTACGCGGCGTTCGTCCTCGATCCCGATGGCAACAACATCGAGGCGGTGTATCACGGGCCGGCGACGTATTCGGCGGAGTCGGTGGTCGTGACGGCGCGGTAGGGCGCGCGGCGTTGCGCGCGTGCAGCTCGCAGGCGGAAGTGACCTGGTCGCGCAATGCGGGCGCGATCATCGTCGGCGGGCCCGCAGATGGCTGAGAAAGGCCGTGACCTCGTCGGCACCCATGTCCGCCGGTGGCGCTTGCGATGAAAAACGATGAAGCGTCTAATCCAGCGGCATAGGCTTGCTCGGTGCGGATGCCGTAGGCGATTCAATCGCCAGTCCTTACTATGGAGACTTCGATGACACGCTTCCCAGTATCGATACCGGAACTGGCTTTCATCGCAGGCACGCGAGGCGTTGGCGGCGTGGGTATCGGGCTGTTGCTGGCCGGTTGCCTACGCGCCGAGCAGCGCAAGGGCATCGGCTTGGCGTTGCTGGCCATTGGCGTACTCACAACCGTGCCCGTCGCTCGGGAGGTATACGTCCGGCGCCGAGATGCCCTTCGGAATGCGACGTCGTGATTCACAGCGATTCCCCAGAGCTCCTGCGCCGGTGACCGGCACTACAAGGTCGCCGGCACGCAACGCGTGTGACCATTTTCGCCTTGCGCAACGGGAAGCCCCGCACGCGTTCGCGTCGCACCAGCGGGTCTAATTGCGCCGTTAACTCGATCGTTGGGCGTCGATGAGCGAACCTGTCGCGACGTTCGAAGCAATGGGCATCGATCCTGAAGGCGGCCGGTTTCGCGTGATCGTTCGCATTGGCCGCCCCTATCTGGCGCCTGAGGATCGAGCAGTTTGGCGCTGTCCGTTATCCGTCGAACCGCTTCATTCCCAGTTGCCCGACATCGCGGGCTCGGATTCATTCCAGGCCCTTTGCCTCGCGAGCCGCTGGGCTGTCGAACTGCTTCACGGGTTCGTGGACAAGGGCGGACGTCTAGTGCTTCCAGACGGAGACGATGTGCCGCTCGATTCGTACGTTCGGTTGGTGCGCAGTGCGTAGCGTCGAAAGCGCGGGCCGAATGATCGCCAGGCGCCATTCGTGATCCAAGCGCTTGATCACGTCCTGATGTTCGTGCCGTCGGTGAGAGCCGCTGCCGACTGGTACGCGTCGACCCTCAGATTGCCAGCGTTGTTCATCGACGAGAACTTCGCGTCGATCGCGGTGGGTGCCGTGCAGCTCTGTTTTCATCTTGCCGACGCCAAAGTGCCCGTTGGTCGTGCCGGGCAGGTTGCCTACTGGCGGGTTCTTTCGCTTCGGGAAGCGATCGATCAGTTCAAGCAGGCGGGCGCTGATCTGTATCGCGGTCCGTTGGCAATTGAATCGGGCCAAGGTATCTGCCAAATCGCTGATCCCTTCGGGAACCTGATTGGCCTAGTTGGTGCATACCATCCCGTTTAACCGTGGTTCAACCGGACGTGCGGACAGGTGCCATGTCGTCGGCGAGCGGCTGCGGCGGCACGCCGCTCAACTTGATCGTTCCGCCTCCATGCTCTCCCCGCCAAACACCGATCGCCTCACCGCGCGCGCCGCAGCCACGCGGGCATCGGCGCGGCCCGCCGGTTAGCTTGATGCTTTGGACTGCGGACTCACCGTCAGGGCGCAGGTTCGTCTTAACATCGGGCGCAGTCTGGGGTACGCCCATGTGGCTGCTCTTCGCCTGGCTTACTTGGGACCTTCGAGGGTTGGGGTGGTGGGTTTTCCTCGCGATCGTCTGCTTTGCGGGGGGCGTACTGTGGGGTGTGTGCATGTGGTACTACGTCAAGTCGCGGCACCGAAACGCGGCGAAGTGAAGCGGAGTAGCGGAAGAGGAACGGCGCCCGATCGTCTCGCCAAGTTGCGGTCGGCATAGTGTTTTAGTCTGGTCGTTCGCTGACACGTTTGCGGCTCGATGAGGTTCGTGCCCTAACAACACGGACGTGCGGATAGGTGTCCCGTCGGCGAGCGCAGTGGCCGCACGCCGGTCAACCTGAACGTTAGGCCTCAGAAATCCGCGTCCATGCCGCTGGTCTGCCGCAACGCCGAAGCCGACGACTTCCCTGCGCTACAGCAGCTGCTGGAGCTCTACCAGTACGAGCTGTCCGACATCTGGCACCAAGACCTCGACGCTCGAGCTCGGTACGGCTACGATCTCTCGCGCCACAAGCAGGCCGAGCGCTTCTTTGCTCACGTCGCCCTGGAAGGAGAGCAGTACGTCGGCTTTGCTCTGGTCGCTCCCGCGGCTGTGACTCGCGTCGAGGGTTTCTGGATGGAGCAGTTCTTCGTGCTCAAGCGGCACCGTAGGTCTGGTGTTGGGCTTCAACTCGCCCGCCATGTCTTTCTAACCCACCCTGGGCTGTGGGAGGTTGGCCAACTGCCGGTCAATGCGGCGGCCCGACTCTTCTGGCGCAGCGTCATCAGCACGCTGACCAGAGGGCCGGTCGTCGAGCTACAAGTCACCGAGGGCTGGTGGCAAGGGTTCGTGCAGCAGTTCCGCATCGGCGGCGACGCCTGACCCTTCGCTCGAGCGGTCGCACTGTGGCATAGCACTTAGCTCGCGAAACTGTACTTCGCATCATCGGTGTCGCGGCCAGCCCCATGGCGGAGCGCGCCCCTCAGACCACCGAATCTTTCAATCGGTATTTGGTCGGCCATGACGATCGTGGCATCTGGCTCAACATCGTTCTCTTCGCCGTTGTGTTCGCCTGCCTTCGTGGCCGCCGCCTATCACGGTGTGGCATTCCTTCAGAGACTTCTGGCGTACCCGTAAGCCTCGGGTCCTCGATCAAGCGCTCAACGGGAGGCGTCGTTTCATGTTGCGCCCCGGACGACGCTTCAGGTTGCGCTCAGCACTCGATTGGCGCCGATTGGGGTGTGGCCGTTTGCCCCCATTGAACACTGTCGCGCAATCAGCACGACGCAAGACCCATTGGGCTGGTACAACTTCGCCCCGCCACTCGCTAGTTGACCTTGCACCAGTGGACGGCCAGCTTGAAAAGGGTGGTGCGCGCCGGCGAAGGAAGTACGGGACCGCTGTCACGCCTGTGCGTGCGCGTCGGGCGGTTCGACGCAGTTGCCCAGCTCGAGCACATAGCGTAGCGGGCGGTGTCGGCGACTCGGGAGAAAGCCCTTCGATCGACGTCTCCGCGCGGGAGGCGAGGTCGTGGAACTTAAAGGGACACCGCGTGGCCAATATGGCGTTCGACCGGGCGCCTGCGTACGTACCTCCTTGCTGTGGTGCACGAAGGGGGGGCGGTGGGCGCGTTGATCGTTAGACCGCATTAGACGCGCCATGGCGCATGCTCCGACTCAGCGCTTCAGCGGCTCGCTGCACCGCAAGGATCGGCTCCTGCATGAGCGACGCAACTGACCTGATGCCCCGCGAAGGGTCCAGCGACCACACCCACGCGCAAACGCATGGTGCTGAGCGCGGGCTCAGCCGATTCGAGGGGTTCAGCGACGCGGTTTTCGCAATCGCGCTGACCCTTCTGATCGTCGAAATCAAGGTGCCCGGCTCTCCGGAGGGCCCGCGCGGCTACAGTGATCTGGCGCGGGCCATGGCTGAGCAGTGGCGCGAACACCTCGCGCTCCTTCTCTGTTATGTCGTGATCGGCGCCTACTGGCTGCAACACCATTATTCGGGTCGCATCTACGCGAAGACGGATCACTGGTTCGGCGCGATCAATCTGCTGTTCCTTCTGGCCATCGTCGTCATTCCCTATCCGATCCGGGTCTGGTGCTTCCATCTCGGCACGCCTTTCGAGCCCGTCGCGTCGCTGACCCTGGTTGCCGGCTTCGCCTCCATCGCCTGCACTTGGATGGGCAAGTGGTTTTACGGAATGTCGGGCCGCCGGGTGATGGACGAACGGCTCGCAGCCGATTTCCTCCAACAGATGACCCGCCGCTACGGCATTGCGACGCTGATCCAGGCGGCTGCAGTTCCGGTCGCGTTCGCGGCACCGCGTGTCGCAGTGGCGATCGCGCTGCTCTGCGTCGCCTTCTTCCTGCTGCCGCAGCCCAAGCCCCGCTACACCCCGGGAGAAGAGCCGAGCGGGAACGAGAAATCGAACCGATAGGTCTGGTGCGAAGTTGATGCAGAAGCAGAAGCAGTAGCAGCAGCCGAAGAGCAGGCGATCCGCCGGTGAACGGCAGTGCCGGTGGGCCGGTTGACTTGACCGTTCGACCGCGACATGAGGTGCAGGTGATGACTCCTGTCTCCAAGCCTTTCTCGTGGCGCCAGCTGCGCGTCGAATGGCGCGTCCTTTCTTATTACCAGCGCTTCGAAGGACTGGTAGCCCTTGTGCTGACGCTCGTTGTCGCGTTGATAATCGGTATAGCGCTCTTCCGATTGACGTATGGAGTAGTAACGGGCCTTTTGCTGGGTGCGCTCAACCCGCTCGACCACCGTATCTTTCAATCGGTATTCGGCGAAATCATGACGCTCCTCATTGCGCTCGAGTTCAATCACACCCTGCAATTTGTCGTGGAGCGGCAGCAAAGCATCATCCAAACGAAGATCGTGCTTCTTATCGCCCTGCTCGCAGTGGCTCGAAAGTTCATCATTCTCGATCTGGCCAGCGTTGACGCTGCACAACTTCTTGGCCTCGCCGCGATCACGCTGGCGCTTGCTGTCGGCTATTGGCTCATGCGCGAGCGCGATGACCGCGTCGAGCCTCGCTCCAGCAGGTACGTCGAGTGATCGTCAAAGCGTCGATGAACCTTCGCGATGATGCGGATGAGTCCTTCGCACTAGCCTCTTCGGCGGCGCGGCAGGCGGTGATCTGAACGGTACGCAGGCTGCTGCGTGCGCGCTCGCTACCAAAGGCAGTTAGTCGGGTCCGGATCGACCATCTTGCGCGCCGAGTTCATCAAGCCGCAGGGTGGTGCTCACGGCCGCACCTGAAGCACTCAACCTTGACGCTTCCACCCTGATTGTAAGTGGCGCCGCTTCGGTGCAGCATTTCGGCATGGCTAACGGCAGAGGTCCGGCGCTGCGCCGACCAAGCGGACTCCCTCGCGCCCGTTGAACGTCCCGATGCAAAACGACGCATGGGCAGCGAGCGAGCGGGACTCGGGGAGCCCTGTCGTCCGTGGTCGGACGCACCGTACCTGGTGAGTGCGCCGAAGCGGTCGATCGCTATCAGGACAACGGGACGCATCATGGCTGAAGCCGATGAGGGGACGCAGCTCGATTCCGCCTGGCGGTGGACTCGAATCGCGGCCTCGTTGCGGTGCCCCCGCGCTGCGTCGATCACGCTCCGCATTCGAGAGGATCCGGCATGAACCTCCGCCAGCTGGACAAGAAATATTTCGGCCGCCACGGCGAAGCCGAGGACATCGTCGTTGGCAACTCCGCCGACAGCTATCTCACCGACGCCCGCGGTCGCCAATACATCGACTTCATGATGGGTTGGTGCGTCGGCAACCTCGGCTGGGGGAACACCGAGATCCGCGCTGCCGCGCAAAAGTTCGATGGCCCCGACTATGTCCATCCCGACCAGCTCTACCGTCCGTGGGTGCAGCTCGCCGAAATGCTCGCCCGCATCACGCCCGGCAAGCTGGCTGTCTCCTACCGCACGACCGGCGGCACCGAATCTGTCGAAGGCGCATTGCAGATTGCCATGGCCTATACGGGACGTGGCGGGTTTGTCTCGGTCGAGGACAGCTATCACGGCAACTCCATCGCGACCATGAGCGTCGGCGCGTCTCGCAATCGCGAAACGTTCACGAATCTTCTGCGCAACTGCCACAAGATTGCGCCGCCACTCGATCGCAAGGCTCTGGGCAAGGTGGAGAAGGCGTTGAAGAAGCGCGACGTTGCGGCGTTCATCATGGAACCGGTCATCTGCAACCTCGGCGCCCTCGTCCCGGAGGACGACTTCGTTCGCGGCGTCCGCAAGCTCTGCACACGCTACGGCACCCTGTTCATCGCCGACGAAGTCGCCACCGGCTTCGGCCGGACCGGAAAGCTGTTCGCCTGCGAGCACTTCGATCTCGAGCCCGATGTCCTGTGCATGGCCAAGGCCATCACGGGAGGCTACGGTGGCATGGGCGCTGTGATCACCACGTCCAAGATCGCAAAGGCGATCAAGGAAGATCTGTATCTCTATTCGACCTATGGCTGGCACCCGCGCTCGGTCAGCGTTGCCCTGGCGAACCTTCGCTATTTGACGCGGCACCAGAGCAAGCTTCTCAGGAATGCCACGGAGCTGGGCCAATATTTCCTCACCCGGCTCTCCCAGATGAGCTTCAGAGGCAAGGCCAGCATTGACGGCAAAGGCTTCGCCATCGGCATCAAGGTTGAAGAGGAGTCGTACGCCTCCGAGGTCGGCGACAGATGTCGAAAGAAAGGCCTGCTCATCTCCGCCGAGGAAGACGTTCTGATGCTCTTTCCCGCCCTCACCATCAGCCGCGCCACGGCGCAGCGCGGCCTCGACATCTTCGAGGAGTGCCTTTAACGTTGGGCGTCACGCTCCGATCGTCTCGGTCGCCGCAATCGGGAACCACATGTCCAAGCTTCGTGTAGAGAGCTTCACCATTTCACTGGACGGCTTTGGTGCCGGTCCCGACCAGACCTTGAACAACCCACTCGGCGTCGGGGGCGAATCCCTGCACGGCTGGGCAATCGCCACTCGGACGTTTCAGCAGAAGGTTTTCGGCGGCGAGGGGGGAGAAACGGGCGCCGACGACGAGATTGCCGCACGCGGATTCAAGAACATCGGCGCCTGGATCGTGGGAAGGAACATGTTCGGGCCGGTTCGTGGGCCGTGGCCGGATGAGAGCTGGCGCGGTTGGTGGGGCGAGAATCCGGTGTATCACGCGCCCGTATTCGTGCTGACTCACCATGCCCGCGCGCCGCTTGTCATGGAAGGTGGCACGACGTTTCATTTCGTGACCGACGGCGTCGCCGTTGCACTGGAACGCGCTCGTGAGGCCGCCAACGGCAAGGACGTTCGTGTTGGAGGCGGCGTCAACGTCATCCAACAGTACCTTCGCCTACGGCTCATCGATGAAATGCATCTTGCCATCGCGCCGGTGTTGCTCGGCGCGGGCGAACGGCTCTTCGAAGGAATCGACCTTCCTGTCCTCGGTTACACGTGCACGCAGCACGTGCCGTCGTCCCGCGCCACGCATATCGTCCTATCGCGGCAGCAAGCCCGATGATTTCTTGGGACCGCCGTTCCTGTTCGAATGCGAGCTCACCGGCGATGGGCTCGTGAGCCAGCGGTCCGGCGAGTACTTCGCGTTTCTAGGCATGTTCGTGGAAGCGTTGATCGGCCAATTCGGTAAGGTCGACGTCGAAGACATATGAGCCCCGTGATCGCGATGCCCAGCGCACCACCGAACGCCGTCGGTGGCTGCTGCCAGGACCTTGCTGGCTATGCCTCAGGGTTCGTCGTCGATGCGGCACTGCGCTCGTCTATCATCTCGCCCAGGTCCAATTCGTGATCGCTTCCGCATGTCGCATCACTCATCCACCCCGACCGCCGTGAGCGGTTGGCTCGAGGCCTTCGGCTACGTCATCGCCATCGGCGTCCTGAGCCTGGCGTACGCCCTCGGCCATGCGGTGGGAGCGCACCCGATCGCCTTCATTCTTTATGCGATGGTCGCCTCCGCCGCGGCGACGCTGGCCATCACCGGGGCGCGCGAAGACACGTTGGCGATCGCCCTGTACCCGATGAGCTGGATCGTGGGAGCCGCGATCATCCTCGTGGAGATCCTCTACTACGCAACGCTCGCTTATGTGTCGCCCACGCACGGCAACCTGCTCGTGCGCATCGGCATCCCGATGGCGATGCTGGCCAGCTGGGCGCTGCTCGGGCGACGGCCGCCGGCGCTGGCCCTCGTGGGCGCCGCGGTCATCGTGGCGGCGACCGCGTACGTCGTGATGATCACCGACGCAAACGTTCGCTGGCCCGCGGCCGCGGCCGGCGCGCTGGCCGGCTTCTTCATGGTCGTGCGTGGTTTCACGGGCGAATTTCACCGATGGAATCGAGCGGCTCGAAGCGTGACCGACAAGCTGCGGGTTACCGGCACACTGCTGCTGGTCACTTCGCTGATGAGCCTCGCGTTGGTCGCGTGCGCGGCGGCCGCGATCGCCGCGACCATCCTGCCTCCGCTTCGATTCGTGCCGACGGGGGCGGAGCTGCTGCACGTGCCAACGATCCTGCTCGGCACGTTCGGAGGAGGAGTCGTTCTGACGGTGATGAACTACCTGAGCTTCTCTTCGGTGGTCAAGATCACGACGCAGAATCTGACCGCGATGATGGCCTTCTCGCCGGTTGCCACGTGGGCCTTCCAGGAGCTCGGCGTGACGCTGGGCTGGATCTCGGCGGTGCGTCCCGCGCCGCAGCTCGTGGCTGCAATGGGAACCTTCATCGCGGCGGTGCTGCTGATTTTCTGGGCAGGGCGACGCGCCCGCAATCGGCGCGAGCGTGAAACGGTCGAACGACTCGAGGCCAGAACGCAGCCATGAGAGGCATCCGCGACCTGGCACGCGTGATGTTTCCGGTCTCGAGGGCGATCGGTCGCCGAGACTTCGGCGCCGCCATCAGGATCCTGGATGATTGCCTGGCGCGCGACCCGTCGGACACCGCGGCGCTCGAACATCTCCTGGTTCGACGGCGTGGCACGAAAAACCTGCATCGACGCAGTCGTCCAATCACCGCTACCATTGCGACCGCGCGCGCGAGGACACCAATGTCGCTGGCTTCCAGAATCGTCGTTGAGTCGTGCCAACCCCGATGAAAGAACGAGAACGAACAGTCCTGCTCCAGACGCTCCAGAGCCGCTTCGTGAAGAACATGGTGCGCCACAAGGGGATCGAGTGGGAGGCGATACGCGCCAGGCTCGATGGAAGACCCGCGGCACTCGTAACGCTCGGCCAGATGGAGGCGACCGGCGGCGAACCGGACGTGATCGGTCACGATAAGACGACCGGTCGGTTCATCTTCTGCGATTGCGCGGCCGAGAGTCCGGCCAGGCGCCGGAGCCTTTGCTACGACCGCCCGGCGCTCGACGGTCGGAAGGAAAACAAGCCCGTTGGCAGCGCGGTCGAGATGGCGGCAGAAATGGGCATCGAGCTGCTCAGCGAGGAGCAGTACCGCGCGCTGCAGCTCCTTGGCGAGTTCGATGCCAAAACCTCCAGCTGGATCGCGACACCTGACGACGTGCGTGCTCTCGGTGGTGCGCTCTTCTGCGACCGTCGCTATGGCAAGATCTTCGTTTACCACAATGGTGCGCAGTCGTACTACGCCGCCCGGGGCTTCCGAGGCCGATTGGCGATTTGATCGGGAACGCTGACCGTCGAGCTGCGTGCCCGCCGAGGTCCACCTTCACTTCGCGATCCGCATGGAGGAGAACCCGCCGCGCCGCCTGGGCGCGCCGATCGATCCGACGTACTCGCTACTGCACCGATGCCACCGAGCTTTGGTGATGCCGGCTCGAGCGAGGCGCTGAGCGCATGAGGTCCTCGCCGGATCGCCATGGCGTCACCGTGCTCATTCCGGCGGATCCGAACCTCGCATGGTGGTTGCTGGTCGTGACCATGGTGGCAGTCATCCTGGCCTGCGCGTTATCCGGCGCGCCGCTGAGCAACCTGGCGATCGGTCCGCGGGCTTATGCATGGTCGGTGGTGGACGCTGCGACCCGTCGCGGCGAAGCGTTCTTCTGGTTCATCTGGATCCTCCTGTCGGTCGCGCTGATCGCCTTCGTTGCAGCCCTCGTCGTCACGTATGCCGTGATTGCAACCCCTTACCGATGAGGAACGATGTCGTTCATCACCGCGTCGGCGCGCCGTGGCGCATCGACCGGAGGATGCGCATCACGGCCGGAACCACGCATTACCCACGACGAAGTACACGGCGGTCGTCCCCGGGCTGTGCGCGACGTCGATCCCCGCGTGCAGTCCGAACTTGCTTGCGAGCTCGTATCGAAAGCCCAGTCCTCCACTGCCGACGCTGGGCGTGGCCGAGAACGTTTCGCGACGGGTTCGCGCGGTGCCCGCGCCGCCAAAGGCAACGACGCTCCAGCGGCCAAGGAATTGCCAGCGCGTCTCGATTTCGATGGATGCCGCCTGGTCTCCCTGATAGCGCATCGTCGGCACGCCGCGCAGTTGCACGAAAGGCCGGAGGAAGAAGGGCGTTCCGTCCGACGACCACGCATAGTTGCCGCGTGCGGCAAGCGTCACGTCGTGCCGCAACGGGTACCAGCCGATGAGCACTTGCTGGAACCGCTCGAAATCGTCGGTGGCGCCCAACGATTGGCGGGAGGCGAGCCACGACGATTCTGCGTAGACGCCGCGGGTGGGCGTGAAGACGTTGTCGCGCGTGTCGAACTCGACGATGGCGGTGGGCGCCGAGATCGTCACGCGGACCCGGTCGGCGGGATCCTGGCGGCTCGGGTCCGCGGCCCGAGGATCGACGTTGGCGTAAACATAGCGAAGGCCGATCGCCCATGGCGACTTCGGTGCGAGTTGCCAATTTGCCTGCCCGACGGCACCGACGAATTCCAGCACAGTGGGATCCGAAGCTTGGAATTCACGTGACTTGAAGTCGCGGCC
>JADMIO010838941.1_pt1 | contig 31934 bp, 24 predicted proteins | sample 8958161 | NCBI WGS metagenome assembly JADMIO01 (sample SAMN16585339, study PRJNA669376) | soil metagenome | isolation source: Crop rotation soil | place: USA: Cullars Rotation, Alabama | collected 2011
CGCGACAACTTGTCCACGTGGAATTCTAAGCTTAGGATCCCAATGTGCTGGAAAGCACGCCCATCGTCAACGCGCCGGAAGTCGCTATACTGGGCATGTCGCGGGCGAGTTTTCAGCCGGTCTATAACGGCAGTGGTTTCGACGCGCGGCTGATGATGCCGCTGTCGCTATCATACGACCACCGGCTGATAGACGGGGCCGACGCGGCGCGCTTCCTGCGCTGGGTGGCGCAGGCGCTCGAACAGCCGTTCATGCTGGCGCTGGAAGGATAACGAATGAGTGACAACGTGAACTCGACGCAAGTGGTCGTCATCGGCGGCGGCCCGGGCGGGTATGCCGCCGCCTTCATGGCCGCCGACCTCGGATTGCAGACCGCGCTCGTTGATATGGAAGTGAACCCCGGCGGCGTCTGCCTTTATCGCGGTTGCATCCCGTCGAAAGCCCTGCTGCACGCCGCCAGAGTGATCAACGAATCGCGCGAGGCGGCGCATTGGGGCATCGAGTTTGCCGCGCCGCAGATTGACGTGAACAAGCTGCGCCGGTGGAAGGAGAGCGTCGTCGAAAAGCTGACCGGCGGCCTCGGACAGCTCAGCAAGCAGCGTAAGGTTCAATACATTCAAGGGCGCGCGACGTTTGTTGATTCCAATACCCTGAAGATCGAAAAGGTCAAAGGCGACACGGAACAACTGCGCTACGAGCATGCGATACTTGCGACCGGCTCGCGGCCCGCCCAGATTCCGGGCCTGACGCTGGCCAGCCCGCGCATCATGGATTCGACCGGCGCGCTCGACATCGAAGAAGTGCCGAAGAACTTGCTGGTCATCGGCGGCGGTTACATCGGCCTCGAACTCGGCACGGTCTACGCCGCGCTCGGCACGCAGGTGTCGGTCGTCGAGATGACGGCGGGCCTGTTGCCCGGCGCTGACCGCGACCTCGTCAGCATCCTCGCCCGGCGCATCAACGCCAGCTTCCATTCCGTGATGCTCAACACCAAAGTGACGAACATTACAGAAACAGCCGACGGCATACGCGTCAAGCTGGAAGGCGCGAACCTTGAGCAGCCCGAACAAGTCTTCGACAAGGTGCTGATCTCCGTAGGCCGCAAGCCGAACACGGCGGGACTTGGCCTCGAAAACACCAAAGCAGAGGTGGACGCGCGCGGCTTCGTCAAGGTGGACGCGCAGCGGCGCACGGCTGACCCGGCGATCTTCGCCATCGGCGACATCACAGGCGACCCGATGCTCGCCCACAAAGCCACGCACGAGGGCCGCGTCGCCGCCGAAGCTATCGCCGGCCACAAGGTCGCCTTCGAGCCGGCGGCCATCCCGGCGGTCGTCTTCACTGACCCGGAGATCGCCTGGGCCGGGCTTACGGAAAGCGAAGCGAAGGAGCAGGGCCGCAACGTCAAAGTCGCGCGCTTCCCGTGGGCCGCTTCGGGCCGCGCGCTGACGCTCGACCGCACGGACGGCGTCACCAAGCTGATCATTGACCCCGACACCGAGCGCGTGCTCGGCGTCGGCATCTGCGGCGCGGGCGCGGGCGAGTTGATCTCCGAAGGGGTGCTCGCCATCGAGATGGCGGCGCGCGCCTCTGACCTCGAATTAACGATCCACCCGCACCCGACGATGTCTGAGACGGTGATGGGAGCGGCGGAAGTCTTTTTCGGCAACGCCACGGATGTCTATCGTCCGAAACGTGATTGACCCTTCACTGACCCTTCAATTCAGTGCGACTCAATGTGACGCCCGGCCTTTCGCGAAAGGCCGGGCGTCTTTCGCGACGCGGCTCCCCTTCGACTCGCCCGCTTTCCTCACAGGCCGTTTCCGGTTGACGAAGCCCGCAAACTGAGCCATCTTAATCATCTGAGCAGCCCAATAAGGTCACGAAGGTTACACCAGCAGTCGCCCTCTCAGGAAACGTCATGATGCTTTCAGAAGCTCAGATGACGGCTGCCGCTTTACCTCTTTCAGCAGCCGAAGCACTGGTCCGCCAGTCGGAGACGGCGCAGGCCGCGCCCGGCTTCGCCCGCATCGGCGCGTCCAGAGTGCTGCGGGTGCTCGGCGAGAATGGCTTCGTCGAATTCACCGCCGTCAACGTGCCCGGCCATGTCCTGTGGTGCAATTTCGATCTGGCGCGCGAAGCCGGCTTCGACGTGCCGCCATCGAATCAACTCACGCAAAGATTCCATGACCAGCTCATCGAGACGCTATCGTTCAGAGTGCTGCGGCCCGGCGAAGAGGTCGGGTCGCGCCGAACGATCACCATGTACGCGGACAAATACTGGGGCGTTTACCCGTTCCTCGGCGGCGCTCGGGCCGGCTTTCTGCCTTATGGCAACTTCTACGTCAAGGGCATCGGCTTGACGCCGGCTTACAAGGCGACGGATGACGATGATTTTGTTCATTCGCACGGCGGCCTGATCCTGGAAGACGCCATGCTTGAGGCAATCATCGGCGAAGTTGATACGAATTTATTCGCGCGCGGATCAACTCGCATGCTGGCCATCATCGCGCTGGGCGAAATCATCGTCTGGCCGAATGGCCGCAAGCACGTCGCGGTGCTGGGCGTGCGCGCGGGGACGCAATTGCGCCCGGCTCATCTGCTCAACTATTCGACTTCGTGTAATGGCTCGCTGCTGCATGGCTTCGTCCGCATGGCGCGCGAGACCGGCCAGATCGTCACCCGTGAAGATGACGATAGCGGCGCGGAAACGATTGACGTTAAGCAAACCCTGCTGCGCATCATAGACGACCAGGCGCGCACGGCGAGCGAGCAATTTCGGTGGCGCATCCTGCACGGCGCTATTAGCTCGTCGAACATGGAATTGAGCGGCGCGATGCTAGACGTGGTCACGCAGACGACGCAGCCGCGCACCGCGCCGGTCTGGATGTTGCCGGGCTACCCGGATTCCGTATACGGCAGAGAGCACCTGGAGCGCATCAGTGAGCTAGGTCACATTTTTCGCGGGCTGGTCAGGAATATTCCGCGAGCCGAGCGGCACGCGCTCAACGCGCGGCCTTTGAAGCTGCGCCACGCCATGGAGAAGGCATACGACCGTCACTTGCAAGCCGAGATGCTGGCCGCGACCGGGATCAAGCGCGGGCTGGCGCAAAGAATTCAGAAAGATCATCCCGGCCTCGCCCGCCGCCTGACGGCAACGCTGCTCGCCATGAGCCGGCTTGAAAACCCCGGCTGCGCCAACGCCAACAGGGCTTCGTGCGAGAACCTATCCGTGCTCGACGTGTTCCACCTTCTCCGACACTTCCCGCGCGCTTATTTCGCCGCGCCCGCTGCCGATCATCGCGAAACCATACGAAGCCTGTTACAGCCGATCTTCAAAGGCAATCGCTCCCGCGTGGCTAGGCAGCGAGCCGCCGTCGAAAAGTTGATTGCGGAGTTTGCCGGCGCTTATCGCGATTTGATGGAGGCGTGCGCCGCGCTGGCCGGAGCCTATTACCCGGATCGTGAGGGCATGGAAGCTTCCATCAAAGCGCGCGCAGATTTTGAAAACGAGCCGATCCCGCGGCTCTATCAATCGAGGATGATAAAAGAACTCCGCAAGGTGATCGCGATCTATCAGGCGAACGGTGACGCGGCGATTCTGCAAGAGGTGATCGAAGGCTGGGTCGCCGCTTCGCTGCGCAGCGTTGATGGGGTGCTGGCTCAAACGCCGTGGCGGGATTCATGCGGTGGCGGATTTGTGGCCGCGACGCGGACGATTGCCGGGGTGAATTATAGCCTCAGCCTGCCGGTTGACGAACGACAACCGCCGCAACTAGAGGTCAGCCTGATGGCTGAACGTGAAGGCAGTCGTTATATGACTTCGCTGCCCGAACTCGGCGGCTTGAGCAGAGCACGGCTACGCCGGCTGCGCTATCGCTTCACGACCGACGGCTGGGCGAGCAGCGCCGAGGTTCGCGCGCGCCTGATTGAGCGTGAGCGTGAGCAGCCGATCATCCGATTTGCAGCGATCAGCGACCTGCCGCTCGCCGGACGGCTCGAAGGGTACTTTTATCTCGACGGCGACGCGCAACTTGCAAGCGACAAAGCGCCGAAGATGCGTTGCTTCACCTTTGCGATTCCAGACCGGTGCGAACTCGCCGGGCTGATCAACCCGGACGACTCGCCCGTTGAAGCAGCCGACGAGATCAGCCCATCTGCCTGCGCCAACTGAACGCAGGGCCGACGCCTGCCGGCATGCATCCGGCACCACTTCCGCAACTCCCTTTGCGGTTTTGTAGTCGGGGCTACAAAACCTGGAGCGATGTTCAAATGAGATTGGCTTGTAGGGACAACCCTTGTGGCTGCCCCTACAACCATACCCAAATGATTACCGCTCTAGCTGGAGCGGTTGCCGCTGGCGGCGTTGGCCGACGGGTTGGCGGCATTCGTCTCGTCAGCCGTCTCGCCGGTTTCGCCGGAGCCGGCATCCTGCCGCATGTCCCAATTGTTGGCGGCGGTCGCGCCGTAAGGGATGACGCGCAGGCGATTCTCGACGTTGGTTACGCCGGCGACGCTTTCGGCAAGGCGTTCCGCACGGCGCTTCGACGTGCGGTTGTAGACGTAACCGGCGAGGACGATCTCGCCGTTCTGCACGCTGGCGACGATCTGCGAGGCGTCGAGAAAGTCGTCGTCAGTCAGGCGGTCATTGACCTCTTCGAGGATGCGGTCGTCGCCGCGCCTGTAACCGCGCGGGCCGCGTCCGCGATAACCGCCGCGCACCTCTTCGTCGGGCTCGCCCTCGGTGTTCTGGCCGCCGCCGAACCATGAGGCGACGCCGTCACGCGTGCGCTCCCACCAGCTACGGTCGTTGCGATCCGGGCGGCGGCGCTCGTAATCGGCGCGGTGCACGGACGGATCGCGGAACTCCGGCAGCACCGACTCGCCGGCCTCCCAGCCGTAGTCTTCGTATGGTCCGCGCCGCTGATAATGATCAGGCACCCGCGCCGCCCAATCATCTTCATTAGCGGTGCGTCGCGTGCGGCGTCGCGTGGCGTCGCGGTCATAACGATTGCGGCCCATCTCGCGGTCGTCGCCCCGGTAACGCAGGCGCTCGTCTTCGCGGCCACGGTCGGAGCGGACGCCGGTGTCGCGCTCGTAATCGCGGCCATAATCGCGCTCGCGATCATGGCCGCCGCGCCCGCTGTAGCCCTGACCGCGATCCTCGCCGCGCCCCGGCCCATAGTTCCCTCTGTAACCTACATCATAATCGCCATAGTCGCGCGCGCGGCCATAGTCTTCGTCGGCGCGATAGCGATCATCGCCGCGCGTCAACCCGCGCGCGCGGCCATAATCGTCATCGCCTCGCATGCGCCGGCGGTCATCGCGATCATAGCGTTCCACGTCGTCGTCGTAGCGCCGCCCCCAGCGGTCGCGCTCATAATCTCTCGCCATTCCTATTACCTCCTTTTGGAAAATCAGCGTAGGACTCTTGCCGCGATCAGCGGAGTCTCGAAAGACGCACCCATGCCCGCGCGCTGATGTCGTGGCACACGAGTCTTTCATCTTTGAAAACGCAAACCGGATGCCAGCCCGCTGCGCCGCCCGCAGCCTTGCCGCGCGCGCAATCGTGATAACGGGCGCGGCGCACCGTCACCATTTACTCAGGCGGCAGAGACGCTCTGCTGATGAGACAATTTGTCCTCCCGCGAGCCATCGCTGTCCTGCTCAACCGCGAGCGCGGCGGGCCTTGCGAGTAGCGGTCTGCCGCGACCCGCAAACTTCGATTGATCAAGGCCGGCGCGAATGTTTATATTCTTGTGGTCAATCACATCCTCGCTTTTGGAGACAAACATTATGTCGTTCACCAGAATGGATCAGGGCAAAATCGAAGACTGGAAGGTGATCGGTCAGGCCGTCGGCCAGCGGCAGGCGACCATGCCGCAGGTCATCAAAACCATGCTCCTGCAACTCGAAGCGCAGGTTGATGGCTTCGCCGTCAATCAACTCGTCCACGGCTTGCAGACGGCGACGCGCGCCGAGCGCGAAGGCGCGGACGAAGAGATGATCGTCGCGGCGCTCTGCCACGACATCGGCAAGGTCATCTCGGTCGAAAACCATCCGGCCATCGCCGCAGAGATATTAAAGCCTTACGTGTCGCGCGAGACCTACGAGATTGTCCGCACGCACCAGGACTTTCAGGGCCGCCACTATTACGCGCTGATCGGCAAAGACCCGGAAGCGCGCCGCCAGTATGAGGGTGAGCCGTGGTACGCGATGGCTTGCAAGTTCACAGACGAATGGGATCAGGCGGCCTTCGACCCGGCCTACGACACGCTGCCGCTGGCGCACTTCGAGCCGATGATCGAGCGCCTGTTTGCCGCGCCGCGCCGCGAGCACGCGCAGGGCGCTTGAGATTTCAATTACAATGGCAGTCCGCGCTTGATCCGTCAGGAGGTAGGCGGGCGATGATTATGTCGCCCGCCAGTTTCATAGCCGTTCTTATCTTACCGCGAGGGACTCATTCATGATTCGTTCGACCTTCAACGCACTCGCTCTGCTGACGCTCGCCGCCCTGTGCGCGGCATGTAACGCGCCCGCGCCGACCGTTATAACGGCCAACAGTAACAACGCCGCGCCGAAGGCTTCCGCGCCGGGTATACCTGCGCCGACCTCGAATGTGCCGGGCGACCTCAGCTTCAAAGCGCCCGATGGCTGGACGAGCGAGCCGCCGACTTCCCCCATGCGTGTCGCACAGTACAAACTGCCGGGCGAAGGCGGCGACGCCAGCCTTGTTATTTACTATTTCGGTCAGGGCCAGGGCGGCAAGGTCGAAGACAACTTTGATCGCTGGATCGGCCAGATGCAGCAGACCCGTGATAAGGCGAAGACTGAAACGCTCACGGTCAATGGCATGGCCGTGACGCTGCTCGATGTCAGCGGCACCTACAGCGGCGACATGATGGGCGGCACGGTGACGCCGCAGCCGAACTCAAGGATGCGCGCCGGTGTCATCGAGACGCCGAAAGGGAATTATTACATCAAGCTGGTCGGGCCAGAGAAGACCGTGACGCGCTGGGACGACGCCTTCATGGCTTTCATCAAATCAGCCGAGTTCAAAAAGTAGCATTCATCACCTTTTGAGCCTGCAACGTTACACTCTGAGATTGCGCCGCCGGCTGGTGCGGTTGCTGGCCACGCGCGCGCCGATCAGCAGGCGCGCGAAATTGATCGCCGGCCTGCTGCTTTTCTGCGTCGCCTTCGCCGTCCGCTCGCTGCACGCGGTTGATCTCAAGCCGGTGATGTACACGACGAATCAGCCCTTCAACGGCTTGACGACGATGTACGATCAGCGGGCCGTGAGCATCATTGAAGGCGGTGGGCTGTTGGGGCCTTACGGGAAGCCATGGCAGACGCAGTGGCTGTCAGAAGCGCCGGGCTACGCCATCTTTCTGAGCGCCGTCTACGCGACGGCGGGCCGCGATTTTTTCAACGTGCAGTTGCTGCAAAACGCGCTGACGGCGCTCGGTCCTGTCTTGCTCTTTCTGATCGCCGGGCGGCTGCTCGGCTGGCGCGTCGGCATCGTCGCGGGTTTGCTTGCGGCGCTCTCGCATCATCTGGCGCACGTCTCGAATTTCATCCTGCCCGACGCTTTGTGCGCGCTGCCGGTGCTGGCGGCGATGTACGTATTAGTCCGAGCGCGGCGCGCGCGGCACGCTTATCTGGCTTACGCGCTGGCCGGCGCGTTGTGCGGCGCGGCGGCATGGCTGCGGCCTCAGCCGATGGCGCTCGGCCCCTTTCTCGTCGTGATGCTGGCGCTGATCGGCAAGCCGCGCCGGCCCGCGATCAAGCACGCGCTGACGGCGGCGGCAGTCGCGCTGCTGGTCATCTCGCCCATCACGATTCGAAACTATCTCGTCTATCATGAGTTCCTGCCCATCAGCCTCGGCACAGGCTTGAACCTGTGGGAAGGCATCGGCGAAGCCAGCGGCGACCGCTTCGGCGCGGTGGCGACTGATGACGAGGTGGCGCTTCAAGAGGCCGAGTTGTACAACGAGCCGCGCTACGGCGGCAGTTGGTCTACGCCCGATGGCTTCACGCGCGACCGCGAGCGCGTCAGAAAGAGCCTCGCCATCATCCGCCAGCACCCGGTCTGGTACGCCGGCCTGATGCTCAGCCGCATGAAGGAGATGGTCAACTACGCGGCGCACGCGCCACTCGTCTTTCGCCTCAATCAAGCCGCCGCGCCGGTGAACGCCGCCAACGTCAGGCCAGAGTGGCAAGAGATGTTCGCGCAAGCGTCAGGCCCGCACACCGGCGAGCGCCTCTTCTGGCTGCGCCCGCCCGTGCGCGCCCTGCAACGACTGACGAAGGAAGCCATGCTGCCGATGATCCTGATCGGCGCGCTCGCCGCGTTCATCGCCGGCTGGCGCAGGGCGGCCTTTATCGCCATCGTGCCGCTCTACTATTTCGTCTTTCAGTCGGCCCTGCACATGGAGTTTCGTTACACGCTGCCGATGCAGTATTTTCTTTTCGTCTTCGCGGCGGTGGCGTGGGTGGCGGTCGCTGCCTGGCTTATCGGCTTTGTAAGGAACATTACAAGAAGGAAAGCCAGCGGCAAAAGCGCGCCAGCGGCCCGTTAGCCGCCGCGCCGATTTGACAAGTCGCGCCGGCGCTCGCTAAAGTCCGGCTGCGCTCATCTCAGCAACCTACACATCAGCCGCGCGACCATGCGTGCGCAAGAGGAGGTCGGGCCAATGACGAAGCCCAAAGGCAAAGCTCAATCATTCAAGCGGGCGCGGCGCGAGTTTACAAAATCGCTGGCGGCGGTCGCGGCGACGCCGCTGGTCGCGAAAGCCGGCGGCACGCTCGACGCCAGCGCGCAGGCGGCTCAGCAGGCACAGCCGGCGGCTAACCCTTTCGCGCCGCAGGCCGAAGCCCTGACCGAAGTCGTCCGCCGCCGTTATTCGCAATACCTCAACGACGAACAGTTCGAAGCCGTCAAGCGCAGCATCGAACGCAGCCTGCGCGGCGGCGACGCGCTGCAAAAGTTCGCCCTCACGAACGCTGACGAGCCGGCCTTCGCCTTCAGCCCCGACCCGCCGGAAGCGTTCGCCGGCATGCCGGAACAAAAGGCGAACGCCAGCGATGCCGACCGTGAAACGCACGACGAGCAGGAGCGCGTGCGCGGGAAGAAGCGCCCGCCGCGCCGCAATTGATCATTGTAGTCTTGACCACATTCAAGCGATACGCTTATGCCGAAAGAGATCACTGAAGAGATTCTTTATTCATCCGTGCGCGAGCTGGCCGCGCTGTTGCGCACGCGGCAGCTCTCGCCGGTCGCGCTGACGGAAGGCTATCTCGACCGCCTCGAACGGCTCGGCCCGAAGCTCGGAGCCGTCGTCACGGTGATGCGCGAGCAAGCCCTAAAAGAAGCGCGCCAGGCCGAATCAGAAATTCGCGCCGGTCGCTATCGTGGGCCGCTGCATGGGATACCTTATGGCGCAAAAGATTTGCTGGCCACCGCCGGCGTGCCGACGACTTGGGGCGCGGAGCCGCTCAAGCAGCAGGTCTTCAACCACGACGCCACGGTCGTCAAGCGATTGCGCGAAGCGGGCGCGGTGCTCGTCGCCAAGCTGGCGATGGTCGAACTGGCCGGCGGCTTCGGTTACAACAACGCCGACGCCTCATTCACAGGGCCGGGACGCACGCCTTGGAACATGAATTACTGGTCGGGCGGCTCGTCGTCAGGGCCGGGCGCAGCGACCGCCGCCGCGCTGGTCGCCTTCGCCATCGGCTCGGAGACTTCAGGCTCGATCATCACGCCGTCGGCTTACTGCGGCCTGTCGGGTCTGCGCCCGACTTACGGGCGCGTCAGCCGCTTCGGCGCGATGGCGCTTTCATGGACGCTCGATAAGCTCGGCCCGATGTGCCGCGCGGCGGACGACTGCGGGCTGGTGCTTGCCGCCATAGCCGGTTATGACCGGCTCGACCCGACGAGCGCGCGCCGCAAGTTCGCCTACCCCGACATCGCGACGCGCGGGCGCGGCAAGCGTTTTCGCGTCGGCGTCATCAAGCATTCGACCTCCGTCGTGCAGCCTGAGGTGAAGGCGAATTTTGAAGCGTCGTTGAAAGTGCTTGGCGAGTTCTGCGACGTTGACGAAGCGGTGGCGTTCCCTGACTTGCCCTTCGGGCCGGTGGTGAGCTTGATCGTCAATGCCGAGGGCGCGAGCGCCTTTCGCGATTTGATTACAACGGGCGCGGCGACGAAGCTGCGCGCGGTCAACGACCGCTGGGGCGGTTATGCCGGCTCGATGGTGCTGGCGGTTGATTACCTGAACGCCATGCGCGTGCGCGGTCGCATGAAGCGCGAGCTTGATGCGCTCTATGCGAAGTACGACGCGCTGATAGCGCCGTCGCGCGGCACCGTCGCTTACCCGATAGGCGTAGACTTCGATAAAGCTTATCCAGAGTTGAGCGCGCGCCCGACGGGAACAACGCCGCCGCCAGCGCCGCCGCCGGTGATCCCTGCGGGCAACATCGCCGGCCAGCCGGCCATCTCTGTGCCGAATGGATTTGGCGCAAACCACCTGCCGACCGGCATTCAATTTACCGGGCGGGCGTGGAGTGAAGCGAAGTTGCTGGCGATTGCCAATGCGTATCAGCAGGCGACCGACTGGCACAAGAAGCGCCCGCCCCTGCAACCATAGTCAGTCCGCCACCAGCCGCAAGCTCGCGTGATTAACGACTCGCTGTTTGCTGCGTTGAAGTGACCGCGCGCGCGGATTACAATCAAGCCAACAAGGAGTAAGCTATGGCGCAGACGACTTCAGTAATAGAAATCACACCTGTTGGCTGGACGATTAACTTGAAGTCTATCCAGTTGACTGACGAGCAATTTGATCAGGTGTGCCAGGATAATCCCGACCTGCGCCTCGAACTCACCGCCCATGGAGAGTTGATCATTATGCCCCCAACAGGATTGCCGACCGGAAATCGCAACAGCAGATTAACCCGCCGGCTGGATGAATGGGCTGAACAGGATAGCACCGGGCTGGCCTTTGATTCATCAACCTTGTTCACGCTGCCCAATGGCGCAAAGCGTTCGCCCGACGCGTCGTGGATCAAGCGTGAGCGTTACGACCAGCTCACCGAAAAACAGAAAGAAGGTTTTGCGCCGATCTGCCCTGATTTTGTGATTGAACTGCGTTCGCGCACGGATCGGTTGACGACGTTGCAGGAGAAGATGGCCGAGTATATCGAGAACGGCGCGCAGCTCGGCTGGCTGATTGACCCTATCGCCAAGCGCGTTTTCATCTACCGTCCCGACCAGCCGGTCGAGTCTTTAGACCAGCCCGAAAGCCTTACGGGTGAGAGCGTGCTCGCCGGGTTCACCCTGAACTTGCGCGAAATCTGGTAATCCGCGTTTTGTAATCAATCCCACTTTTCACTGAATCACCAGCTCATAGCTACAGATGGCGATCTTGTCGCCGGGCTTGACGGCGGCGCTGTCGTTGGTGAAAACCTCTTTCTCGTCGTTGACCATGATCGAGTTTGCGCCCTTGCAGGTGAGCGTGAATTCGCCGTCGCCACCCTTCGCAATGGTCGCGTGCTGGCGGCTCACTTCGAGGTCGCCTTCCAGCCGCAAGTCCACCGCCACCTGACGCGAGCCGCGCCCGATGGTGATCTCGTCTTTGTAAAACGGGCGCACGTCGGGCGGCGCGGTGTCGGCATTCGGCGCGTTGCGGCGCACGAGGACGGAGAAGGCCGGCGTCGCAGGCTTGCGCGGGCGCACGACGGTAGCCTCTTCGTCGGGCTGCTCGGCGATGGTGTCGGCGGGCGAAGGCGCGGGCCGCGCGGGCTTGCGCGGCGTCACCATAGTTTTTTCGGCCTCGGCATCCCAGACATGCTGGACGCGGAACTTGCCCGATTCGAGAGCCGGGTCAACGCGCAGCTCGACGACCAGCGTGCGAGTCTGAAACTCGTTCTCGCCGGCCAGCTCTTTAGCGCGCTCGGACAAAACGTGATATAAACCACGTTCCAGCCCTTCGCGCTTTTCGCCCTGCCAGTCGGCGTCGTCCGCCGTGCTCAGGAAGACGATGTACTCACGCGGCACGTAGGTCGGCCCGCCCGGCGGCGTGAACATCTCGCGCCGCATGACCTCTTCGATCTCGCGCGCCACCGTCACTAGAAAGTCGTCCCACTTCGAGCGCGGACGCGGCTGCCCCTGTTCGTCCAGGTCTTCTTCGCCGTCAATCCACTTACGCAGCGTCTCAAACCATTTCATCGGCTTTCCTCAAGTTTTCGGTGTCTGGTTCCCGGCGTTTGGTTATCTGAATGCTGCCGGAAGCGTTGCGCCAGGAACTACGAATCAGGAACTTATTTTCAATCCGTGTTGATGAATTGTTTATTGATCCAACCGCTGTCGGGCGCGTTAGCGGGCGTCCCGCCTTCCCAGCTCAAGACGCGCACGCGCACCCAACTGCCGCGCTCGTCCAGTATACGCACGCGCGAGTTGCCTGGTAATACTATCAACACTGCGCCGCCTGGCTCGCTGCGCAAGTTGACGTTGACCGCCCCGCTCACGATTCTGTCTTTGCCGATGATGCTGCCACTGTCGAAGCCGGGGATAGGCTTCTCGGCGTAATAATGATAAATCGAAGAGGCAAGGCCGATCAGCGCGGCGACCAGCAGGATAGTGAAGGCGCGGCGCAGCCAGTCGGAGCGAACCACCGCTTGCAGCGTTTCGAAGAAGCCGCCACCAGTCGCGGCGTGCTCGTTCATGCGCCGCGTGCGCAGGGCGTCGGCATCGCGCGGCTTGACCTCCGCCGGCTCGATAACATCGGCCTGCGCCGCGCGCTCTCTCACCGCCGCGTAAGGTGAATGGCGCGCGGCCTCGGCGGTCGCCCGCGCCTCCGCAGACGACACGCCATTGCCGGCGGGCGCGGGCTTTTCCGGTAATGGAATGTTGACTACAATGCGCGCTTTCTGGGCGCGGCTCGCCTCGCGCGTGCCCGTGGTGATGGCATGAAAGCTCGGCTGCGGCGCGGCGCGCTCGACCGTGCTCGTGCCGCTGAGGCGGCGGCGCACGACGGTGGCTTCGTCGTCTATTTCGGCGGCGGCGGCCTCGCCGAGCTTGAGCCGCGCGAAGTCATCCCAGAACTCTTGCACCGAAGCGTAACGGTCGGCGGGGCGATCCTGCGTCGCGCGTTCGAGCAGCGCGAGCAAGCCCGCGCCCCACGCTTCGGCCTTCAAGTCCGCCGGCAGCTCGCTGATGGGCTGGCGCGAAAAGCGGCGCGGCGCGCGGCCCGTCATCACCGTGTAAACCGTCTTCGCCAGCGAATAGATGTCCGCCGATGGCGTCAGCCGTTCGCGCGGCTGGTCGGGCGCGTCGGGGTGATGTTCGGGCGGCGCGTAGACGTTCGTGCCGACGCGAGTGATCTCGTCGGCGCTGTCGGGCGTCATCTTGGCGACGCCGAAGTCTGCGATCTTGATTACTTTTTTGTCAGCCGAGAGCAGCAGGTTCTGCGGCTTCAGGTCGCGGTGAATCACCTGCCGGCTGTGCGCGAAGGCGAGCGCCTCGCAAACCTGTTGAAAGTAGAGCAGCGCCTCGTCGAGGCCGAGCGGGCGATGGCGGCACAGGCCGAGCAGGTCGCCGCCCGGCATGTATTCGAGCACGAGGTAATGAAAGGCGGTGCCTTCGAGGTCAGCCGCCGTGCCGTGGCCGAGCCGGCGAATGATGTTCGGGTGGCGAACCTTGTCGAGCGCCACGGCCTCGTTCTGGAAGTTCTCAACCAGAGTGTGTTCAAGCTCGGCGTCGGGCGTGCCTTGCAATGTGACATTGAGCGCCTTGATGATCACCGACTCGTCGCCGTGCTGCTGGTCGTAAGCCACAAACACTTCGGCGTAGCTGCCGCGACCGAGCATGCGCGTCACGTAATAGCGGTCATCAACGATGCTGTTTTCGAGTTTCAGTTCAGGCACGTTTGTCTAAACTCTCAATTGCGCTCATCACGACTTCAGCGCCTTTCAGCGCGGCGAGGCGTTAGCGTTCTCGGCCCTTGCCGGAGCCATCGCCTTGCGCCGTTCTTCAGCGCCGTGCGCCAGCGCCTGCGTGGCCTTCGCCCGCTCGCCTGCCAGTTCATACGCTTGCGCCGCCTGCGTGTATGCATCAAAAAGCGCCGGGCGTCGCGCGGCAGCGGCTTCAAAGCTGGCGGCGGCCTTCGCGTAATCGCCCGTCTCAAGCAGCGCACGGCCCAGCCAGTAATGCGCTTCAGGGTTCTGCGCGTCGCGCTCGACTGCCGTCGCGAACTGCGCCGCCGCCGCCGCGTAGCTGCCTTGATCGAAGGCGGCGCGGCCCACTCTCATCGGGTCGTTTAGCAGAGCCGGGTCAGACGGCGGCGGCTTCTTCCAACCTGACGCGCGCAGGCCGCCGTAAAACGCTCCGCCGACGAGCAGCAAGACCACCAGCGACCAGATCAGCCAGTGTGACCGAGGGCGAGCGGCGACGGCGGGCGCGGCGTCCGTCAGCGCGCGCCGTTCGAGCGGGCGGTCGTCAAAGCTCGCCGCCGAGCGCGACGGCCCGCCGAAGTTGACTTCGATGCGGTTGCCGCGCGACGCGCCCGGCTGCGCTTCGGCAACTTGCGCTTTGCGTGCCGCGCCGGCGCGTGACGACGAGAAAGGGTCTTCGATGGCCAGCACGACGCCCTGTTTGGCGCGCCCCACCTGGACGACGATGGCGGTGAGGTTATCGTCCGCGCCGCGCTCGTGGACGAGGCGTTTCAACTCGTCCGCCGCCGCCTGCGGGTCTTTGAACTGCGCCAGCACGCGCGCCATCTCTTCGTCCGATAGGTGGCGGTAGATGCCGTCGCTGCACAGCAGGAAGCGCACGCCGTCGCGGACGTGGAGGGTCTTGGTCTCGACCTCCACTTCGGCTTCGACGCCGAGCGCCCGGTTAATGACGTTGCGGCGGCCCGGCGCTGAGCCGCTGCCCAGCCCGGCGCGCAGGTCGTCGTGATAATCGGTGTGGTCAATCGTCTCGCGCGAGAAGCGGCCTTCTTCGAGGCGGTAGACGCGGCTGTCGCCGACGTGGGCGATGGTGGCGCGGTCGCCATCAATGTAGAGCAGCGCCACGGTCGTCGCCATGGTTTTGTAAGCCGGATCACTTTCAGCCATCTCGAAAATGTCGCGGTTGGCGAACTGTATGGCACGGCGGATGAAGTCGCCGGACGAGGCGGCGGTGATGTGGGCGAGCGATTCTTCGATGGTTTCGGCGGCGGTTTCGCTGGCGACCTCGCCGGCGCGCTGGCCGCCGACGCCATCAAAAACGGCAAACAGCCCGCGCTCAGGCATGGCGAGGTAGCGATCCTGATTGACCGGGCGCTTCGGATTCAAGCCGCGATCACAAACAAAGCCAGCTTTCAGCTCCATAGGCTTCTCTCTACAGGCGGTCTTGCGTTGCGAGCGCCAGTCCTGCGGCCAGCCGCCCGCGCACGACGACGATTCATTTTAGCATTACCCCGACTAGCAGGCGAACAGAGACAATCACGGAATTAAGGAAGCAAAGTGAAAGCGCCTCATCGCTGATCGGCGATACGCGCGTGGCGCATGCGGCGCGGCGGGTTGCTCTCGCGGGTTCGGACGGATACCATAGTAATCAAAGCAAGCAATGGGGGAGGCGTCCTTCCAGTTGGCCTGAGCGCAAAACGCGCGGCGCGTCCTGAACCTATTCAGTGGAAACGTAGCCTGAGCCATCGCTCATTTGACAGGGCGAAAGCCGCCGGTTACTCATGTTTTTAAGGTCGCCTATTTGCGGCGGCGGTTGCTGATTAATGAAGAGAGATGTGGTAATGATTAAGGATTCAAAAACCGACTCGACCGACGAACTTATTAGAGTAACGCGTAGCACGAAGACGACACGCGGGCTGGCTGCTGTGGCGGCGCTCGCTTGCCTGATGGCGGCGCTGATGGTCGCCGGCTGCTCGAAGGCGAGGGCCACCGCGCCGCCGCCCGCCGCGCCTGAAGTCGAAGTGGCACAGGTCGAGCAGCGCGATGTGCCAATCTATAACGAATGGATCGGCACCCTCGACGGCACAGTCAACGCCGACATCAAGTCGCAAGTGACCGGCTACCTGCTCAGCAAGGACTACACGGAAGGCTCTTTCGTGAGGAAGGGCCAGTTGATGTTTCAGATAGACCCGCGCCCGTTTCAGGCGGCGCTCGATCAGGCCAAGGGCGAACTCGCCAAGGCTCAGGGGCAACTGGCGCAGGCCGACGCACAGTTGCAGCAGGCGCAAGCCAACCTCGCGCAGGCCGAAGCCAATCAGGGCAAGACGCAGCTCGACGCCGACCGTTACACACAGCTCGTGAAGACCGGCGTCGCCACCAAGCAGGAGTACGACAACGCCGTGCAGGCTAACCTCGCCGCCAAAGCCAGCGTCAAAGCCGCCGAGGCCGGCGTCAAGACGGCGCGGGCCGGCATCGAAGCGGCGCGCTCGCAGGTCAAAGCTTCAGAGGCATCGGTGAAAACGGCTGAACTCAACGTCGGCTTCACCCGCATCATCGCGCCGATAGACGGCATCGCTGGCGTCGCGGCGGTGCAGGTCGGCAATCTGGTCAACCCCATCAACCCGAACAGCCCTGCGCTCACCACCATCTCGACCGTTGACCCCATACGGGTCTGGTTCACGGCGGGCGAGCAAGAGTACCTCAACACCATACGTGGCGCGCTGATCGAAAACGGGCATGGGCCGGTCAAGAAAGTCGAACTCGAACTGATCTTGTCCGACGGCACCGTCTACCCGCAGAAGGGCCAGTTCTACATGGCCGACCGCAGCGTGGATCAGAAGACCGGCGCGATCAAGCTGGCCGGCGTCTTCCCGAATCCGGGCAACGTGCTGAGGCCGGGCGAGTACGGGCGCGTGCGCGCTATCGTCAGCACGAAGCAGGGCGCGCTGCTGGTGCCGCAACGCGCCATCACCGAGTTGCAGGGCAGCTATCGCGTCGCCGTCGTCGGCCCCGACAACAAGATCAGCATACGCACGGTCAAGGTCGGCGAGCGCGTCGGCTCGCAGTGGATCATCGAGTCGGGCTTGCAGGCCGGCGAGACGGTCGTCGCCGAAGGCACGCAAAAAGTCAGGCCCGATCAGGCCGTCACGCCGAAGCCTTTCAACGCCGCCACCGCCGAGGCAAAACCGGGGCAGGAATAATTGTATGGTAATTTACAGAACGGTGAGGCGATAGCCATGAATGACACGGGTTCACACGAATGATTGACCTCCATTGGTGGGCCTTCGTGTGATCCGTGTTGTTCGTGGCTTCTCTTTTTCTCCCCTAGTCATATGCGGATTAAGTAAGGACTGATCTCATGATTTCCAGGTTTTTCGTCAACCGTCCGATTGTGGCGATGGTGATCGCCATCATCACCATCATTCTCGGACTGGTCGCCATGCGCGGGCTGCCGCTAGCGCAATTCCCTTCCATCGTGCCGCCGCAGATCATCGCCGCGACGACCTACACCGGCGCTGACGCCGTCACCATCGAGCAGTCGGTCGCCACGCCCATCGAACAGCAGATGAACGGCGTTGATAACATGCTCTACATGCAGTCTACCAACGCCAACGACGGCACCATGCAGTTGACCGTGACCTTCGACATCTCGACCGACCCCAACACCGATCAGGTCAACGTGCAGAACCGTCTGGCGCAGGCGCAGCCCAACCTGCCGGCGGACGTGAATCAATTCGGCACCAGCCTGCGCAAGTCCACGGGCTTGCCGATGCTGGTCATCTCGCTGTTTTCGCCGAATCATTCTTATGATTCGTTGTTCTTAGCCAACTACGCCAACATCAACATCAACGACGCGCTCTACCGCGTGCCGGGCGTCGGCGAAGTGCGGCTGTTCGGCGCGAGCGATTACGCCATGCGCATCTGGGTCAAGCCCGACTTGCTGGCCAAGCTCGGCCTGACCGTGCCCGACATCACGCGCGCCGTGCAGCAACAGAGCACCGTTAACCCGGCGGGCCAGGTCGGCGCTGAACCCGCGCCGCAGGGCAAAGAAAAAACCTACGTCGTGCGCGCACAGGGCCGCTTGCAGACGCCCGAAGAGTTCGGTCAGGTCGTCGTGCGCTCGAACCCGGACGGCTCGGTCGTGCGCCTGAAGGACGTGGCGCGCATCGAGCTTGGCGCGCAGAACTATCAGCAAGTCGCCCGCGTCAACGGCCAGCCCGGCTGCATCGTCGCCATCTTCCAAGCGCCGGGGTCGAACGCCATCGCCGTCGTTGATGGCGTCAAAAAAACCATCGCCGATTTGAAGAGTCGTTTCCCCGCCGACCTCGATTACGTCATCACGCTCGACACGACGCTGCCGGTCACCGAAGGCATCCATGACATCGTCAAGACTCTGCTGATCGCGATGGTGCTGGTCTTGCTGGTCGTGTTTCTTTTCTTACAGAACTGGCGGGCGACGCTGATCCCGATGATCGCCGTGCCGGTGTCGCTGATCGGCACGTTCGCCTTCTTCCCGCTGTTGGGATTTTCGATCAACACGCTGTCGCTGTTCGGGCTGGTGCTGGCCATCGGCCTCGTCGTTGACGACGCCATCGTCGTCGTCGAAGCCGTCGAGCACCACATCGAAGAAGGCATGGCACCGCGCGAGGCGACGCTGCAAGCGATGAAGGAAGTGTCCGGGCCGGTGATCGCCATCGCCTTGATCTTGTCTTCGGTCTTCCTGCCCATAGCCTTTCTGCCGGGCATACAGGGCCGCTTGAATAATCAGTTCGCGGTGACGATTGCAATCTCCGTGCTGATCTCGGCCTTTAACGCGCTGACGCTGAGCCCGGCGCTCGCGGCCATGCTGCTCAAGCCGCGCAAGCCGAAGCGCGGGCCGCTCGGTCGTTTCTTCGGCCTGTTCAACCGCTGGTTCGAGAAGAGCACGCACGCTTACGTCCGCTTCAGCCACACGCTGATCCGCAAGGGGCTGGTCGCGATGGCGATCATCGTCGCCTTCATGGCGCTCGACGGCATCGTCAGCCGGCAACTGCCGACCAGTTTTCTGCCCGACGAAGATTACGGCTACCTGCTGCTGAACGTGCAGTTGCCGCCCGCCGCGTCGCTCGAACGCACCGACGCCGTGTTGAAGAAGGTCGAAGCTATACTCGACAAAACCAACGGCATAGAGGCTTATAACACCATCGGCGGCTTCAGCCTGTTGAATCGCGTCTCGGCCAGCTACAACGGCTTCTTCTTCGTCATCCTCAAGCCGTGGGGCGAGCGCCATTCGAAAGAACTCGAAGCGCAGGCCATCGCTCAGAAGCTGAACGGCGCGATGGGAGCGACGATCCCCGAAGCCATCTGCTTCTCGCTGCTGCCGCCGTCCATCCCCGGATTGGGCGCTGCCGGCGGCTTCTCGTTCTGGCTACAGGATCGCAGCGGCGGCTCTGTGGACTTTCTCGACCAGAACCTGCAAAAGTTCCTCGAAGCCTGCCGCAAGCGCCCGGAGATCGGCACGGTCACTTCGACCTTCTCGGCCTCTGTGCCGCAGATCTACGCCGACGTGGATCGCGACAAAGTTCTGAAGCAGGGCGTTGCCGTCAACGATGTGTATCAAACATTACAAGCCTATCTCGGCGGCCTCTTCCTGAATCAGTTCAACCGCTTTGGCCGGCAGTGGCGCGTCTTCCTTCAGGCCGAAGGGGCCGAGCGCATGAGCGACGAAGACATCAAGCAGTACTACGTGCGTAACAACGACAACAACATGGTGCCGCTGTCGTCGCTGATGACGACGCGGAAGATCAATGGGCCGGAGTACACCAACCGCTTCAACGTCTACCGCGCCGCGCAGGTGCTCGGCAACGCCGCGCCGGGCTACAGCTCAGGGCAGGCCATGAACGCGCTCGAAGAAGTGGCGAAGGAAGTCTTGCCGCAGGAGATGGGTTACGACTGGGCAGACCTCTCGTATCAGGAGAAGCAGGCGTCGGGGGCCGCCGCCACCGGCTTCGCGCTGTCGCTGATCTTCGTCTTCCTGATTCTGGCGGCGCTGTACGAGAGCTGGTCTTTGCCGTTCTCTGTGCTGCTGACCGTGCCGATAGCGGTCTTCGGTGCTTTCGTAGGATTGCTGCTGCGCGGCTACGACCTTGACGTTTACGCGCAGATCGGCCTGATCGTGCTGATCGGTCTGGCGGCCAAGAACGCCATCCTGATCGTCGAGTTTGCCAAGGCCGAATTCGAGAAGGGCCGCGACCTGATGGAGGCGGCGCTCGAAGGCGCGAAGCTGCGCCTTCGGCCCATCCTGATGACCTCGTTCGCCTTCATCCTGGGGTGCGTGCCGTTGTGGATCGCTAGCGGGTCAGGCGCGGCGGGGCGGCGCATCCTCGGCACCGTCGTCATCGTCGGCATGCTGGCGGCGACCCTGATCGCGGTCTTCCTCATCCCGGCGACCTTCTACGTCGTCGAGAAGTGGTCGGGCGGCAAGCGGCGCGCGCTGGAACCCGCGCCCGACGCGCCCGCGCCCGCACCCGGCGATTAGCGCGCCGTGCGAGTAAAAGTAGCCTCAGCTACAAAAGCATCGGGGCACGAAGATTCATGATTTTCATTCTGAATCTTCGTGCCCCGATGCTTTTGTGGTGATTCCGGCTGGCGTGTTCTCGCCGGTCGTTACTTATTCGTCTCGACGACGACGCTCTTCTCACTATTCGGATTTTTCTGTGCGTAATCGTAGATGTAATCCCTCAGCGTGCCGTGACCGAAGCCGCGCTCGAAATCGTATCGCTTCATCTCGGCGTAAGCCTGATCGGCTGACCACTGGTCATGCGTGATGCGGTAGATGGCCGTCATGGTGCCGGCGCGGTGGCGGCCTCCGTGACAGTGAATGAAGACCGGCTGATTGGCCGGGTCGTTGACGAGCTTTAAGAACTGCGCGGTCTTTTCAGGCGCGGGCCATGAACTGTCGCTGAGGCCAATGCGATAGAACTTCATGCCGGCAGCCTCGACGTCCCGCTGTTCGTTGGCCTCGCCGTCCTGCTGTAGATCAATGACGGTCTTGACGCCGAGCGCCGCAAGGTCTGCGTAATCGCCGCGCTTCGGCTGCGCGCCGCGATAGAAATTATCATCAACCTTGCCGAAGTTTTTAATCCTGATGTGGGTTGAGCGGCTGTCCGCGCCGGTTTGCGCAACCGCGAGGACCGCCAGAGTCAGTACCGACGCTGTGGCCGCACTCACAGCGCGAGAGAGTCTTCGATTAACACGCATGCACATACTCCTTGATCAAGTTTAACCCAAAGTAGTTCGTACGTTGTGGGATTCAGTAATTATGATGAGCCACCTGCTCAATCGTTGTAAAGCGCATTCTTACGATTTTCTTGCGCCGGGTCGCGGCAACGCACAGGTTGCCTGTATGGGCGCAGACTTGTACGATGATCTTTCGAATGACAATTCCGCCCTCCTCTCCCCGGAAAGGCTAGTTGTAATGCACCATCCAAAAATGAAATCACTCTACGTCGGGCTGTGCGCCTTAGTCCTTGCGACGGTTGTCGGCGCTGACATTCAAGCCCAACAAGCGACGAACGCGAAGCCGGCGGCGGGCTATCACCTGTTGAAGCGCATAGAGGTCGGCGGCGAAGGCGGGTGGGATTATCTTACGGTAGACGGCGCGGCGCGGCGTCTTTACGTCTCGCACGCCACGCGCGTCGTCGTCATTGATCTGGATAAAGGCGCGGTAGTCGGCGAAATCCCGAACACCAATGGCGTGCACGGCATCGCCATCGCGCCGGAGGTGGGACGCGGCTTCACGAGCAATGGGCGCGACAACACGGTGACGATCTTCGACCTGAAGAGCTTGAAAGTGCTGGGGCAGGTCAAGACCGGCACGAACCCTGACGCGATCATCTACGACCCGGCGTCGCGGCGCGTCTTCGCCTTCAATGGCAGGAGCGCCGACGCGACGGTGATTGATGCGGCCACTGGCACCGTCGCCGGCACGATTGCGCTCGGCGGCAAGCCGGAGTTCGCCGCCGCCGATGGCCGTGGCATGGTCTACGTCAACATCGAAGACAAGAGCGAAGTGGTAGCCATAGATTCGCGCAAGCTGGCTGCGACGGCGCGCTGGCCGCTCGCGCCCGGCGAAGAGCCGAGCGGCATGGCGATGGATCGCGACACGCGGCGGTTGTTCATCGGCTGCGCCAACAAGAAGATGATCGTGATGAACGCCGACAACGGGCGCGTCGTCGCCGACTTGCCTATTGGCAACGGCGTGGACGCCACTGCCTTCGACCCCGATACGAAGATGGCCTTCAGCTCGAACGGCGAGGGCACGCTGACCGTCGTGCACGAAGACGCCGCCGATAAGTTCACTGTCGTCGAGAACGCGCCGACGCAGAGGGGCGCGCGTACGATGACGCTCGACCCGAAGACGCACACCGTCTACGTAGCGACGGCGCAGTTCGGGCCGCCGCCCGCCGCCACGCCAGACCGCCCTCATCCCCGGCCCAGCATCATACCCGGCTCGTTCGTGGTTCTGGCCTTCGGCAAGTGAAAGGAGAAAGCAAGGAAGCAGTTTGATGGACAGACGCCATTCACTGCGGGTGAATGGCGTGCGCGGGCCGTCGGGCGAGTGCTATGATGATATTAGTGGATGATCTTTAACACCCGTTCAAGGTGCCGGCTGATAGCCGCCGCGTGAATAAGCCCTCGACAGCGAGAGCGCGGACGCGCCGCCTGAACTATAACGGAGATGATGAAATCTAAGACTCGTACTGCTTGCGTCATCCGGCAGCCTCTCGTCTCACGCGTCGCCCCCGGCCTTTTCGCTGTAGTGCTCTCTGTAAGCTTGATCACAGTAGGACGCGGGCAGCAGCCGACGCAATCGCCGCAGCAGAATCCGCCGGCGTCATCGCCGCAGCAGAACCCGAACGCGCCGCCATCGTCGCCGAATCAGAATCCTCAACAGAACCCGCAGCAGAATCCGCCGCAGCCAGCGCCGAATCAGAACCCGCCGACGCCCGCGCCTAACCCCGGCCAGCAGAATCAACAGGCGCAGCCAAACGCGCCCGCGACCGCTGCGCCGAACGCGCAAACGCAGGCGCAAACGCCCGCGCAGGCGAGTGCGCCCCTGGCGCTCGGCGACGTGATGACGCAGGCCATCGCGCAGGCGTCGAGCTTTCAGCAGGCCCGCCTCGAAGAACTGATCGCCGCCGAAGATGTGCGGCAGGCGCGACTGGCTTTCCTGCCGCGCCTGACAAGCCCGCTGTCGTTTATCTACAACTCGCCGGCGCTCGGCCCGAACCCGCACGCCGAGCCGTTCAGCTTCATCGCCGCCAACGCCGTCCGCGAGTATGAGGCGCTGGTCGGCGTGACCGGCGACATAGACCTTTCGGGCCGCCTGCGCGCTAGCTTGCGCCGCAGCGTCGCCCTGCTCGAAGCCGCCCGCGCCGGCACCGAAGTGGCCCGCCGCGCTCTCGTCCAGGCGGTCAACGAAGCTTACTACGGACTGGCGCTGGCAGCGGCGCGTCGCCGTTCGGCGGAGTTGAGCCTGCGCGCCGCCGAAGAGTTCGAGCACGTCACTGATCTCATGTTTCAAGGCGGCGAGGTCGCCGAAGTGGACTTCACGCGGGCGCGCTTGCAGACCGCCACGAGGCGCGATGAGCTGGAGCAGGCGCGCGCCGCCGAGCTGGTCGCCGCCGACACCCTGCGCGTCTTCGTCGGCTACGACTTCAACCGACCGATTGCGACGACCGACCTGACCATCGCGCCGCCCGACCTCAACGAGTTGAATCGCTTCGTTGTAGCGAACATTACACAGCGCCCGGAGCTGCGGCAGTTCGAGGCGCAGCGCCGCGCCGCCGAACAGGAAGTCAGCGCCGCCCGCGCCGAACGTCGCCCGCAGGTTTCTTACAACATCAACGGCGGCTTCGACACTGACTCGCTGAACCCTTCGCCGCTCAAAGAACACACGGGCGTGCTCGCCTCCATCAGCGTGACGATTCCCATCTTCGACTGGGGCATCAGCAAGAGCCGCGAGCGCCAGGCGCAGTTGCGCGCCCAGTCGGTCGAGTCGCAGCGGGCACTGGCGCTGCGCACCTTCAACCAGCAATTCTATTCGGCGCGCGAGCAGGCGCTGTCGGCGGCGCGTCGCGTCGAGATTTTGCAGGTCGCCGTCCGCGACGCCGAGCGCAACGTGCAGACTTCAGTCGCCCGTTACCGCGCCGGCGAAGCGCCGATCCTCGAAGTCACCGACGCGCAGACGACGCTGGCGATGCAGCGCGCGGCGTTATTCCAGGCTCTGTTCGATTATCAGATCGCGCGGACGCGTCTCGCGCAGGCGGCAGGACAATGATGAAATGATGACACGCAACAACGATCAGGTTTTATATGAGGAAAAGCCACCGGGCGGTGAGCCGAGCACGGCACGAAAACGGCTCTGGGAGCGGGTTTCGCGGGTCAGCAATGGCACATTGATCATCGGTCTTGCGTCGCTCGCCGCCTTTGCTCTCCTGCTCTACTGGCTGTGGCCGTCGAAGAAAGCGACAGCCGAAGAAGAAGCGGCGGACGTTGTCGTCAGCGTTCGCGTCGCTACAGCCGAGCGCGGCACGATCTCGTCGGAGGTCACGGCGCTCGGCACCGTCTTCCCGCGCGAACAGGCGACCGTCAGCCCGAAGATCAGCGCGCCGATCAAGAGCATGGCGCTGCTCAAGAACAAGCCGGTGAAGGCCGGCGAGGTGCTGGCGACGTTGGAAGCCCGCGACCTGCAAGCGCAGCGCGCCGAAGCCGCCGCCGCGCTCGACGAGGCGCAGGCCAATCTACGTTTGTTGAGCGGCGGCACCATTCCCGAAGCGAACAGGCAAGACGAGAAAGCCGTGCGCGACGCTCGCGCCAACGTCGCCAACGCGCGGGCGACTTACGAGCGGCGGCAGGCGCTGTTCGAACGCGGCGGCATTGCTAAGAAAGAACTCGAAGCGTCACAGCTAGCCTTGACCACAGCCGAAAACGACTTGCAGGCTGCCGAAGCCGCCGCGCGCCTGCACCAGACCGCGACCAATCCCAACAACCGCGCCGCTGCTGCCTCGCGCGCCAAACAGGCGCAGGATCGGTTGGCCGCGCTCGACGCGCAGTTGAGTTACGCGGTGATTCGCGCGCCGTTCGCGGGTGTCGTCACCGACCAGTTTCAGTATGAGGGCGAGTTCGCCGCCGCCGGCGCGAAGTTGCTCAACCTCGCGGATGTCAGCCAAGTGATCGTCAAAGCGCCGATCTCCGACACGGTCGCTGCCAATCTTAAAGTCGGCGACCCGGCGACCGTGCTGCCTCAGGAACTGCCCGACCAGAAGATCGAGGCGAAGATTTCGCTCATCAGCCGCTCAAGCGACCCGCAGAATCGCACCGTCGAAGTCTGGGTCAATCTGAAAAACGACGGCGGGCGGCTGCGGGCCAACAGCGCCGCAAAAGTAGTCGTGACTACTAACACGGCGACCGACGCTGTCGTCGTCCCGGTCTCCGCCGTCACGCTCGAAGCGACCAACGCCGACGAAGGCACGGTCATGGTCGTTGATGGCGATTCGGTCGCGCACGAAACCAAGGTGACGGTCGGCATACGCAACCCTGAGGAGATGGAGATCACTTCGGGGCTGCGCGGCGGCGAGACGGTCGTCGTCGAAGGCAACTACGCGCTGCCCGATAAGACGAAGGTAGAAATCAACACCGGCAGCGAGGAAGAAGAAGGCGGAGAAGACAAAAGCGGCAGCAACAGTAATGCGCCCGGCGGCGGCACGCCACAAGAAGGTGCGCTTGCCAATAACAACGCCCCCTGCGACGCCGAATACGAAAGGCGGGACGGGCGCGAAACCGCCGGCACAACCTGGAGGTAGGCCGTGAATCTGGCGCGGCTGATATCGAATCAATCGAAGGCGGTCGTTGTCTTCGTCGCGTTGCTCTGCGCCGCAGGTGTCTACGCGGCCTTTCAACTGCCCATCGCCATCTTCCCGCAGACAGACTTCCCGCGCATTGTCATCGTCGTGGACAATGGCGTCGTGCCGGCCCCGCAGATGCTGGCGTCGGTCACGCGCCCCATCGAAGAAGCGATGAACGGCATACCGGGCATCCAGCGCATCAGCTCGACGACGCAACGCGGCGCTACTGACATCAATCTCTTCTTCAGTTGGAACGTTGACATTCTTCAGTCGCTGCAACTCGTGCAGGCGCGGCTGTCGCAACTGACCGCGAGCCTGCCGCCGACCGCCGCCATACGCCGCGTGGATCGTCTAACCTTCGCCGTCTTCCCCGTCGCCGGCTACAGCCTCACTTCGGACGAGCGCGACCCGCAATCTTTGCGCGAACTGGCGACCTACACGATCCGCCCGCGACTGGCGCGGCTGGCGGGCGTCGCCGAAGTCGCGGTGGCCGGCGGGCAGACGCGCGAGTATCACGTCGCCATAGACCCTGAGCGGCTCAACGCGCGCGGCGTCTCTCTACAACAGGTCGTTGATGCGGTACGCAATGCCAACGTCATAGATTCGCCGGGGCTGCTCGAAGAGAATCATCAGCTCGAACTCACGCTAGTCAGCGGCCAGGCGCGTCGGCCCGACGAGTTGGGCGCTATCGTCATCGCGACGGTGAATAACGCGCCGGTCACAGTCGCCGACGTGGCGACGGTCGGCGAAGGCATCGCGCCCAACTACACCATCGTCACCGCCGACGGTCATCCTGCGGTGCTGCTCAACGTCACGCGGCAGCCGAACGCCAACACGGTCGCGGTGGTTGACGAAGTGCGCGCCGAACTCGACAGCATGCGCGCGCAGCTTCCTAAAGATGTGAAGGTCGCGCCGTTCTACGATCAATCCTTGCTGGTGCGCGAGTCCATCAAGTCCGTGCGCGATTCGATCCTCATCGGCTTGCTGCTGTCGGTGGCGATCCTCTACGGCTTCCTGCGCAACTGGGGCACGACGCTCGTGGCGATTTTAGTGATCCCGGTTACAATACTCGCGACCTTCCTGGCGATGTGGCTGACGGACTTGAGCTTCGACCTGATGACGCTGGGCGGCGTCGCGGCGGCCATCGGGCTGGTGATAGACGACGCGATTGTCGTCGTCGAAAACATCTTCACGCATCTGGCGCGAGGCGGCTCGCGGCGCGAGGCGGTGCAGGCGGCGGTCTCTGAGATCACCGTGCCGATCATCGGCTCGACCATCACGCCCGTCGTCGTCTTCCTGCCGCTGGCGCTGCTGACGGGCGTAACGGGCGTCTTCTTTCGCTCGCTGGCGCTGACGATGGCGGTGGCGCTGTTGACCTCGCTGGTGCTGGCGCTATCGTTTACGCCGGTGCTCGCCGAGTTCTTCGTCAAAGTAAAACCGCGCGAAGCACGAGCCGACGAAGCGCCTGACGCTGCGACAGAGGGCGATGCGAGATTGAGTGCGCGCCAGCGCGAGTTGCTCGCCACCGAGCGCGAAGAAGAAGCCCAGATGGGCGGGTGGCTGCGCGCCATCATCACGCGCTACGAGTGGTTGCTCGGCAAGGCGCTCGACAACCGCCTGCTCGTCATCATCGTTTGTCTGGCGGTGATGTGCGTCTCTTACCTGCTTTATCGCGGCCTCGGCTCCGAGTTCCTGCCGGAGTTCGACGAAGGCGCGTTCGTGCTCGATTACTTCACGCCGCCCGGCACATCGCTCACGGAAACCGACCGCATCCTCAAACACGTCGAGCAGATGCTGCAAGAGAAGAAGGATGATGTCGAGAGCTACTCGCGGCGCACAGGGCTGCAACTCGGGTTGTCCATCACCGAGCCGAACACCGGCGACTTTCTGGTCAAGCTCAGGGCCGACCGCAAGCACAAGACCGAAGAGGTCGTGGACGACCTGCGCAAAGAGATCGAAAGCACCGAGCCGAGCCTCTCGCGCGTCGAATTTCCGGGCATCCTCAGCGATCTGGTCGGCGACCTCACGAGTTCGCCCGAACCCATCGAGATTAAGCTGTTCAGCGAAGACACGGCGGCGCTCCAGCAGAAGGCCGACGAGGTGGCGACGGCGATTGAAAAGATTCCCGGCGTCGTTGACGTGTTCAACGGCGTGACGATCAGCGGGCCGGCCATCATCTTCAAAGTTGACCCGCAGCGCGCCGCGCAGTTGGGCGTCACGGCGACCGACATCGCGGGCACGGTGGCGACCGCTATGACCGGCGACGCCAGCTCTTCGATCCTGCAACAGGGCCGCCTGATCACCGTGCGCGTCGTGCTGCCGCCGAGCGCCAGGACTTCGCTCGACGCGCTCAAGGCGTTACAGATTCGCTCCGCCACCAAGAACACGCTGTTCCGTCTGGATCAAGTCGCCGACGTTGAGTACGACAAGGGCCAGACCGAGATTGCCCGCGACGGGCTGCGAACCAACATCGCCGTGACGGCACGCCTTGAAGGCACAGATTTGGGCAGCGCCATCCGGGCGATACAGGCGACGCTCGCCAGAAGTGTGAAGCTGCCGCCGGGCATGACGGTGGAATACGGCGGGCTTTATCGCGAGCAGCAGTCGAGCTTCCGCGAGTTGCTGCTGTCGCTCGGGCTGGCGGTGGCGCTGGTCTTCGTGACGCTGCTGATCGAGTTCCGCTCGTTCTCGCACCCTGTAGCCATACTTACAGGCGCGGTGCTGGCCCTGAGCGGCGTGCTGGCGGCGCTCTTCATTACGAAGACGACGCTGAACGTGGTGTCGCTGATGGGGATGATCATGGTGATCGGCATCGTCGCCAAGAACGGCATCCTGATGCTGGACGCCGTCGAAGATCACCTGGCGGCGGGCGACACGCTCAGAGAGGCGCTGCTCAGGTCGGGGCGTCGCCGCTTCCGCCCCGTGCTGATGACCTCGCTGGCGGCGATGTTCGGCATGCTGCCGCTGGCTCTGGCATTAGGTTCGGGTGCGGAGATGTTACAGCCGCTGGCGATTGCGGTGATCGGCGGATTGATGATCGCGCTGCTCTTATCGCTGATCGTGACGCCAACGGTCTACGCGATGCTGAACCGCCGGCGTGCCTGAAGTGGACTGATGTTATTTGTGCCGCGCCGGAAAGATGTCCGTAGGCACGCCGGGGTATTTCTTCTGCACGTTTTTGATGTAGCGGGGCGTAGGGTCCATCGGCCCCATCGGGTTATCAGGGTCGTCTTCTACGCCCGAAAGGTCAACCATCGCCCACGCGCCCTGGTCGTAACGCAGCAGCGCCGGGCCACCTTCGGCGACCGCCTTGCCTTTGTCGTCGAGCGGCGTCACGTCGGCCCACGCCCACCTTTGATGCACCTTGAGATAGTTGACCTGAAAGACGACGCGCTGGCCGTTCTGCTTGAAGTAGTCGTCGCGCAGCACGTCCATGATGGCTTTGCGTTCGGCGCTGCCTTTGGCCGGCGTGTGCAGGGCATCCGGGTTCTGCGCCGTGATGGTTGAGCCGATCAGCCCGAAGCAGGCAATCAGTAAGAGCAAACGCATGATCCGTATTTTCATCCGCCTCCGCTGGTGACTCATCGCCTGATTATTGCTTCTTGAGTTTGTCGAGGAACTTCTTGCGGAACTTGCTGACCTTCGGCGCGACGACGGCCATGCAATAAGGCTGGTAGGGATTGTTCTCGAAGTAATCCTGATGATAATCCTCCGCCGCGTAGAACTCGGTGAGCGGCTTCACCTCGGTCACGATGGGGTCGGGCCAGAGTTGCTCCGCCGTCAGCTCGGCGATGACCTGCTCGGCGACTTCGCGCTGCTCGGGCGAATGATAGAAGATGGCCGAGCGGTACTGCGTGCCGGTGTCAGCGCCCTGCCGGTTCAAGGTGGTCGGGTCGTGAATGGTGAAGAAGACTTCGAGTATCTCGCGGAAGGTCACCACCTGCGGGTCAAAGGTCACCTGCACGACTTCGGCGTGGCCTGTGTCGCCGGAGCAGACCTGCTGATAAGTAGGATTGGTTACACTGCCGCCGCTGTAGCCGGAGACGACGCTTTCGACGCCGCGCAGATCTTTGTAGACGGCTTCCAGGCACCAGAAGCAGCCGCCGGCAAGCGTGGCGATTTCTCTGCTGTGCTGCACTTCCATAGACGACATCTTTCCTCGCTTACGTAAAAGCGACGGCGCGGTGGAACGAGTTCGACCGCCGCGCCGCTCACAGGATCGCAAAAACAGCCGCGTGAGATTGAATGCGAAGGCGGCGCGGGATTATTCCAGCGCCTTCTCGATGGCCTGCGTCACTTCAGAGCTTTCGGGTTTGACTGCCGGCTCGAACCTGCCGATGATCTTCCCGTCGCGCCCGACCAAAAACTTGTTGAAGTTCCATTTCACGTCGCCGCCGAACTGTGGGTCGCTCTGTTTGTCGGTCAGGTATTTATAGAGCGGGTGAATGTCTTCGCCCTTGACCGAAATCTTAGCGAACATCGGGAAGGTGACGTTGTACTTGAGCGAGCAGAACGACTTGATCTCTTCGTTGGTGCCAGGCTCCTGGCCCATGAAGTTGTTGGCCGGGAAGCCAAGGATGACCAGGCCGCGATCCTTGTACTGAAGATAGACCTTCTCAAGCCCCTCGTACTGTGGCGTGTAGCCGCAGCGGCTGGCGACGTTGACCAGCAGCAGCACCTTGCCGTGATACTGAGCAAGGCTGGCGTCCTTGCCATCAATGTCTTTGAGCGTGAAGTCGTAAACCGAATTGGCCACCATTGCAGTCTCCGTTTTATCGTTGGCGCGGCTCAGGGCGGCGACGGTCAAGACCGCCACGCCGATCACCGCGAAAGCAATCACCGTAATCCTTCTCTTCATAACGCGTCCTTCTGAGTTTGGAATTTCCACTTCTCCTATAATAGACGCCGCGCGCCGTCTGTCAAAACGCATGCGTGTGGCGTGACGCGCGCCGCGTCACCTATCACGCTTCACACTGATCTCTTTGAAGTAGACGTGCTCGCCGGTGGCGTAATCGTCGTGGTTTTGGATACCGATGTAGCCGGCTTCGGGGCGCGGGCCGCGTTCCGGCTCGAATTCTTTAGTGCGCGGCGGCACGGGCCGGGCGGGGTCGAAATCGGTGACCGCAACGTCGTTCAGGCTGACCTGTATGCGCGGCCCGGTCAGAGTGATCTCCATTACATTCCACTGGCCGGGCGGCTTGCTCGCCAGGCTCGCGGATTTCGACAGTGAATAGACCGCGCCGGTGCGATGGTAGTCGTCCTGGCTGTCGCAGATTTGCACTTCGTAGCCGTGATGGACGGCGAACCATTCGTCTTTGGGGCGGTCGGCGATGCGCACGAAGACGCCGGAATTCGCCGCCGCGCCCGTCGTCTTGAAGACGACGCGGAGCTTACAGTCGCCGAACATTTCGCCCGTGTACCAGAGCAAGCCCATGCCGCCTTCGGTGCGTAGCAATCCGTCTTCGATGACGAACTTGCCCGGCCCGACGTGCTGCCAGCCGTCGAGGTCGCGGCCATTGAACAATTGCCGCCAGCCTTCGACGGTCGCTTGCGGCGCGGGCGGCGCAGTCGTTGTTTCGTTGCAGGTCATGAGCAGGGTGAGCAGAGAGAGCATCGCTGCCAGCGCGACTTTCATGGCGGCGCTCCGGTGATTGTTGGTCGCAAGCGGCCCGCTTCAAGCATAAACGAATGCCTCGCGCGGCGCATCCCATCGCGAGGCCGCGTGAGGCATTCAGTCCCAGCTATCGTTCGGCGGCGGGCGGCGCGCTTATCGTTTCTTCTTTGCCGACTTCTTGTATGCGGCCAGCCACTCGGGGTCAACGGCGTCGGCGTGGCGGCGGTCTTTTTCAGTGACCAGCCACTGGCCGCGCGCATTGAATGGTGTGCCGCCTTCCGCGTTGACATGACAGAAGCGGCAGTCTTTAGCGCCGAACTTCTTCGCCTTGGCCAAAAACGGCGGGTAGGCGATGGACTGCGTCGCCAGCGCCGCCACCACGCCGGCAAGTAAAGTAGCCGATAATACAATTTTAATCCTTCTCACAAACTCTTTCCAGCACAGTGGGATCCGAAGCTTGGAATTCACGTGACTTGAAGTCGCGG
>JADMIO011089357.1_pt1 | contig 31926 bp, 31 predicted proteins | sample 8958161 | NCBI WGS metagenome assembly JADMIO01 (sample SAMN16585339, study PRJNA669376) | soil metagenome | isolation source: Crop rotation soil | place: USA: Cullars Rotation, Alabama | collected 2011
GCGACAACTTGTCCACGTGGAATTCTAAGCTTAGGATCCCAATGTGCTGGAAAGCCCGAGCCGTCCGCAGCGTCGGGCTGCGTGAATCGCGTGAGCCGGTTCACGATGACGGGCGACGTGATCGCGCCCGGGAGCGAGACCGTCCTGCTCGACAACATCTCCTCGCTGGACGGCATCCACAACGCGGGTGACCTCGACGTCGGCCGGGACGGGTACCTCTACGTCAGCGTCGGGGATGCCGGCACGGACCCGCGCGGTGACTCGGGCCCGAACGAGGCCAACGACGCTGCGCAGGACCTGAGCATCCTCAACGGCAAGATCCTGCGCGTCGACCGCGCGACCGGCGAAGCCGCCCCGGACAACCCTCTCGTCGACTCAGGTGCGGTCAGCTGCCGCGTGCGTGGAGCGACGCCGAGCACGCCGACCACGCCCTGTGCGGAGATCTACGCGTGGGGCCTGCGCAACCCGTTCCGGTTCGCGTTCGATCCCAACGCACAGCAGACGCGGTTCTTCGTCAACGACGTCGGCCAGTCGACGCGCGAGGAGGTGAACGAGGGAGGCGCAGGGGCCAACTACGGCTGGAACGTGCGGGAGGGACGCTGCGCGCAGGGACTCAGCCCTCCGTGCCCACCGGCTCCGGCGGCGTTCAGCGATCCGATCCTCGACTACGGGCGCAATGTCGGCCGGTTCGTCACCGCCGGGGCGTTCGTGCCGAACGGCGTGTGGCCGAAGGAGTTCGACGGTGGGTACCTGTTCGCCGACGGCGGCTCGGGCAGCATCTTCGTGCGCCGGTCCGACGGCACTGTCGACTTCGGCGCGCCGTTCGCGACAGGGCTCGGGATCGTCGCGGACATGACGTTCGTTCCCGAGAACGGCCGCTGGTCGCTGTACTACACGGTGGCCGTCAGCACGACCAGCTCGGTGCGACGGATCACGCCTCCGGTGACCTCGCCCCCCACCACCTCCCCACCGCCGCGGACGCAGCCGCCGAGCACGACGCTCCCTGCGGCGACGACGACGTCGTCGACCACGACGTCCACGACCACGACCACGACGGCCCCTTCGACCACCGCCGTCGAGGTCACCACCACGACCGTCGCGCCACCTCCGGCGCCTCCGGGTCTGCGCTACGTCGCGTCGGCAGCGCCGCGGCGGATCCTCGACACCCGCGGCGCGTCGGGCACAGATCTCCCGATCCCCGCTGGCACCACGCGCGTGGTCTCGACGGGCGTCGACGGTTCGACCACGCGAGCCGTCCTCGTCAACCTCGCGTACGTCGCCCCGAGAACCGATGGTTACCTCCGCGCGTGGGCGGCGGACGCACCGATGCCGGGCACTGCGAACGTCCACGCGAGAGCCGGCGAGATCGTGTCGAACCTCGCGCTCGTCCCGGTCGATGCGGACGGCGAGCTCGAGCTGTACACGCTCGCGACGGCGCACGTCGTCGTCGACCTGCTCGGCCGCTTCGAGGCCGCGCCGGGGGCGGTCCGCGGCGGGCGGTTCGTCACCGTCGATGCGCAACGACTCGCCGACACCCGGGAGGGCGCCACGCCGGCGAACTCGTACGGGCGCCTCCCGACCGCTCCGTACGAGCGGGTGAGGGTGCCGGTGACGGGCCGTGCCGGGGTGCCGCAAGAGGGCGTCTCGGCCGTCGTGCTCGTCGTGACCGCGCTGTCCGGGTCGCGGGCGCGCGACGGGTTCGCCACCGCGACAGCAGGCGGCGCGGCGTGGCCGGGGACGGCGAGCGTGAACGTGAACGGGGCCGGAGACATCCGCCCCAACACCGTCGTCGTGCCGGTCGGTCCCGGCGGTGACGTCGACCTGCACCTCCACGAGATCGACGACGTCGTGGTGGACATCGCCGGCTACATCACGGACGAGAGCGCGCCTGCGGCAACGAGCGGGCTGCTGGTCGTGGTCCCGGCCGCGCGAGAGGCCGACTCGCGCATCCCGCTCGGACTCGATCGGTTGCAGCCACGCATCCCGCAGACGCTCGCGCTGCGCACCGTTCCCGCGGACGCAGCGGCCGTGGTCCAGAACGTCGCGATCGTCGGCAACGACGCACCCGGGTTCGTCACGCCGTTCGTCGGCGCCTCGGTGCCGCTGTTCGCGGCCGGCAACGTGACGGCGCGCGATCAGGTCCGATCCGTGTTCACGTTCACCCGGGTCGCTGGCGGGTCGGTGTCGTTTTACGCACTGATGGGCACCGACCTCGTCGTCGACGTCAGCGGGTACTTCCGGTCCTGAGACGGGTCAGGCGACGGTCGAGTCGTGTCGCCGGCGGCGGGAACCCGCTCTCGTTGTCCTCAGTCCGTGCTGGCGTACTGAGGACAACGAGACCGCGTCACGACCGACTCACAGCCCTGTCTCTCCCGAGAAGGCCGTCCGTCCGACCCGCTCGATCAACCTGCGATGAACTCGGTGATCGCCGCGAGGACCGACTCGGCGGCGTCCACGTGCGGGAGGTGCGTCGCGCCCGGGACGATGTGCCGCCGCACGGGCCCGCTGACGCGAGCCTCGATTGCGTCCAGCTGCGCCATCGTGCCGTAGGGATCGTCGGCGGACTGGATCAGCAACACCGGGCACACGATCGGCGGCAGCAGTCCCGTGATGTCCCACGACCGGAACTCGGGAGAGAGCCACACGTCGTTCCAGCCACGGAACGCCACGTCGACGTGGTCGTGGTGACGGGCGAGCCGCTCGCGCAGCGTGCCCGTGTCGTACGCGACCTTCGCGGCCTCGATCGCGCTGATCGTGCGATCCTCGACGAACACGTGCGGAGCGATGAGCACCAGTGAGTGCACCGGAAGACCTCGTCCGGCAGCGATCAACGCGATCGATGCGCCGTCGCTGTGACCGACCAGGACCGGCCGGTCGATCCCCTCCCGCGCGAGGAGGTCCGTCAGGACGTCGGCCTCGTCGTGCATGTAGGTGACCGGGCGCGGCAGCTCCGCCGGCGGAGCATGGCCGTAGCCGCGCCGCGAGTACACGAAGGTCGCAAGGCCGCCGAGGGCGAGTGCCACGCGGCGCGGGAAGTCCCGCCACAGCTCTGCCGATCCGAGCCCCTCGTGCAGGAACACGAGCGTCGGTCCGCCTTCGGTCATCGCGCCGACACGGTGGCGGCGGCGCGTCAGCGGGCCGTTCCGCTCACCGGCTGAGCAGGCTCGTGCCTCCGACCAGCTCGGCGACGAGCAGCCGGGCGACCTCGTCGGGATCCTCTGCATCCGCCAGCTTCTCGGCCAGCGCGGCCTCCACGATGCGCGCCGAGGGAAGGTCGATCGACTCGCGTCGCGCCAGAGCGAGGGCAGCGGCGCAGTTGGGCACCCCCTCGACGGTGCTCCCGATGAACTTGCGCGCCTGCTCCGGTGTCTGACCGGCGCCGAGCAGCCGACCGAACCGACCGTTGCGACCGCCGAGGCACGTGACGTACAGGTCGCCGGCGCCGGACAGCCCGAGCACGGTCTCCGCGCGGCCGCCCAGCTGCTGCGCGAGCCGGACCATGTCCGTCAGGCCTGCTGCGAACACGGCCGCGCGCGCGTTGGCGAACTCGTGGACCGATCCGCGTTCGACCAACCGCTCGGAGAACCCTTCGCACAGCCCGACCGCCACGGCGACGACGTTCTTGTACGCCGAACTTGTCTCCGCGCCCACGACGTCATCGCTGACGCTGGTGCTGAGGCACGGTGACCGCAGCATCTCGGCGGCGCGTCGCGCGGTGTCCGCGTTGCGGCCTGCGCAGACGAGCGCGGTCGGGGCGCCGACCGCGATCTCGGGGGCGAGCCCGGGCCCCGCGAGCGAGACGATCCGCTCGCTGCTGCCGAGCAGCGACGTGGCGATGTCGCACGGTGACTGCAGTGTGTCGGGTTGCCACCCCTTCGTCGCGATGACCCAGTCCGCATCGGCGCGGACCCGCGGAACGACGTCGCCGAGCACCTCCGCCAACCCGTCGGACGACACGGCGACGATGATCGTCTCGGCGCGACCGAGGTACGAGTCCCAGTCGTCGTAGGCACGGCACGGAAGCGTGGCGTGGGACAACCCGAGGGCGGGGTGCACGTTGCCGGAACGCCACGACTCGACCACCGCGCCGTCGCGTTGCGTCGCCAGGAGGACCGTGTCCGAATGCGCCCTGGCGACCGCCATCCCCAACGCGGTCCCCATCGCCCCTGCCCCGATGACAGCGATCACGGCGTCCCCCTTCTGCCGCGTGCGAGACGCAGCGCACCAACCGAGTCGAACTTGCGTCCATCATGTCAGTTCACGAGCGCCGGCGACCTGACCGGCGTCGCCAGGGTGCTGCGGTCGGGCGTCGGGCCAGGGACACGCGACGCAATGCGGCGGGTGAGGCCTCGTCCGGCCGGAGCCGCCGGCGGCGGAATCGTTAGGGTGGGCTCGGTGGAGGGAGCACCAGGGCTCACGGGAACCTCGGTGCTGGAGCTGTCGACGGGGCTCCCCGGTGCCTACTGCGGACGGCTGCTGGCGATGCTCGGAGCGGACGTCGTCAAGGTCGAATCATCGACCCGACCGGACGAGGCGAGGGCTGCGGGTTCGGGTGTCGAACGGTTCGTCCATGCGCAGAAGCGCTCCGTCGCGCTCGACGTCGCCACCACTCGTGGCCGCGAGCTGCTCGCGCGGATGGCGGCCGGCAGCGACGTCCTCCTCGACGACGGGTGCCTCGGCGCGCCTCCCTCGGTTCGCGACCGGTACGGGGAGCTGCTGACGGCCTGCCCCCGCCTCGTTGTCGTCGCCATCACCCCGTACGGCCTGGACGGGCCGCGGGCGGCCTGGCAGGCGACAGAGCTCACGGAACTGGCCGCCGGCGGTTGGCTGTCGGCCGGACCGCACGGTGCGACGCCGCTGATGCCGGGCGCAGCGAGCGCGCGGTACAGCGCGGGAACGCTGGCGGCGCTGGGAGCGCTGCTGGCGTTGCGTGCGCGGCGGCGCACCGACCGGGGACAGCTCGTCGAGGTCCCGCTGAACGAGGCGTTCGTGCACATGCTGACCGCGCCGACCGTCGTGTTCAGCTTCGCCGGAGCGGACCTGCCGCGGATGGGCGACGGCTTCCCGTACGCGATCTACCCGTGCGCCGACGGGTACCTGGGCGTCAACGTCCTCACCCAGAGCCACTGGGTCGGGTTGTGCCGGCTGATGGGCCGGGAGGACCTGATCGACGACCCGCGGTACCGAACAGGCGTCGAGCGGGCAGCCCCGGCTGCCGCGGCCGAGCTCGACGCGATCATCTCGCAGTGGGCTGCGCGCCAACCGGCCTCCGCCACGTTCCACGCCGCGCAGGCGACACGCACCCCGATCACCATCGTGCCGTCGCCGCGCGAGGTGCTCGATTCTCCGCAGTACGCGGCGCGCGACTACTGGGTCGAGGACGAGACGCCCGGGCTCGGCCACTTCAGGCTGCCCGGCGCGCCGTTCCAGCTCGCATCCGGCGCGCTGGCGCCGTTCCGTCCGGCACACGACGTCGGCGCGGACAGCGCCGAGGTGCTCGCTGCGAGCGAGCCCTCCCTCACCGACTCGGCCGTGCCGTGACGTCTGCACCGCCTCTCGCCGGCGTCCGCGTCCTCGACCTCACCGCGTGGCAGGCGGGGCCGCTGGCCACGATGATCCTCGGCGACTTCGGGGCGGACGTGATCAAGATCGAGGCGCCGCAGCGGCTCGACGGGTGGCGCGGCGGCGCAGGGATGGACGTCGACCGCGCGTACGAGCGCAACCCGCTCTGGAACACGATCAACCGGAGCAAGCGCGGGATCTCGCTCGATCTGGCGTCGGAGGCGGGACGCCGCCTGTTCCTGCGCCTCGTCGAGCAGGCCGACGTGGTCGTCGAGAACTTCACGCCACGGGTGATGGACAACCTGGCGCTCGGGTTCGACGAGCTGCGCGCGGTCAACCCGCGGATCATCCTCGCATCGCTGTCCGGCTACGGGCGGACGGGGCCGTGGCGCGACTACGTCGCGTTCGCATTCCCGACCGAGGCGGTTTCGGGGCTCGCCTACCTCACCGGCGAGCGGGGTGGGCCGCCGACGCTGATCGGCCAGTCCGTCACCGACGCGATGGTCGCGGCGATGGGCGCGTTCGCGATCGTCGCCGCGCTCGAACGGCGGGACCGGACCGGCGACGGTGACGCGATCGACCTCAGCCAGATCGAGACGCTGACGACGTTCATCGCCGGCGAGCTCGTGCAGGCCGCGGTGAGCGGTTCCGATGCGCAACGGGTCGGCAACGACCGGCCCGGGCTGAGCCCGCACGGGCTGTACCCGTGCCGGCCGGAGGGCCAGATGATCGCCATCGCCGTCCGCGACGACGACGCGTGGAGTCGACTCTGTGCCGTGATCGGCCGTGCCGACCTCGCAGCCGACCAGCAGCTCGCCACCGTCGCCGGACGCGAGCGCGATCGCGAACGCGTGGACGCCGCGGTTGCGGAGTGGACGTCGAGCAACGCCGGCTCGACCGCAGCCGAGCTGCTGCAGTCTGCGGGCGTCCCCGCCGCCGTCGCCGTGCGACCGTCCGAGCTCGCGGTCGACGAGCAGCTGTGGGCCCGCGACTTCTACCGGATCCTCGAACGGGAAGAGGTGGGCTCGCACCCGTACCCCGGTCCCGTGGTGCGGCTGTCGGAGACGCCGGCGGTCGTGGAGCGGCCGGCACCGCTGTACGGCCAGCACACCGATGAGGTGCTGAGGGAGCTGCTCGGTCTCGATGACGAGGACCTGGCGACGCTCCGCGACACCGGCGTCACCTCGACCGAGCCGCTGGCGCAGGACTGGAGGTAGTCCGGTGGACGATCAGGTGATCGAGGAGCTGCGCGCAGCCCGCGCCAAGGCCTACGACGCGGCCCGGCCGTTCGCGGTGGCCAAGGTGCACGAGCGCGGGAGGCTCACCGCGCGAGAGCGGATCGACGCCGTCATCGATGCCGGATCGTTCGTCGAGACCGGGGTGCTCGCCGGCGCGGAGGACGAAGCAGCCGGCGGCCTCGTCGCCGGGCTCGGCACCCTCCACGGCCGCACGATCGCGATCTCGTCGTACGACTACACCGTGTGGGGCGGAACCCAGACGGGGATCAACCACTCGAAGATCGACCGCATCATGGAGCTGGCGATCCGCCACCGCTTCCCGTTCGTCTGCTTCGCGGACGGTGGCGGCGCCCGTGCGCAGGGCCTGCGCAGCAGCGGGTTCTTCGGTCCCGGGATGAGGAATGAGGTCGGCACGTTCGACGGCATGGCGCTGCTGTCCGGTCTCGTTCCCACGGTGGCCGTCGTGTCCGGCCGCTCGTTCGCCGGGAACGCGAGCATCGCCGGCATGTCCGACGTCGTGTTCGCGACACGCGGCAGCGCGATCGGCATCGGCGGTCCACCGCTCGTCGAGGCGGCGCTCGGTGTGTCGGTCACGCCGGAGGAGCTCGGCCCGTCCGAGATGCACGAGCGCAACGGCGGCATCGACCTGCTGATCGGGACCGACGCGGAGGGTGCCGACCTCGTCCGCCGCTATCTCGCGTTCTTCCTGGTCGAGCGGACCGACGGAGCCGCGTCGCCGACGCACGACACGATCCGCTCGATCGTGCCGGACAACCGGCGCGGCCTCTACGACATGCGCAAGGTCGTGCGGGCACTCGCCGATGCCGACAGCGTGTTCGAGCTCCGACCGGCGTGGGCAACCGCAGCGATCACCGCGCTGGCACGCATGGGCGGGCACAGCGTCGCGATCATCGCCAACCAACCGTTGTCACCGATCGCCGGCGCGATCGACTCCGACGCGGCGGACAAGCTCGCCCGGTTCATCCGGCTCGCCGATGCCTACGACATCCCGATCGTGTCGCTGATGGACAACCCGGGGTTCATGCTCGGCCCCGATGCGGAGCGGGCCGGCATCGCCCGCCATCACGCCCGGCCGCTGATGGCGCAGGTCCATCGCACGGTGCCGCTGTTCCTCGTGCACGTGCGCAAGGCGTACGGACTCGGCCCGATGGCGATGGGCGGGATGTTCCAGCCGACCGACCTGCGCGTCGCCTGGCCGACGGTCGAGGCCGGGGGGATGGCCCTCGAGGGAGCGGCCGCGTTGATCCAGCGGCGCGAGGAGGCCGCGGCGGACGACGACGGGGCGACCGCCCGCGAGCGGCGCGACGAGCTCGCATCCGAGATGCGCGAGGGCAGCCTCGCCGTCAACGCGGCGCGGCGGTACGCGTACGACGAGGTGATCGACCCGGCGGAGACCCGCGAGCGGATCGTGCGGATGCTCGATCTGCTTCCTCCCCCGGCCGCACGCCTCGGCAAGAAGCACTACGTCGACACCTGGTAGGAAGACTGGCGTGACCGACATCGAATCGCCCGTGACGGGCAGCGTCTGGAAGCTCACCGTCTCGGTCGGTGACGCCGTCGCCGAAGGCCAGCAGCTGCTCATCCTCGAGTCGATGAAGATGGAGTTCCCGCTCGAGGCGCCTCATGCGGGCGTGGTCGCCACCGTCACCGTCGCCGAGGGGGACCCCGTGGCGGCCGGCGACCGCCTCGTCTCCCTGTCTGGCTGAGGCCGGGCCGGGCTTCGCACGCGTCGGACGGCGGGACGGGACGCCGTTCCCCAGGCTGATGGTCCGCCGGCCGGGTCCGTGAGCCTCGACAGCGGCCACCGCTGCCGGCACTCACCAACAGCCGGCTCCGTGAGACTCGACAGCGGCCACCGCTGCCGGCACTCACGAACAGCCGGCCCCGTGAGACTCGGCAGCGGCCACCGCTGCCGGCGCTTCCGGACACCGTCGCCGCACGATTCGCAGGAGCGTCCTCGATCGCTTCGACGTCATCGGGCGGCGGCGTGTCGAGCCACGTCGCCGATCTTCCACTCGACCCCCCAGACCCACGACACGCGGGTGCACGCGTGCCGACGACGGCTGACCCGCGGTCAGTCGCGCAGGATGCCGATCGGGTGCTCGGGGCGGCTGACGAAGCCGTCGGTCCTGAAGCCGCCGGGCGACCCGGGCGTGCCGGGTCCCCAGGGACCCTGGACTCCGCCGAGTGTGCGCCAGACGCGCAGCCCGAGCAGCGCGAGCACCTCGTCGTCAGCGGTGGCGAGGACGTCGGGGTGCGTGGACAGCGTGTAGTTCTCCTGCGTGCGCATCCACGGCCGGCAGAAGTACGTGAGCACGCCGAAGCGTCGCTCGTCGTGCGTCGTGTTCGCTCCTGTGCCGTGCCAGACCCGCCCGTCGAACACCAGCGCGGTGCCCGCCGGTCCGACTCCCGGAACTGTCTCCACGGCGACATCGCGGGGCGGCTCCGTCCGCAGCCGGTGCGATCCGGGCACGAGACGCGTGGCCCCGTTCTCCTCGGTGAAGTCGTTCAGCATCCACATGACGTTCATCGTCAACGCCATGTCGATCTCACGCGGTGCGTAGCCCTGATCGGTGTGGAGGACCATCGGCTCGCCGCCCGGGCCGGTGATGTTCGCGGTGTGGCTGGAGAGGCAGTAATCGCCCTGCAAGATGTGGCGTGCCAATGCGCGCACGAGCGGCTTGCGGAGGAGGTCGACGAACACCGAGCCCTTGCTCGGCAGGTTCCACACCCGCTGGTTCGACCCGCCGCCGTCGAGGAACGCGACGCCGGCCCGTCGTTCCGCGGCGGCCTGCTCGGCGAGCCGGTCGTTGAGAGCCTGCAGCTCCGCGGCGTCGAGGGCGCCGGCGATGCGGGCGATGCCCAGCTCGTCGAGGTCGGCGCGCGCCTGATCCAGATCGGACGTGAGCGCGGGCAGGGCCGGCACGTTCGTCACGACGCTCATGAGCCGATGTTACAAGCGTCGTCAGCGGCGTCGGGGCCGGAGCACCGACGCCGCTGAGCGGAGACGCCACGGGCAGGTCCACGTGACCTCGTCACGGGAGCGGCCACGGTGTCGGAGACTCCCTGGCCGCTCCCGGCGACGTCCTGCTGCGCGATCGGATTACTCGCACGCTCCGTCGTCGCACCACATCTGGTTGAGCTGGTGACGACCGGCGAACGCGAGCCCGATCCCCTTGGTGCCATCGGGGAGCACGTTGTTCTCGACGCCGTTCACGTACGGCTGCGAAACGACGCCCCACACCGCCCAGGTGAGCCACAGGTTGTACACCTGCGCACCGAACTGCTTGTTGATCGTCTCCGCTGCCTCTCGGCGAGCGTCCTCGTCCGGGTTCGACTTGATGACGTCGAGTGCCTTGTCGATCACCGGATCCTTGAACCGACCGAAGTTCAGCGCGAGGACGCCGATCGGACTCGACGACGCGCTCTGCCACCACAGCCGCTGCTGATCCGGGTCGAGGCCGCCGTGATTGCGCCATCCGAACGCCTGGAAGGTCCCGGTCAGAGCGAGGCCGATGTACTGACCCTGCTCGATCGGAGTGATCGACGTCTTCACCTTGTCACCGAATGCGTCGGCCCACATGGAGACGATCAAATTGTTCGTCTCGACGTTGAACGGATCGTTGGTCGTGTTGAACGTGAACTCGATGCTGTCCGCCTTGCGCTCGGCGAGGCAGGTGTCCATGTACTTCTGCGCCGCAGCCACGTCGAAGGCTGGGTAACCGCTGTCCTCCAGGTAACCGATGGATCCCTTCGGGAACGGTCCGTTGGCAGGTGCCGTCAGGCCGCCACCGCGCTCGTCGCGGATGCGATCGAGATCGATCGCCGCAGCGAGCGCCTGCCGGCACGAGAGGGTCAGCATCGGACTGTTGGCGTTCTTCCCCTCGGGGTCGGTTTCAGGTCCCTCGGCCACGTTCAGCATCAGGTATCCCGTCTCTGCGTACCTGTTCGTGGAGACGGTCTCGAGGCTGTCGTCGTCGAGGAACTGGCGCACGCTGTCGGCGTTGGCCGTGTGCATGACGTCCACCTCGCCGGAACGAACCGCGTTGGAACGGCTGTCGACATCGACGTACACGACGGCCTCGATCGCATCGAGGTACGGCAGGTCCTCACCGGTGATGCCGTTCGGACCACGCCAGTAATCGTTGTTGCGGACCGCCCGGAACGCGTTGCCGTTCCCCGGCGAGTAGGACTCGAAGACGAACGCACCGAGGCCGACCGGCTTCGCGGGGTCCCCGTCCGCCGGGGTGGCGGCGAGCGCGGCGTCGTACACACCGCTCGCCTCGACGCGTTGTGGCACGTCCGGAAGGCTCGACAGCCACTTCTTGGACATCATGTAGCCGCACGATCCGTAGCCGAAGTAACCGGGCAACGCGACCCACGGTCCGCCCTTCGTCGTGATGACGACGTCCTGCCCCGAAGCAGTCACGGTGTCGATCGTCGAATACGCACCCGCCGTCAGCGGGCTGTGCGCACACGAATCGATGTTGAACTTCACGGCGTCGCCGTCGAGGGGCGTGCCGTCGTGGAACTTGATGCCCTTGCGGATGTGCAGCGTCCACTCCGTGTAGTCGGCGTTGTGATCGACCGACTCGACGAGCAACGGAACGGTCTTGCCCTCATCGGTCACTGCGAACAACGAGTCGGAGACGGCCTGAAGCGGCACGTACCCGCTCGTTGCGTAGCTGGCCTTGTACGGGGCCCACGGGTTCGCCGTATCGGAGTCGATGCCGTAGGTGAGCGTGCCACCCTTCACGGGCTCCCCTTCGTCGCCGGCGTGCCGGTTGGCGTCGTCTTCGCTCTCCGCGCCCGTCCCGCTTGTCGCGGTGGGTTCGACTCTGTTGGTTTCTGGGGTGGACAGGTCGCTCGACGACTCAGTCGGCGATCCGGTGTCGGTGGGCGCCTCCGCAGACGTGGCCGGCCCGCTCGACGACGGTGCGACCGAACCGGAAACATCCCCGTCGTCGTCGTCGCCACACGAGGCGACGACCATCAGCGCGACGACGGCGACCACGCCGAGGCCACGCGTCCTGCGCACGTTCTTTCGCATCTCTCCCCCGTCTCCGCCGGCCCCTGAGGCCGTCGGCTCTTCGTTGCTGCTGCTGTACCCGAGTCGAATGCGTTCCCCCGAACACACCCGACCCGGCGGTGTCCTATCCCAGCGGGCGCGGCCATGTCAACACGAACAGCGGTCGGCCCGGCCGCGTTCGCGTCGGCGCGACGATGGACCGATGGCCGCACGCAAGCTCACCGAGGACCGGGACGGGGTCGAGCTGACCAGTCTCGACCAACCCTTGTTCGACGGCGCGGGAACGACCAAGCGAGCCCTCGTCGACTACTTCGATGCGATGGCCGACCGGATCGTCCCCGTCGTCGCCGGACGGCCGCTGTCGGTCATCCGTGCCCGGCCGGGCCAGGCCCCGTTCATGCAGAAGAACGTCCCGCAGTCCACTCCCGACTGGGTGGCGACGACGACGATCTGGGCAGAGGCGTCCAAGCGCGACGTGCGCTACGCCCTGTGCAACGACAGGCGGACCCTTCTGTGGTTCGCCAACCAGCGCGCCGTCGAGCTGCACCCGACGCTGGCCGGCGCCGGTTCGTGGTCGCCGACCCACCTCGTCCTCGACCTCGACCCACCCGAGGGCGCGACGTTCGAGGTCGTGATCCGCACGGCTCACGTGGTGCGCCGGGCGCTCGAGGAGGCCGGCCTGGAGGCGGCGGTGAAGACGAGCGGCGCCAAGGGTCTCCACCTGTTCGTGCCGGTCGCGGACGGCACTCCGGTCGACGACGCCGCGGCGGCCACTCGGGCGATCGCGGCGCGTGCGGAGCGCCTCGATCCCGACCTCGCGACCACCGCGTTCGTGAAGGCGGACCGCGGCGGCAAGGTGTTCGTCGACTCGACGCGCGTCGGCGGCGCGACGGTCGTGGCGGCGTACAGCCCTCGGATCCGGCCCGGCGTCCCGGTGTCGTTCCCCGTGGCGTGGGACGAGCTCGACAGCACGGCGCCCGGCGACCACACCATCGCCAGCGTGGTCGAGCAGCTCGCCGGCGCCGACCCGTGGCGCGACCTGATGCCCGCCCCGCAGACGCTTCCGCCGGAGCTGGTCGCGGTGGGTCACACGATCCCCGTCGCCCGCGTCCAGGCGATGCACGAAGGCAAGCGCCGCGCCCGCGGCCGTCGATGACCACGTCGGACGCGCGTCGTCTCAGCGGTGCGCAGCGACGTACGCGTCGATCTGCTGCTGCGCCATCGCGATCAGGTTCCCGCTCGCGACGTTCACGTCGATGAGGTGCGTGCCCCACTGAGGGGTGAGGTCCGCGCCGGTGAGGTCGTCCGCGCGTGGATCACTCGGGTCGGGGTGCAGCGTCAGCTCGAGGTACGAGAAGCCGTTCTCGTACTTGCACTCCGCCGTGATGAACCCCGGGAAGTTCATGAACGGGGTCGCCGGGGTGAGTGACCCGTCGCTGAGCGCCCGGTTGTTGCTGACGAACGCCGAGTCGAGCTCGGCCTCACCACCCCCGGGGGCAGCGGGGTTCACGCAGCCGGCCATCCCGTTGCCGCTGATCGGGCGCCCGAAGTAGGCGTCCTCGGGAGGGGGCGCGGTCGAGCGGAAGGTCGCGTACGTCACGACGCAGCCGGTCTGGTCGAACGACCGGCAGAGCGGGATTTCTTGGAGGTCGCCACCGACGTCCGCGCCGACCGGCACGCCGACGCCGTTGCCGAGAAGGTAGGCGCCGACGAGCAGCGATCGTTCGTCGTCGCTCGGATCGATCTCCTCGTGGAGCAGCCGGAGGAGGTGAGCCGTGCCCTGCGAGTGGCCGATCAGGATCACGCCGCGCCCGTGGTTGTCGTTCGCGAGGTAGTGCCGCCACGCGTCGACCACGTCCGCGTACGCAGTCGCGTATGCTTCCTCGAAGTCGCCGGGCGGGTTGAGCAGCGCGGCGACCGTCGCGGAGATCGTCATCGAGCGGTACACCGGCGCGTAGACGCCGCACACCTGCGAGAAGCGCGCCGCCTGCACTCGGGTGGCGAGGAGTTCGTTCCCCGGAATGAGGTCGCTGTTCACCGTGAGGTCCTCGCTCGTCGTTGGGTACACGTAGAAGCAGTCGACAGGCGGATCGGTCGCAGCGACGAACGGCCGCACCGTCGTGCTGCCGTCCGGCGCCACGTCGGTGATGTCGAGGTCGGAGTCGCAGAGGTCAGCGGCGTCGGGGCGGCAGATCCAGTGCGCTGGGTCCGAGTAGAGCTCGCTGACGTACGGGGCGGTCGTCGCCGGCGCCGTGCTGGTGGTCGGTGGCGCCGTCGAGGACGAGGGCGGGGTCGTCGTCGGTTGCCGCGTGGTGGTCGGCGCATCGTCCGTCGACGTCGTCGCGGGGCCCGTCGTCGACGACGCGCCGGCGGTCTCCACCGTGGTGCGATCAGCGGTGACGGCCGGGTCGGCAGCGTCGTCGTCGTCAGCGCACGCGGCAACGGCGAGGCACAGGACGGCGAGGACGGGGAGTGACGGGCGCATACGGCGACGTTACGAGCGCGAGCTCACGATCGGTCGAACCACGACCTGCCCCGCACCTCGTGCCATCCGCGCGGATCGGCGAGGACCTCCTCGATCCGTCCCCTGCCGGCGACGTTCGACGCCCTCCGGCGATCGCCGGTGACCGTGATCGTCTGATCACCTCTCGACACGTGCCGGAACGTGCCCCAGACGATGCCGCCGACGTACTCGTCGAGGTGGTCGAGCTCGTTCTGGGAGCCGGAGTCGCACGCGTCGCAGCCACAGTCCGGGAACCAGACCACGCACACCGCCGGGTCACCGACGCCCAGCGTGACACCCGCGTCGACGACGTCTCCGAGCCGGCTGCGACAGAAGACGAGCGGGAGCGCTCCCGCGATCACCGGCACGACCAGCTGCGAGCGCGAGACGATCGTGCGGGGCGCGACCCTCCACCGGATCGGCGGGTCGAGCACGACACGCGCGCCGCCGAGCCGGGCGAGGGCCGACATCCATGCGTCGGCTCGTGCGCCGACGATCCGCCAACGAGCCGGGTCGGTCAGCCGGGAGTACTCGTTCTCGGCCGGCATTCCGGCGCTGTGCGGGTCGGGCCACGGGTGCAGTCCACGCGCGCCGAGCTCGAACGCCTCCTCCACCGCGTCGAGAAGCTCTGATCGCGTGACCACCGCACGATCATGCCCGTCGGGCGCGGCTCACGAGGGCGAGTTCGAGCCGGTCGGCGCAGTGGTGGAAGCTCCCCGCCGAGGGCCCGCGCCTTGGTTGAATTGGCCCGTGACGACTCCTTCGAGCATCGAGTTCTTCTTCGATCCCATCTGCCCGTGGACGTGGATGACGTCGCGGTGGCTCCTCGAGGCCACGCAGGGGACCGACACGACGATCCAGTGGCGGAACCTCAGCTTGATGGTCGTGAACGCCGACAAGGAGATCCCCGAGCAGTTCCGGCCGGCGATGCACGCGGCACGCGGGGCACACCGGATCATCGCTGCTGCACGAGCCGACGGGCGCAACGACGTGATCGGCAGCTTCTACACGGAGTGGGGCCGTCGGTTCCACCACGACCACGTTCCGCCCGAGCGAGGGTTGGCGAAGGACGTCGCCGCCGCAGTGGGCGCGCAGCAGTACGCCGGCGCAGCCGACGACGATCGCTGGGACAGCGTGATCGAGGCCTCGACGAGGGAGGGGCAGCAGGCCGCCGGCGGCGGGGACGTCGGATCGCCGGTGATCGCGTTCGGGGAGCCGCGAGTCGGCTTCTTCGGTCCGATCGTCTCACCACCACCGACCGGGACGGACGCGCGGTTGCTCCTCGATCACGTCGTCGCGATGGCTTCGAACCCCGGCTTCTACGAGCTCAAACGCGGCCGCAGCTCGGGACCGCAGCTCGGGCCGAGGCCGTAGATCGGCGGTCGTCCCGGTGCCGATCCGCCGACGGGCCGCCGGCAGCTCGCGCCGGCAGTTCGCGTCGGCGCCGCCGTCGGGCGTAGACCAGTGGCATGAGCGACACCGGAGTGACGATCACAGCACGCGAGAACGGGCCCTACCTGGTGCGGGGCCCGGTCACCATCCTCGACGCGGACGGGAACCAGCACCGCACCGACCGCGACGTGGTCGCGCTGTGTCGGTGCGGCGGGTCCACCACGAAGCCGTTCTGCGACGGCACCCACTCGAGGATCGGCTTCGCTGCGGCCGAGCGCGCCGTGCAGCAGCAGGAGGACCCCGGCAGCTGACGGATCGGGAGACCTGACCGGCCCGCCGGCGGCGCGGTCTCAGCCCACCACGCTCGACGTCGGGAGCCCGGCTGCCCCGGGCGACGTCCGTGAGCTTCAACCAGCGTTCACCAGCGGTTACCGCGGCCGAGCCTCACCTACGACCTGGTCCGTGAGCTTCAGCAGCGCTGACCGCAGCCGAGCCTCACGAACGACCTGGTCCGTGAGCTTCGACCACCACCACGGTGTTCGACATTCACGGAGTCTGCTGTTCGTGAGGCTCGACCACCGTGAGGGTGTTCCAACCTCACGATCGGCCGTGGCGACCCCCGCCGTCGGCTGCGACGGCAGGGTGACGAACATGGGCGACGCCACGACGCCGACGCGAATTTCTTCACCGGACGTGTCGATTCGGGCGATCCCGTTCGTGGACATGGTGAGCGACGCACCCGGCGCCGCTGAACCGAGCAAGGAGCACGCCATGTCCGTCACCGCCTCGACCATCACCACGACGACCGTTCCCCGGCGCAGCTCGCTGCGGCGCACCACCGTGGTGGCGGGTCTCGCCGCCGCCGCTGTCACCACGGTCGTCGCCGCTGCTGTCCACGCCGGCGGCGTGTCCTTCGATGTCGACGGCGAGATGATCCCGCTCGCCGGCTTCGCCCAGATGACCTTCCTCGGCGCCGTGCTCGGCGGGCTGCTGCTGGCGGTGCTCGATCGGCGATGCACCGCCGCCCGGCGACGCTTCCTGCAGGCGACGGCCGTGCTCACCGTGTCGTCGTGCGTTCCGTCGGTCGTCCTGCCGGACGATGTCGCGACCAAGGTCGCGCTCGTCGCGCTGCACGTCCTCGCCGCCGCGATGATCGTCTCCGCCCTCGCCCGCCACGCCCACGACTGACCACTCATCCATCCACCCACCCAGCACACGAAGGAGACCTCTCCCATGCCTCAGTACCTGCTCTCGGTCTGGCACGACCAGCCGTACGACGACATCGACTTCGCCTCACCCGACATGCAGCGAATCGTGGCGCAGGTCAGCAACCTGAACGCCGACCTCGAGAAGGCCGGCGCCTGGGTGTTCGGCACCGGGCTTCGCCCGGCGTCCTCCGCCACCGTCGTCCGCGCCACCGGCGGCGACGTGTCGATGACCGACGGTCCCTTCGCCGAGACGAAGGAACAGATGGGCGGCTTCTGGATCATCCGGGCCGACGACCTCGACGCCGCTCTCGACTGGGCCGCCAAGGCTGCCGCTGCCTGCGAGGGACCCGTCGAGGTCCGGCCGACGGAAGATGCCTGACCCGCTCGCGGACATCTTCCGCCGCGAGGTCGGCCGCTGCACCGCCACCCTGATCCGAGTCCTCGGCGACGTCGACCTCGCCGAGGACTCGGTCGCGGAGGCGTTCGCGATCGCCGCGGAGCAGTGGCCGGTGTCCGGCATCCCTCCGAACCCGGGAGGCTGGATCACGACGACGGCACGGAACCGGGCCATCGACCGCCTGCGACGGGAATCGACCCGCATGGACCGCCATCTCGCGGCCCAGCGACTGCACCTCGACGACATGGAACCCGACTCCGACCCCGATCCCGCCGGTAGAGACCTCGACGCCTTCGTGGAGGTCGTCCCCGACGATCAGCTCCGCCTGATGTTCCTCTGCTGCCACCCGGCGCTCGCCGCCGACGCGCAGGTCGCGCTCACGCTGCGCCTGCTCGGCGGGCTCGACACCCCCGAGATCGCCCGCGCCTTCCTCGTCCCCGAGGCGACCGTCGCCCAACGGATCGTTCGCGCGAAGCGCAAGCTGCGCGACAACCACGCGCCCTACCGGGTGCCCCGCGATGCCGAGCTGCCCGACCGTCTGCACGCCGTGCTCGCCACCGTGTACTTGATCTACACCGAGGGCCACACCGCCACGTCGGGTGAGGACCTCCACCGGGTCGAGCTCTCACGCGAGGCGATCCGCCTCGCACGGCTCCTCATCGGGCTGATGCCGGACGAGGCGGAGGCCGTCGGCCTCCTCGCGCTCCTGCTGCTCACCGAAGCCCGACAACCCGCCCGCACGGCGGCCGACGGATCGATGGTCCGGCTCACGGACCAGGACCGCAGCCGGTGGGACCGCGCGCTGATCGCCGAGGGTCATGACCTCGTCCGGGCGTGCCTGCGCCGCGACCGACCGGGGCCGTTCCAGATCCAGGCCGCGATCGCCGCAGTCCACGCCGATGCCGCCACGGCCGATGGGACCGACTGGTCCCAGATCGTGGCGCTCTACGACCAGCTGTACGCGCTGCGTCCGAACTCCGTCGTCGCGCTGAACCGCGCGGTCGCGATCGCGGAGCTCTCCGGACCCGCCGACGGCCTCGCTGCGCTCGAGCTCCTCGATGCCTCCTCGCTCGAGCACTACCAGCCGTACCACGCCGCGCGCGCCGAGCTGCTCGCGCGAGCGGATCGGCGCGACTCGGCGCGGTCCGCCTACGACCGGGCGATCGAGCTCAGCGTCAACCCCGCCGAGCGCCGGTGGTTGGAAGGGCGCCGGGCAGTCGTCGCTGCATCCTGAGGGATTCTGGGGTGAAATGCCTTGAGTTGCCTGCGGTTTGGGCGCGCGGGGTGGGGTTGGTGTTGTGGGTTGTGGGTTGTGGTTGTCAGGCGGCGGGTTTGAGGTCGGCCTGGTAGCCGAGTTCTTTGAGGCGGGCGATGAGCTGTCGGGCTTCTTGTTCGGGGTCTTTGCGTTTGTCGAAGTGGTCGGCGCCGAGGTCGTGGTAGGGCTGACCGGTGGTGGCCATGTGCCACATGATCGTGAGGATGCTGTGGGCGACCGCGACGGCTGCTTTGTTCGCGCCGCGGCGTCGGGCGATGCGTCTGTATTGGGCGGCGAGGTAGGTGTTCTTGGTCCGGGCGGCTGCTCGTGCGGCTTCGACAAGCGCACGGCGCAGCCACCGGCTGGCCGGGCGGGTGCCGGCGGGTCGTCGTTTGCCGGCCGACTCGTGGCTGGCGGGGGCAACACCGGCCCACGCGCACAGCTGTTGGGCGGTCGGGAACGCGGCCATCGTCGCCCCGGTCTCGGCGATCACGATCTCGGCAACGACCTGACCGACGCCGGGGATCTCACACCACCGTTCGATCAGGTCCGAGAAAGGGGCGACACCACCTCCGATCTCGACGCTCAGCTCGGCGATCGAGGCGTCGAGGAAGTCGATGTGAGCGACGATCCGGCGGGCGAGGACGCTGTGGTGTGGCCGCCAGTTCGACGCCAGCGCGTCGATCAACTCGTTCCTCTTCGCCTTCATCTTGCCGAGCGCCAACCCGGCAAGGACCTCCGGGTCACGCTCCCCGGCGATCAGCGCGTCGATCATCTTGCGCGACGACTTCGACCACACCGTCGATGCGACCGAGGTCAGCTTCACCGATGCGTCCTGGAGGACCTTCTCCAACCGTTGGATCTCACGGCCCCGTGCGTCGACTTGGGTCTTTCGGTAGCGGGTCAGATCACGAACGGCGCGGATCGGTGGTGGCGGCACGAAGCTCGCCCGGACCATCCCATGGGCGACGACATCGGCGAGCCACGTCGCGTCGGAGATGTCGGTCTTGCGGCCCGGCACGTTCTTGACATGCGCCGCGTTGCACACCCACAACTCGTCGAACAACCCTTCCAACCCGTAGAACACCGGCTTCCAGTACACCCCGGTCGCCTCCATCGCGACCGTCGACGCGCCCGAGTCCAACAACCACCGCCCGAGCTCGGCGATCCCGGCCACGGTTGTCGAGAACTGCTGATGATCCTTGACGATCTCCCCGGTCGCCCAGTCCACCACCCGAGTCGCGGCGGTCACCGTGTCCCGATGCACGTCCAGACCGGCTACCCGATCACGGACCCGTTCCATGAACTCCTCCCTTCGTGTCGTGGCCGTTCGGGGAGGGACACGCGCGATACGGAATCTGGGGTTCGTGCTCGAAGCGACAATCCGCGGTCCCCCGGCCCCAGCACCAGACTGGGCACGAGCTCTACGGCGTCAAGAAACCCTCGACAACCACGCCCGAACGACCACACACAGCATTTCATCCATCCCCGATGGTCGCCAGACCATCGAGACTGGGCGCAGATCGTCGCAGATGCTGAGACAGGCGGCGCCCAGAAGCCCCGATGAGACGATCGACGCCCAGAAACCCTGGCCCTTCATGCGACCGTCAGCCCCGCTCATCGCCGCCGTGGATCTCGATGGCCAGGGCGCTGGCGAGCGCTTCGCGGTCCGGGTGCTGGAGCAGGATGACGTGCGGCCGCCGCAGTCGGGTCCGTACCTCGAGCACCTCCGGATCGCGGTAGACGCTGGCGAAGGCTCGGCCTTGTCGGGAGCGCAGCGTGTAGTGACCCGCGCACACCGACCCGGGCCAGTACGTCCCGCCGATCCGCCAGCGCAGTTGGCGGATCGCCTCGGCCCGGGGCACGACGCTCGCTCCGGTGAGGTCCCCGAGAGCCACCACGAGATGGCGCCGCAGCGCCCAGACCGCGTCGAAGCCGGTGAGGGTGACCTCGAACGTCCCGCCGGCGATCGCCACGTTCACAGCCACGTCGACAGCGTACGGATCGCGAACCTGCGGGATCGCGCAACGTTCACCGTGCCTTGACGTTGCGCTTCCCCGCCGTTGGCGGGCACTCGCGCAGGATGCGTCCATGCGCTACGTGCTCTCTCGCGCGGCCGGGGCGTCGATCGCCGCGGGCCTTCTGACGCCGTTCCTCTGGTTCGCAGGACACGGGGTCGCCCTCGCCGACGACTCCCTCAGCCTGACGACGCCCTACCCCTCGATCGAGGCAGAGCCGGGTGCGAGCGTCAAGCTCAGCCTGTCCGTCGTCAGTTCGTCCCCGGAGGTGGCCGACCTCGCGGTGGACGGGGTTCCGGACGGGTGGCAGACGACGTTGCGCGGGGGCGGCTTCGTGATCCACGAGATCACGGCGAAGCCCGACACCGGTGCGACGGCCGATCTCGAGATCGCCGTCCCACCCGACGCGGCGGCGGGCGACTACCCGATCACCGTGGCCGCGACGGACGGTGCAGGGGCCCGCTCCGCTGTCGCCCTCGACGTCGTCGTCGCCGAGAAGGTGAACAGCGGGATCCGCCTCACCGCGAACTTCCCGTCCCTGAGCGGCGACCCCGGCGGCACGTTCTCGTACCACCTCACCGTCGACAACGAGACGCCCGTCGAGCAGACGTTCACGTTCGATCCCACCGCGCCGCAGGGCTGGACGGTGACCGCGTCGCCGACCGCCGAGGCGAAGGCGCAGACGGTCACCGTCGCCGCGGGCGCCACGTCGACCGTCGACGTCAAGGCGACACCGCCGGCGTCCGTCGACCAGGGGAGCTACTCGATCGACGTGGCCGTCACCGGGGCGAACGGCGCGAAGGGCACGATCACTCTCGAAGCGGTCGTCCAGGGGACGCCGAAGATCACGCTCGGCACCGCCGATCAGCGGCTCGACGTGTCCGGCAAGGCCGACACCGAGCACCGCGTGCCGATGATCATCGCCAATACCGGCACGGCGCCGCTCGAGTCGGTCAAGCTGGCGGGCACCGCGCCGACCGGCTGGGACGTCTCGTTCGACCCGACGACGGTGGAGTCGGTGCTCCCGGGCGAGACGGCCCAGATCACCGCGATCGTCAAGCCGTCGTCCGACGCGGTGGCGGGCGACTACTCGCTGACGGTGCGGGCAAGTGCCGGCAGCCTGTCCGCGAGCGCCGACCTCCGCTACACGCTGAAGGGATCACGAACGCTCGGCGTCGTTGCGATCGTGGTCATCGTCGCCGCATTCGCACTCCTCGCCGGGGTGTTCGTCAAGTTCGGACGGCGATGATGCTCGTCCAGGAGAACGCCGACGTGTCGTCCGGTGACGACGAGGAAGAAGGCGCCGCGATCCGGACCGACCGTCTCACGAAGCGGTACGGGGACAAGGTCGCAGTGGACTCGTTGACGCTGGAGATCCCGCGCGGCGAGATCTTCGGTCTGCTCGGACCGAACGGGGCAGGCAAGACCACGACCATCTTGATGCTTCTCGGGCTCACGGAGCCGTCCTCGGGAACGGCTCGCGTGAACGGGGTGGACCCGACGCGTGACCCCCTCGCCGTCAAGGCGTGCGTCGGGTACCTCCCCGATGATGTCGGCTTCTACGACAACCTCACCGCGCGGCAGAACCTGAGGTACACCGCCGCGCTCAACCGTCTCCGTCCAAAGGAGGCCGACGAACGGATCGAGCAGGTCCTCGACGACGTCGGGCTCACCGCCGACGGCGACGGCAAGGTCGGGACGTTCTCGCGAGGCATGCGCCAGCGGCTCGGCGTGGCCGACGCGCTGGTCAAACGGCCGTCGGTGCTGATCCTCGACGAACCGACCGTCAACATCGACCCGGAGGGCGTGCGCGAGCTCCTCGCGCTCGTCGAGCGGCTGCGTTCGCAGCAGCGGGTGACGGTCGTCCTCTCGTCGCACCTGCTGCACCAGGTCCAGCAGGTCTGTGACCGGATCGGGATCTTCGTCGAGGGCAGGCTGCGCGCGTGCGGCACGGTCGACGAGCTCGCCGACTCGGTCGAGGACCGTTGGGCGTTCACGGTCGGCGTCGCCGACGTGGAGAGTCCCGCCGAGCTCCTCGGCGCGGTGCCGGGGGTGCGGCGGGTCGAGCGGGCGGAGGGTCGGTGGCTCCTCACCGCCGACCGCGACATCCGCGACTCGCTGCACGCGTCGCTGATCGCTGCGGGCGGGCGGTTCACGCACCTGAGCCGGCAGGGTGCCGACCTCGACGCGATCTACCACCGCTACTTCACGAGCGCGCAGGACGAGCCCACCGCCGGGGCCGACGGTGGCCGAGCGCAGCGGACGGCGGCGGAATGAGGATCGTGCGGCGAACGGCCGGCTGGCGGATCGTCGCCCGCAAGGAGTTCGCGGATCACGTCCGGTCGGTCCGGTTCGTCCTCCTCGTCGCCCTGCTGTCGCTCGCCGGGCTGGCGTCGGTGAGCTCGGCGGCGGGTCCGATCCGCGACGCAGCCGACGCCGCGTCGCAGACGCCGTCGATCTTCCTCTACCTGTTCACGCTGTCGCCGGAGCGGGTGCCCGCGTTCCACGAGTTCCTCGGCATCCTCGGCCCGCTGCTCGGGATCGCGTTCGGGTTCGACGCGGTGAACGGAGAGCGGTCGCAGCGGACCCTGCCCCGCCTCGTCTCCCAACCGATCCACCGCGACGAGATCGTCAACGGCAAGTTCGTCGCCGGCATCACGACGATCGCGCTCGCGCTCGCCGTCGTGATGTCGATCGTCGGTGCGTACGGAGCGCTGCGCCTCGGCGTCGGGCCGACCACTGCGGACCTCGCGCGGGCCGTCGCGTTCTACGCGGTCGCCGTGATCTACATCTCCCTGTGGCTGGCGCTCGCGATCGTTCTGTCCGTGCTCGCCCGTCGCGCCGCGACGGCCGCGCTCGCGGCGATCGCGATCTGGCTCGTGCTGACGCTGTTCGGTGGGCTGATCGCCGGGGTGATCGCCGACGCGGTCCACCCGGTCGGCTCGGACGCGACACAGGAGGAGGTGCTCGACAACGCGCGCCTCGAGCTGAGCATCCGGCGGCTGTCGCCCGATCAGCTCTACCGGGACGCCACCGGCGTCCTGCTCAATCCTGCGCGGCAGACGACCGGCCTCCTCCTCACCGACCAGCCGGGTGCGCTCCCGAGCAACCTGCCTCTCAGCGACAGCCTGCTGCTGGCGTGGTGGCAGCTCGTCGCGCTCGTCGGCGGGACCGTCGTCGTGTTCGCCGCCGCCTACCTGACGTTCCTCCGCCAGGAGATCCGCGCTTGACGCCGGTCGCGGGCGCCCTCACGTGCGGCCTCCTGCCAGTCGAGGTCAACCGGGCCTGACGTCGGGTCGCTGGCCCCCTCACTGACATCGCCTCGCCACCGAGGTCAACCACAAACCATGCTCTGGAAGCGGAACCCGGCCGCTCCCGCACTCGTTGAGCTCACCTGCCGTGGTCGCTCACCTTCTGAACGGGGCTCTTTTCCTTGCGTTCGCAATCACCGGCGACCTTTGGCGTGAAGACGTCATATACAACCACCTGACGCCAAAAGTCGGCCATCCCTCGTCGGCGGGGCAGCCGGACCCTGCGGAGCGGTCCGCCACCACTTCGAGAGCATGGGTTGACGGCCCGACCAGCCACGGAGCCGAACCGACGACGCACCCGCCCGCTCACTCGAGCGGGACGATCGGCGCGCCGCGGCGGAGCACGACCCGGCATGCCTCCTCGTCCCAGGTCTCGACGTCGCGGGCCTCGACGACGCGGCCGCGGTGCTCGAGCCGCGTGAAGATCACGCGCAGCAGCCACGGGCCGCGCACCCGTCCCTTGATGTAGCCGAGTCGTTCGGCGATCCCTGCGCGGCCGATGACCAGGCCGTCGACCCGGAACGCCGCCTGCACCTGGCGCTGCAGCGGTCCGTCCTGCACCACGCGCACGTCGCTCACCCGGCCGATCTCGGTCCCGTCGGCGTCGACCACGACGAAGCGGAGGAGGTCACTGATCCGCACGGCTCGCGCTCCCCGGGATGTGACAGATGATGTGGTCTCGCACCCAACGTTCCGTGTCGCTGGTCGCGAGGTCGATCGCGTCGACGGCGACGTCGATGCTCGGCCCGATGTTGTAGGCGAGCACGATCGGGATCACGGTGCGGTCGGCGTCGACGTCGTGGAGGCGTCGGTTGGCGGAGCGCAGCCAGCTCCCCGCGCGACGACCGCCGAGCCGGTACACGAGCGCGCCGATGTGCGAGTGCAGCCCCGTCACGTACAGCTCGCCCGTGTCGGAGAACGTGAGCTCGAGGTCGTCGACGTTGCCGCACAACCTTCCGTTCCGATCGCGCAGCTGCCGATCGAGGAGGTCGAGCGTCGCATGGAGGACGCGTCCGTCGGCCATTCAGGATCCACCCTTCGTGATGATGATCAGCGGGACGACGGCGATCGCGACGACGACGAGGAGGATCAGGTAGGCCGTCGCGACGGTGTTGGCGAACCGCCCGTTCGTGTGGTCCGGGCCCATGTAGCGCTCGTCGTTCGCGATGACCAGGATCGGGAAGTACGTCAGGGGGAGCGCCGCCGCGGACAGCACGATCGAGTACTCCGTCACCTTCACCGGGTCGACGCCGGTGATGCCGAACAGGGCGGAGCCGACGACGGTCAGGACGACCACGAGGTGGAACCGCGAGGCGTCCCGCGGCGCGTGGTACTTCCCCCACGGCCAGCCGAGGTACTGGGCGACGACGTAGCCGGCCGACAGCGCCGTCTCGAGCGCGGCTCCGAACGTCGCGGCGAACAGCCCGATCAGCGCGAACGCGAGCCCGAGCCGCCCCAGCACCGAGGCGACCGGCAGCGCCACCTGCGACAGCTGCTCGATCCCGATGTGCCGCGGCGCGAGCACGAGGTGCGCGCACGCCATGATCGCGAGCGACAGGGCACCGCCGAGCGGGAACCCGATGAACACGTTCGCCTTGTTCTCGCCGAGGTCCTTCGCCGTCCAGCCGTCCTCCACCGCGCCACTCGAGAAGAAGAAGACCTCGTACGGCGTCATCGCCGCGCCGAAGAGGGCGATGCCGAAGTACGCGTACGTGAACGGCGTCTCGTCGTGCGGGATGCGGGGGTGCGTCATCTGCGAGAACAGCAGGTCCCAGTCGGGGCCGATCTTCCACACCGTCACGGCGAACACCAGCAGGCACAGCCCGAGCAGCCCGAAGATCCGCTCCATCGTCTGGAACGGCATCCGCCAGCACACCAGCCAGACGAGCAGCGCGACGAACGGGATGAGGTAGAGGTAGTCGACGCTCGCGACGAGGGACAGCGACAGGGCGACACCGGCGATCTCGGCGGTCAGTGTGAGGAAGTTGATGAAGAACGACGCGAGGAGGTTGGCGAGGCCGAACCGTGGGCCGAGCCGCTCTCGCACGAGGTCGAACACGGGGCGGTTGCACAGCGCCGTCACCCGGCCCGCCATCTCGGCGTAGACGACGATCCCGATCACGCCCACCACGACGACCCACGCGAGGTTCATCCGGAACCGCCCCCCGGTCTCTGCGTTCGCGACGAGATCACCCATGTCGACGAACCCGCCGATCGCGGTGAGGACGCCGAGCATGATGCCGAGGATGCGCTTCACGCCGACGCCTTCATGCGGTCGCGCTCGTCCGGACCGGGCTCGTCACGAGTGCTCCTCGATGAACGAGTCGAGTGCGTCGGCGTCGTGGTCGAGAGGCGAGGCCACGTCGCGGAGTCCGTCCAGGTCGCCTCTCCGCGCGGCGATCCGAACCGCAGCGACGTTGTCGAGCGCCGTCCCGAGGATGTCGCCGAGCTCGCCACGCAACTCGTCCGCGCGCTCGTCCGGGGGCTGGATCGATCCGAAGTCGCCGGCGATCTCGTCGAGGCGATCCTCCTGCTCCGACAGCGACACGCTCGTGTACGGCCCGAACGTGTTGCCGCGCGAGGCGGCGTCCGCGAGGAGCAACGTCGTCTCCACCGTCGACAGCGCGTCGGTCGCGGTCGTGCGCGCCTTTCGCTGGTAGTCGTCCAGCGTGCGCGCCGGGCCCACCATGTGCTCGGCGCACCCCGGCGCGACGAGCGTCGCCGTCACGAGCACGGCGAGGCATCGGGCGGGGCGCACTCCGACCGTGATGCCCCGGACGGGGCACCAGCAGACGCGGGCTCCGCGCGGAGCCCATCAGCCCGATCCACGAGAGGGACGAAGCGACGGGACGGCAGATCTGGATCGAGTCCAGATTCGCGTCTACTGTCGAACCGTGCCCCTCGAGGCGTCCGTCCGAACTGCGGCGATCCTTCGCCGGCACGGGGTGCACGTCACCGCGCAGCGGCTCGCCGTCATGCGCGCCGTGTCCGAACGGCCGCACAGCACGGCCGACGAGATCGACAAGGCCGTGCGCGCGGATCTCGGCGCGGTCTCCCGCCAGGCGGTGTACGACGCGCTCACCACCCTGACGGACAAGGGCCTCCTCCGGCGGATCCGCCCCGCCGGCTACCCCGCGAGGTACGAGGACCGCGTCGGCGACAACCACCACCATCTCATCTGCCGGACGTGCACGCGGATGGTCGACGTCGACTGCGCGGTCGGGGCAACGCCGTGCCTCACGGCCGCCGACGAGTCCGGATACGAGGTCGACGAGGCCGAGGTCATCTACTGGGGCCGATGCCCCGAGTGCGTCTCCGGGACATCGGTCGCACCCGCGATCGAGAGCACTCAACCACCACCACCGAAACCATCCCAACGAACAACCAAGAAAGAGAAGGACCGACGTGTCTGACCGCGGCAGCGACAGCGAGAACCCAGCCATTTCCTCCCCCACCCGCGCCGGCGGGGACGGCGGAGCAGCGGACATCGCGGCGAAGAAGGAGGACACCGCGAGCACCAGCGAGAGCGAGAACCCGGCGATCCCCGCTCCGACCGTCAAGTCGACCCGGCCCCGCACGAACCGCGACTGGTGGCCGAACCAGCTGGACCTGCAGGTCCTCCACCAGCACTCGCCGCGCGCGAACCCGATGGAGGAGGACTACGACTACGCCGCTGAGTTCGAGACCCTCGACGTCAACGCGTTGAAGCAGGACATCTTCGACCTGATGACCAACTCGCAGGACTGGTGGCCGGCGGACTACGGCCACTACGGACCGCTGTTCATCCGGATGACCTGGCACGCAGCCGGGACCTATCGCATCGCCGACGGTCGCGGCGGAGGCGGCAGCGGTGCGCAGCGGTTCGCCCCGCTCAACAGCTGGCCCGACAACGCGAACCTCGACAAGGCGCGCCGGCTGCTCTGGCCGGTCAAGAAGAAGTACGGCCGCAAGATCTCGTGGGCCGACCTGATCGTCTTCGCCGGCGACTGCGCCATCGAGTCGATGGGGTTGAAGACGTTCGGCTTCGGCTTCGGGCGCCCGGACATCTGGGAGCCGGAGGAGGTGTTCTGGGGACCCGAGGACACGTGGCTCGGCGACGAGCGCTACAGCGGCGACCGGGAGCTGTCCGGGCCGTTCGGCGCCGTGCAGATGGGTCTGATCTACGTGAACCCGGAGGGCCCGAACGGCAACCCGGACCCTCTCGCGTCCGCAAGGGACATCCGCGAGACGTTCGCCCGGATGGCGATGGACGACGAGGAGACGGTGGCGCTGATCGTCGGGGGACACACGTTCGGCAAGTGCCACGGTGCGGTGAGCAACGACTACATCGGTCCGGAGCCGGAGGGCTGCCCGATCGAAGCGCAGGGCCTCGGCTGGCGGAACATGTACGGCACCGGCAAGGGTTCCGACACCCTCACCAGCGGGCTCGAGGGGGCGTGGACGAACGAGCCGACGAAGTGGGACAACGGGTACCTGGACAACCTGCTCACGTACGACTGGGAGCTGACGCGGAGCCCCGCCGGAGCGCAGCAGTGGACCCCGAAGAACCCGGAGGCGAAGGACACCGTGCCCGACGCGCACGATCCGTCGAAGCGCCACGCGCCGATGATGCTGACGAGCGACCTCGCCCTGAAGCTCGATCCGACCTACGCGCCGATCGTGAAGCGCTTCCACGAGAACCCCGACCAGCTGTCGGACGCGTTCGCCAGGGCGTGGTTCAAGCTGCTGCACCGCGACATGGGACCGCTCTCGCGCTACCTCGGCCCGTGGGTCCCGGAGCCGCAGCTGTGGCAGGACCCGCTGCCCGCGCCCGACGCTCAGCTGATCGATGCGTCCGCGATTGCGACCCTCAAGGAGAAGGTCCTCGCCTCGGGGCTGTCCACGCAGCAGCTCGTGTCCACCGCGTGGGCGTCCGCTGCGAGCTTCCGCGGCACCGACAAGCGGGGCGGAGCGAACGGCGCACGGATCCGCCTCGCGCCGCAGAAGGACTGGGAGGTCAACGAGCCGGCCGAGCTCGCCAAGGTGCTGCAGGCGCTCGAGAAGATCCAGCAGGACTTCAACGGCTCGCAGTCGGGCGGGGCAAAGGTCTCGCTGGCCGACCTGATCGTCCTCGCCGGATGCGCGGCTGTCGAGCAGGCGGCGAAGAGCGCCGGCCACGACGTGACGGTGCCGTTCTCGCCGGGCCGCACGGATGCGTCGCAGGAGCAGACCGACGTGGACTCGTTCGCCGTGCTCGAACCGCAGGCCGACGGGTTCCGCAACTACCTCCGCGCCGGCGAGAAGGTGTCGCCGGAGACGCTGCTCCTCGACCGCGCGAACATGCTGACGCTGACCGCACCCGAGATGACCGTGCTCGTCGGCGGCCTCCGGGCGCTCGGCGCGAACCACGGCCAGGCGACGCACGGCGTGTTCACCGACCGTCCCGGCACGCTCACCAACGACTTCTTCGTCAACCTGCTGGACATGGGGACGGAGTGGAAGACATCGGTGTCGGCCGAGAACGTCTACGAGGGGCGTGTCGGCGGGGCGAGCGGCGCGAAGTGGACCGGCACCGCGGTCGACCTCGTGTTCGGAGCGAACTCCCAGCTCCGGGCGCTCGCCGAGGTGTACGCGTGCGATGACGCGCAGGAGAAGTTCGTGCGTGACTTCGTCGCCGCGTGGGCCAAGGTGATGGACCTCGATCGCTTCGACCTGAGGTGAGCTGACGGGTGTGGTGGCCGGGACCCCTCGTCCCGGTCACCACATCGCGACCGGCGCCGTCAGCGAACTTGATCCGAGGCGCGTGTTTTCCTGACAGCGCGGCTCGGCACGCGCAGACCGCGCCGACGCGACATCGACACCGCCGCGCTGTGACGTCTACGATCCGGCGGCGCTACTTCTCCGGGGGGTCGAATGAGCTCGCCACTGTCAGACGTCCGTGTGGTCGAGGTCACGAACTTCGTCGCCGCGCCGAGTGCCGGAGCCGTGCTCGCGGACTTCGGTGCCGATGTCGTGAAGGTCGAACCGCTGCGCGGCGACACGTGGCGGGGCATGGTCCGCCCACCGAAGGCCACCCACGCAGCACCCGGGCTCGACTACGGGTTCCAGATCGACAACCGCGGCAAGCGCTCGGTGGCCATCGCGCTCGATCAGCCCGAGGGTGCCGCGCTCGTGCGCCGGCTGGTGACCGGAGCCGACGTGTTCCTGTGCAACCTCCTCCCCCACCGCCAGCAGCGCTACGGGCTCGACTGGCCGACGTTGCGCGGCGTCAACCCGCGTCTCGTCCACGCGACGTTCACGGGCTACGGGATGTCCGGTCCCGATGCGTTACGTCCCGGCTACGACGTGACGGCGTTCTTCGGACGGGGAGCCGTGATGGACGCGATGACCGAGCCCGGAGGCGTCGCCCCGATGCCGCGTCCCGCGCAGGGAGACCACACCGCCGGCCTCGCCCTCGCGCTCGGCATCCTCGCCGCGCTCCGGATGGCCGAGCGCACGGGCGAGGGCCAGGCGGTCGACGTCAGCCTCCTCGGCACGGCGGTCTGGACGATGGCCACCGACCTGTCGGCCGTCCTGATCGACGGCCGCGAACCGAGCAAGCGCGACCGCCACCACCTCATCTCTCCGCTCGCCAACCGGTTCCTGTGCGGCGACGGTCGGTGGATCGTGCTGACGATGCCGGAGCTGCACTGGTGGGCGCCGTTCTGTGAGGCGTTCGGCCATCCCGAGTGGGTGGTCGATCCGCGCTTCGACTCGGCCAAGAACCGCTTCGACAACATGCCCGAGCTGATCGACCTGATGGATGCCGAGTTCGCCACCCGGTCGCGCGACGAGTGGGGCAGGATCTTCGACGCGGCGGGGCTGATCTGGGGCCCCGCCTCGACGATGACCGAGCTCGCCGCCGATCCGCAGGCCGCGGCCGCAGGGCTGTTCCCGACGATCGATCACCCCGCGGGTCCGTTCCGCACCGTCGCCGTGCCGGTGCACATCCACGGCGCGGACGTCGGCCCGCGAGGGCTCGCGCCCGACATCGGCCAGCACACCGAGGAGGTGCTCGAGGCAGCCGGGCTCACGCCGGGCGAGATCGGTGCGCTGGCCGCCGCGGGCGTGGTCGGGCCGCACAACCTCGACGAGCCCGACGCCGAGCCCGACGACGTGGCGTCGAACGGGGAATCCACTGCGCAGGAGACGATCTCGGCACCGGTGGTTCGCCAGGACGAAGTGTCCGTGTCCTGATGTCGTCGCTGATCCCTGACGAGACCAGGCAGCAGATCGGTCAGCTGATGCAGGATCCCGTGACGGTCGAGATCACCGCTCGCGAATCACAGCGCTACGCGATGGCCGTCGACGATCTCAACCCGGTGTACTTCGACGAGGACGCTGCCCGCGCGGCGGGCTACCGCACGATCGTCGCCCCGCCCACGTTCATGGGTCACGCCGTGGCGGTGACGAAGCCGCTGTCGCAGCTGCGTGAGGACGGCATCTTCAGGGGTGGCCGGCATCTGCGCCTCGGGGTCGCACGGGTCATGGCGGGTGGTGACGACTGGGAGTTCGTGCGGCCCGCGTACGTCGGCGACGTCGTCACGGCGGAGACACGCCTGCACTCCCTCGACGAGCACGAGGGCCGCAGTGGCCCGTTCGTCACGACCGTCGTGCAGACGATCTTCACCGATGCAGACGGCGAGGTCGTCGCCCGGCTGCGCCAGACCGGGATCGCCCGATGACGGGCGCAGCGGTGCAGCTCCACGTCGACGACGTCGCGGTCGGGTTCGAGCTCCCGGTCGTGGTGAAGAACGCGAGCCGGGCTCAGCTGTTCCTGTACAGCGCGGCGACCTGGAACCCGCACCGGATCCACTACGACCGGGCGCAGGCAGCCGCGGAGGGACATCCCGACGTGCTCGTGCACGGCCCGCTCCAGGGCGCGTGGCTGACGCAGTTCGTCACGGACTGGGCGGGCCCCTTTCCAGCACAGTGGGATCCGAAGCTTGGAATTCACGTGACTTGAAGTCGCGG